>Ga0105047_10016351_pt1 | contig 11628 bp, 10 predicted proteins | sample MAT04_FD_78384 | JGI IMG/M metagenome (GOLD analysis project Ga0105047, IMG submission 78384) | Freshwater microbial communities from Lake Fryxell liftoff mats and glacier meltwater in Antarctica - MAT-04 (megahit assembly) | ecosystem: Environmental > Aquatic > Freshwater > Ice > Liftoff... | reverse complement strand
CGGGAGAACATCGAACGGTTCTGCGTGGAGGGTGGGAAGCTGGATATGCTGGTGGATGAATGCGATAGCGTAGATGTGAAGATCCTTTGCCGTATGAAAGCCAAAGAGTTGCGCATACCTGTGCTCATGGACACCAGCGATCGCGGGATGCTCGATGTTGAGCGCTTTGATCTGGAACCCGATCGGCCGATCCTGCATGGGTTGATCGAGCACTTGGATCCGAACGACGCGGCAAAGGCCAAGACCAACGAGGAGAAGCTGCCATTCGTGTTGCCCATTGCCGGTATCACCACTCTCAGTACGCGGATGAAGGCCAGCATGCTGGAGATCGAAAGTTCGGTAACTACCTGGCCCCAATTGGCCAGTGCTGTTGTTCTTGGGGGGGGCGCGACGGCTGATGTTTGGCGCAGGATCGCCTTGGACCAATTCCACGAAAGTGGACGCTGGTACTTGGACCCCGAGGAATTGCTTTCTGATCGACCGATGGAAGCGGGCAAGGAATCTCGTTCCGCCTGGGATATTCCTTCCGCATTCAGCAACGAAGAACTTACTCAACTTGCCGATGCCTCGGATGATGCGGAAGCATCGATACCGTTGGACGAATTGTCTGCGGTCGATCTTGTGGATGCGGGGATACTAGCCCCTTCGGGTGGGAATAATCAACCGTGGCGCTTCCTGTTCCGAAAGGGCAAGTTGTTCCTGTTCCACGACCGATCACGCTCTTGGAGCACGATCGACCCCGGTTCACGTTACGCCTACTTGGGTCTTGGCGCGTGCTTGGAGAATATGGAACTACGCGCCAAGTCGATCGGCGTTCCCATAGTCATCCGGACACGTGGTTTGTCGGACCCTTTGGTAGCGGTTGTTGAAGGCTCACATGAGCGCGACATCCGACCCGACACATTGGCGGATTTCATGCTTACTCGATGTACGAACAGAAAGCTCACCCTGACGCATACGATCAAGGAAGCATCCTTGGCAGCCATAGCTAATTCCATCCGTTGTCTCGGAGGTTCGGTTCGGGTTGATTTCATCGCTGGCGCGAAGAACCTGAGGGAACTGGGGCGGATCTGCGGAGAAGCCGAACGGATCCGATTCCTCAATTCCGCTTGTCATCGGGACATGTACGAGCGGGAAATGCGTTTCACGCCAGAGCATTCTGCCGCAACGAATGATGGGGTCGATATTCGGACCTTGGAATTGAAGCCCAGTGAAGAGATCGCCATCTCCCTCGCAGGTGACCCGTCCACGATCGATCTGTTGAGGGGATGGAAGGCAGGAAATGGCTTCACGAAAATGACCTCCAGATTGGTGGAACACAGCGCGGCCGTTGCCGTGCTTTCCATTGCGGACCGCCAGTTGCGGAACGCGCTCACGGGTGGGCGGGCGTTGCAACGCATGTGGCTCACGGCAACATCGCTTGGGATCGCCGCACAGCCTGTTTCCGCTCCGATCTTCATGGGCATCCATCGACTTTGGGATAAGTCGAACATCCTTTCAGCCCAAGAACACGAAGCTGCGAAGGTCTTGTTCGACAATGTTATCGGAATGATCGGAGACAATGGATCAACTCCCTTCTTCCTGCTTCGGTTGGCCATGGCTGATGAGGTCACCGTTCGCAGTACCAGACGGCCGGTCAACGACGTTCTTACGATCCAAAATACAACAACGCTAGCATGGAAAGATTGATCATCAAAGCGTTCCGGGCGACAGAAGACCCAGATCGATGTGTGCGCTTCACGGAAGAGCATCGGCGCGTACTTACCGACATCGGTGTTGCCGATGTCATACCGCATGATCTGTCTTGGACAGAGGATGATGCAACGATCGTGATCGTCGCCGAACATCCTATCTTGGGTATGGTCGGTGGTTGCCGTCTCCAGTTCGCAGTGGACAAAGTGCAACTCCCCTTCTTTCAGCACCTCTCACTCATCGAGCCTGACATCATTACCAAATTCGGGGATATCATACCCGGCGCTTGCGGCGAATTGTGCGGGTTGTGGGTTGCACATCGCTACGCCAGACACGGACTTCCATGGATCCTGACATCCGCAGCCATTTCGGTCTCCACCCAGACGAATATCGGATCCTTCGTTTGCCTCTCCGCTGAGTATTCGAAAGAATACGCTTGCAGGAACGGATTTAAGTGTATGACCCATATCGGCGACAATGGTGCCCTCCCTTTCCCAACCCCCGACATCCGCTCCTTCCCGTTAGTGAACACCGACCCGATCGGTCTTCGATCTGCGACCGATCGTGAACGTTACAAGCAGTTCAGCCTGCGTCTCACCCCTGACCAACGACGGATCGAGCAACCCAGGGATGCTCCTGTTGAGGTCCAGTATATACTGAAACTTCCTCAACGTGTTATTCGCCTGAATCCCAAGGTGACCGAAGACCCAAAGCAACAAAGACGGATAGCGTAGGAACTTCTTCCGAAACCGCAATTCGTATGGTGACGTATAAGCGCCACCATGCGGAACCATTTCTCGCTGATCTTCTCATGTGCATTGCTCGGGCCGACCCAGGTCGGGGCAATGGACTTCAATGGTCAGTGGGAAGGTCGTGCCATTGGGCGTTCGTTGGAATACGTGGTGGACACCACCGGACTTCTGGACGCTCTTTCTATATTGTCCAGAGGCGTTTTTGCACCTGTAAATGACGACATTCCCAATCTTGGCATTTCAAAGAGTATCACGTGGTTAAAGCTGGATCTGCGCAACCATTCCACAGAACCACACCTCCTGCTCACCGTCGCCTATGCGGATATCGATAGGATCGACCTGTTCGAGATCACGACCGGATCACCGGTCCTATTAGGCATTAGGGGGCAAGAGCAAGGATCTGTGGATGGTTCGTCCAACGGGGACGACTACATGTTCAAACTGGATCTTGGCATTAACCAGGCGAAGCAATACTTGATCGCTATTCGTGGTCACAAGCAGATCCATGTACCCATCTTCATCGGAACACCACTAGGTGCTCTGGAACGCAGCACCCTTCGGTCATTGTTGGTCGGTGGGTTCATAGGGATCATGTTGGTCTTAGCGCTGTACAACTTGTTCGTCTTCATTTCCATTCGTGATAAGGGCTACCTGATCTATGTGATCTACATCCTCGTCAATGGCATCGGACAATTGACCTTGACAGGCACGGCGCAAAACCACTTCTGGCCTGAGTTGCCATGGCTCGCCAAACATGCCTCCGTCCTATTTGTGCTCAGTTCCATTGGGACCGGGATCGTTTTCACACGTCATTTCATTTCTACGAAGGCACACGCCCCACGTCTGGATCGCTTAGCACCGGTCTTCTACATAATGATCTTGGTGAACGCTGGGGTGTACTTGTTCGGGGACAGCCAAGTGGGATATAAGATGGCACAAGGCATTTCGGGATGCTCCTCATTGTACCTTATGTCGTCGGCGGTCATCTGTTATCGGTCGGGATCACGACCCGCTGCGTTTTTCCTGCTCGCTTGGGGTTTCTTCCTTGTTGGCGTTCTCCTATTCGTGATGAAGGATTCCGGTGTCCTTCCCTATACGTCACTCACAGTATACGCCATGCCCCTTGGTTCCGCCATCGAAGGCATCCTCCTCTCCTTCGGTCTTGCTGACCGGATCAATGTGCTTCGTCGCGAGAAGGAATTCTCACAGGCTGCGGCACTCGCTTCGTCCTTGGAGAATGAGCGCATCATCCGCGAACAGAACGCAATGCTGGAGGAAAAAGTGACCGAGCGCACGCACGCACTTCAAGAGACCAATGAGCATTTGAAGCTCACCCAAACCAAACTGGTCAATGCTGAGAAGATGGCCTCGCTCGGTCAACTTACAGCGGGCATTGCGCACGAGATCAATAACCCGATCAACTTCATTACCAGCAACATCCTCCCGCTCCGCAGGAATATCACAGAGATCGTGGAGGTGATGCAGGCCTATCGCGCGTTGGAACCGGCAAAAGCCACTGAGCAACTGAAAGCCCTTAAAGACCGGGAGAAGAAACTGGGTATCAACGAATCCATCGAAGAGTTGGACGATATCATCGGCAGCATTGCCGAAGGTTCCAGTCGAACGGCCGAGATCGTGCGGGGTCTGCGGAATTTCTCCAGGTTGGATGAGGATGACCTGAAAGAGGTCGATCTCAACGATGGTCTGCGCAGCACGATCGCCTTGCTGGCACCCCAATACCGCGAGAAAGTCGCCATCGAACTCGAGTTGGGCTTGACCCCTGCCGTGGAGTGCTATCCCGGCAAGGTGAACCAGGTGTTCATGAATGTGCTTACCAACGCTTTCCAGGCCACCATAGCCAAGGCCGACTGCGCCAGCCCCTTGGTGCGTATCGCCACCCGCAGCGAAGGGGATCGCGTGATCATTACCGTCAAGGACAATGGCATCGGCATGAGCCAGGAGGTGCGCAGCCGCATGTTCGAACCCTTTTTCACGACCAAAGCGGTTGGTGATGGAACCGGGCTTGGCTTGGCGATCGTGTACGGGATCATTGAAGATCACCACGGCACAATAAGCGCTGAGACAGCTATCGGTCTGGGCACAGAACTGCGGATCGAATTCCCCATCCAACATCCACGAGAGCAGCAACGCCGCGCCTGATCACCATGAACGAACGACCCATGCGCGTTCTCTTCGTCGATGACGAGGAGAATAATCTAAAGGCATTCAAGTCCTCCTTCCGCAGGGAAATGGAGGTCTTGTTGGCCAACTCAGGCGAGGAGGCCCTTCGCCTGCTGGAAACCGAAGAGGTGCATGTCATCATCTCTGACCAGCGCATGCGGGGCATGACCGGTTCGGCTTTCCTGGCCATTGCCCGGGAGCGCCATCCGAAGGCCATGCGCATGTTGCTGACCGGTTTTGCCGATGTGGATGCCGTGATCGCCGCCGTGAACAGCGGTGGCATTTTCGCGTATTGCACCAAACCTTGGGACGAGAACGACCTGAAACTGAAGATCCGCCAGGCCTTCGAGATCCAGCAACTGCGGGAGGACAAGGACAACCTGTTGCAGCGGTACCAAGGGATCTTCGACACATCGGGCGATCCCATCGTGATCGTGGACCACGCTGGTTCCGTGTTGCAAGCCAACGCTGCCTGTGGCAAGCTGCTGGGTATTCCCGTTCAGGAATTCATTTCCCAGCGCTTTACCGATCACATCGAGAACCCCGGAAGCTTGGTCCGCTCCTTGCGCGCGCACAGGATCGGAACCGATTTCGTGAATGTGGACCTGACCTTGCGCACACCTGCGGGCGCCGTCATCGACTGTTTGATGACGGCTACCTACCTGGGAAAACAGGGGCACGGACGTGAGGTGTTCCAGGCCGTGATCAAGAACATCACTGATCGCAGGCAAGAAGAGAAGCGATTGGTGAAGTTGAATGCTGATCTGGATAGGCGCGTGGCTGTGCGTACCGGCCAATTGCTTGAAGCGTTGGAAGACCTGGGTTCCTTTTCCTATACCGTGGCCCACGACCTGCGATCGCCGTTGAAGAACATGGTGGTGATGAGCGATCATATGCAGCTGCTTGCGGGAGCACAGCAGGTGGGAATGGAATTCAATGAACTTGCCGGGCGCATCAACAAAGGCGCCGTTCACATGCTGGACCTTGTGAACGACCTGCTCCGCTTCTCGCAGACCAACACGCGGGAACTGGAACGCAACTCGGTGGATCTCATTTCCCTTTTGGAACAAGCCATAGAAGACCAGGTCGCCGATCAACGCAAAGCGCAACTGCACATCCTGGTGGCGCCCGGCACGCAGGTATTGGCCGATGCTCCCATGCTGAAGGTGCTCATGCATAATCTGCTTTCCAATGCGCTGAAATTCACCCGGCATCGTGAAGACCCCTCCATTACAATAGCCCATCACCATGCCAAGGGTCGCGATGTGATCTCGGTCTCGGACAACGGCGTAGGCTTTGAAGCAGCCGATCAGGAACAGGTCTTCGGAGTGTTCAAGCGCTTGCACAAGGGTGACCAATTCGAAGGCACTGGCGTTGGGCTGGCCATTGTGCAACGCATTGTGACCAAGCATGGCGGCGAGGTATGGGCGGAAAGTGTGCCCAACAAGGGCACGACCATTCATGTGGCCTTGCCTGACCAGAATGAAGCAACTCAGCCCATACCCTTCATTAAAGTCGCGTGATCGATGAAACCCTTGCTAACCTAGTTCCGTTCAACCGACCGATCAACGCACCGATGAAAAACTCCAACAGACCCTTGGTCCAACTGCTGCTTACCGGACTTTCGTGCAGCGCCATCCTTCTCGCGAACACCACGTTGGCCCAAAGCAAGTTGGTCGATCGCCGTGATCAAGCCGAAGGCTGGTACGTTCCCATCCACGGTCAAGTGATCATCGACGGCAAGAGCGCCACTGCCATTGAGATCACCTTGTACAAGGACAATGTTGTAGTGAGGGAACTGGAAAGCGACAAACATGGCCGGTTCGAACTCGAATTGGATCTGGATGCCATGTACAACATCCGGGTCAACAAAGAAGGTTACCAGCAGAAACTGGTGCTGATCGACACCCGGCTCCCAGAGAACCTCGTGAAGTATCCAGGTTACGTGTGTACCGTGAGCCTTCAAAAGGAAGCTTCCAAGAACATTGATCCGTTCTATGCGGATTTCCCCTCAGCGACCGTCAGGTTCAACGAAGAACTTGGTGGCTTCTACCACAGCGAGCACTACCTCACACACATCCAAACCAAACTCGCGGGCTACGCCAGCGTCTCTTTCTGATGTGATACCTTCTTCTCCCCTGCCTTACAAAAACATGAACCAAGGCGGGTAGAACAACGAGGCGGGCCCGTAAGCCCGCCTCGATCTTTTCATACCGTTCGAGAAGTTCAGTGCTGATCGTAATCGATCGTAACCGTCGCCGATCGTGGATGCGTTTGGCAGGTTAGCACGTACCCATCGGCTACTTCGCCATCCGTTAAGGCATAGTTCATGGCCATCTCCACCTGGCCTTCGATCACTCGGGCCTTGCAGGTGCAGCATACCGCCCCCTTGCAAGCGTATGGAACATCCAACCCTGCGTCCAAGGCAACATCCAATACCGGATCGCCAAGCGCCGAAACCGTCAACATGGTCTCGCGTCCATCCATGATCACCTTCACCTGTGCTGTTCCGGAGAAAGCGCCGGAAGCTGAAGTACCAGCCGACTTCTTCACCTCCGTGGTGACCGGGCTGGAGAACAATTCGATGTGGATGTGCTTCTTGTCCACACCTTGCTTCTCCAGAGCTTCCGAAACGTTCACCATCATTTGCTCGGGTCCACAAATGAAGAACTCCTTGTTCAGCGGGTCGCTTACGAACCGTTCCAAGAGCTTGGCGGCTTTATCCGTGGTGATGCGGCCGTTGAAGAGCATGTTCTCATCCTTGCCTTTGCTAAGGATGTGATGGACGGACAAGCGCTCGCCGAAATGCTGCGTCAGTTCATCCAAACGCTGACGGAACATGATGCGATCGCTATCCGTATTGCCGAAGAAAAGCGTGAAGCGACTTTTAGGCTCCGTTCTAAGTACGGTCTTCAGTATGCTAAGGATCGGCGTGATCCCGCTGCCGGCCGCGAACGCCACGAAATGCCGTTCCAAGGAGGCATCGAGTGGAGTGGAGAAGCTGCCCATGGGTGTCATCACCTCCATCTTCATGCCGGCCTTGAGCTTGTCCACTAATTCGGTGCTTGCCCGGCCGCCCGCTACCCTCTTCACAGCGATCCGTAACTCGCCTTTATCCAGTGGACTGCTGCAAATGCTATAGCTGCGACGAAGCTCTTCGCCGTTCACCGTCAACTTCAGCGTTACGTACTGACCGTGAATGAAATCGAAATCTGCCTGCTCGGTTGCTGGAATACGGAAACCCACCACGATGCAATCGGATGTCTCTTGCTGAACATCTGCGACTTCGAGGGTATGGAACCGTGCCATCCTGTTGGTGGTCATGTTAAAGGTGCGCAAAAGTAGAAGTTGAAGCGAGCCTGCGACAGCCATTGGAACCAAGTAGGCCCGTTCCTTGTTCATTGGCCATCCACTTCCGGCACAACTTAGCCTACCATACTATCTTAGCCACCCTAAACAGCGCCATGAAGGACGTAACGAACTTCGAAGACCAGTTCCAAGCCAAGATCGACGCCGAGCAGAAGATCGAGCCCAAGGATTGGATGCCCGAGGCGTACCGCAAGAATCTGGTACGCCAGATAAGCCAACATGCCCACAGCGAGGTGGTGGGTATGTTGCCCGAAGGCAACTGGATCGGTCGCGCGCCGAGCCTGAAGCGAAAGGCCATTCTCCTTTCCAAAGTGCAGGATGAAGCAGGCCATGGCCTCTACCTATACAGCGCCGTGGAAACCTTGGGCACCAGCCGCGAGCAGACCAACGACGACCTCAACAGCGGCAAGGCCAAGTACAGCAGCATTTTCAACTACCCCACCCTCACCTGGGCCGACATCGGTGCCGTGGGCTGGCTGGTGGATGGCGCTGCGATCATGAACCAGGTGATGCTGTGCCGCACGAGCTACGGCCCTTACGCCCGGGCCATGGTGCGGATCTGCAAAGAAGAGAGCTTTCACCAGCGCCAGGGCTACGAGATCATGGGCGTATTGGCCAATGGCACACCGGAACAAAAGGAAATGGCACAGGATGCCCTGGACCGCTGGTGGTGGCCTAGCCTGATGATGTTCGGCCCAAGCGATGCGAACAGCCCGCACAGTGCCCAAAGCATGAAGTGGAAGATCAAGCGCCAGAGCAACGATGAGCTGCGCCAGATCTTCATTGATCGCACCGTGCAGCAGGCAGAAGTGATCGGCCTTACCATACCGGACCCCCAGCTGAAATGGAATGAAGAGACCAAGCAATACGACTGGGGAGAGATCGATTGGACCGAATTCAACAACGTGGTTGCTGGCAACGGCCCTTGCAACAAGGAACGCCTTGCCGCGCGGAACAAGGCCCACAGCGATGGCGAATGGGTGCGTGATGCCGCAATGGTCTATGCCGCCAAGAAAGCCAAGCGCAAAGCCGCTTGAGTTCGCTGGTTGTCCGTTGCCGGTTTCTGGCAGCCTGATAACCAACAACTCACAACTGACAACTGAGCAATGAGCGAAAACCCCAACAACTGGCCCCTCTGGGAGATCTTCATCCAAAGCAAACGTGGATTGGACCACAAGCACGTGGGTAGCTTACATGCTACCGATGCGCAGATGGCCATCGAGAATGCTCGTGACGTCTACACCCGGCGGCAAGAAGGCAACAGCATCTGGGTAGTTCCTGCCAGTGCTATCACCGCATCCAACCACGATGATGGTGGCATGCTCTTCGACCCAGCGGACGATAAAACTTATCGGCACCCGACCTTTTACCAGATGCCAGGAGGCGCGAAATACATCTAGGCCAAGATTTAAGTACGGGCGCGAGATCTCGCGCCCCAACAGCATGACCGAGAAAGAAGCCCTCCTCACCTACTGCCTTCGACGCGGCGACGACAACTTGATCCTGAGCCATCGCTTGGGCGATTGGTGCGGGCACGGTCCGCAGTTGGAAGAGGACATCGCATTGACCAACCGCGCGCTGGACTTGATAGGGCAGGCGCGTAATTACTTGCAGTACGCCGCAGAGGTGGAGGGCAAAGGCAAGACCGAAGACGACTTGGCCTACCTGCGCAACGAACGCCAATTCGTGAACACCAAATTGGTGGAACAACCCAATGGGGATTACGCCCACACCATCTGCCGCAGTTTCTTGTATGATGCTTGGCACCTGCCCTTGCAACAGGCGCTCACCAAGAGCACGGATGAACGGATCGCGGCCATCGCGGGCAAGGCGGTGAAAGAAGTTACCTACCATTTGCGCACCAGCAGCGAGTGGATGATACGCTTTGGCGATGGAACCGAAGAAAGCCACAAGCGCGCGCAGACAGCGTTGGATACGCTCTGGACCTTCACCGGGGACCTGTTCGAACAGGACGACGTGCATCAACTGATGGTTAGCGTTGGTGTAGCTCCCGATCTCGCAACGATCAAGATCTCTTTCGATGCCACTATCGACAATGTGCTTTCCGAAGCGACACTGGAACGCCCAGCCGATGCCTTCATGGCCTCGGGTGGACGCCAAGGAAAGCACGGCGAACACATGGGCTTTATGTTGGCCGAGATGCAATACCTGCAGCGTGCCTACCCGGGTGCGCAGTGGTGATGCGCAGCCAACATTGATCGATCGCACCCCTGCCGTTGACCCCACTGGGTCGACCCGTTATGATGGAAACACCAACGCACATCACCAAGGAGCACATCTTCGCATTGCTGGAGAATGTGAAGGATCCCGAAGTGCCCGTGATCAGCGTGCGCGAATTGGGTGTACTGCGCGATGTGCAAGTGGTGGATGGTAAAGTGATCGTCACCATTACGCCCACTTACACGGGCTGCCCGGCAATGGATGTGATGAAGCAGGACATTGAAGCTGAACTGCACAAGGCGGGCATCATCGATCTGAAAGTGAAGCAGACCCTCGCTCCAGCTTGGACCACCGATTGGATCAGCGACGAAGGCAAGGCCAAGCTAAAAGCCTACGGCATTGCACCGCCAGAGAAGACGGCCGACATCCGCGCGCTCAAAGGCGAGCAACCCATTGTGGAATGCCCGCAATGCGGATGTAAAGACACGGTAATGATCTCCGCCTTCGGAAGTACGGCGTGCAAAGCGCTGTGGAAGTGCAACGACTGTTTGGAGCCGTTCGATCAGTTCAAATGTTTGTGATGGTAGTGCGATCCGCTATCGTTTAACATCCTCTATTGGATGAAGCAGAGCCTCTTATTGGCAGCGTTACTAATCGTAAGTACGAACAGCGCTCAAGATCGATTGGTGTTCATCATCGACACCGTTATCTCGCCCTCGGAGGATTTTACCATCTGGGAAATGGGCAAAGACCTCTACTTCTCACCCCCTTTGGCAATTTTGGATGATGACCGCATTTCGACCTTTTCTCCAACTACTAACCTAGCCCCAAATGTTCTGGTTCACGTGGCCAAGAATGCCGGTGGAATGCAGCTTCCCCTTAACGGTGATACAAGAACCTTGACCATCCGGTGGTCGAACGACTTGTCATCAGATACTATCAGGATTGCGCGGTACGATGTCTTCGATCGCTGTATCCGCGATACTCTCATTGACCGGATCACCTATTATGCAGTCTCGGATACAGGATTGATACCGATTAAAGTCAATGAGAAACGTTCGCTGGGAATGAAACCAAAGTGCAAAAAGAAGCCGGACCACATCTCGCTGATTATCAACAAAATACCTATCGAAATACCAATCACACTGGGAAAGTCAGTATTTGGAAGCGAAGTGACGACATATCACGGATACAGGCCGCGCGGCTGCAACAACGAGCAAACGCCGAAAGGAAAGTGCACCTATTTCCATGGTCGAAAAGAATGGAATGAATGGGGCTATACCGGTGAATTACTCATCAAGTAGTTCCTTGTATGATCTTCGCCACATGACCTACACCAAGATCCTCTTCACCATCGCCGACGGCGTTGCCACCATCTCCCTCAACCGTCCAGATAAGCTCAACAGCTTCGACCGCGAGATGGCCTTGGAGACCATTGATGCGCTGGACAAGG
>Ga0105047_10016348_pt1 | contig 11630 bp, 12 predicted proteins | sample MAT04_FD_78384 | JGI IMG/M metagenome (GOLD analysis project Ga0105047, IMG submission 78384) | Freshwater microbial communities from Lake Fryxell liftoff mats and glacier meltwater in Antarctica - MAT-04 (megahit assembly) | ecosystem: Environmental > Aquatic > Freshwater > Ice > Liftoff... | reverse complement strand
CTGACCACTTTTTACCTTTAGTAATGAGATCTATAAGTTTAGGCATATCTATAATATAATAGGAATTATTTTGCTTCTTTACTATTCCATTTTTAATAAGTGCTTCAGTTACGTTATCCCAACTATAAAATACTATAGGTGAATTAAATATGAATTGATTTTTTTCCATTTTCTGACCCTTAGTATCCTTAAATATTTGTAGCGCTGTTTCACTTGATGGAAATAAAAAATCATATTTAGATGTATCTCCTTTCACCATTTCAATAGACCCTGCCTTAGAATAATCTAAAGTGATACCATATTTATCTGTTAGTTTATTTTTTACACTGATATCTTCTAAAAAACCAATCTTTTCACCACCTACTAGACCCTTTAAGGTAACTTTAGTAATTGTATTCGTCTTAGTAGTTAGTTTGTTAGTGTTAAATTTATAAGCAACGAGACCACCTATAATTATTGTTAGAAGTATTAGAAATCCAATTATTCTGCTTTTCAACTATAGTCCCTCCATTTTAATTGTATTTTCTAGCAGAGATATTTCTGCATCTAAATCCATGATGTCATTTTCAAGAAGCTTACCCATTTGCTTCTCGAAGGTAAGTATTATAGTATCTAATAAAGATTCTACCTTTTTAAGACTTTCTTTTACTTCCTCAGTTTTTACATCTTGTGCTGCAATTTCAGTATATTTATATAGGATTTTATCCACTGCCTCTAAATAGTAAGACAAAAATCTTTTAGCTGCCCTTAAACATTTAGGCTTCTTTTTTATCTGATTTAAGATTTTTTCAGTAATTTCAGATATATTTTGCACTTTGATTTTTACAGTACTATTTTTAATTTCCGGAATATATGAACGAATAGCAGTTAGCTTTTTATTCCCTTCATCAATGGTCTCTTTTATCATTTCATGCGTTATGCCTTCAATCTGAATGTCCAATTCACCTTTTGGTTTTGATTTATTTGTTAATAAAATCATGCCTCCAAAAGATGCAAGACCTGCAACAATACCTATAAAAGGCGAATTAATAATAAATGTGAATATAAGGAAGGTACCTCCACCTATGATACCTGCTGCTATATCTAAAAAACCAATAGCTGAGGGTTTTTTCATTAATTATACCCCCTAACTTTCTTAAATGCATTAATAAGGTCAGTCTTTCCATCAAAAACACTACCTCTGGTAAGATTAGTTATTTCATTAAGTTGATCCTCAGAAGCATCCCCAAAGATTATAGAAAATATGGGGATATCTTTTCCTAAATTCTTATAAATACTTTCAAGATCCTTAAAAGTCTTTCCAACATTTGATTTTCCATCTGTCATGATTATAACTGATGGAATATAATTATCTAAGTTTATTTTAGCAACCTCACTTAGTCCACGTATCGCAGGGCTGTATATATCTGTACCACCATTCGCATGTAGTTCACTAATTTGGTTATTAAGCCTTTCTAACTTATTTTTGTCATTACCCTTTACAGATAATACGTTAAAAATATTATCGCTAAAGGGAATAACAGTAATTACATCCTGCGCTGTACTTTGTAGCATATATTTTTTAGCAGTGTCTTGGTCTAATATAGTTTTCATTGCTGTCTTGACTTGGCTTTCTCCGTTTCCCGACATACTACCTGAAAAGTCTAAACAGAAAATAGTATAGGAAGGCTTTTTAAACTGAGTTTGATATAAATTTAAGGATTCTTCAATTACATCCGACGACGGAAGTTTTATTGGTGATAATACTTTATTTGTATCTATACCCCAATCAGTATTAAAAACCTTCGGATCAGCATTAGTAACTACTCCTCCAAATCCTGTTCTTCTACCTAAATCTAATATTTTATTTTGTATCTTCTCTGAAAGTAAATAATCTTGTAGTTTTTTATAAATATCTTCTTTTTTACTATCACCCTTATTAATATATCCAAGCGGAGAATCAGCGATAACGAGTCCATCATAAGGATAAACTGCATATAATGGTTCTTTGCCTTGTTTTATAAGTTGTTGATTTGTTTCTATAATTAAAGATTCATAGTTTACCATAGCATCATACTTACCTTTTAAAAACAAATCTTTAAGCCAATCAGAGCTGCCAGAAGATCTATTAATTCCTGAAAGTAGTTGAGTTATTTGAGTCTTTAACTTTGGACTTTTTAAATCGCCCGAGCTTATGGTTTCTGGGTTTCCAAGGATTGCATATAAAAATCCCAAATATGCACTAGCACCAGAGTTTGACTGAGTTGCAGAGGTCATCATAAAGCTAAGTTTCTTATCTAATATTGCCTTTTGAATATCCTTCACTGAAACCTTTCTATTTGTAAACCCAAGTTTTTCTGCAAGGCTTTTTCTAATACCAAAAACAACAGGTGAAGTCATAATTGATTTTTGATATTTTACCACATGATTAACATCACCCATAGATATCCAAAGACTATTTGCAGGCCAAACCGCATCACAAGGTATGTTTTTTTCCTGTAGCTGAAGTTTTATATCCACAGACCCCATATACTTCATATCTATACTAACATTGTTAATTTTTTCAAACTCCTTAATAATTGGCTCAAGTGTTTTATTTTCTGAACCTGATATTATAGTTAAATCAGCTTTTTTAACTATATTTTCACTACCACCACAAGCCGTAAGTAAACTAACCATGATTGTAATTAATATGACTGACAAAATATATTTATATCTTTTAAGCAAATTTATCACTCCTTAAAAAATTTTAATAACTTTGACTTTTATTTACATATTAAATTATATAATCAATTGAATGCATTTATAAGTACTTAACATTAATTTAACATTAAAAAAAACTTGTATTATTTGTGTGTTAATTAAGTGTTGTTTTTCATATATTGAAACACAAAAAAACCGAAAATTTACTTCCGATTTTTTTTATTAGGATATTTATCCTCTTGCATTTCTCTAATAATTCTATTTGCTTTTTAATCTAATATTCCAGTATCATGCCTTCCATTCATCTTCCAACATAGCATATATACAATCATCTAACCACATATCCCCCATTTTAAAACTCTTTATAAAGTGCGCTTCCTTCCTCATACCTAATTTATCTAAAAGTCTAATTGAATTTGTATTATTAGGATCAACAGATGCAGTAATCCTATGCTTCTTCAAATCAAAAAATATATAATTAATCACTGCTTTTAACGATTCCATCGATGTTGCTAAAGGGATTCGCTTACCTAATGGAGGCGCTTGGCAGTCAACAATGTCTAGTACTCCAACACCAGGAGCATCAAATAAGTAAAATAAACAAAGAGAGATAAATAAACTTATCTCTCTACTACAAAATGGAGATTAATATGACTAACCCGCTCTATCAATACTCCACCTTATCCTAATCATCTATTTTTTATTTAATTTTAGTTATCTGTTATTTAACACCCATCCATCCAGCAATCACCATCATTTGAACTTCTGATGTACCTTCATAAATTTCTGTTATTTTAGCATCACGCATCATTCTTTCAATTGGATAATCACTTGAATATCCATAGCCACCAAATAATTGTAAACAACGTCTTGTTACATCGCTGGCATTTCTAGATGAAACTAATTTTGCCATAGCAGCGAAATGTGAATATTTTTCATGATTATCCTTTGCACATGCAGCTTGATATACTAAAAGTTTTGCAGCTTCTGTATTTGCACGCATTTGAGCAAGTTCAAATTGTGTATTTTGGAATTTTGAAATAGTACGACCAAATTGAACACGTTCATTAACATATTTTATAGTTTCTTCTATTGCACCTTCTGCAATACCAAGAGCTTGCGCTGCAACACCAATACGGCCTCCATCAAGAGTTGCCATTGCAATGTTAAATCCTCTACCTTCTTCTCCTAAAATATTTCCCTTCGGAATTATACAATTATCAAAGAATAGTTCACATGTAGAAGATCCCCTTATTCCCATCTTTAATTCATGAGTTCCAACAGTAAAACCAGGGAAATCTTTTTCAACTATAAATGCTGAAATTCCTTTTGTTCCCTTACTCTTATCTGTCATAGCTAAAATAATATAAATGTCTGCATATCCTGCATTAGTAATAAATATCTTGCTGCCATTTAATACATAATGGTCTCCTTCGAGTACTGCTGTTGTCTTTTGCATAGAAGCATCAGTTCCAGCAGAAGGTTCTGTTAATCCGAAGGCACCTAATTTTTCACCTGAAGCAAGTGGTTTTAAATATTTCTCTTTTTGCTGCTCTGTACCATATGTATAAATTGGTGTAGCACAAAGACTTGTATGTGCTGAAACAATAACACCAGTTGTTGCACAACATTTAGATAATTCTTCTACACATTGTATATAGCTTAATGTATCCATTCCAGCTCCACCGTATTCTTCTGGAAATGGAATACCAAGCAATCCCATTTCAGCCATTTTCGCTACATTTTCTTCAGGGAAGCGCATACTTTCATCAATTTCTTTTGCGATTGGTTTTACCTCTTTTTGTGCAAAATCGCGATACATTTCTTGTAATTGTTGGTTATCTTCATCTTGTTTAAAATCCATATCAATTACCTACCTTTTCTTTATTTGTGTTTGTAAATTGTGTTTTATTAGTTGGCACCATCTATTGAACAGCATACTTTACCTGGATTCATAATAGAATTCGGATCAAAAGTTTTTTTAATCCCTTTCATTAATTCAATATTTATTCCTCCAACGCACTCTAATAAATAGTTGATCTTTCCACTACCAATTCCATGTTCTCCTGAAACAAGTCCGCCACAATCTATTGCTTCTTTATAAATAATATCAAAGTATTTATCAACTCTTACTTTAAATTCTGCTTCATCTAAATCATTACTACATTGGTATATATGAAGATTTCCATCTCCCGCATGTCCAAAACTCCTAATAGTGAGTCCACACTCTTCGCCAGTTTTATTTGCAAAAGCAAGGTAAGAAGCAATTTTATTTATTGGAACTACTACATCACATTCATCTAATAATTTTGTTTCTGCCTGAATTGCTTCTAAGAAACTAGAACGTGCAGCCCATGCATCTTTAATTTTTGCAGGTGTATCAGCTACAAGAACATCAATTGCTCCTGCTTCTAATACTATTTCACTTGCTTGTTCAATAAGGTTATTTAATTCATCTTCATTAGTTGCATCTAAAGTAACAAGTAAATAAGCATTTGCAGTTACTCCATCAACTACTTGAGGGAATACGCTCTTTCCAATAAATCTTTCACTTGATAAAACAATTTCTCTTTCCATAAATTCCAATGCTTGTGGATTCATGTGTTCCATTTTAAATTTAGGAACAGCAGAAATACAATCATCTAAATTTTCAAAAGGAATAATTAAACTTGCAATTTCCTTTGGTGCTATCATGGTTTTCAAAGTAAGTTCTGTAATAATTCCAAGGGTACCTTCTGAACCAATCATTAAATTCAAAAGGCTGTAACCTGAACTTGTTTTCGATACTGTAGCTCCTAATTTAGTAATTTCTCCTGTTGGAAGAACAACAGTCATTGCACGTACATAATCACGTGTTGCGCCATATTTAACAGCTCTCATTCCACCAGCATTTGTTGAAACGTTTCCACCTAAACAAGCGGTCTTTTCACCAGGATCTGGAGCATATAATAATCCTTGTTTTGCACAATCCTCTGCAAGATCCTTGAGCAATACACCTGCCTCTACATGAACAACAAAATTTTCTAAGTCATAAGAAAGTATTTTATTCATCTTTGTAATATCAATTAAAACTCCTCCCAGTAGTGGAACTGCTCCTCCTACAAGTCCTGTTCCTGCTCCTCTTGGAGTTACTGGTATCTTATTTTCATTACATATTTTTACTACTGCAGCAACTTCCTCTGTAGAGCGTGCCACTAAAACAACTTGCGGAGCTTTCTTTCCATAAATAGGCATTTCATCATGAGAATAATCATCATTGATATCATCACCTGTTAAAATATGTTTTGGAGCTGCCTCCTGTAATTGTAAGATTAATTCTTCTGTCAATTGATTATACTTAGCCATAATAATCCTTCCTTTCTAAATTTTTTCTTACTCTATAATGTTCCTGTGAAACATCATATAGATTCTGTTAATTTCAATGTAAACATTTACTTTGCTTTTACTTTCTTCATTTCTTCAATCATAACTGGAAGAATTTCAAGTGCATTTCCAATAATACCTATATCTGCGATATCAAAAATTGAAGCTTCTTCATCTTTATTAATTGCTACAATATATTTAGAACCTGACATTCCAGATGTATGTTGTGTTGCTCCAGAAATACCACATGCAATATAAAGTTTTGGTGCTACAATCTTTCCTGATTGTCCAACTTGGTGTGTACGACAAATCCAATCACTCTCAATTGCTGGTCTTGTTGCACCTACTACACCACCAAGTACAGTTGCTAATTCTTCAACAAGCTTAAAATTTTCTATATTTCCCATTCCACGTCCACCAGAAACAATAACTTGTGCTTCTTCTAAATTGACAGATTCACACATTTCTTTTACTGTTTCAACAATTTTCGCCTTAATAGCGCTAGCTGGAATTTCTACTTTTTTTTCTGTAACACCTGCATTTGAACCAGCTTCTGGCTTTGAAAAACTACCATTTCTAACTGTAACTACGGCTGTGCCTTCTACTTCAAGGTGTTCTAGAATTGTACCACCATAAGCCGGCCTTGTGTATATAACTTTACCATCTGTTTTATTCATTCCTATTACGTCACTTACACATCCGAGGCACATACGTCCTGCAATACGTGGTGCAATATCTTTAGCCAATGTTGTATTTGCGAGTAGAACTATATCTGGGTTTTGCTGCTTAACAGTTTGTGATAATTCTTCTGTCAAAGTATCCCAGTCTGTAGCAGTTTCTGTAAAAATAACCGGAATTCCATAAGCAGCTACAGTATCTGCCGCAGCCCTGTTACCTACTATAAGAGCTGCTGCCTCTGCATCTAATGCTTTTACTGCACTAATCAATTCAAGGCTTGCACCTAATACTTTTTCTCCATCTGTTTCAATAAACAATAATGCTTTCATACTTTCGTTTTCCCCCTTAATTAGATTGTCTTATCTTTTCTCATTTGCTTGATAGCAGCACTTACTGCTAGGGACGCATCTTTTTCTTGGATTCTGATACCAGCCTCTCTCTTAGGCGGTTCAACATATTCAATCAAACGTACTTTTGCCTTTTTTACCTCTCCAATTTCTGCTGCGCAGTAAGTTGGAATAACTGCCTTACGGCTTCTCATCTTAGTTTTAATAGTCGGATAACGTGGATCATAATTTGGTTTACTTACTGTTACTACAGCTGGAGATTCTAACGAAACTATATTATATCCTTCTTCAGTTTCTTGATGAACTTCCATGCCAGCATCTTTCAAATTGATTTCAATTGCGCTGCTAACAAAGCTTGTCTCCATTTTTTCAGCAAGTAATGCTCCTACCTGACCAGTAATTTCATCTGTGGATTCCTTTCCACAAAGAATTAAATCAAATTTTTCACCTTTGTCTTTTTCAATTTTATTAATAGCATCTGCCAAAACATCAGCTGTGGAAATAGCGTCTAAATCTGCATATAAATCATCTTTTACAGAAAATGCTTCTTTAGCTCCTACAGCAAGACAATTTTTCAATGTATTTATAGAATCATCTGCTCCAACAGTTAATACACTAACATCTCCTCCATTAGCTTCCACAAAACGAACTGCTAGTTCTAATGCATATGTATCAAATGCATTTGCTACCATAGTGACTCCATTCAAATTAGGTTTTTTGGTCTTATTATCCAAATGGATTTCAATAGAATCATCTGGAACTTGTTTTACACATAACATAATTTTCATACTTTCTCTCTCCTTTACACTTTTACATTTTTAAACATTTTTTTCTAATATAACTATTATGTATTTAAATTTCTATAAAATTATTGTTTTTGGTACTATGGTCCTACCATCTTAGCTAAGTCTATCACAATGTTTAAAACAACTCAATCATTTATACAATTTTCTTTATTTCATAATTTTGGCATAACGATCTAATACTGTTACTTTCTTTATAACCTGTAACATAAAGATCTAAGTAACCTATATCTCCTCTGAAATTAATTATTCCACTTTTATTTATTACAACCATTTATTTTAATTGAATTCACCATATAACTAACTAATTAAATATATAACAGCGATATCCTGAGAAACTAAATACTTACAATAATTAGTGAAAATTAAAAGTATATTATAAAGATAGCTTCTAAAATTGTCAGTGACAATCTTAGAAGCTATTTCTGAATTATATTGAATTATAACCAAGCTCTAGAGCCTTCATGTTTTTTTCAATAGTTGCTTTGGGTACTCTTTTTGCGACAGCTTGTTGCATGTTTTCCAGTGATACAATTCCTGTCACTTTCACCAAAAGCCCTAAAGCAACAATATTCGTAAATAGATCCTTGCCAAGTCCTTCTACAGCCAAACGCGTCATGGGTATTTTAACTACATTGGGATGAACGGGCGATATAGGAATTAAGTCTTCATCAATAATAATTACGCCTTGGCCACAAAGATCTTTAGAATATTTGTCTGCAGCCTGCTGTGTTAGAGCTAGAACTATATCTGGTTTAGTTACTTTAGGGTGATGGATGAATTCCTCGTCAATAATGACCTCCGCCTTGGAAGCGCCGCCTCGTGCTTCAGGACCATAAGACTGAGATTGTACCACTTCGGAGCCTTCCATAATTGCAGCTTCCGCAAGGATTATCGCGGCAGTAATTATCCCTTGACCTCCAGATCCACATAATCGTATTTGTAGCATTATTTTCCCTCCATAGCCATTTTAATGACTTTAGCATATTCTGAAGTATATTCAGGAGATTCTTTTTTATATAAAACACCAATCGGAAATTTTTCACCTATTTGTTCGTCAGATAGTTTTTCAAAAGCTGTTAGGCTGACTGCATTTTCCCTCATCCATATTAATAAATCTGTCCCAGTCGGCATCTTGTTTCTACGGCCATATGAAATTGGGCACTGTGTAATGGCTTCTACTAATGAAAATCCATTATTTGAGATACCTTGTGCAATCAAGTTAACTAGCGGTTCTGCATGAAAAGCAGTGCCACGAGCAACATAGGTAGCACCAGCAGCTCTAGCAAGATCACAAGGATCGAAAGGACGATCTACTGCTCCAAAGGGCGCTGTTGTAGCTTTTTTACCGACAGGTGTAAGGCAAGATTCCTGTCCTCCTGTCATGCCATAGATACTGTTATTAAATAATATAACTGTTAAATCAACATTTCTTCTAGCAGCATGTATAAAATGGTTACCGCCAATAGCAGTACAATCCCCATCGCCAGTTATTACAATTACTTTCAGTTTAGGATTTGCAAGTTTAATACCAGTTGCAAATGGTATTGCCCTACCATGAGCTGTATGCAATGTATCAAAATCCATGTAACCAGAAGCTCTAGAAGAGCAACCAATTCCAGATACAATTACAGTATTATCTTGGTCAAGCTCTAATTGGTCAGCTGCTTTAACTATGGCTTTCATTATAATTCCATTTCCGCAACCTGGGCACCACATATGTGGTAATCTATCATTTCGAAGATATTTTTCATAGGTTCTCATTTTACCACCTCCACTGCAAGTTTTTCAATTGCTGAACATATTTCTTGGGGAGTAAAGATTTCACTATTGTATTTAGGAAGAGAAATTACCTTTGCTTGTCCGGCAGAAGCACGCTCTACCTCTAAAACAAGTTGGCCGTAATTCATTTCTGGTACGAGAATTTTTTTAACTTTTAGAGATAATTCTTTGACAACCTTATCAGCAAAAGGCCAGATAGTCATTAAGCGAATCATACCGACCTTAATTCCTTTCTGACGAGCAAGTAACACAGCTTCATAAGCAGTACGAGATGTCCCACCATAGGCCAATACTGCATATTCAACGTCTTCCATAAAAAATTCATCATAATGAGTAATCTCGTCCTGAACTCTACTGATTTTCTCATGCAATCGTCTAATTGTATTCTCAGTCACATCTGCACTAGCAGTTGGAAAACCAGTTTCATCATGAATAAGTCCGGTAACATGAATTCGATGGCCAGTACCGAAATTCGCAGGGTTTGGAACAAGATCCTCCATAGGGGTATATGGTTTGTAACCCTCTTCTTTGGTGCAAGTAGGCAAACGCCTTGGGTACACTTCTATGTCAGCGGCTTCAGGCAAAACAACTCTTTCACTCATGTGACCAACCACTTCATCAAGCAAAATAATAACGGGTGTACGAAACCTTTCTGCATAATTTACGGCAAGTACTGCCACATCAAAAGATTCTCGTACTGTCCAAGGAGATAAAGCAATCATGGGATGATCGCCATGAGTTCCCCAACGGGCCTGCATTACATCTCCTTGTGCTGGAGATGTAGGTTGTCCAGTAGAAGGTCCAACACGCTGAACATTGACAATCACTATTGGTATTTCAGCGATGCAACCATAACCAATTAATTCTTGTTTAAGAGAAAAACCGGGTCCTGAAGTAGCCGTAAGGCCTTTTCTTCCAGCGAGTACTGCACCTAAAACTACTGCAATCCCAGCAATTTCATCTTCCATCTGAATAAAAGTACCCCCAAAAGTTGGAAGTTTTTTGGCCATTATTTCGGCAATTTCTGTAGAAGGAGTAATTGGATAACCACCGAAAAAGTCCACCCCTGCAGCCAATGCGCCCTCAGCACAGGCCTCATTTCCTTGCATTAATCTAGCTTTATTCATTATTCAACCCTCTTTTCTACAAAAATTGCATAATCAGGACATAATAGTTCACATTGTCCACAGTTTATGCATGCTAATTCATCAATTACATATATTTTTCCTAAGGTATCTAACGCCAAAATTTTCTTAGGGCAAAAGGACACGCAAATACCACACCCTTTGCATAGGTCTTTTAGCAACGTGATTTTAATTTCCATAATTGTCCTCCTATTTGCTCATATATAATTAACTTTTGGGGTCTGATAATTATATAAATAAATGTAAAATATCTTTATTCTTAATATTCTTAACATTCTAAACATTCTTAATATAATAACAATATAATATCATATGACATTCAAATAGGCAAGAAAGTTGGGTATGTAGATAATGGTAAAAGGATTAAAAATTTATTCAAAATTTATAAACTTGCATCTCTATTTTTAATTATATTTCTCTAATAATTCTATTTGATTTTTAGTACAATATCCCAGTATTTTTTAATTATTAACTCAACTTTATACATACTATTCAAATATCTCTTTTAATGATATATTTAGCCCCTCAAAGATATCAGATTTAATTGCTTCATCATAGTGATAGCCTTCAACTTTTGAGGGCATTTTATTTTCAAACCTATAGCAAATTGCATTTTTATTAACAGGATTTAATATCCAATATTCTTCAACACCGGCTCTTAAATACAAATCTAACTTAGTTACATAATCATGACCACTATTTGAAGTAGAAACAACTTCAATTACTAACGTTGGTATTCCTTTATAATTATTATCTATTATTTTATGCTTATCACATACTACCAAAACATCCGGTTGAACTACATTTTTATTGTTATTCTTATCAACAAT
>Ga0105047_10016347_pt1 | contig 11630 bp, 6 predicted proteins | sample MAT04_FD_78384 | JGI IMG/M metagenome (GOLD analysis project Ga0105047, IMG submission 78384) | Freshwater microbial communities from Lake Fryxell liftoff mats and glacier meltwater in Antarctica - MAT-04 (megahit assembly) | ecosystem: Environmental > Aquatic > Freshwater > Ice > Liftoff... | reverse complement strand
CTGGAAAAAATCGCCACCGGGGTGAAGTGGCTCGTCTGGGTCGTCCTCGCTATCGCGGTCGTCGGCGGGATCATCTGGTTCGCGCTCAAGGGTATGGCCCCCTTTACCAACTGGGCCCGCGGGCTGCTCGATTGGTGGCGCGGCCTCTTCGAGGCGAAGAAGAAATCGACGGCAGCCGCACAGGCCGAGGAAGCGGCGCTCGAAGACGAGATCCGGCGCCCACCGCCGTTCGCGCTGTTCAACAACCCCTTCACCGATGGAACCGCAAACCGACGGGATGCGGCCGAACTCACCGAGTACAGCTACGCAGCGCTCGATTCGTGGGCCTGGGACAACGCGCAAGGCCGTCAACCGGAAGAGACCCCGTCCGAGTTCGTCTCGCGGTTGTCGGAAGATTTCCCCGGTTTCCAAATCCCCGGCCAAGCGATGGTGAAGTTGCTGATGCGCATCCTCTATTCCCCTGGCGGCCCCCTACCCGGCGACGCCAAGGCGAGGCTCGAGGCCTTTTGGAAAACGCTGGACTCCGCCGGAGTCGCGGCGGTGTGAAGCGACATCGCCGCCGACGAGTCGGCCGAACAAAACTGTCGAGCTTTTACTTCTTCTTTCTGCCGCTGAAACATGCGAATCCGAAAAGCAGGGCCGTCAGGGCGGCGAACGCAATGGTGACGGTGCCGTTGCTCTCGGCGAAGGGCGCCCCGAAGACGGGGACGCTTTCGAGCTTTTTGCCGAGATCCAACCCATCCCGCCAACCCCAACTCCCCGGGGCCAAGTCGAGGAAGGCCGCGCACAAGGCTGCGATCGAACCGCCGGCGATGTAACCGGAGCTGAGGAGCACGCCCGGCCCGGAGTCCCCTTCCTCGGGCCGGTTCCGCACTTTGTCGACGACCCAGCGGAGGATGCCGCCGAGGAAAATCGGCGTGCTGCTCGACAGCGGCAGATAAACCCCCACCGCGAACGGGAGCGACGGCGCCCCCGCGAGTTCGAGCGTCACGGCGATCAGCACGCCGATGAGTACCAAATCCCACGGGAGGTTGCGGTCCAAAATCCCGTCGATGATCAGGGCGACGAGCTGCGTCTTGGGGGCTTCGAATCGCTTGATCTTCGGCCCGCGTTTGTCTTCGGGTTTGTCCAATTCGGCGTCCTCGTACTCGCGTTTGCCGTTAACGGCCGGGTCGCAGAGGTAGACGAACTTGCCGTCGTCGTCGACGAGGTAACGCCCCGAGGGAACGTCGGCCGGGGCCCCGGTTTTCAGCCAGTCAGCGGGGATTTTGTCGTTCTCGCCGATGACCAGCACGCGGTACTGGGCGCCGTCGTTTTCGTACTGGCCCGAGTGGACGTGATCCCGGCCGGTCAGTTTCTCCGCGTTCACGGTCGCCTTCGGCAGGTCCTGTTTCGTGTAGATCGTCCACGATTGATTCAGCAGAATCAACACGATGCCGACGACGAGCGCTGACGTCAGGGAGCCGATGAGGATCGCATACTGTTGATACTTCGGCGTCGCGCCGAGCAGGTGCCCGGTCTTGAGGGCCTGCGAAGTGGTGCCGCCGTTGCTGCACGCGACGCAGACGACGCCGGCGATGGTCAGCGCGAGCAGTTTGATTTCCTTACCGAGACCGATGATGCCGACCTCGGACAGTCCGAGCAAAATCACGCAGGTCAGCAGCAGCGTCGCCACCGTCATCCCGGAAATCGGGTTGCTGCTCGACCCGATTTCCCCCGTCAACCGGCTCGACACGATCACGAATAGGAAACCGAAGAGCAGGATCATCGCGGCGCCGGCGAGGCCGCCCCAGGTGAAGTTCAGGCCCATTTGCGGGGCCGCCATCAACGCCACGACCATGCCAAGGCAGCCGACGACGACGACGCTCATCGGGAGGTCACGCTCGGTGCGCAACCGGCCGACCGCGGCCCCGGTCTTCTTGCCGAAGGCGTCGCGCAGCCCGCCAACCACGGCTCCGAGGATCACGGGCAGGGCTTTGATCATGCTGATGATTCCGCCCGCCGCGACCGCCCCGGCGCCGATGTACAGGATGTAGTTCTCCCGGATCTGCTTCAGCGACATGTTCCGAATGAGCCCTTTATCGACATTGGTTTTCTCGTCGACTTTCGAAATGGCCGGCGGCAGTGGCTTGTCGAGGTTGTCGCCGAAGAAGACGATCATCGGCGCGATCACCAAGTAGGCCAGTACGCCCCCGGCGAGCATGATGCTGCCGATGCGCGGCCCGATGATGTAACCGACGCCTAAGAGTGGGGCCGACATTTCACAACCGACGGCGGCTCCCTTCAACCCGATGGCCTTGCCACCCTCTTGCGCGATCCAAAGGGTTTTCGAGGCGGTATCGTTCCAGAGTTTGAAACCGAGCATGGCAAATTGGTAGGCGAAACCGATGATCAGGCCGATCACCAAGATGCCGGCGGTGCTGCCCCCCTTTTCGCCGGCTTTCAACACGTCGGCACAGGCGGTGCCCTCGGGGTATTTCAGTTCGCCGTGCTTCTCGACGATGAACGCCCGCCGGAGCGGGATCATCATCAAGATGCCCAGCAAGCCGCCGAAGACCCCGACCGTCATCACGCGGACGACGTCGATGTCGTAGCCGATCAACAGCAGGGCCGGCATGACGAGGCCGACGCCGAAGGCGATGCTCTCGCCGGCGCTACCGGCGGTCTGGGCGGTGTTCGATTCCAGCACGCTGCGTTTGCGAAAGCCGACGGTCTTCATCACGCGGAACAATGCGAACGAAAGGACCGCGACCGGGATGCTCGCGGAAACCGTCAAGCCGACCTTCAAGACCAAGTAGATCGACGACGCCCCGAAGAGGATGCCGAGGAGCGACCCGATGACAAGCGGAGCGATCGTGAATTCCGGCGGGGATTCGCTCGCGGGGACGAACGGCTTGAATTCCGGTTCGGGGGGCGAAGTCGGGGCCATAAGCGATCAATCCGGGGAATAGTGCGACGAAAGAGAACGAACTTAAACTCGCTGGGTGGGGCGCCGATGGCAAGGGGGATTCGCCCGGCGCATCGCGATTTGCGGTCGCGATGCGAACCCGACGGCCGCGTCGGGCGTATGGCCCATACCGGTTCGATTTTCCGCGGGTGGCTCGGGGTCTATGCGATGGTTGTTCCGAATGTCGTCGAAACGCGCAACCTGACCAAAGTCTACCGCGACTTCTGGGGCCGGAAGAAGAAAACCGCCCTCAACGCACTCGACCTCACCATTCAACAGGGCGAAATCTTCGGCCTCCTCGGGCCCAACGGCTCCGGCAAGACCACGACCATCAAACTCCTCCTCGGCCTGCTCTTCGCCTCCAGCGGCGAGGGATACGTGTTTGGCGAACCGGCCGCGAAGGTCGAGAAGAATGAACGCATCGGCTACTTGCCGGAAGAATCGTACTTGTACCGGTTCTTGAATGCCGAGGAGACTCTGGATTTCTACGGTCGGCTCTTCGATATCCCGGCCGAAGTCCGCCGGACACGGGCCGCAGAACTCATCGACGTGGTCGGCCTGAGCGCCGACAAGAAACGGATTCTCCGCGAATACTCCAAAGGGATGCGGCAGCGTATCGGTTTGGCCCAAGCCCTCATCAACGACCCGGATCTCATCATCCTCGACGAACCGACTTCGGGCCTCGACCCGCTCGGCACGCGCTGGATGAAAGACTTGATCCTGGATTTGAAAAAGAAGGGCAAGACGATCCTGATGTGCTCGCACCGCCTTGACGACGTGCAAGACGTCTGCGACCGCATCGCGATTCTGCACAACGGCGACCTCCAAGAGCAGGGCGCGGTCAGCAAGCTCGTCGAAGATGCCAAGCGGTTGCAGGTGCAGGCCAGCGGCGTGCAGATTTCGAAGGAACTCGAACACGACCTCAAAGCCGTGATCGAGAAGCACGGCGGCAAGATGGAAACCATCGGCCACCCGACGACGACCCTCGAAGATTTGTTCCTGCGGATCATCGAAGAATCGAAGGCCCGCCCCGGCCGCCGCTACCTGCCGCCGGAAGCGGGGAAGTGAGCGACGGTCTTACTCCAGACTGTCGCTCACGAATCCAACTCCGAAAGAAACGTCTCAAAGCTACCCGTGAGAACCTCGGCCATGGCTGATCCGCTGTTCGGTTTGCTGATTCTGGATCGCGATCCGTTCACGTTCGCCGATTTTCCGGGCCTGTTCCAAGCGTGGCTCGGCGAAGCGGGCGGGTTCGTGTTCGCCGGCCTCTGCGTCTACTTGCTTTACGCGATCCTCGGCGCGAAGTCCCCGTCGGCCAAAGAGCGGTTGAACGTCCCGAGCATCATGCTCTTCGCGGCGGTCGCGGCACTGCTCTGCTACGCTGGCTACTTCGCGCTTTTGATGGGCGCGAAGCCAGAGGACGCCCCGATTGCCGAAGGCACTGGATTCACGAAGTACAAACCGCCGACGTTCGCCAAAAAGCCGGTCGATCTCGCCCTGATGTTCGGCGGGCTGTTCTCGATGATTGCCGCGAGCACGCCCTTTGCGCAACGCATCGCGAAGCTGCGTTGGCGGCGGATCTTCGCCTTGGCCAAGCTCGCCGTGCTCGAAGTTTACCGCCGGCGGATCGTGGTCGTCGTGCTTTTAGTGTTCATCCCGATCCTCTTCCCGATCGCGTGGTTCTTGCCGAGCAAACCGGCCGACGAACTCCGCCTCCGCGTCGAGGTCATGTCCGGATTCTTGCAGTTAGTCATGCTCGTGACGGCGGCCGGGTTCGTGTCGTTCGCCTTCCCGAGCGACGTGAAGAATCAAAACATCTACACCATTGTGACCAAGCCGGTCGAGCGATTCGAGATTCTACTCGGGCGCTTCCTCGGCTACGGTGCCTTGGCAACCTTCGCGATCTTGTTCTTGACGGTCGCCAACTGGTTGCTGATCGAATCGGCCATCAACTCGAAGAATATCTCGGAGCGGGCGCGCTCGGAGACCTTCAAAGCCCGCGTTCCCCAGCGCGGCAAGCTGACGTTCGAATCGCGCCGCGGCGAGATTGAAGGGATCGACGCCGGACGCGAATTCAACTACCGCAAATACATCGCCGGCGACTCGCGCAGTAGCCAGCGCGCCGTCTGGTCGTTCGACCGTGTGCCGAGCTCGCTGTTGAGCGCCAAGGGCGACCGCGTGCCCGTCGAATTCACCTTCGACATCTTCCGCCTCGGCAAAGGGGTTGACGACCAAGGCGTCGACGTGAAAATCCGTATCGTTAGCTGGCAAAACGAGCAACTCGCCCCGGCCGTGGCCAACACCGGCACCGGCGATTGGAGCTGGAAGCCCCTCGGCGACGAAGCCCGCGCGGCGATGGCCCAAAAGCTCGGCGGCAAGCCGGACGACTACCGCGACATCGAGAAGAAATACGCGGACGACGCCAGCAAGTTGCTCGCGGAGAAACTCGGCGGAGACCCTTTGGACTACCCGGAACCGATCTCGATTCTCACGGCGAGTATGGACGCCCTCATGTCCGGCCAGTCCGACGAAAGAGACGAGAAGAAGTGGGAAGTCGCCAACAAGCTCGCGGGGGACTATGGTTTCTTCGAGGTCAGCACCAAGAACGTCTACGACTACCAACCGGAATTGATTTTGGTACCGAGCGCACTGTTCAAAAACGCGTCGGAGACACCGCCCGCGATCAAAGACGAGGCGGGCAAAGTCAAAGAGCCACCGCCGCGGTTCAAGGTCTACGTCAAATGCACGAGCACTTCGCAATTGCTCGGGATGGCCGAGGGGGATTTGTACGTCTTGGAAAAAGAGCAATCGTTCGGGTGGAACTACCTGAAGTCGTCCCTGGGCCTGTGGTGCCGGGTGATGATCGTCATCGGTTTGGCACTGTGCATCAGCACCTACTTGGCCGGCGTGGTTACGTTCTTGGCCACGGCTTTTCTCTTCTTGGTCGGGATGTTCGCCGATACACTCAAAACGTTCCTCAACGGCGTCGCGGGGGTCAAAGGGCCGCTCGGCTCGGCCAACCAGCTCGTGCAGGCGCAGCAATCGACAGCCCAAGACGACGGCTCAGCGATGCAGCGGGCCGCCCTCTTCGGCGACAATATGTTCGGCTGGCTCATGAAACGCGTCTTCAACCTCATGCCCGATATCGACGCTTTTAACTGGACGCCGTTCGTTTCGGAAGGGTTCAACATCCCCATCGAATCGATGGCGATGAACCTGCTCTCGCTATTCGGGTATTTGTTCCCGTGGTTCTTGCTCGGGTTCTACATGTTGCGATCTCGGGAAGTGGCGGCCTGACCGAAATGCGGAGTTCGGAGTGCTGAGTGCGGAATGCAAGATGGCTGTCCTTCTTCCACTCCAAACTCCAAACTCCGAACTCCGAACTGGAGTGACTGATGACCGATAACTTGCGCCGCCGGGCGACCATCCGCAAGGCCACGTATTTCGGGCTGATCCTCGCGCTATTCACAGTCAGCATGTTCTGGCGCGGCGTGATCGGGTTGCCGTTCGGCAACGCCGCGCGGGCCGGGGAAGAGCGCAGATTCGGCGACGGCGTCGCCCGGTTGCCCATCCTCAAACAGGCCGACACCCTCGAGCTGCGCGAACTCGACAGCGGTGACCCCGAAGTCGCGGGGAGCGCCGCCCGGCACAGCATGCTCGGCTTGCAGGGGATCGTCATCACGGTCCTTTGGAGCCAAGCCATCGAGAAGCAGAAACGCGGCGAATACCACGACTTTGAACTCCTCGTAAACATCGTCACCGAACTCCAGCCGAACTTCATCCAGCCGTGGCTCTTCCAGAGTTGGAACATCTCGTATAACGTTTCGGTCGAAAACGACAAACTCGGCGACATGTACTTCTACATCGCCCGCGGCATCGACCTGCTCGCGAAGGGGGACCGCCGCAACACGAAGGTCTACCGTGGCGGCGAAGACAAAGATTGGAAAGTCGGCTCGCCGGACATCCGCTTCACCATCGGCTTTTACTATCAGAACAAGTTCAGCGTCTCGGATAAAGTCGACGTCCTCCGCAGCCTCATGCAAATCAGCGCGATGAAGCCCTCCCAACGGGATCCGGACGATCTCATGGACAAAGGTCGGATCGACGAGAAGAAGTTCCGGGCCTTCTGCGAGAATAATCCGCAGTTCGTCCGGCGGTTGCAAACGAAGCTGAACCGCAGGTCGCCGGCAGCTGTCGTCGACTTCCTCCGCACGAATCGCCAAGTGCCGACTCGCTATGACATCGACAGCACCAGCCCGGAACGCCGGGATCGCCTCGTGTCGGACGAAAGCCAGTTCCCGATCTTCCCGCCGGTTTTCAACAGCCCGCGCCGCGAACTCTCCGGTCGGGACGAAACCAACGACTCGTACGACGCGTTCCTCGCCGCCCGGGCTTGGTACGAATACGCGCAATCGATCGTGGCGCCGCCGGTGGTCGGGGAGCCCGCCGCTGCACCGCGACGCGGGGAGTACGACGAATACAAATATCGCATCCCGACGAAGCCGGCCCTGATTTTGTTCCGCATGCACCCTTCGCGGTCGCAGACGTACCTCGCCGAATTCCTGCTCAAAGAGGGTTGGTTCGATGAATCGACGACCTGGGATCCGGACGACGCCGTCGAAAAAACGAACGCTTGGTTTGCCAAAGACGAAACGACCCCGCACTTGGCCCTCGCCGCCAAAGGATCGACTTTCACCGCGGACAACGCTGCGTCGGTACCGGTTTCGGCCTTGGCCAACTACCGCGAGGCCTATGCGATGTGGGCCGAATACGGCCGCGTGAACGGACTGATCCTTACCCCCGGCCAGCGCCGCAAATACGAGGAGGACGCCGCGAAGACGACGGCGCTCGGCCCGCTGGGCACAATCCCCCCCGACTTGACCGACGACCAACTCGCCGGTCTCGGCCTTCGCCGCGAATGGGTCAAAGCCCGGAAGGCGCTTATTTACTATCAGCAGAATCAGTCGGTCAGCAACTTCCCGTACTTCTTGGCCTCCACGGAAGCCGAGGCGAGCCGCGAACTCGTGGATGCCCGCATCCTGATCGGGAAAGCGGCCCGGTTGGACGCCAAAGCGGACATCCCGGGTGCCCTTAAGGCTTTCGTAGCCGCCAACGCCAAGTGGCGCGTGGCCCTTCAAAAGTACCCGGCGTTCCACAACGGCGAACGCACGGAAACGACCCAAGAATCGACGGCGGACCTCCAAGTGAAGCTGATGAAGCGGCTCGCGGACGACCGGAAAGTCGCGGCCTTGCAGTCGCTGATCGGTGTGTCGAGTGCAGATCGTGAATTGGCGACTGATCTCGCCGAGGCCGAGGCAAACACCCTGATCGCCCTCGCGATCTTGGAAGGCCTCGACCCCGCCGCGGCCAAACGGACCGAGAGCGTCCTGCCCGGTGGGAAATATGCTTGGCTCAAGGGCTTCACGAGCGAACGGCGCGACGTGCCTTGGCTCAACCCCGGCTTCCTGGAGGCGGTCAAGATGAAGGAAGGCCTGATGCGGAAACCGATCGGGCCGCCCCCCGGTACCATGCAATTTCCCGACGGCGTGCCCCAACCCCAACCCCCGCCCGGAGCGCCGGGAGGAGGATGAGCCATATGCCGCCCGTCGCACTCGCCATCCTCGCCCACCCGGACGACGCGGAGTTCCTCGCGGCGGGAACGCTCGCCAGGCTCCGCGCCGAATGCGGATTCGAAATCCACATCGCGACCATGACCGCCGGCGATTGCGGGTCCGCCGAGCATGCCCCCGACGTGATCGCCGCGATCCGCCGCGCCGAAGGCGGAGCCGCGGCTGCCGTTATCGGAGCCGTCTACCACTGCCTCGAGGTGCTCGACCTGCGCGTTCAATACTGCGATGCCCAATTGGAAGGGGTCTGCCGGTTGCTCAACGCCGTCCGGCCGCAAATCGTACTGACCCACAGCCCGGACGATTACCACCTCGACCACGAGCAGACCAGCCGACTCGTCCGCGCCGCCACGTTCGCCGCACCCATCGCCAACTTTCTGCACCGACCCGGCCACACCGAAGCGCACCGACCGCTCGACGCGATCCCGCACCTCTACTATTGCGACCCGCTCGAAGGCAAAGACATCTTCGGTCGCCCGATCGCCCCCGCATTCTCGGTCGACATCACCGCCGCCATCGGGGCGAAAGCGGAGATGCTCGCGCACCACGAAAGCCAGCGCGCCTGGCTCCGCAAGCACCACGGCGTGGACAACCTCGTCGAGTCGATGCGAGAGTGGTCCCGCTCCCGCGGCGCCGTAGTGGGCGTCGCCTATGCCGAAGGCTTCCGCCAACACCTCGGCCACAGCTACCCCCAGAATAACCGGCTCGGCGAATTGCTCGGGGTGCGTTGACGGCCTTCGAGTTCAAGAAGACCGATTATTGACGTGGACGTTTCCCGACTTCGGAACCGACGCCTTTCTCGTGCAGGCGATCCATAAACCCTGAAGTGGCCCCCTTCGCTGGGCCAAAAGTCGCTTTGCACCAGGTGGAGTCATAGGGTGTCTCGGCTACCCCGGGACAGTTCGGCCGACGCTTCGTACCCCGCCCGCTCCAGCAGCTGCTTCCAGTGCGTCTGCAACCGTTCTCGATCCCGCCGTGGATCCCGAACTCCCCCGCCAACTCCGACAGCTTCTTATCCTCCTTGGCCGCTGCCATCGCCGCCTTGGCCTTGAACTGCGAACTGCGAACTCAAGGCCCGACGCTTCCTCGCCATGATCGACCTCCTGTCCCGGCCCTCGCGTCGATACCCAATTCCACCTGATGCCGCGGTCCAGTTCAGCGATCGGAAACCAGTGAAAAGACCAAGCTCACCCCAGTACCTCGAACACGAACTGGCTCCACGTCTCGAATTGCTCCTTTTCTTTCAGCAACTCCGCCAGCGGGGTGAACCCCGTTTCCGCCAGTGCCGATTCCTTCGGAATTGCCGATGGCTCTGCGAGTTCCCAGACATGAACGACGCCCAAGTGGACGCTGCCGACGAGGGTGCGCGAATCGTGGATGAACCCGAGCAGTCGTTCCGTGATGACGGGCGCGTGCGCCACTTCCTCGGAGACTTCGCGGGCCATGCCTGTGAGGTACGGGTCACTGCCGCCGGCGGCGTCCGCTTCGGAGATGTGCCCGCCGATGCCGATCGAGCGCAGCGCCCACAGTCGGGCTTCGGTGCCGCTCGCCCCGCGCCGATAGTGGAATAGTTGCGGGCCGCACATCAGCACGACGTACGGGATGAGCTGCAACCACTCGGGATCGGTTTCGCATTCCGAACGCGGCCAGTACCGGTAGATGGACGGATCGAGGAGTGCCGCGCGATGGGCTTCGTCCGCCCGACGGAAGCCTTCGAACGCCCCAACCGCGCAGAAGTGCATCGCCGGGATGCAAAGGACGCGTTCGTCGAGGGGCATGGCTACAGCACCACCGTCTTCAATTTGTTCTTGGCGCTCGCGGCGAGTTTGGACTTCGGGAAGGCCTTCAACAGGTGTTGCAGCACGGCGGCGCCGAAGGCTTTCTCGTGCTGGTATTGCTCGGCGAAGTGGAAGCCCAAGTAGAACAAATCGGCATCGTCGAGCCACTTCGCATTCTCGACTTCCGCCTGCACTTGGGCCGCGTCTTGGGTGATGACGTGCGAGAAATGCCGGAGCGATGGATCGTTGGTACGGGAATCGTGGCTGACGTCTTTACTCGACACCTTCAAGCCGCACGTGGCCAGTTCGAGCCGGATCGGGAAGCCGATGGCGGGGTCGCGGGCCAGCCATTTCAGGTAGAGTACCGCGGCGGGGTAGGCCTTCTTCTTCCGCTTCGCCACGGCCTTTTCGAAGAGGTCGTCCCGCAGCGCGGCCGGGTCAACTTCCTTGAGGAGAAACAGCAGCGGATCGCCCCGGTGGCTCTCGGCTTCGATTTCTTTGCTGAGGTGTTCGACGATTTCACCTCGGACGGCCGGTGTGAGCGTCTTACCGAACGGGGCGATGATTCGCGCGAGCCGCCAAAGATCTTCCATCGAATCGGCGTTCAATAGTGCGGCGACGAGCGCCTTGCGGCCATGGCTCAACTGGCCGAGGCGGGCTTGCGCCAGTTCTTGCAGCACGCGGTCGGCGTGTTTGGCTTGCTCCATCAAACCCGCGGCCACCTCGGCCGTGTCGCGGTCGCCGATTTTCTCGATGCCCAACCGCCGCGCGGCCATGTCCGGTGCGTGCAACAAGCCGATCCAATCGCTGAGTTGCTTGTCGGAGACGGTCATGCGGCCGAGTAGCGCGAGGGCCGGCGCCGCGATTTGGAAGTTTGATTCGGCCGCGCAGGCGAAGAGCCGCTTCCACTGCTCTTTAGTCGGGTTGTCGAGCCAACCGCCGACGGCTTGTAGGGCTTGCGCCCTCAATTCCACTGGGTACGGCGCCTGCGTCCGCGCCCACAGGACATCCGCAGTACTCGGGTCGTTCAGCGCCGACAGCACCCGCAGGACGGTGAACTCGGCGGGGGCCAGCAGTTTCGCCTTCTTGTTCGTCGCCGCGGCGACGAGGGCGTCCGCGAGCGACTTCTTGTGTTCGGCCGACATCGTGGGAATGCGATTCACCATCGAATTCGCGGCGGCGGTCGCTACGGAAGCGTCCGTATCGGTGAGCACGGCAATCGCGGCTTCCGGATTCGTGGCCACGGCACCCGTGAGCGCCGCCGCGACGGTTTTGCGG
>Ga0105047_10016346_pt1 | contig 11631 bp, 10 predicted proteins | sample MAT04_FD_78384 | JGI IMG/M metagenome (GOLD analysis project Ga0105047, IMG submission 78384) | Freshwater microbial communities from Lake Fryxell liftoff mats and glacier meltwater in Antarctica - MAT-04 (megahit assembly) | ecosystem: Environmental > Aquatic > Freshwater > Ice > Liftoff... | reverse complement strand
AATTCAAATACATAAATCTACATATGTTGGTAAATATGTCTTACCATATCCTCAATTGAAATAAATTCCTTAAACTTGTATTCTGCAAAAACGCCTCGAGCCCTGTTTTCTAAAGTTTAGTCAATGAAAGCATGGCCCTGGGTCCGGAAGGAAACAACCGGGCCTCCCGACGGAACAAATAGTTCCTGAATTGGAAAGGGGTGAATGGTTTTCCGGATTCTCCGGAGATACCACTCTTCTTCCATTTTGCGTCGGATGGTTCGTAATTTCAGTCCACATTTTTACAGATTTTTCTTCGTCTCTGATAGGTTAAATTCTTCTGAATTGACTATAAAGACTGCGAAGTAAAATGAATTACCCCGAGGCAGAGCCATCGAGGTATCAATGGAATTTTTATTTTCCGACTCAGAGGTGGGGGAATTAAACCACTTCCTTCTCGTCCACCGAAGCGGAACGCGAAGGAGGAATCAAGATCTGACAGGTTTGATTGATTCAAATAAAATGTAAAACATGGAATTTGTTTTTCTAATTGTGGTTTTTGTAATTGCATTCCTCTACAGTTCTGTTGGACATGGAGGTGCAAGCGGTTATCTGGCTATTATGGCTCTTTGGGGATTTGAAACTGTGGTAATGAAAACCTCTGCGCTCTCACTTAATCTCCTTGTTTCTTCAATAGCATTTTATAACTTTTATCGGGGCGGATACTTCAGGTTAAAACTTCTTCTTCCTCTCGTTATCACGTCAATTCCAATGGCTTGGTTAGGAGCGTCTCTGGAAATTAATCCGGATATATATAAGATTATCCTTGGGGTATTTCTGTTCATCGCGACTCTAAGAATGCTATTCCAGACCAACACCCTTAGCGGTGAAACGCGCACGATGCCGCTTCCTGTTGCACTGATAACCGGAGCAATCCTTGGGTTTTTCTCTGGTATGATTGGCATAGGCGGAGGTATTATTCTAAGTCCTCTGCTTATTCTTCTCCGCTGGGCAACCTTGCGCGAGGCTGCAGCAATTTCAGCTGCATTTATTTTTTTAAATTCAGCAACCGGACTAGCTTCAACTTTTATAAATTCCGGAGCAGTGCAGCTTGCCGATCAGTTTGTGTTAATGACAATTATGGCTTTTGGAGGTGGATTACTTGGATCATGGGCAGGTTCATTTAAAATTCCAATTAAAAGTCTGAAATACCTTCTTGCTGCAGTTCTTTTAATGGCAAGTTTTAAATTAATAGTCATCTGATGGTTACACTCTCAAACTGGCTTCTTGTTTCCGGCACCGGAAGAAATGTCGGGAAAACCACTCTTGTCTGCAGGATCATCAGCCAAATAAGTGCTTTGAACCCGGTTGCTGTAAAAATATCCTCTCATTTTCATACTCTACCAGAAGATTCTGAATGGATTATTCGAAAGGATGACTTTTCGTTAATAAGGGAAACCCTGATATCCACCAAAGACAGCTCAAAAATGCTACAGGCAGGTGCTGAAGAATGCTATTATGCTCAGGGACCCGATTATCGATTGCCAGAAATATTATCAGCACTTGAAAAATTCACAAAAAATCGCCCCGTAGTATGCGAAACCGGCGGGTTGAGAAAACTTATTGTGCCAGGCATTTACTTGATCATCAAAGGCGAAGAATTCTCAAAACCCGAAATAGGAAAACTTGAATTACTCGCCGATAAAGTATTGACTCCGCATGATGTCAGAACCGGTAATTTTGAGTCTAAATTATTTTTCAAAAATAACAGTTGGTTAATACTTCAATAATATGAAATCATTTTCTGATGCCGAAAAAATAGTACGTGAAGTTTCTCCAATTGGAATTACAGAAAATTTATGTCTCGCCAACTCTCTCTTAAGTATTCTTGCGGAAGACATCATTGCCGACATGAACATGCCTCCCTTTAACAAATCGGCGGTTGATGGTTTTGCTTGTCTCCGCTCCGACCTGCAAAAGCCTATGAAATGCATAGAATCTATTCCTGCAGGCTCAAAACCTGCTCTTTCTGTTACTCCCAGACATTGCTCCAGAATTATGACCGGCGCAGAAGTCCCGGAAGGTGCAGATTGTGTGATTATGCTTGAAGATACCCGTACAGATCCATCCGGAAAAATCATTTTTATCGCTCAAAAAACATCTGATAACATTTGTGAATTTGCTGAAGATGTAAAACTAGGCGAAATACTATTAAAGGCAGGAATAACAATTAAACCCAGACACATTCCGGTTCTCGCTTCTATGGGATATTCAAATCCACTTGTATATAAAAAACCTGAAGTAGGAATAATATGTACAGGAAGTGAGCTTGTAGATCCCTCGCAAAAGCCTTCTCATGGTCAAATCCGAAATAGTAACGGGCCTCAACTCGAAGCCCAGTGCCTCACCATGGGAATAAAACCTGAAAACTTCGGTATCATTCCCGACTCCCGTGAGAAACTAAAAAATACAATCATTGATTCCATTTCAAGAAATAGGGTAAGTATCATCTCAGGCGGTGTGTCGGTTGGCGATTTCGATTATGCTCCAGAAATAATCAAAGAGCTGGGGTTTGAAATTCATTTTCATGGTCTGAACGTCAAGCCCGGAAAGAGAATCCTTTATGCTTCAAAAGATCATTGCCACATTTTCGGACTTCCAGGAAATCCGGTTTCTGCACTAATTCAGTTCGAAATGCTTGTAAAACCTCTGCTTTTGAAGCTTCAGAACTCCCTCGAAAACAATGAAATGGAAAAACGAATTTTAGCAGAAGACTTTCATATTAAAAATTCAGAACGACTGAGTTTTATACCTGTAATAATTGAACCCGCTGGTATGGTTAGAACTCTTGAGTACCATGGCTCAGCGCATATTTTTGTATTTGCTGAGGCTAACGGATTTATGAGGATTCCCGAGGGTATTAAAAAATTAGAGAAAGGATCATTAGTTGATGTACGACTCGTTTAATAGAACCATAAACTATCTGCGCATTTCGGTGACCGATCGTTGCAATCTTCGCTGCACGTATTGTATGCCGGAAGAGGGCATTCCCTTGCTCCAAAGTAAAAGTATACTAAGTTTTGAAGAGCTAACTGAGTTTGCAAAAATTGCTGTATCCCATGGAATTACCAAGATAAGAATTACCGGGGGAGAGCCACTAGTTCGTAAGGATATTGTGCGATTGATAGAGATGATCAGTCAGATTCCCGGAATTGAAGATCTCTCAATGACGACGAATGGAATTCTTCTCGAAAAATATGCAGTTCAGCTTAAAAATGCAGGATTGATGAGGGTAAATATTAGTCTTGACGCCTTAAATCCCGATCGTTTCCGCAAAATTACCAGAATTGGTGATCTTCAGGATGTTTTGAGGGGAATAAAAGCTGCTCAGTCAGCAGGACTTAATCCCATTAAACTCAATTGTGTGATAAAGAAATCGCGACTTGAGCCGGATGCTGTATCGGTTGCAAAATACGCTTTTGAGAATCAGCTTTCTGTCCGCTTTATCCGCGAGATGGATCTTCAAAATGGAATTTTTTATGAAGTCGAGGGAGGCGAAGGTGGCAAATGCAATACCTGCAACCGATTGCGACTGACAGCAAGCGGTGACCTGAAACCTTGCCTTTTCAGCTCTTCGGCCTACAATATACGTGAACTTGGAAATGAAAAGGCACTTCAGGAAGCCATTAAAAATAAACCGGCTTGCGGAAGCCTTAATCACAATGGGAAATTCTATTCTATAGGAGGATAAATTATGCGGAAACTATCACATACCGATAATTCGGGTCGGGCATCAATGGTTGATGTTGGTCAAAAGCCAGTGCAGGAAAGAATTGCAGTTGCCGAGGGATTTATCAGCTTATCCTCCGAAACAATAAAACTGATTCGGGAAAACCAAATAAAAAAGGGCGATGTGCTAAGTATTTCAGAGTTTGCCGGCATTCAGGGAGGGAAGAAATGTAGTGAACTTATTCCTCTGTGCCATCCTCTGTTGATTACCAAATTGGATGTTAAAGCTGAACTGCAAGATACGGGTGCAAAAATAACTTCTGAAGCGCATTGCAACGGTCAAACCGGCGTGGAAATGGAAGCGCTGACCGCAGTAAGCATAGCTCTCCTGACGGTTTATGATATGTGTAAAGCGGTAGATAAGAACATGAAAATCGGTGAAATACGGCTTTTGAGTAAAGAGAAAAAAGCAATAAAATAATGCTGCTCTCAGCAAATTAAGATAAAATGGTAAAAATATGATACTCGTAAAATCGGTAAATATCTCTCTTGAAAAGGGTACAATAAAAGAAGCTATTCCCAAAATCCTTCTTGATTCAAAAGGGGTTCAGGGGGATGCTCATTCTGGATCATGGCACCGTCAGGTAAGTCTTCTTGGAACCGAAAGTTTTGAAAAATTTTCCGCACTGGCAAAAAGAGAAATCCGGTACGGTGAATTCGCTGAAAACATTACAACCGAAGGAGAAATCCTTTATAAGATGAGTCCCCTGGATATCCTATCCAACAAAACAATTAAACTTGAAATTACTCAGATAGGGAAAAAATGCCATGGTGAAAATTGTGCCATTTTCAAAGAAGTAGGAAACTGCGTGATGCCTAAGGAAGGCATTTTCGCAAGAGTGTTGCAGGGAGGTTCGATGAAAGCCGGTGATACCCTGGAATACCATCCAAAAGAATTCAAAATTGTCATCATAACATTAAGTGACAGAGCCAGTAAAGGTGAATACAAAGACATCAGCGGGGAATTAATAAATACGAGAATAAAATCCCATTTTGAAAATAAAAACAGAATACTTAAAGTTGAAAGAATACTTCTACCAGATGAAAAAACTTTATTGAAAAAGCAATTTATTAAATCGCTGGAAGAGAATGCAGATATCATCATCACAACCGGTGGAACGGGAATTGGACCAAGGGACATTGTACCCGAAGTTATTAACCCACTTTTGGACAAGAAAATTCCGGGTATCATGGATATGATCCGCTATAAATATGGGCAGCAAAATCCGGCGGCTCTCTTAAGCAGATCTGTTGCTGGGTTAAAGGGTAAGACTTTGGTTTTCGCCCTTCCGGGAAGTCCCTTAGCAGTTGAAGAGTACCTGAATGAAATACTACCTGTGCTGGATCATGCGATTCTCATGGTGCATGGGCTTGGGCATTAAATGGGAAAAATGTTGTGCAACTTTGAAACATAATTTCTTCATATTCGCATAATACGTACTTTCGTGAACTTTTACTTTTAACGAATTTTTATTCAATGTCGTTTAGTTAAAGGAATAATAGAAAAATTCCAGGAATAACCCCAATGCGAGAAGATATGAAGAGCTTGATGATTGTTTTTTTTGTATGTGTTTTTTACATTAACCCGGCCTTTACTCAGGCACCGGTAGATTATTATACTACTGCCACCGGGAAAACCAGATTGGAGCTGAAAACTGCATTGCACAATAAAATCAAAGGACATACTACTTTCCCTTATTCCAGCAGGTCTACAGACGTTTGGGATATCTTAAAGGAATCCGACCGCGATCCTGCAAATCCTGATAATGTCATACTTTTTTATACCGGTTGGTCGGTAAATGCAGCGCAGGAATATAATAACAATACTGGTTGGAATCGTGAGCATGTATGGGCAAAATCTCATGGCCCCTTTGATGAAAATGTTAAAGGACCCGGAACCGATTGCCATCATTTACGTCCGGCAGATATTTCTGTAAACGCCGCCAGAGGAAACCTGTATTTTGATAATGCAGAGACAGAATACATTGATCCGAGCGGAGCAACCGGATGTATGTACAACATATCCCGATATGTCTGGGAACCCCGAGATGTTGAAAAAGGCGACGCTGCCCGCATGATTTTTTACATGGCAACCCGATATGAAGGCGAGGATGGCTTTCCGGATCTTGAAGTTGTTGACAATATCCCAACTAATACTTCGGGTCCCTTATTTGGAGATCTTTCTACTCTTATTGAATGGAACAAGCTTGATCCCGTTGATGCCTTTGAAATGAATCGGAATAATGTGGTTTTCAGCTACCAGAAAAACCGTAACCCTTTTATCGACCACCCCGAATATATTGACCTTATCTGGGGCTCACCTGTGCAGACAATTAATGTTTCTCCTGTTGTAAGTAATGTTTCATATTCGCCCTCACAACCTACTTCAGCAGATGTTCTGCAGATCTCCGCAAACGCAATCGATTCTGATGGCTTTATTAAATTTGTTTTTATGTATTGGGGATATAATGCAACGGACTTAATAAACGTTACGGAAATGCTCCCTTTTGCTGAAACATATTCTACTACTATCCCGCAACAAATCGAAGGAACGAACGTCTATTTTAAAGTAATCGCATGGGATAACCTGGATTCAACCAACATTTCAGAGGTTCAGAACATTACTGTAGCCACAGCAACCGGCCTTCCAAAAACTGAAAATGATTTATATGCTATTTACCCAAATCCCGCTTCATCCTTTGTGCATATAAATCACAACTCAAATGAAAGGGTGGTCTTGTATTCAATTGAAGGTAAAAAGCTTATGAGCACTCAGGATAATACACTTGATATTGCTCACCTAAAAAACGGGATTTACCTGATTCAGATCATGGACTCAAATAACAATCCGCTTAGCTATTCCAGATTAATTAAAGAATAATTTATCATGGCCGGAAATCGAAAAACCTTCCATACGTTTGATTCATTAAGGTTCTTCGCATTTTTTAAAGTGTTCCTTTTGCATTTGCCAGTTTTAGCAATACCCGGTTTTAGTTTCATAAAAACCGGAGGAGGAATCGGTGTATTATTAATTTTCGCAAGTATGCTTTCCTATAAACTAATTGAGAAGCCTTTCCTGAATTTAAAGAAGTATTTTTCTTAAAGTGTTGGCTTATTGAAATTAATAAAATAAAATTTATTAATTTCTTCTATACGCCAGACAAGCCCCTCCATCCTATATCTAATTTTTATTCACATCTTTGAATGGATATTTGAAGTACTGATAATGTAGGTGCATTCAATGTGGCCGGAGGCCACCCACTAACATAACCTGGGTTTTACCCTAGGTATGGATAATACAAGACACACGACTCCGTAGGAAGTCGCACTAGTTAAAGCTGGGACCCCAGTTGGCCTCCGTCCACATTATTTCAATGCTGAATTAGGGATAATAAGATGTATAATGATTAGTTCATATCTTATATATAAACAATGATAATGGGCCTCAGAATTGACAGGAGGGGGTCAGGATTGATTGGGAGGGGAAAAGAGTGATGTGAAGCGGAAAATATTGATAGCAAGGGCTCAGAATTGATAGAATGGCCAAAAAATTGATATGGATGCTGAGAAAACTGATTGGAACGGCTGGAATAGTGATCAGGACGCTAAGAAAACTGACAGGAAAGTGACTTGTCCTAAAATATATATTTAGAAAAAACAAAAGAACCCAGGAATAATTCCAACCTGAAAAGTATCCACCCCGACTCCCTCAGAAGTATACCGGTAAACCACACCCGGCTGAACATGATCAATTGCATCGGAGACATACACGTCTGAATTTTTAGGGTCAATTCCAAGTCCTGAAAAAAGTCGCATATCTTTCCCGGAAGCCGCATTTATAAATGATTTTGCTGGCAAACTGCTTGCCGTTACCGGCATTCTCCATACATCCCCATTTAAAAAATAAAGAGTATCTGCTCCTCCATTTAAACATAGTTTGGAGGGCCATTTATCTTGTGGGAGAATAAAAATTCTCTCGACAGTGTGTGTAAGAGCATCAATTTTAACAAGGCCCGGCTGAGTATTACCAAATGTGCTTCCTTCGTAACCTCCATCGCACAATACCCATATTTTACCGTACTTATCTAAAACCATTGAATTAGGTTGTTGCAATACCTCAATAGAATCAATCAATTGGTCGGTATTTTTATCAATTACCAGAACCTTATTATCAAAACTATAGCAGTTTGTAAATACATCTTCATTATGCACTATAATTTGTTCCGTCGGATGCTGATAAAAATCTGGATTGTTGTTTGCGAGCTTAATTGTTCCGGTTATTGAATAAGAAAAAGGATCCAGAATAGTTATGGATTTTGCATATAAATCACTGATGTAGGCTTTTGAACTATCAATAAAACTAATATATCTAGGTGACCGCAAGCCAGTTATTTTATGGGTGAAGTCAAATGCTTTGAGAGCCGGGTATTTACCAAAATTCATAATCATGATTTTCCCGGAATTATTAAGAACAACATACAATTCCCCATCAAAGATTGTTGCTGATTGTGCTACATCTCCCATGGGAAAACCGTTTTGCTTAGAGAAAATATCATTTATAAGTTCACCGACTTTTGAATTATAATAACTCAAAGATGAATTTCCATACATAAAATTACCTTCACTCAAAACAAGGACTCCCCCATCAATCAAAAGCTTGTCAACTGCTAGATTTGGCTTCTTCCACTCAGCCCATGTTTCGTCGTTCATGCAGGATTGAAGTAGAATGCAAAGGATAAAAAGTCCCCCTAAATTAAAATTGATCCTGCATTTTAAACTCATCAGAAATTGAAATTTAGTTGTAAACTATAATTTCTGCCGGGCATTGGTCTCTGTAAAATTGACCTGTATTCCTCATTCAATAAATTATGAACTTTTAGGCTAATATTTAGCTTATTTCCCTTTATCTCAAACTGCTTTCCAATAGCAGCCTGATTCATAAAATATGGGTATAAATAATCCTGAAGACTACTTTCATTATTAGAAGTAGTTGTATTTCTCTTACTGTAATAATTCCAGATGTAAGAAAATGACCATGTATTTCGCATCAGATAAACCATGGTATTTGCAGAGTGTACAGGTATATAAGGCAGTTGTTTCCCAAATGAAAAATCAAACTGATTCAGGTTTTTGCCCATATCCCTTGAATGGGTTAAGGTATAACCTGACTGTATTTTAAAAAATGTTTTATCGGTTTTATAGCTTAAGGATATATTAGTTTCATATCCTTTAATATCAACTTTTTCAATGTTTTCAGGAGAAAATCCCCTTACATTATAATACCACATGATCCAGTTCTTAACCTGCGACATGTATATTGAAAAATCCTGACTAAATCTGAGTTTTCCGTTCACATAATTATAATGCACTCCAAACTCCTGATCTAGACTTCTTTCAGCTTTGAGATTGAGGTTGCCTCCCGGTTGGTAATACAGATCGTTAAGGGAAGGATATTTTGAATTCGTAGCTAGAATCAGTTTCAGATAAAGTCGGTCGTCAGTGAGTATGTGAAATTCTGTACCGGCTTTAAGAACTGGCTTAAGGTTTTCACCCGATAAAACTTCAGTTCCCAACTTGAAGTTGCTTCTCCACTTTTGAGACCATTTTTTATAAATAGCACCATATATTTTGCTCTGAATCCTTGATTCATTATAACCCAATATTTTAACTTTTTCGAGGGATTGGACCTTGTGGTAATCAACCCCGGCAGATAGTTCAACCCTCAGATCGTTGTTAAAAAAATATTCCATATCCATACTGTTGTATAAGCTGGATGTCTTACCCGAAGAATTAACTGCAAGAATATAAACACTATCTGACATACGGTTTTTCATGGCGAAATTCAAGTCCATATAGTTCACTCCGCTGAAGAGTTTAAGATTATATTTTTCACCAAAATGTTTGTAGGAAATTTGCCCTCGTATGCTGTTGTCATCCTGACGGTTGATATTATTATTAGGGCCACTTTCACTGGTACTTAACATTGGAATACTTCTGGAAGATTTCTGTCCCCAGTAACTCAAACTTATGATGTCCTTCTGTGTTGGTCTGTAATGCAATTCCTGCAAAATTCCATAATGGCTGAACCATGCATCTTCATTTTTCATCAGGGGATGAAATTTACGGCCGGTTTCAAGGTCTATGGAATCAATAATATCATTGTTTTTGAAGATAAAGTCATTGTCGGAATGAGAATAAAAAACTCTGGTTTGTGACTGAAATTTATTATTGCCGGCATTGATACGTAATTGCTCATCATGGGATCCAAACGACCCCAAATCCTGCAAATATGTCCCTGAGAACCTGTTCTCCCAGTCAGGTGAAGTGCTTAGGTTTATAAGACCTCCGATTGCTCCCGAAACATTATTTATGGAACTGGTTCCTGGCAGCAATTCCACAATATCAATAAAAAACATCGGGATAAGCGAAAAATCAACCATTCCAAGCATTGGAGAGTTTAATTCTATTCCATTCCACAATACTTTTGTGTGAGAGGGATCGGTTCCTCTGAATGAGGCGGTTGACATTGCTCCTCTGCCATAAGTTTTAATAAAAAGACCCGAATGATCAGCGAGAACTTCCGACAAACTGTTGCTTCTCTTGCTTTGAAGTATCAATGAGTCAAGTCGCGTAATGGTTAATGAAGTGGTTTGCAATGATCTTCCGGGATTAATACAAATTTCCTCAATCTGCAGAGTATCTGTAAGTCGCTGTGAATAGATGTTCGCAACGATTAACTGAAAAACAGATAATGCAAATAGAATTTTATGTATTGCTTTCCTCATTCCAATACTATTGTTTGCAGAGTTTTTGTCTTATGCTCCAACGGTCACAAGTCATTTCAATAACATACATTCCTTGAGCAAGATCACCAATCTTTATAGTATTGATAGATGATTCTCCTAAAATCTCATCCTCCATTTTTAAACTTCCATCCATTGAAAATATTCTGATCTTAACCGATTCATAAGCCGAGTTGGAAATGTGCAATTCATCAGTACAAGGATTCGGGTAAAATGAAATATTATTTTCAGCACTTTTATCCGACAATGGAAATTTTACATTTATGACAACTGTTTCAGATTGATCTACTGCCACTTCATGAAGACCACCCTTTTGAAAATTTAGATTAAACTCCCCCGAAGATGAAGTGAAATGATCTGATTCAGAATTTAAAACCGATTGGTCAACATTAACCTCTCCATTTACTTTGGGGAATGGTCCGGATACAGAAAAACCATTACTTTGCGAGGGATAAATATCTAACTGCTCTGTTAAAAACCGTATCGTTTCATTTATCGATATTTCATCTTTTTCAGGGATAATTCTTGTATGCCTCCATAATTGCCTGTTTTCTTGAATATATTGGATGCTAATACGGTCACCATCAAATATTTCAATAGTATCAAATCCGCTTGCGAATACCCGGGTATTAACAATTGCAAACCACGTCTTCGCATAGGTATCATCCTTTTGCAAGCCTCCCCAACCATATTCATAAATCCAGTCGTATCCAATTTGCCAAACATATAATCCGCTGCCACCAAATTCGTCTTGTCTGAAAGCCAAAGATTTACCATTTTCTCCAAATCCTTGATTTTTCAAAATACATGCAATAGCATCTGCAAGTGTGATAAAGGATTTATCGGGATTAAATCCTTCTTGAAAACGGTTTGTAACACTTAGTATATCTGCTTTTTCTACGATAAATGTTTGACCAGGAATAATGGTTTTGTTTTGGTTGCTTAAGCTAAAACGAACTCTAATTGGGTTCAGTTTCTCGGTTACGTCTATTGTAATCTCTCCTGTAAGTCCAGGAAAGGCTGGATAAAAAAGCGAAATCATAGATTTACCTGCCGATTT
>Ga0105047_10016344_pt1 | contig 11632 bp, 12 predicted proteins | sample MAT04_FD_78384 | JGI IMG/M metagenome (GOLD analysis project Ga0105047, IMG submission 78384) | Freshwater microbial communities from Lake Fryxell liftoff mats and glacier meltwater in Antarctica - MAT-04 (megahit assembly) | ecosystem: Environmental > Aquatic > Freshwater > Ice > Liftoff... | reverse complement strand
GAAAAATTAACCTTGATTGAGGCTTTTTTGCGCTAAAATCAGACACGGGTTGGATGATTCTGACTTTGATACGAAAAGCAGAATTATTGAACTGCTTGATGTTCGTGGAAAAATCGCCTTTGACTATGCCAAGAAAGTGATTTATCATCAAATGTCTGATCACACCGAAAGAACTGCTACAAGTATCGCCTGTGCAAATATCGCCTTCATCAAGTATTGGGGTAATCGCGATTCTGCGCTCCGGCTGCCGGTTAATGGTTCACTCTCCATGAATCTTGATGGGCTGTTTACGCGCACGACTGTCAGCTTTCAAAATTCTCTTGGTTTTGATGAGCTGATCATCAATGGGCATGAGGTGATGGGTAAGGGGTTGGAACGCGTATCGGCGATCCTTGATATTGTTCGCCAAAATGCGGGGCTTGATATAAAGGCCCAGGTGGTGAGTGAGAATAATTTCCCTACAGGCGCGGGGATTGCCAGTTCTGCGGCGGCTTTTTCAGCGTTGGCGTTGGCTTCAACAAAGGCTGCCGGGCTGGATTGGCCGGAGTTTGCGGTTTCACGGCTGGCTCGTCTGGGCTCTGGTTCGGCTTCGCGCAGCATTCCTGCTGGTTTTGTTGAGTGGAAAATGGGGAGCGGTGACGAGGATAGTTACGCTGTTTCCATCGCGCCGCCAGAGCACTGGGACCTGGTGGATTGTGTTGCCATTGTAAGCGCCGGCCATAAAGAAACGGGCTCCACGGAAGGCCATGCGCTCGCGCCTACAAGTCCATTGCAGGCTGCCCGCGTAGTAGATGGGCCCCGGCGGCTGGAGATTTGCCGAAGGGCCATTTTGGAACGGGATTTTGACAGTCTTGCTTCTATTATTGAGCATGATTCGGATATGATGCATGCTGTAATGATGACAAGCCAACCGGCCCTGTTCTATTGGAAGCCTGCCACACTGGCTGTGATGGGATCGGTGCGCGAATGGCGCTATTCTGGTTTGCCTGTGGCGTATACTATTGATGCTGGTCCAAATGTGCATGTTATTTGCCTGTCTGAAAGCGCTTCTACAATAGTGGAATTATTAAAGGCACTTCCGGGCGTGGAAAACGTTCTTATTGCCAAGGTGGGGCCAGCAGCGCGCCTTGAGCCATAATGCGCCAGATTTATCTAATATTCTGCTAACATAAAGGCGTTATAATCTTTTTACTGTACTCAATCAATGTTGCTGGTACAGGAAAGGAAAATTATGACTCTGTTAATTGTGGTATTGGTATTTGGTGGTATGGTTTTTCTGCACGAGTTTGGACATTTTCTGGCGGCACGTCTGTTCAAAATTGAAGTGGAAGAATTTGGCTTTGGTTTCCCCCCCAAGGTGCTTACTTTATTTAAATGGCAGGGGACTGAATTTACCCTTAACCTTTTGCCTCTGGGTGGTTTTGTGCGCCCAAAGGGCGAAAATGACCCCAATGTGTTGGACGGCCTATCGGCTGCCAACCCCTGGAAGCGTTTGGGAGTGCTTTTTGCTGGTCCAATGATGAATCTGTTGACTGCAGTTGTGGTCACTTCGATTATTGTTGCTCAAAGTGGTGTTGGCGTGGAAGGCAGGGTGCTGATCGAGAATGTTTCGGAAGCTTCTCCCGCATTGCAGGCCGGGATCCAGCCCAACGATGTGCTAGTGGCGATCAATGGTACCCAAGTCTCCACGCTGGACGAAGCCAGGGCGTTGATTCTCAAAGGTGTGGACACTTCCATTCTTTTTAAATTGGATCGCGCCGGCCAGCCGCTGGAAATAAATGCTACTCCGCTATCCACGCGCAGCAAGGAGCAGGGCGCTTTGGGGGTAGGCCTTGCTTATCCACGTAGAAGTGCAACCATTGGTGAAATCGTTTCGGGTGGTTTTATTTATACAGGTGCGCAGGCGCTAAGTATTCTTTATATCCCGGTGGGGTTGATACAGGGCGCCATCGCGCCGGGCGATGCCCGGCTGTTGGGAATGAAGGGTATTTATGATATTTTTGGTCAGGCAGTGCAGCGTGACGTGCAAACACGGCAAGTCCCGGCCGGGACAACTGCTGCAGGCCAGACTGCCCAGGCGGCTGAGCCCACAAACTACATTCTCTCTCTGATTGCTATGTTGAGTGTTTCGCTGGCTGTTTTTAACCTGCTGCCTATTCCGGCGTTGGACGGCGGGCGCATTTTATTTACCCTGCCCGAAATCCTTTTCCGCCGCCGTATTCCATATAAATTGGAAAATGTGATCAATGGCGTGGCCATGCTGCTGCTGATCGCGTTGATGGTCTTTGTGAATGTCATGGACTTTATTAATCCATCGAATATTAAGTTACCATAATATAAAACAATGAAAGAAATTCCTTTTTCCACCATCCTGGCAGCTCTCACAGATGCCGACCGCGCTTTCCCTGAGCGCTATGTATCCCGTTTTAGCGACCTTCAGCCCGCAGACTTGAAAGCATTACTCCAAGCCTGGCCGCAAATACCTTTGAAACGCAAGAAAACGTTTCTCACCAATCTTGTTGATCGCTTTGAAGAAGATTTGCTGCTTTCTTATGAAGCCATCGGTGGTTCCATTTTATTTGATGAAGATGCAGATGTGCGCGTTATGGCACTAAAACTGTTGGACGAGACCATCGATGCGCGTTTGATCCCGACGCTGATTAAACTACTTGAAACCGATCCTGAAGCGGCGGTACGTGCGCGCGCGGCCACAGTTTTGGGCCAATTTGTGCGAATGGCTGAACTGGGGGATTTGCCGGAAGGGAGAAAGGCGCTTCTTGAAGATGTTCTGTTTAAAGCTGCAAGTGATAAACAGCATCTTGTGGCTCGCGCTGCACTTGAATCCCTTGCTTATTCCAGCAGCGCGGAAGTGGATGATTTAATTACAGCTGCTTTCAATCGTCCCGATCCGCTCTGGCAGGCGACCGCGCTTTTTGCTGCTGGACGATCATCGGATAACCGGTGGCAGGAACAAATTCTGCTGGGTTTGCTAAGCGAAGATATGCCTGTGCGGCTGGCAGCTGTTCAGAGCGCGGGCGATCTGGAACTCAAGTCTGCCAGGAAAGTCTTGCTTGAGATGCTTGAGGATGAAGCAGATGATGATGTTTTTCAGGCATTGATCTGGGCGCTTTCTCAAATTGGCGGCGAGGATGTGCGAACCTACCTGGAAGCCCTTCTGGCTGAGGCGGAAGGTGACGAGCAGATAGAGTTTATCGAAGAAGCTCTCGCCAATCTTTCTTTTACAGAAGATATGGAAGGGTTTGATATGCTGGCGATTGACCCGGATGATGTAGAAGATTTAAATTAGTGCGGGTGTTTTTGCTTAAAGATATCTTTACGTTGATGATTTGGTTGTCCGGCAAGCCTTTTGCCGGACAAGCGATTTAATTGTGAGTTTTTTCAAGACAATGTGCAAGGTGCCTCCCCTTATTTCAAAAGAGGGGTTTACAATTGGATGATAATCACTATTCATTGAGCCTGGATGTCCATCTCAGACCTTTTTGCAACTTTTGCTGAAAATCTCCTGCCCATTATGCTGATCAGCGCGGCAGGGTATGTATTAGGAAAAAAGCTAAATATTGATTCGCGTTCTGTGGGACGAATCTCGTTTTATTTTTTTAGTCCCATCCTTGTTTTTAATCTACTTGTACACAGCCAATTGGCCGTTGGAGAGATCATTAAGACCGGCAGCCTGGCGATTGGTGTGATGCTTTTTTCAGGCGCGATTGCGCTGGCTGGCGGTCTTTTTCTTAAACTTGAGCGCACCATTCTTGTTTCGATGTTGATCACCGCTATGTTCGCTAACAATGGTAATTATGGTTTGCCGCTCATTTCTTTCGCTTTTGGGCCAGAAGCGCTGGCTCATTCAAGTATTTATTTTGTCTTTTCTTCGTTGTTGACCAATACCGTGGGTGTGCTGATTGCATCTCTTGGACATCTAAACCTCAAGCAGGCTGTATTTGGAATGTTCAAAATTCCAACTCTTTATGCAGTGCTTTTGGCTGCTCTTATCAATCAATTTCACCTTGGCATTCCACAACCTTTGGAACGTACAGTATCATTGGCGGCAGGCGCTGGTGTTCCGGTCATGATCTTGTTGCTTGGTTTGGAACTTCGCCAGGTGCGTTCAACAAAGTATTTATCTGCTCTTGGTATTAGCGCCGGGGTGCGGTTGTTGGCTGGACCTATCATCGGAATAGCGCTCACATCCGTGCTGGGTATTTCCAGTACTGGCCGCCAGGCTGGAATTATTGAAGCATCCATGTCATCTGCGGTGGCTTGCACCAACCTGGCCGCGGAATACAAATTGGATTCATCACTGGTTGCAGCAACTGTGCTTGTCAGTACTTTGCTCAGCCCGCTTACATTAACACCTCTCATTCTTTTCCTGGGAAAGTAAATATGCGCCGATTTGCCCTCTTGCTTCTTGTTTTCATATCGATATTTGCTTTTTACCGGCCAGTTAAGGCTCAAACTGCTGCCCCCTTCTCGGTCAGCAATTTGGGGATAGCATACGAATACGGCAGCTATATTGTTTTTCAGGCGCGGCTTATTTTGCCTTCCCCTATTGAAGAGGCTTTTTTAATGTTTCATACAGATGGTGAGAGTACAACGCGAGTCATTCCAATCCTGTTAGACAATCTTGGAAATACTTCACAGCGTTATGATCTCAGTCAAGGGTCGGTGCGCCCTTTTGCCACAGTTCGTTTTCAGTATCGTGTTAAGTTAAAAACAGGTCAGCAATTTGTCAGTGAGGAGTTTTTCTTTCAATATGAAGATAACCGCTTCCCCTGGCAAACACTCACACTGGATAAGTTAACTGTTCATTGGTACGCTGGTGATCAGGAATTTGGGCAGAAAGCGTTGGATGCTGCTGTTCGCGGTACTGCGCGTGCTAATAAACTGCTGCTTGTAAATCCGGCCAAACCTATAAACATCTATATTTATGCATCGGCGACCGATCTAAGCGACGCGCTTGAAATAGGCGGCCTATCCTGGGCTGGCGGGCAGGCCAGCCCGGATCTACATCTGGCCCTGGTCACCATTCCTCCTGGGCCAGAACAGACTGTAGAAATGGAACGGAAAATTCCACATGAGATTGCGCATATCCTGACATACGATTTGTTGGGAGAACGTTACGCACTCGAGCCTGTCTGGCTGCGTGAGGGGATCGCCAGCCTGATGGAACTATCGGTGAACCCGGATTATCCACGCGCATTATTGATGGCGTCTGAGAAAAAAAACCTGATGCCGATTGCGGATTTATGCAAAGCTTTTCCGCCCGAGAGTGGACGCGCTTTCCTGGCTTATGCTCAATCCCAATCGTTTACAAATTTTATTATCGAAAACTTTGGGCAGACGGGTTTGCTGGCCTTGACCAGTGCTTATGGAGATGGATTGGATTGTGACCAGGGTATGCGGCGTGCTTTGGGGCAGCCGCTCAGCCAGGTGGAATCTGGCTGGCGCATGAAATCCCTGGGCGAAGAGGCTGGTTTGACTGCTTTTAATAACCTATTCCCCTATCTGGCAATTATTGTCGTTTTGTTTACTGTTTCGATGGTTAATGCGCTTGTATTCCAAAGGATTCAGAATGCCTGAGCCTGACATCCGGGTGCATATTTGGGTTAGCGGGCGTGTTCAAGGGGTTGGATTTCGCGCTTTTGTAGTTTCGAGCGCGGGATTTACAGGCGTTTGCGGTTGGGTGCGAAATGTAGGCTGGGATTCAGTGGAAGCCATGGCGGAAGGTAACCGCGCCCAGGTTGACCAGTTTATTCAAGCGGTAAAAGCTGGACCGCGCGCATCGCGTGTGAACGAAAGCAGGGTGGAAGAAGAGTTAGCCACTGGCGAATTCTCTGATTTTGAAATGATTTCTTCGCGTTGAACTTCACTAATTGTATTTTTAAAGAACCGGGCGAAAGTTTTCAATGACTGAACAATGGCGTACTATCATAACCGCTCCCGCGCGCGGTGCATGGAATATGGCCGTGGATGAGGCCGTTCTGGAATCGGTTGGGCGCGGAGATTCTTTGCCAACGCTCAGGCTGTATGATTGGTTTCCAGCCTGTTTATCTTTAGGTTATGCCCAGCCATACAGTGATGTGGATGTGGAGCGCATCAGGGCACACGGTTGGGATGTTGTTCGCCGGGCTACAGGCGGGCGGGCCATCTTACACGTTGATGAACTGACATATTCTGTTATTGCACCCCTGGACGAAGAGCGTGTACAGGGTTCCGTATTGGAAAGTTATTACCGGCTGGCAGGAGCTTTAATCAGGGCTGTGCGCTCACTTGGGCTATCTGTAGAGATGGAAGAAAACGCTTCAGCGCCCGGCACAGCCAAAGGCCCGGTGTGTTTCGAGGTTCCTTCCGCTTATGAAATTGTTGTGGGCGGCAAAAAGTTGATTGGCTCGGCCCAGGCTCGCAAAAAAGAGGGCGTCTTGCAGCACGGTACATTTCCTTTGTGCGGTGACTTAACGCGAATTACTGATGTATTGGTTTTTGCAGATCAACAAGCGCGCGCTGCCGCTGCTCAAAAATTGCTTGCGCGAGCCTCCACCGCAGAATCTGCTTCTGGCAGAGTCATCGAATGGCAGATAGCAGCCCAGGCTTTTGTGAAAGCATTTGAGTCTGAGCTTGATCTCGAGTTAGAGCGCGGGGAATTGACAGCGGTTGAGGCTTCGCGTGCTGAAGAACTTGTGGAACAAAAATACAGCAATCCTGTCTGGACTGAACGGTCTTAGAAGTTAGCCTGGTATTTCACAAGGTCACTTGCGGACATATTTTATTTTCCCAAATTTAGAGATTTGCCTTTTACTGGTAAAATCCCTTAAATGTCTAAGAAATTAATAAAAATGGTGTTTAAGATGTTCTGGTACCTGCTGTTGGGTAGTGTGATTGCGGTGATACTTGCCAGGGGCATAACCGGGTTTGTGGCGTGGAACAAGACTTACTCTGAAAGCTCTGTTCCCGCACGGCGAATCGCGATTATTTTTGGCGCTGGTTTATGGCGGGATGGCAGCCCAACGCCTGTTCTACAAGACCGTGTGGAAACAGGCGCAAAATTGTATTTTTCTGGCAAGGTTGAAAAGTTGTTAATGACCGGTGATAACAGCCAGGTTGAATACAATGAGCCGCAGGCTATGCGTGAATATGCCCTCAGTCTTGGGGTACCTGATTCGGCGATTGTGCTTGATTATGCCGGACGGCGAACTTATGACTCTTGTTATCGCGCTACCAGTATCTTTCGCGTCAGCCAGGCGATATTGGTAACGCAAAAATTCCATCTGGCGCGCGCTCTGTTTCTGTGCAATGCGCTTGGATTGGATGGGGTTGGGGTGGAGGCTAATAACCACAGTTACCTGAAGCGTTCTCTGTTTTTTTGGAATTTGCGCGAACTGCCCGCTACGTTGACTGCTTTTGCAGATGTTATTACGCGACCGGAGCCGATTCTCGGCGTTCCCGAACCTATTTTTCCGGAGAATTCCCAATGATGAATCGAAATGAAGCCCTTGAATATGTACGCGAATATGTTAAAAACGAGGGATTGGTGCGCCACATGTTGTGCGTGGAGGCTGCGATGCGCTTTTACGCCGAAAAAATGGGTGCAGATGTGGAATTGTGGGGGATTACCGGGCTGCTGCATGATTTTGATTGGGAGATTCACCCGACCGCGGAACAGCATCCGATTGATGGCGCGCTGATGTTACGCGCGCGCGGTGTGGACGAGGTGATTATACGCGCAATATTGAGCCATGGCGATAACACAGGCGTGCTGCGGAAGAGTAAGATGGAAAAAGCACTGAATGCCTGTGATGAAGTAACGGGGTTGATTACAGCCGTGGCCCTGGTAAGACCATCCCGGTCCATTCTTGATCTGGAGCCATCTTCAGTAAGAAAGAAATGGAAAGATAAAGCTTTTGCTGCCGGAACGGATCGGACTGGTATGGGGCAGGCGGCGACTGAGTTTGGTGTTGAACTTTGGGAGCATGTTGGTAATGTGATCACGGCCATGCGCCATATTGCGCCTGAATTAGGATTGGTTGGCGATAAATAATAAATTCCTGGTGCTAGAAATGGTTATCTTGTGCGTTTTGAGACAAACAGGCATGGTTTTACCTTAAAAACTTGGTTTTTTGCCCAGCTGAAAGGTGTCTGTAAGTTATAGGGCTTGAAGTTTCGATAAATATAATTTAGAATATCAATGTAAGAAAAAATCATTCAATTCTTCGGGAAACCGGAGAAAATTTCAGGGAAAGGAGGAATACACCTATGTTATTCTCATTGAAAGAAAAAGGCCAGGGCATGGTTGAATACGCATTGATCCTCGTTTTAGTTGCCGTTGTAGTTATTGCCGCTTTGACCATTATGGGACCGTTAGTCACCAACGTTTTCAACACCGTTAATAAGAGCCTGTAATTTGTCCATTTTTTGAACATAATAAAGTCCGGACTCTTTCTGAGTCCGGACTTTATTATTTAACATAGTTGTTCGAAAATCTTTTTTCATACAGGCACGGACTAATGTAAAATAGAGTCAGTGTTATCAATGAAAAGAGGCTCCAATGAAATTAAGAATCGTATTTTCAGGATTATTCTTTTTTATCATTCTTAGTGCGTGCGCCAATCCGATTGTGATCCCTGCCAATGTGGCGGTAACTCTGCCGGCTGATCAGAATTTTATTATCAGCGCCACAGTGCCGGTGACTCCGGATGCAGGCACAGAAGCGCCAGTCTTTGTGGTTAGCGCGACACCCAGCGCCACACCCATCCCAAGTTTTACTCCAACGCAGTCACCTACAGCTACGCTTCGGCCAACGCGCAAATCTCCTTACCCGGTGGTGCAGGGGACACCTGTCATTGACATGGGTTTTCAACCTATTGATGTACCAAGCCTGGATCAAATTAAAGTAGTGTTCAATGCGCTGACAACGGGTTTGCGCCACGCAGCCGTAAGCGGAGATGGGCAGAAACTTTTTTTAAGCACATCTACAGGCATGTTCCTGTTCGATCGAAGGGGAAAGCTGCAGGCGCAATGGCCGGGTATTTTTACCGCTCCAATCGCATGTGAGAGTTGTATTTCTGTAAATTACGACGGCAGCCGGGTGGCGGTTATCACCCGCAACTCAGGCGTTTGGGAAGCGCAGGTTTACCAGATCGATAATGGACAGGCGGTCTTGCTTTTTGCCCTGCCTGCAGATTCAAGCTATCTTGGCCTTGCTGACGAAGCCAGCATCGCCATCTCTCCCGATAATACTTTCCTGGCCTTTAAAGCCGGTCAGGCAGTCTTGCGCGTAATAAACCTGGAGACGAAACTTCAGGTGCTTGGTTATGAGCGCTCTGTGAGCGGCATCTCCTTTACGCCGGACGGGGCCAATTTTGTCATTCACGGCGGGCAGGAATTGCTTTTTTATGATGTAAAAACCTGGAAAAGTCCTTCGAACCTGCTGCTGCCGCGCGTTGATACGCCTTTTGCTTTTTCGCCGGACGGCAAATTAGTGGCGATTGCCTTGCCCACTAAAATGCGAGTATATAGCGTTGATAAATTTAAGATGCTGCGTGAAATCAATGTGCCGCCCAGTAATTTCACATTGCGCCATTGGCAGATAGCCTTTCAGGATAATAAAACACTCTCAGGCTACGCCGTACAATGGGATACGTATCACACCAATGCAACGGTGGAGACTGGTCACTGGGATATTGAAACTGGCAGCGCGCAGGGTTTTGAGACCTCCACCAGCTCATCACCGGATGCCCTGGGCTGGTTTTGGGGAAAATCGCTGGTGTTACCGACTATGCCGAGTGATCTTGAAGCGGACCCGGCGAATTATGCGGCTCTACGCTTTGTCAGCGATTCCATGTTGATGGTGAACAGTACGCATTCGGCCTGTTGGCTAAAGTTGTTTGTGGCAGAAACAACATGTTTCCGAGATCCCAATCAGGTGTTGTTTGCAACAGACAGCACTACATTTATAGAAAAGCTTGATAAGAGCAGCACAAGTTTGGTGGATCGCAGTGGAGTTGTAAGTATGCTGCTCGGCCCGTACCGGATTGCGGCCATCAATCGTACAGGTGAATGGCTGCTGGTGGACAATGGAACTGGTACCGATCTGTACACAAAGGGCAAAAAACTGCCTCAAGAATCGGTGAAGGGTAAATTGCAGGGTTTTGCTGAAAATGCAAAACTGCTTGTTTTCACTGCGCTGGAAAAAGAGAACACGTTTACCATTACGGTGGTTAGCAAAGAAAACGGCAATGCCATCTATCAGAAAAAAGATAATTTTCTGTATAAACCGGTGTTGATGACAGCGGATGGCACTATTTATTATATGCAGAATGAATTAGACCGGTTTCAGACGATCCTCAATGTGATTGACCCGAAAACATTGAAAATAAGCGAGGTGGTACGGCTCTCGTTACCGGCTGCGCCTGGCGCGCTCACGCTATCATCCACCGGCCTGTTTGCGATTGGACAGGATGATGGCTCGGTAATGATCATGAGCAAGGATGGCAGCCAGAGCGCAGTTTTTCAGGCTGCGACCAGCCCGATCTCTGCGATCAATTTCAGCCCGGATGGACGTTTCCTGGCAGTTGCCAGCGCTGAGGGCGTGCGAGTTTATGCAGTTCTGCCCGGCGCAAACTGATAAAGCTCTTATTTTAAAATGTTCGAAAAATACCCGCGAATTATAGATTTCCAACCATCTTCAAGATTGAATACCAGGAGTTATTATGAATAAATTTCTAGAAAGACTCAATGCCGGGGATGTTCTTGTCGCAGATGGAGCAACGGGTACAAATCTCCAGCAGCTGGGCCTCAAGCCAGGTACTGCGCCAGAAGACTTGCTTATCGATCATCCCGATATTTTGTTTGATCTGGCAAGCCGCTTTGCAGCCGCAGGTTCGGACATTATTCTCACCTGTACTTTTGGGGGCACGCGTTTGCGTATGAAAGAGTCGAAATACGTGGATCGCTGCGTTGAAATCAACCTGCGGGCGGTTGAATTGGCGCGCAAGGCTGCATCCGCGCGGGAGGGTGTACTGGTGGCGGGTTCGATTGGGCCAACCGGGTTGTTGATGAAGCCGCTTGGCCCACTTGAGCCCGAGGAAGCTTTTAGCGCTTATGCAGAGCAAGCCAAAGCCCTGGCAGAAGGCGGGGTGGACTTGCTTATCATCGAAACGATGTTTGCGTTGGATGAAGCCACTGCTGCTTTTGATGCTGCCCGCTCTGTGACCGATTTACCCATTGTGGTTTCTTTCAGTTATGACCGCGGGGTGCGAACCATGATGGGGATTAAGCCTATTCAGGTCATGAAAACTTATCTAGAGAAAGGTGCTGCGGCGGTTGGCGCAAACTGCGGCACCACGCTGGAGAACATGGAAAAGATTGTTCAAGAATACGCGACAGCGGCTCCAGGTTTCCCGATCTGGGCCAAGCCCAATGCGGGCATGCCTCGCACAGATGAGAATAACGCCGCAATTTATGACGTTACCCCGCAGCAAATGGGTGAGGCGGCTCTGCGTAATGTTGCGGCCGGTGCGAGGATCGTGGGCGGCTGCTGTGGTTCTTCTCCGGAGCATGTGGCAGGTATAGCCAGCGCGGTAAAGAATCGTTAATTGCTTTGAACTTAATATTCGTT
>Ga0105047_10016341_pt1 | contig 11633 bp, 8 predicted proteins | sample MAT04_FD_78384 | JGI IMG/M metagenome (GOLD analysis project Ga0105047, IMG submission 78384) | Freshwater microbial communities from Lake Fryxell liftoff mats and glacier meltwater in Antarctica - MAT-04 (megahit assembly) | ecosystem: Environmental > Aquatic > Freshwater > Ice > Liftoff... | reverse complement strand
TATCGTTAATCATTTTTACCCTGTCGTATTCGGTCTGCGAAGTGAGATCTTCCATGAAATCAGGAACAAGTTTTGCATTCACCCTGCTTTTGGGGAACTGCTTTACGCGGATGGTTTTAAACAGCGGGTTGAGGCTTACGGTAATTGTATCGCCGGTTTTAATTTCTTTCGAAGCTTTTACATTGCTGCCGTCCATTTTTACCTTTCCGGCTTTGCATGCATCCGTTGCCAGACTTCGCGACTTAAACAGCCGCACTTCCCATAGCCATTTATCGATACGTAATGAAGATTCGTTTTCCATTTCTGAAAATTATTCGGCTTTCTAAAGATTTTAGTTGTTTGCCCGGCATTAGTTATTCCTCAGAACTGCATTTCTCTTTGCATCATTGCGAAATCCCTTGCGTCCTTGCGTTAAAAAAACTACTTCTTCCTAAAATAAACTTCCATCGGCACTCCAGTAAAGTTAAATTCTTCACGGATGCGGTTTTCGGCATAGCGTTTATACGGCTCTTTTACGTACTGCGGCAGGTTGCAGAAAATTACAAAAGTGGGATAAGGAGTCTTTATTTGAGTTATATATTTGATTTTCACTTCTTTCCCTTTTATAAAAGGAGGAGGAGTGCCTGCGAAAATTGGTAATAGTACATCATTAAGTTTACGGGTAGGTATCCGTTTACGGCGATTTTCATACACTGCTGTTGCTTCCTCCAACGCTTTGTGTATGCGCTGTTTGGTTAATACCGATGTAAAAATAATAGGCACATCGCTGAACGGAGCAATATTTTTACGGATGGCTTCTTCGTAATATTTATGTGTATGGGTGTCTTTCTCAACAAGATCCCATTTGTTAACAATAATCACAACGCCTTTGTGGTTGTTTTGCGCCAGTTTAAAAATGTTCATATCCTGCGATTCCCAGCCTTGCGTAGCATCTATCATCAGGAAAATTACATCGCTGCTTTCGATTGCCCGAATGGAGCGCATTACCGAATAGAATTCAATGTTTTCGAATACTTTAGCCTTTTTGCGCAAGCCTGCGGTATCAATCAGAAGAAAATCGAAACCAAACGAATTGTAACGTGTAAAAATACTGTCGCGGGTAGTGCCTGCAACAGGAGTTACAATATTGCGTTCAACTCCTAACAGTGCATTAACAAAAGATGATTTGCCAACATTCGGGCGTCCCACAACAGTAAATCGAGGCAGGTCGGGCAATGTTTCAGGTTTATCTTTATCAAATTCCTTAACAACCTCATCGAGCAAATCGCCTGTACCACCACCGTTTACAGATGAAATACCAAAAATATTTTTAAAACCCAGGCTGTAGAAATCGGAAGTTTCGTGAAACTTATCAGGGCTATCAATTTTATTTACAACCAGAAATGCTTTTTTAGGCGAACGCCTCAGCATACTGGCGACATCTTTATCGAGAGGCGTGAGCCCGTCGTGGGCATCCACCATAAAAACGATTACATCCGATTCCTCAATGGCCAGTTCAACCTGTTTAATAATTTCGTGTTCGAACACATCTTCACCGCCCATAACAATGCCGCCGGTATCGATGACCGAAAACTCAATTCCATTCCAGTCGCTATGTCCGTAATGCCTGTCGCGGGTTACACCGCTGGTAGGGTCAACAATGGCATCCAATGAGCCGGTGAGGCGGTTAAAAAATGTGCTCTTCCCAACATTAGGACGGCCAACAATGGCTAAAATATTTCCCATCTGATAATTTTGCTTTGCCCGGTATATGTCTGCTTTTGAAACAGGTTCAGGTATTAAAGCCTGAAACACAATTGATAAGCTTACCGGATATGTATTTTTTTGCAAAGGTAACCTAATTCCGGTATTTTAAAATATTTGTTTGTTATGGTTTAATAATCAGGCTCTTTCAGTTTTTTGTAACACTAATTTGCACCTTATCACCATTCAAATAATTCGTATTGGATGATAGTTAAATTCATAATCTTTTCAAATATCTTTAATCATATCATGGTTCGGACCATTATATTCGGACTCGCCAAGTATCCTGAATCCGTTCTTTTTATAAAAATTCACTGCTTTCTCATTGTCACTCTGAATGCCACCCCAAAGTATAGTTCTTTTTATACCTGATGATTGCAGGTTTTTTAAGATATAAAGGAATAAGCTGTTCCCGATTCGCTGGCTTTGCCAATCATCAGCTACTGAAGGTGTATACGTGCAGTCATTATCATGGCTGAGATGCAAGCCTTAGGATTGCAATCTGAAACTGTCGTGGGTGATGTAACCGTATTTTACAATGGAATAGGCAATAATTTCCTGTGTTTCAACATCGCGTGCAATGTAACCTATGTTTTGGTTTTGACTTTCGTAAAAATATTTAATTGACATTAAATCAAATGGATGCGGGTCAAAACGCCTCCTTTTTTCTCCGCTTAAGCGCTGTAAATAGGTTGTTAATTGATTAAAATCATCCATGGTAAGTTTACTCAGAAGTACCTGATGGTTGTTTTTCGAAAGAATAATCATGGGATGTTTTAGTAATTTGCATGAGTGATTTTAAACCGAAAGTAAAAAAGATATAATAATGAATACTGTTTCGGATAAAATTACTATTTTCAATCCCTCATTAAACTATTTGATTATGCTGGTTCAGTTTCAGATCGAATTTAAAACATTTCCGGGTCAACAATTAATGATCACAGGGTCGCTGCCTGCTTTGGGCGAAGGGGGAATACATAGCGCCATCCCGATGTTACTGCAAAATGTGAAGGCAGGCCTCTGGGTTTATCAGGTTGAAATTCCTGATGGTACAGGTTTCAGCTACAGGTATTTTGTGAAAGACGATAATTTTAAAACTAACATTGAAGAATGGGGTCCTGACCGCGTTTTTAAATCTGTGAAAAGGCAGGTATCCTTCATTTTGTTATCGGATAGGTGGAGATCAATGTCGGATCCGGATTTTGCTTTGCATTCGTCGGCTTTTCTGAATGCTATACTCAAACCGGGAAAACTATTTAAAGCTCATACGGCGAAATCTGCTGAAAGTGAAGGTGTTGTTATTCTGCGTTTCAAGCCAAATGTGGTCCGGATCAAACCTGGCCATAAAGTAGCCGTGAGCGGAAATGCTGCAAACCTCGGGCAATGGGTTGAGAAAAAGGCTGTTTCGCTTGGCAATCCTGATCATCCGCAATGGAGTGGCGAAGTTGCAGTTAACATTTCAGAGTTTCCGATACATTATAAATATCTGATTAAGAACGAAAAAGGAAAAACGGAATTCTGGGAGAAATCATTTGACCGGACTGTAAATCTTCCTGAAGGACAAATTCCGGAGGTAATCGAGATCGGCGACGAAAAATTTGAATTCCCACAATATCCTTGGAAAGGTGTTGGTGTTGCTATCCCGGTGTTTTCGCTGCGGCGCGAGAATGGTTTTGGTGTAGGCGAATTCACTGACCTGAAGCTGCTTGTCGATTGGGCAAATGCAACCGGAATCCATATGATCCAGATTTTACCTGTAAACGATACCGTTGCCAAACATACCTGGCAGGATTCATACCCTTATGCCGCTATTTCGGTGTATGCTATGCACCCCATTTACATCAATCTATTGGAAATAGGCAAGTTAGAGTCGGATATCAACCAGCAGATTATTGAGGCACAGGGTAAATACCTTAATTCGCTCAAAAAAATTGATTATGAGGCAGTAATGGCTCTGAAATCAAGGTTTTTTAAACTTTTTTACGATCAGAGCAAACACGAATTTCTGAATGATCCACTAGTGCTTTCATTTTTTGATGCGAATGAACATTGGCTTAGGCCGTATGCCGCGTTTTCCTATCTGCGCGATCTTTTCAATACGCCCGATTTCAGCCGCTGGGGCGAATACAGCAAACCAACGCCTGAGTTATTGGCAGTACTTACTGATAAAAATTCGGCACATTTCGATGATATTGCAGTACATTATTTTATTCAGTATCATGCTTTTAAACAGTTATTGGATGCTGCTGAATATGCACGGTCGAAAGGGGTAGTTCTTAAAGGTGATATTCCGATTGGCATTTTCCGCAACAGTGTGGATGCATGGCTAAGTCCGCAACTTTACCATATGGATTGCCAGGCCGGCGCTCCTCCCGACGATTTTTCGAACAAAGGACAGAACTGGCGTTTCCCAACCTATAACTGGGAAGAAATGGCAAAAGATAATTATGCATGGTGGCAACAGCGGCTGCGACAGCTTTCGGGGTATTTTGATGCTTTCAGGATTGATCATATTTTAGGTTTTTTCCGGATTTGGGAAATTCCTTCCACTCAAGTAGAAGGCTTGATGGGCTATTTCAACCCGAGTATTCCGTATTACCGCGACGAATTGCAGAATCGTGGCATCTGGTTCGACGAACAGCGTTTTTGTAAGCCCTATATCCGCGAGCATTTCCTTTGGGAACGCTTTGGTGATCTGACCGATTTTGTAAAAACAAATTACCTTACCGAGTTTGCGCCGGGTTGCTACAACCTTCATCCTGATTACGATACACAGCGTAAAGTTGAAGATAAACTTACAGCTGAGCCGGATACAAGTCCCGAAATGCGTAACCGTCTCGAACGCATAGTGCAGGGGTTATATTCACTTATATCGGAAGTTTTATTTTTATATGCACCCGGAACTGACGGCAACGCGTTTTTTCCACGCAATGCACTGCATTTTACCCGTTCGTACCAGGAACTGGATGGACATACCAAGCATGTTTTAAACGAAATATATCTCGATTATTTCTATCACCGCAACGAAGAATTCTGGCGGACAAAGGCCATGGACAAACTTCCGGTAATTAAAAAAGCTACCAATATGCTCCTTTGCGGCGAAGATTTAGGGATGGTTCCTGCCTGTGTTCCGAGTGTGATGAACGAATTAGGTATCCTGAGTCTGGAAGTGCAGCGTATGCCCAAAAACCCTAAAATCGCTTTTGGCTATCCTGCCGCTTATCCTTACCTGTCGGTGGCCACGCCTTCGTCGCACGATACCTCAACCGTGCGGGCTTGGTGGGAAGAAGACAGAGGTCAAACTCAGAAATTTTACAACGAAATACTCATCAACCAGGGCGCAGCCCCTGCTGAATGTAACACGGATATAGCACGGCAGATTATTATTCAGCACCTTTATTCGCCAAGTATGTGGGCTGTTTTCCCTATTCAGGATCTACTTGGAATGGACGAAACTTTGCGACTGCCCGATGCACATGCCGAACGGATAAACCACCCTGGGAATCCTAACCACTACTGGCGTTACCGATTGCATTTAAACATCGAAAATCTTTTGCATCAAAATAGTTTCAACGAGTTTTTAAAGGAACAGATCAGCCTATCCGGAAGGTTGGATGTGTATTAAGAAGGTACGATTTTTTCTCTTGTACGCTGGTATCGAAGGTAACGTAAACACTTTCACAGTTTTGAACTTTGGAAGTGTTTGTTGCCTTAATTACAATCCCGCTCATTTTAAGAGTATAAACCTATCTTGATATTCCTTGATCAACATCTAAATCAAATCAGCTTTATAAAATAGTTAGAATTTTAGTTAATGAATTTATCCTGAGTTAGTTACTATAGTCCGGAAGAAGCAGCGGGTTTACTTGTGGATTATTATATGTTGAAAGATTTTGTATTTTTGATTTAAAATCTCTGTATTCAATCTGCCAAAAGGATTTTCGATTTGCATTTTTGAGTTGATGAAGATTTTGACCCTTATTTACAATTGAACCTCAAATACATGTAAAACCCAAGCTATGAAAGCTGCGATTTATAATGCGTACGGACCTCCTGAAATTGTGCAACTATCAGAAATAGAGAAGCCTGTTCTTCATGCAAATGAGGTACTAATTAAAGTGCATGCAACCACAGTTAACAGAACGGATTGCGGTTTCCGGAGTGCCGAATATTTTATAGTTCGTTTTTTCAGCGGACTTATAAGACCGAAAAATAAAACACTGGGTAACGAGTTTGCCGGCGAAATAGAAGCTGTAAGTGCTGGTGTAAAATCATTTAAGCCGGGTGATAAAGTGTTTGGATATAATGATACTAAATTCGGGGCACATGCACAATATATGGTGATGGATGAAAATGGAGCTATAACCACTATGCCTGTAAACACAACTTACAAAGAAGCTGCTCCTATTACCGAAGGAGCTCATTATGCATTATGCGATATCAGAGCTGCAAAAATTAAAAGCGGGCAAAAAGTTCTGATAAATGGTTCAACAGGAGCGATCGGTTCAGCAGCAGTTCAGCTGGCAAAATATCTGGGAGCAATAGTTACAGCAGTGTGTGATACTAAAAATGAAGAATTAGTTAAATCATTGGGAGCTGATCGCGTTATTGATTATCTTAAAGAGGATTTCACTAAGATAGACAGTAAATTTGATGTTATATTCGATGCTGTAGGCAAAAGTTCGTTTAGTAAATGCAAACCACTTCTCACAAAAAATGGGATATATATGTCAACCGAGCTTGGATATATGTCGCAGAATCCTTTCCTGGCCATAGTAACTCCTTTGTTCAGCGGTAAAAAGGTGCTGTTCCCAATTCCTGATATCAGTAAAGCTGATGTTGTCTTTTTAAAGGAATTGATTGAAACAGGCAAATTTAAACCTGTTGTGGACAGATATTACCCACTTGATCAAATTGTTGAGGCATACAAATATGTGGAAACAGGACAAAAAACCGGAAATGTGGTGATTATAGTTGAACATTAATTGAAAAGCGGCGAATACTGATAATAAACTTTAAGTAACCGGAACAACTCAGAAGTGTTCTGTTTTTCTGAATTCGCATTTGACAATAATGCATTTTATAAAAGATTGATATCGAATGTATAGCAGGTCTGATTTAATAGAAATTGCAAAACTTTTCCTCAAACTTGGAGTAATCGGTTTTGGAGGTCCTGCAGCACATATTGCAATGATGCAGTATGAAGTGGTTACAAAAAGAAAGTGGCTTACCGAACAACATTTTCTTGATTTAATTGGTGCAACAAATTTAATTCCAGGTCCAAACAGCACCGAAATGGCCATTCATATAGGTCACGAAAGAGCCGGCTGGCGTGGAATGATTGTGGCCGGACTTTGCTTTATTCTACCGGCAGTTCTTATAACCGGTATTTTCGCGTGGCTTTACAAAAAATTTGGACAACTGCCCGAAGTGCAGCCATTTATATATGGAATTAAACCTGCAATAATTGTAATAATTGTTGCAGCAGTTTTTCCATTGGCAAAAAAATCAATTAAATCCATTGATCTCACACTGATCGGATTGGTGGTTTTAGTCTGTTCATTGCTTAGTTTCAATGAATTATATCTGATGTTCGGAGCAGGATTATTTGCTATACTTCTTACTTCTATACGCAGCAAAAAACTGAACAATATAAACAGCGTTTTCCCATTTGTACTGCTACAGCTATCGGGCAGTGCATTTATAACAGCTACAAATTTCAATCTGTTTCTCATTTTTTTGAAAATAGGTGCAATACTTTACGGAAGCGGTTATGTTTTATTCGCATTTCTCGATACGGAATTTGTTTCAACAGGGCTTTTGTCGCGGCAACAACTCATGGATGCTATAGCTGTAGGACAATTTACTCCAGGGCCGCTTTTTTCGTCAGTTACATTTATTGGTTATCAAATCAATGGATTTAAAGGAGCAATTGTTTCCACAATTGGCATTTTTCTTCCGTCATTCGTGTTTGTGGCTTTGCTTAATCCACTTGTAAAGAAAATGCGAAACTCAAAACTCTTTTCCTGTTTCCTTGATGCGGTAAATGTGGCTTCGGTTGCAATTATTGTTTCCGTTTGCTTTACGATGGGGATGGAAACAATTACCGACTGGCGCACCATTTTAATTGCTGTAATAAGCATTTTGGCCGCTTTTGGTATCAGAAAACTAAACAGTGCTTTTATCGTTTTGGGAGGTTCGTTATTGGGTTACATTCTGTCATTTGCTTAAAAATAATCATGTATAAGCGGCAGATTAATATGGTAATAGATTCGGGTTTCAAGTTTTTGTTTTAGTGCGTTTCCCTTATTGCAATAAAAATGGAAACCGTATATTTGTTATTGAAAATGAAATCCGAGGTTTATTTATCCGGCGTTACAGAGTGAATTGTTTGACTCCTTTTTTTATTAATGGGTTAGTTTCTGAGTTTAAAAACAAAATTTATTGAACATGCAATCGAGGTTCGCATTGAAAAAACTTGGTCTTTTATCGTCTTTTTCGATATACATCCCAGCTGCCGTTTTAATGTTTGTGCTAACTCGCTACCTGATACCTTACCTCAGCAGGATAACCGGACAGGAAACAATATTGTTTTGGTTCATTGTAGGCGGATTGGGGATTTTTATGCCTTTAATTATCACGGCTGTACTAATTCTGAAATCCGAAGACTATGGTTTTTCAAAAAACACTTTTATTGAGCGGCTGCGATTCAGGAAATTGACAACTTCAGATTTAGCCTGGTGTGCCGGCGGGTTTGTTCTGGTTGCTATTTTAAGTATGATGGTAATGAAAGGTTTGGAACTGACGATTGGCGAATTTGATCATTCTCCCTCATTTATGTCGTTTGAGCCACTGACTAAAGGAAGATATTGGCTGCTTCTGGTATGGTTGCCATACTGGATATTAAATATTTTTGGAGAGGAGTTACTATGGCGCGGAGTTATGCTGCCACGTCAGGAAGTTGCTTTTGGGAAAAATGCATGGCTGATTCATGGTTTTGGATGGGGATTATTTCATATTGCTTTTGGCTGGCAATTGCTCATTACTTTAATACCGTTAATCTTTATCCAATCCTATATTGTACAAAAAACTAAAAACAGCTGGACAGGGATTATTATGCATGGCGGATTAAATGGCCCGAGTTTTATCGCCATTTGTTTTGGATTGATATGAAAGTAATTTTTTGCGGGAGTTTTTAAAAAGATTATTGAAAAGAAGGAAAATGGCACAATCAATGCCCGATCGAATATATTAACGTGTAATTGTAAGTGATAGTTTTAACGTTTAGTTCTGTGCCGCATCAGTTGTAGGTGTTTCATTGTCCGAATGCAGCGATTTTTTTATGTGTTGATCATACCTGTGTTTGATAATATGCTTTTGCATTTGGTAAAATTCATCATCAGAAACAGTGACCGGTTTCTGTAAATTTTCGTCAAAAGTATGTGATAACCCTGTTATTCTGAAAAACAAATCAGTATAAATTTTAAGTATAACTCCTTCTTTTTCAAATACTACGTTTTCGAGTTTGCGCCTCCTGAATAACTTGCCAAAACGATATTCGTCAATTTCATCATAATCCTCATGAAAGGAAAATCCTTCCGAGGCTAAATCAGAAATCAGTTTTTTTACAGATGTACTCTCCCGGGTTGTCATTTTTACGCAAAAATAATATCACGAAAATACGAAAATTTCAATTTTGTAAAACAGATGAGCATCAATCAATAAAAATGATTTAGAAATTGTATAGAATCTCCTTCTTCCAGTTGTTTATTTGGCAAATATGCAGTCGATACTGCTGCGCATGGTTTAAGTTTTCCGAATGAATAACGAAGCGTATTCTGAATTTATGTGACATACTATAATCTGATGTTTAAATCTTGTTTTCAAAATTAATGGCAGGTAATGGGCCTTGGTAAAATGCCAGATTTTAAATTCCAACTTGTCGAAACAGATTTAAATTTCACCAGGAATTCATGCTTTACATAAGTATCATACCTTAGCTAAGCGCCTTAATTCCGATCAAAATGCTTTAAAACTCGCTTTTTGATTGTAATTGTCGATAAATATTATATGCGCTAAGTTGTTGTATAACAATGTGATGTATATTATTTTCAAAAAAAATGTGAAAATAATTCTTAAAATGGTATCACCTTTTCGAAAAATCTGGATTATATAGTAAAGGATACCCCGAAATAATATAACAAAAGAAACAATCTGTACATCGCTTACATTTCAATTCAACTTCCATCTTGCCATAAACTCATTTTTCGGACAATAGAATTCGCTGCAGCAACTGTTCAGGAATTGAAAAGAAAAATTAAAATTTAATTCACATTGGTGCTGCTGCATTCGTTAAAAAACAACATAAAAAGCAAACCAATATTTACACGTTATAACTAAAATTTCTTGTTTGCAATCTGCATAAATACGGTCTCAAACATACACCAATCGTACAAAATTAAAGCTAAGATAACATCAATATTCTGATGTGCCATTCAACCGGTATCAGAACAATTTATTACCCTCACCCTTTTAGTTTTAAACTTAACCAAATGAAAAACCCATTAAAACATTCAGCCACCATTGAGCAATACCTTGCCAATGAGATGGCTCCTCCTGAGCAGGCAGCTTTCAGGGAGGAATTGCGAAGAAATCCTATACTGGCAGAAGAGTTGAATGTTTCGCAAACAATTGATTCAGCTCTTATTCGGGAAGATATTATTGATTTGCGGCGTAAGTTGATTACAGCAATCAATAAAGGGCGTGCACATAAGGAAGAGGTTCCGGTTGTACGGCTGAATTCCCGGAAATGGTGGTATGCCGCCGCCTCCATGCTGGCACTTTGTGCTGTTGCCGCTACATTATATTTACAAACACCGCGTAATATCTCTAATGATTCACTTTTTAACGAGTATTATACTTCGGAGAACATTATTGATCAAACCCGTGGTGACCAGAATATAATTGAAGCTGTGATAAAGTTCCAGCAAAAGGACTTCGTATCTGCCTCGTTACTATTCAATAGTATTCTCGAAAAAGACAATTCGAATATAGCTGTCTGGTTCTATTACGGGGTTTCAAACATCGAAACCCAGGATTATGAAAGTTCGATAAAAGCTTTTAATACTATTATCGAACACAAGGATAACCCGTATATTGAACATGCCGAATGGTATCTGGGTCTTTGTTACCTGAAAAATAATCAGAAAGAAAAAGCCATCAATCAATTTGGTGTAGTTGCTTCTGATACTGAAAATTTCTATCAACAGGATGCAAAGGATATTCTTGATAAACTAAAACCCAACTAAACAACATTAATTCGTATTTATTAATTTAAAGAGGCTGTCCGATAAGGTGACAGCCTCTTTTGTTTTGCAGGCTATAACTGATAAGCCGGATTTTCCTCAGCAAATTGCAACTTATGTATGGATTATTGATTTTCCTGTGGATTTCGCATATCATAGAAAAATATATACTTTTGTGCGTATTAGATGGAAGTGCGTCGGAGCTGATCTCATTGCAGGAGGTCGGCTTCGGCTGTTTTTAGCTCAATCATACTATTTTGAAACAGAACCTGCTGAAAAACTCAAACATTTTTTTAATGATTTTAGAATCCGGTGCTCTGCACCTTACATCACGATATGCTTTTTACTAACTACAAATATGGCGCAACTCTGTGGCTTTATTTAGGGTCTGCTGAAAAACTCCGATGGAGTTTAATTTTAGTAACCTCCGGTGCAACCGGAGGTTATTGTCGTGCAGCAGATCAACCCCGAAGTGGGTTGAATATCTTTATTGCGCTGATATTGAACCCCTTCAGGGTTCTGGCTTTTGTGTTTTTTATTATCCACCAGTTTCACTGGTGGTTAATAAAATTAAATCCCTTCAGG
>Ga0105047_10016340_pt1 | contig 11633 bp, 11 predicted proteins | sample MAT04_FD_78384 | JGI IMG/M metagenome (GOLD analysis project Ga0105047, IMG submission 78384) | Freshwater microbial communities from Lake Fryxell liftoff mats and glacier meltwater in Antarctica - MAT-04 (megahit assembly) | ecosystem: Environmental > Aquatic > Freshwater > Ice > Liftoff... | reverse complement strand
TCGGCATCATTCCCGGCTTCGGCGGCATCCCCCGTTTACGCCGCGACGTCGGCAACGCCGTCATCCGCGACCTGCTGCTCAGCGGCCGCAGCATCGGCGCCCGCAAGGCCCTCGCGCTCGGCCTCGTCAGCCAAATGGTCGCCGGCGGCGAGGGCCTGACCGCCGCGCGCAGCCTCGCCGCCCAGTCCGGCAAGTTCGACGCCGTCGCCCGACGCGCCGCCAAGGCCTTCATCAAACAACTCCCCGCGGAGGAGCTGGCCCGCGAGCGCGCCCTGTTCCTCGAGCTCGCGCAAGGCCCGGCCCTGATGACCGCGCTACGGCGCTTCGTCGAGAGCACCGACCTCCGCCCCTACCTGCCCTAAAGGACAGCCCGCATGGCCGCCGACACCCTCGCCACTCTCATCAAAATGGCCGCGAAGCGCTTCGGCGCCGACGCGTCGCAACTGCGCCCCGAAGACGACATGTTCGCAAAGCTCGGCATCGACAGCTTCCAGGCCGTCGAGCTGATCTCGGACGTCGAGGGCGAGTTCGACATCGAGCTCCCCGACTATGAGTTGCAGGGCGTCAAGACCTTCGAGGCGCTGGCCCAGAAGATCGACAAGAGGCGCTGACATGCTCGACCTCGGCAAGCTCCCCAGCCTGGGCGCCGCCCTGCGCGACGCGACGATCTCCTTCAAGAGCCGCGAGGCCCTGATCGAGGCCGACCGCCACCGCGAGAACGGGCGCTGGACCTTCGCCGAGCTGCGCGCCGCCGCGGACAGCTTCGCGGCGGGTCTGCAAGGCCAGGGCTTCGGGCCCGGCGATCGCTGCGCGATCCTCATGCAAAACCAGGCGAAGTGGCTGATCGGCGCGACCGGTGCGCTGTGGGCCGGCGCTACCCTGGTCCCGCTCGACTACAAGTTGACCGCGCCCGAGCAGGCCGCCCTGGTCGCCCACGCGAAGCCCCGCGTGCTGCTCACCGAATGGACGACCTGGGAGAAGCTCGCGCTCGAGGCTCCCGAGCCGTTCGAGCGCGTGCTCGTGATCGTGACCGAGGCGCCCGAGGGCGCCGAGCTCGGCGAGGCGCTGCGCTTCGAGTCGCTCGCCGCGACCAGGCCCGCCGTCTACGTCGAGCGCAGCCGCGACGACATCGCCTGCATCGTCTACTCCTCGGGCACTGGCGGCACGCCCAAGGGCTGCATGCTCTCGCACGGCAACTACCTCGCGCAGGCCGAGGTGCTCGGTCGCCTGTACCCGATGACCCGCGGCGATCGCTACTACTCCGTGTTGCCGACCAACCACGCGATCGACTTCATGTGCGGGTACCTGATCCCGCTGCTGATGGGCGCCACGGTGGTCCACCAGCGCACCCTGCGGCCGGCCTACCTCGGCGCGACCATGCAGCGCTACGGCATCACCCACATGTCCCTGGTGCCGACGATCCTCAAGACCCTCGAGAAGAAGATCCGCGAGCGCCTCGATGACCTGCCGAAGTGGCAGCGCCTGGTCGTCGATAACCTGATCGATCTCAATGAGTTCGCGACCCGGCGCGAGCCCAACCAAAAGCTCTCGAAGAGCCTGCTGGGGCCGATCCACGAGCAGTTCGGCGGCAAGCTCAAGTTCATGTTCTGCGGCGGCGCCTTCGTCGACCGCAAGATCGCCGAGTTCCTCAACAGCCTCGGGCTCCCGGTCGCGATCGGCTACGGCCTGACCGAGGCCGGCACCGTGCTGACCGTCAACGACCTCAAGCCGTTTCGCGGCGACAGCGTCGGCAAGCCGGTCCCTGGCGTCGAGCTCGAGCTGCGCGACCAGAACGACGCCGGCATCGGCGAGGTGTGGGTCCGCGGCCCGACCGTCATGCAGGGTTACCTCGACGCGCCCGAGCTGACCCGCGAGGCGATCGTCGACGGCTGGCTGCGCACCGGCGACCTCGGCACGATCGACGCCGCCGGCCACCTCAAGCTGGTCGGCCGCGCCAAGAACATGATCGTCACCGAGGGCGGCAAGAACGTCTACCCCGAGGACATCGAGGCCGCCTTCGCCGGGCTCGCCGACTGCGAGGAGTACTCGGTGTTCGCCGCCAACTTCATCTGGCCCACCGGCAAGCTCACCGACGAGCAGCTCCTCATCGTCGTGCGCCCCAAACCCGGCACGTCGGACGAGCGCATCAACGAACTGCTCGCCGAGCTCCAGACCCGAAACCGCAAGCTCGCCGACTACAAGCGCCTCGCCGGGGTCTTGCTGTGGGACGACGAATTTCCGCGCACGGCCTCGCAAAAGCTCAAGCGGGAGCCCCTCGCGCGGGAGCTACGGGCCCGGGTCGACCGCGGTGGCATTCGCGCGTTATAGGTCTGCCATGTCCACACAAGCCACGTCCGCCGGGCCAGGAGCGCCTCGCTTCCTCGCCGTCGTCAACCCTGCCGCGGGCGGCGGCGCCTGTGGCCGCGGCGCCCCGGCGGCGATCGATCGCCTGCGTCAGGAGGGCCTCGAGGTCGACGTCTTCGAGACCAAGTCTGCCGGCGAGGCCCGCGTGCGCGCACGTGATGAGCTCGCCGCGGGTCGCCGCGACTTCATCGCCGTCGGCGGCGACGGCACCTCCTTCGAGATCGTCAATGGCCTGCTCGACGCGCCGATCTCGGGGGTCCGGCCGAGCCTCGGCTTCCTGCCGCTCGGCACCGGTAACTCGTTCCTGCGCGACTTCTCGGATCAGGGCGCCGAGTATGCGATCGACGCGCTCAAGCAGGGCAAGAAGCAGCCCTGCGACGTCATCCGCGTCACCCACACCACCGGCGTCCTGCACTGCATCAACATCTTCAGCATCGGCTTTGTCGCCGCCGTCGGGGCGACGCGTAACCGCCACTTCTCCGGCCTCGGCGAGTTCGGTTACACCCTGAGCACCGTGCTGCGGGTCGCCAACCTGCGCCCCTACGTATTCCCGATGAAGATCCCCGGACGCGACGAGAGCCGCGAACCACTGACCTTCCTCTCGATCAACAACAGCCGCTTCACCGGCGGCAAGATGATGATGGCCCCCGACGCCAACACCCGCGACGGCCTGCTCGACATCATCCGCGTCGGTCGCATGGGCCGCATCACGCTGCTGCGCACCTTCCCCAAGATCTTCAAGGGCACGCACGTGCAGCACCCCGCGGTCACCTGCTACCAGGCGCCCGCGGTCGACCTCACGCTCCCCGACGAGGTCGACGTGATGATCGACGGCGAGATGATGAAGTTCAACCCCACGCGCCTCGAGGTCATCCCCGGCGCCATCGACGTGAGGACCTGAGCCGTCATGCGCAAACCGTTTAATCTCCTCAAGCTGGCCTTGCAGGCCGTCTACTCGATCCTGGTGTGGATCGCCGTGTTCGCCGGCATGGCCTGCGTCATCATCGTGTGGGCCTTCACCGCGATGTTCGTCGGCGTGCGCGACGCCCAGACCCGCTACGGCAACCCGGTCATGGCATTTTGCCTGCGCCTCACGCTCAGCAAGATCTCCGTCATCCGCGACCCCGCCTTCGACCCGCAGCGGCGCAGCATGTACGTGCAAAACCACGTCAACGTGATGGACGCCCACGCCGCCTGCAACGCCCTCTCCCACTGCTTCTGCGGCATCATGAACGCCTGGCAGTTCAAGATCCCGTTCTACGGCCCGATCATGCGCCACGCCGGCGGCATCCCGGTCCGGGCGGGCGGCGCGAACTTCAGCGAGGTCGCCCAGGCCGCCCGTGACCGGGTCGCCCAGGGGCTCAGCATCCTCGTGTACCCGGAGGCCCACCGCACCCGCGACGGCAAGGTCCAGGACTTCAAGAAGGGCGTGTTCCTGATGGCCCGCGACGCCGGCCTGCCGATCGTCCCGTTCGCCACCCGCGGCATGTTCGAGATGAACCGCAAGGGCACCTGGCTGTTTCGGCCCAGCAACATCACGCTCTACGTCGGCGCCCCGATCGAGACCGTCGGCCTCAACAACGACGAGATGCGCGTCGTCATGGAGCGCACCCACAAGATCATCAGCGACTTCGCCGAGCGCGGCATCATCCCCGACGCGCCCGCCCCCAACTCTCGCCCCGCTGGCCACTGAGGCGCCCATGCTCCGCAAGCTCGTCGAAAAGTTCGCCCGAAAGACCGTGCAGGTCGTCTACAGCCTCGCCGTGTGGGGCGTCGGCTTCGCGTGGATGGCCGGCGTCTCCGTCGTGTGGGCGGTCGCCCGCAAGCTCATGCCCGGCCGAAACACCCAGCACCTGGTCGGTTCCCCGGGCATGGCTTTGTGCCTGCGCTTCACGCTCAGCAAGGTCACCTTCCACTTCGACCCCGCGTTCGAGCACGGGCGTACCAGCGTGTTCTGCCAGAACCACGTCAACTTGATGGACGCCCACGCCGCGTGCGCGTCGATCCGCCAGCCGTTTTGCGGGCTGATGAACGCCTGGCAGTTCTACATCCCGTTCTACGGCTGGATCATGTCGCTGGCCGAGGGCATCTCGGTCCGCTCCGGCGCCAACCGCTACCGCGAGATCACCGAGGCCGCCCGTGAGCGTGCCGCGCGAGGCATCTCGATCCTCGTGTTCCCGGAGGCCCACCGCACCCGCGACGGCAAGGTCCACACCTTCAAGCGCGGCGTGTTCCTGATGGCCCGCGAGGCCGGCTTGCCGGTCGTACCGCTCGCCACCCGCGGCATGTACGAGCTCAACCGCAAGGGCACCTGGCTGCTCACGCCGAGCGACATCCACATCTACATCGGCGCCCAGATCGAGACCGCCGGCCTCGACGACGACCAACTGCGCGCCGTCATCGACCGCACCGAGCAGATCGTCCGCGACTTCACCGAGCACGGCATCATCCCCGACGCCTCCGCGTACGACGCCGGCCCGTCCGGCGCGCTGACCCACTGAGCCGCGCGCGAGCAGCCACGACGCTCACAGCGCAGCTTCGACGCGGGTCAGCTCGAGCACCTGCCACTCGAGCGCGAGCTCGAGCCCGGGCACCCGCAGCGAACCAGTCGCGTCGGCCGTCACCTCGCCGCGTTGCGGACCGAACGACCAGGCGACCTGCTCGCCTGGTCGCACATGAAACGCTTGCAGGCGGCGCGGCGTCACGTCGACCACGACCGGGAGCTCGCCATCGAAGCGGTCGCCGCGGCTCGGGTAGCCGGCCTTCGGAGGGGCCTGGCCGTCGCCGTCGTGCACATGCAAGGGCAGCGCGAAGCGGTCGCGGGTGTCGATGGTCGCCGTCGCATCCCAGCGCAGGAAGCGGTTGAGCGCGCCGGCGATCTCGCCGTTCCAGCCGGTGTCGCCGACGACCTCGTGCACGCCCGCGAAGCCGGCGCTGACGCTCCAGCTCTGCTTGCCGTTGCCGCCGCCGTCGCCAGGGTCGCCGTCGGCCGAGGACAGCGTGAACGCCGGGAACGCCAGGTCGCGGCGCAGGAAAGTGAGCTCGTCGTCGATCGGTGAGAAGCCGTCGTCCCACCAACCGCTGCCGAGCAGCGGGTCCGCGGGCCCGTGGGCGCCCTCGTCCCAGACCGAGAGGTGGCCGACGCCGTGCTCCTGCATGGTGTCGTACAGACCCAGGCCGGTAAGCGGGCTCGGCAGCACCGCGGCGCCGAAGTGGATCGTCCGGTCATCCTTGCCGTGGCGCGTGAAGAGATACTGGTCGCGCGCCTCGGCCGAGTCGCGCAGCACCCGGGTCAGGTCGATCGCGTCCCACGGCGGGCCGTCGCTGGGACCCCACAGACCCTCGAGCTGACCGATCCGCGTGGGCCTGTGGTTGCGTGGGACCGCCTGACCGAGCGAGCTGGCGATGTACGCGAAATGCCGCGCGTACCACAAACCAATCTGCATGGCCCCGGCCCCGCCCATCGAGCTGCCGGTGACGTACGCGCGCGTCGCATCGGCCTCGGGGTAGGTCTCGAGGATCCAGCCGAGCAAGTGCATGACCCGGCGCTGGGTGTAGTCGGGCACGTCACCCGCGAGCTCGGCGTCCGGGTCGTCGTCCGCGAGCGCGGCGTCGTAGCCCCACCAGTACGTGTTGAACGGGTCGTGCGGCGCGACCCGAAACTCGGCGCCGCTGCCGGCCACCGCCGGTGAGGCGCCGATCCCATGCAGGTACACCCGCACCGGCGCCGGCGCGTCCGCGGTCGCGGCGTCCGGGATCGTGACGACAGCGACGAACTCGCGGCCCGCCTTGCCAGGACTGTCGAGGTAGTCGTCGGTCGTCTGCGAGATCGTCAGCCGGGTGTATTGCGCGTACCCCTCGACCTTGGTGACCACCGGCTCCGGCGGGTGGATGCTGTCGAGCACCTCGATCGTGAACTCGCGGCGGGCCCGATGCGCGCCGTCGTCGGCGAAGATCGTCACGGTCCACAGGCGGTCGCCCTGGATGAAGTCCGGCCGAAAGCGCAGGGTCCGCGCCGCCTCGTCCCACAGCGCCCCCGGCGGCAACCCGGCCGGCCACACGCGCAGCGGGTCACCGTCAGGGTCATCAACGTCGATCTCCAGCTCGAGTGGGTGGTCCTCCTCGATGACCTGCGGCCCGGGATCGGCGACGGCCGGCGGAAGGTTACCGGCCTCGAGCCCGCGGGGCTCCGGCACCTCGCCCGTCTCCGCGACGCCGCCGCTGCTCTCCTCGCCGCCGCCGCTGCTGCCTGCTTCCTGCCCCGTGTCTTCCGCCTCGACGGCCTCGGGTTCACGCCCGAGGGCGCCGGTGTAACAACCCATGTTCCCCGCGACGGTTACCGGCAGCGTGCCTGCGAGCCAACCAGCGAGCATCCTTGCTTTGCTGTTCGTCATCATGGCTCCGCAGTTCGTCGCCGCGCCGCGATCGTTGCACTCCCAACCAAACTCTTACACCCGCGCCCGACCAGGTGCCACCGCGATCGCCAGGCGATCAACACGGGCGTGGACGCGGCTGGTGAAACCGCCGGTCTGTCTCAAAGTGCAGGCGACCGGCGCCCGCGCCTCGTCCTCGACAGCCCTATCAGCATGATCGTCAGCACCATCGCCGGCCCTACCACCATCCTCCCCCGGTCGCCCGCGGCGCAGGCACAGCCGGCGTCACCGGGCTCGAACTGGGCCGCTGGCGGCGCCTCGGGGCCGGTGCTTGAGCCCGAGCTGGTGCTGGCGTCACCCATGGTCGGGGGCCCACCGCTGGAGCTCGAGCCCTCGACGCCACCGGTCGTCTGCGTCACCGGCTCGCAGTCGACGACGGCGGCGCAGACATGGTCGCAGCACAGGGCCGCGTCGGCGCAGTCCAGGTCGCGGGCACACGGCTCCCCGAGCGCCTGGGTCAACCCGAACAGGAACGCCGAGCCGGGGGCGTTGGCGAGGTCCGGCATCGGCTGACCTCGCGGCAGGAGCGTCTGCACCAGCATCCAGCCGGAGCTGCGCGACCGCCACCCACGGACACGCCGCCCGCGAGTTCGACGGCGTCCGTCAAGCCGAGCAGCTCCAGCGCGAGCTGCTCGCCGAAATTTCTCGCCTGTCCGAAAGGACCTGTCCCGGAGACCAGCCGGCACCACGACCCACGGTCCCCATCGCGGCGCCCACCGTGCCCGCCCCCGAGCGGGGCCCTGACCCGCGCAGGCTCGCGGGCGGCGTGCTGCTGGGCGTCGGCGGGCTCGCCCTCGGCCTCATGGCCGCCGGCCTCGGCCTCGGCGCACGCACCGATGCCCAGCTACGCGACGCCAGGCGCGCCGATCCCGGGCGCGATATCGACGGATGGCTCGCCGACGGCCTGGTCGGGCGCGGGCAGGCCGCCAACCGGCTGGCGATCGCCGGCAGCGTGCTCGCGGGCGTGACTCTGGTGGCCGGCGCGACCTGTTCCTCGTCGGCGAGCCCCGCGGCGGCGCGCGCCGCTCTCCGGCCCGCGCCGCCCGCCTCGATCTGACCCCCGGCGGCCTCGGCCTGCGCTTTTAGCCGCCGCGGTCGCGGCCACCTGGCTAGGATCCCCGAGCTTCGATGGCCCTCCCCTCCCCCCCGGCGCCCGGCCACCCATACGACGGCGCGCTGCGCTTCGCCGACCCCGTCGGCACCGTCATTGCGGAGCGCTACCACGTGCTCGAGCACCTCAGGGACGGCGGCATGGCGACGGTCTACCTCGCGGAGCACGTCGCGGTCGGCCGCCGCCTGGCGATCAAGATCCTCCACCCCGACCAGGCCTGTCAGCCCGACGTGGTCCGCCGTTTCCTGCAAGAGGCGCGCGCCGCCTCGCTGGTGCGCAACGCCCATGTCGTCGACATCATCGACGTCGGCTTCACCTCCGACGGCCTGGCGTACATGGCGATGGAGCTGCTCGAGGGCGAGGACCTCGGCACCCTGCGCGACCGCCTGGGGTCGATGACCTGGACCCGCCTCGGGCCCATGATCCTGCAGATCTGCGACGCGCTCGCGGCCACCCACGCGCAAGGGATCATTCACCGCGACATCAAGCCCGAGAATTGCTTCTGCACCGAATCCGGCGGCGCCCACGACTTCATCAAGATCCTCGACTTCGGGATCGCCAAGGACCTCGGCGGCCAGCTCGACGCCAACCGCCCGCAGACGATCAGCGGATCGATCTTCGGGACCGCCGCCTACGTCGCGCCCGAGATGCTGGCGGGCAAGGCCGCCGACGCCCGCGCCGACATCTACGCGCTCGGCATCCTGATGTACGAGATGCTGCTCGGCGAGCGACCCTTCGTCGGCGAGGCGCTCTCGGAGATCCTCATCGGCCACCTCCAAGTCGCGCCCACGCCCCTGCGCAGCCTGATCCCGGACCGCGTGCCGATCGCCGTCGATGCGCTGATCCTCAAGACCCTCGCCAAAAACCCCGATGACCGGTTCCAGAGCATGTCCGAGCTCAGCGACGCCGTCGCCTCGACCCTCGACGCGGTCACGCTCCAGCGCGCCGTCGAGGCCGGCGCCGTGCCGACCGGGGCCTACCTCGCCGTGCTCCGCCGCGACGCCTCCCGCGCGGTGCCCAGGGTGCCGCCGGTCGACCGCCACCGACGGCTCGCGCTCGCCGTGGCGGCCGTGAGCGCGGTGGCGCTCGTCGTGCTCGCGGCGCGTTGGCTCGGCCGCCCCTCGGAGCGGGTCCCCGCCCCGCCCTCACCCGCCGCCGCCGCGTCGATCGAGGCGCCGCCGCGGACCCCAGGCGCGCCGCTCTCGGTGGCACCACCGAGCCCCCCGCTCTCGGTGGCACCGAGCGCCCCGCTGGCCCAGCCGCCGCCGACAGTCAGGCCAGTGCGTTTGTCTGCGGCCGCCGTGCGCACCGAGATCCAGCGCAAGCTGGCCCCCCGCGCGCGCGACTGCCTCGCCCGCCACACCCGCCTCATCAAGGGCCAACAGTTCCCGGTGCAGATCGAGATCCTGCCCAGCGGCGAGGCCCGGGCCACCGCCACCCTGGCCACCAGCCCGGCCGCCCGCTGCATCATCGACCTGGTCCGCCGCCATCGCTTCCCGGTCAACCTCGGCGGCCTCAAGCTCGCCCACGCCTTCACGCCGTGATCCCGTGATCCCGTGATCCCGTGATCCCGTGATCCCGTGATCCCGTGCTCACGCGAGCGCTCGGGGTCAACGCGGCGCGGGGCGCAGCATCGCCGTCGGGCGCAGCGATGCCGCTGGCCGCGGCGCGCGTTCGGGATGAAACACGTCGACGTACCGACTGCGATGGCGGTCGACGGCGACGCCGAGCGGGATCGCAGCGAGGAAGCCGGCGCTCATCAGGCCACCCGCGATCGCGATGGTCTGCGGCATCCCGTGCGGCGGCGCGGTGTCCCGCGGACCCGCGAAGTTGGCGTTGGCGAGCAGCGAGCCGAGCCCGACGATCCCCAGCGCGAGGCTGGTCGCCAGCCCGCCGATCAAGGCCCGATCGCGGTTGAGGATCTGCTCGCGCGTGCGAGAGATGACCGGCTTGTGGGGCCCGGGAGCGCTGACCCCCGCGTGCTGGGGACCACCCGCACACGCCAGAGGCGCCACCGCCACCGCGGCCGTCAGACAGAGGGCATGAAGAGCACCGAGACGAGTCCGCACGCCCATCCGCATCCAGCCACCCTATCATCCCCGGCCCCCGGAACAGGACCCTTTCGGACCGCCACGAAGGCCCCGCCGGCCGGTTTCGCCCGAGGGCGCCGCGCTGCGGGGTGGCGTCGGCAGCCGGACCCGCCAGGCGGCGTGATAGCGTGCGCGGGTGTTCTCGTCGCTCGACCGCGTCGACCTCGTCTACACCGCCCCTGACGGGCGCACGCGCTGGCTGCAATCTGACCATCGCCGGCCCGCGGAGGTCGAGGCCGAGGCCGAGCTCTCGCTGATCTTCGCCCTCATCCGCCTGCTCGACCCGCGGCGCGACTTCCCTCCCGACGGCGATCCACCTGTCCTCGAGTACAGGTGCCAGCACATGCCGCCGACTTCCTTGTGCGTGGCGATCGCCAGCGCCGGCGCCGTCCTGTTCGTCGACGCACCCGTGCCCTTCGACGGCGTCGCGCCCGATCCAGAGGGCCTCGCGCGCCTGGCCTTCGCCGCCCTGGCCACCCGGGTCGCGCACGCATGCGGTCTCGCCTGCGACCTCGCCGGACTCGCCCAGCTCGAGCGCGACCAGCCGACCCTCGCGCAGGACACCGACGAGGTCAGCTACTGGCGCGCCGTCGTCCAGCTCGCCGCGTTCACCGGCGAGGTCCTGCGCACGCACGCTGGCGGCCGCTGGATCCTGAATGTTGGCGCTGACGCCGGCGTGTTCCCCTTCATGTTCGCGGTCCACGAGCACGGCGCGCTCGACCTGTTCGCCGCCGCGATCGACCTCGTCGCGGGCGACGCAGCCGTGGAGCTAAGCGCCCTCGTCGAGACCGCGATCACCGGCGACCCGGCGACCCGGTAAAGGCGGATCAGCCGAACAGCGCCATCGGGGCCTCGAGCAGGGCCTTGAGCGTCTGCAGGAAGCGGGCGCTGTCGGCCCCGTCGAAGGCGCGGTGGTCGGAGCACAGGGTCACGCGCATGACCTTGCGGACGACCACTGCGCCGGCCTCGACGACCGGCTCGTCGTTGGTCGCGCCGACCGCGAGGATCGCACTCTCGCCGGGGTTCACGACCGCCATGAAGTTCTCGACGCCGAGCATGCCGAGGTTGCTGATCGTGAAGGTGCTACCGGACATCTCGTCCGGCTTGAGCTCCTTGACCTTGGCGCGCTGGCCGAGGTCCCGCGTCTCGCGCGAGATCGCAGAGATCGACTTCTGATCGGCGAAGCGGATCACCGGCACGACCAGGCCGTCGTCGAGCGCCACCGCGACGCCGACGTGGATGTCGCCGTGCTCGACGATGCCGGCCTCGGTGTAGTTCGAGTTGACCTTCGGGTGCTTGCGCAGCGCGCGGGCGCAGGCCAGCACGATGAGGTCGTTGACGCTGATCTTGGTGCCGTCGATCGCGGCGTTGAGCTCGGCCCGCACCGCCATCGCCCGATCCATGCGGATCGCCGTGGTCAGGTAGATGTGCGGCGCCTCGCGCTTGCTCTGGCCCATGCGCTTGACGATCGTCTTGCGCATCTGGCTCAGCTTGATCGTCCGGGGCGCGCGCGCCACGTACGGGCGGCCGTCCGCGTCGGCCTCGGACGAGAACGCCGGCGCCGCTCCGGCCGACTGACTGCGCTGCGCCGGCTTGTCGCCGGCGTCCGGCGCGGCGGTGGCCGGCGTCGCCGCG
>Ga0105047_10016336_pt1 | contig 11635 bp, 11 predicted proteins | sample MAT04_FD_78384 | JGI IMG/M metagenome (GOLD analysis project Ga0105047, IMG submission 78384) | Freshwater microbial communities from Lake Fryxell liftoff mats and glacier meltwater in Antarctica - MAT-04 (megahit assembly) | ecosystem: Environmental > Aquatic > Freshwater > Ice > Liftoff... | reverse complement strand
TTGGTGGCCAGGTTGGCCGCGCCCACCGGGTTGGCCAGGTTGGTGTTCATGTCGCCCACGGCGATGCCTTCGGCCGCGAGCAGCGCGGCCATGCGCGCTTCCAGCACGGCACGCACGTCAGGCTGGAAGATCGCGGGCGGGAACTGGTCGATCAGCGCACGGTAGGCCGCCTGGGCGCGGGCCTTGCGGCGGTTGGCCTCGGTGCGCTGCGCCGCCGGCCGGCGCGGCACGGTGCTGTAGGCGGGCTTGGCGATGTCGTCGAACGCGGCCCAGGCGTCGTAGACGGCGGTGTAGATGACGCCGATCGATCGCGCCACCTGCGGCGGGCCGCCGCGGGCGCGGTCGGGGCTGTAGCCGGGCAGACGGCCCAGCGCGCGTATGGCGTCGAGTGCAACGGCGTTCCAGTCGAGGATCAGGTTCAAGGCGTGTTCTCCGCAGATTGAAGGGCGATGTGCCGCCGCGATGGGGCCTTTCGGCCGCCACGGTGCACATCCCGCCTGAGGAGGACAGCGCTGCGCCAGCGCACTTCGGACTAGGGGGGCCAGGGGCGCCCGGCGGCGCCGGCTTCAGTAATGCGGCGGCAGCTCGTCGCGCAGGCTGCGCACGGCGGGCGCGTCCTCGCTGTTCGCCTGCTGGCGCCACAGCGCCGCTTCGCGCAGCAGGCGCTCGATCTGCGCCTGCTGGCGCGCGACGATCTCGTTCAGGCGGTCGAGCAGGTCCTCGCCGTAGCTGGCCTTGATCTCCAGCGCGGTGAGTCGGCGTTCGATGGGGTCTTGGTCGTCCATTGCCGTATTGGACGCCATCGGCCTGCGCGGCGGCACGGCGCCGCCGCGGTGGGTGCTCAGGCGGCCTGCAGCGCGGCGGCCAGCGCCGCCGGGTCGAGCACCGCGCGGCGCTGCGACAGTGAAGCCAGCACACCTTCGCGGCGCAACTGGCTGACCATGCGGCTCGTGGTCTCGATGGTCAGCCCGAGCATCGCGCCCATGTCTTCGCGGCGCGGCATCCAGATCTCGCGGCCGTCGTCGGCCAGGCGCGACAACTCGCCCAGCAGCTTCAGCACCCGCCGCCGCGCGGCGCCGGTCGTCAGCTCGGCCGCCCAGGCGCCGGCCTGTTCCAGCGCCTGCTGCCAGCGGCGCATCAGCTCGTGCATCAGCGCGCCGTCTTCCTGTGCCAGTTCGGCCACCATCTGGCGCGGGATACGGCACAGCTGCACCGGCGTGCAGGCCACGGCCTCGTCGGCATAGGGCTGCTGCAGCAGCGCTTCCTGGCCGATGAGGTCGCCGCGGCCCGCCAGCCGCACGATGCGTCGCGCGCCGTCCTCGGTCACGCGCTGGAAGCGCACGATGCCTTCACGCACGGTGTAGACGGCCGTGCCGGGCTCGCCACGGGCGTACAGGCGTGTTTCGGCCGCCAGCGCCGACGCGTCGATATCGGCTTGGATCTGTGCGATCGAGCGCGCCCCCAACGCGCCGAAGAGGGCGCTGCCGCGCACGGCGCAGTCGGCACAGGCGCGGGCCTGCGGATGGCTGTCGGGCTTCAGGCGGAGCGGCACGGTCTTCATGAGCATCGCTTCGGGCTCCAGCGCGCGCGGCGGCGGACCCGCCGGCAAGGCCCGAGAGGGTCGGGCCACCCTTAAATATCAGCTTATCAGTCTACTCTTATGTGGCCGCGGGTGTGCCGGCAAGATCGCCGGCCTGCAGCCCGTTGACACGCCGTCCTGCCCACGACGCCACCGCCGTCGCCCTTCCAGGCCATCGCCGTCGTCGGCGCCGGCGCCGTGGGCAGCTGCTTCGGCGCGCTGCTGGCGCTGGCCGACCACCCGGGGTCACGCTGGTCGGCCGCGCGCCGCATGTGCAGGCCGTGCAGCGCCAGGGCCTGCAGTTGCTGCGTGAGGGCGCCAGCAGCACCGCGCAGCCGCCACCACCGCGCTGGCCAGCGTGCGCGGCGCCGACCTCGTGCTGGTGTGCGTGAAGGCGGGCGAGACCGAAACCGTGGCGCAGCCCTGGCGCCGCAGGCGCTGGTGATGAGCCTGCAGAACGGCGTGGAGAACGTGGCCACGCCGGCACGCCAGCCGCACCAGACCATGCTGCCGGTGGCGGTCTGCGCCGCCAGCCCTGCGAATCAGGCTTTGCTGGCCCTGGTGCAATTGGCCGAAACCAGCGCGCGGCCCCTGTAGGCGCACGCCGACAGGCGGATGCTGCGCCGGCCGATGGCGGCGCGGCGTCCGGACCACCACACTGCAGGTCAGAGAGGGCCTCTTGCCCGCTCAAAGCGCCCCGGCGCCGAAGGCAAACACCATGCAAGACAAGACGATCCCGAGGGCGGCCCTGGCCGCCGTGACGCTGGCCGCACTGCTGGCGATGGGCTGCTCCAGCATGAGCGAGCGCCAGCAAGGCACGGCCACGGGCGCCGGCATCGGTGCCGTCGCGGGCGCCGTGATCGGCTCAGCCACCGGGGGCAGATCGGGCACCGGCGCGGTCGTCGGCGGTGCGCTCGGCGCGGTGATCGGCAACGTCTGGTCCAAGCGCCAGGAGGACCGGCGCATCGCGCTGGAGCAGGCGACGCGCGGCACCGGCGTCGAGGTCTCGCGCACCGCGGACGACCAGCTCAAGCTGAACATCCCCAACGACGTCTCCTTCGACTTCGACAGCGCCGCCATCCGGCCAGCGATGCGCAACGTACTCGACCCCTTCGCGAACGGCCTGCGCGACGACCCACAGTCGCGCGTGAGCATCGTCGGCCACACCGACAGCACTGGCTCGGCGGCGGTGAACGACCCGCTGTCGGTGGCCCGCGCCAACAGCGTGCGCGACTATCTGGTGACGCGCGGCGTGCCGTCGTCGCACGTGCAGACCGCCGGCCGCGGCGAACGCGAGCCAGTGGCCGACAATGCCAGCGACGCCGGCCGCGCCCGCAACCGGCGCGTCGAGATCTACCTGCGCGAAATTTCCTGATTCACGCAAGCGCGGCCTGCAACTGCCAACGGGGCGGCGCAGGCGGGCGCGCAGGAATGGAAAGTTCGAGGCCCGCCGCACGTGCGGCGCGGGCCGGAGGCTGCACGCTGCGCCGTGCGCTGGACCGCCCTCGCCCCACCACCGTGCCGGCGCCCCATCGCATGAACCGTCGCATCCTGCTGATCGAGGACAACGAGAACAACCGCTACCTGGTGGCCTTCCTGTTGCAGGCCTGCGGCTGGGAGGTGGTGCAAGCCGCCGACGGCCCGCGCGGGCTGGCGCTGGCCGTCGAGCTGAAGCCGGCGCTGATCCTGCTGGACATCCAGCTGCCCGGCATCGACGGCTACGCCGTGGCGCGAGCGCTCAAGGCCGACCCGGTGCTGGCGCCGATACCGGTGGTGGCGGTGACCTCGTACGCGATGGCGCCCGACCGCGCCGCAGCGATCGCCGCGGGCTGCGACGGCTACATCGAGAAGCCGATCGACCCCGAGACTTTCGTCGCCACCACGGCGCCATCACCGTCGACACCGCACCGGGCGCGGGCAGCATCTTTCACGTGCTGCTGCCGCTGGCTACCGCAACCGGCGCGGCCGGCGCGACCGGCGGTGCGGCCGAACTGCCGCCCGACCCGGACGTGCCGGCACCGGCCGCCCAGCACGTGCTCTTCATCGACGACGACGAGACCATGGCGCTGCTGGCCGAGCGCGTGCTGCGCCGTGCCGGCTACCGCAGCACGACCTTCAGCGACGCGGCGCAGGCGCTGGCCGCCGTGCGCGCCGACCCGGCGGCTTTCGACGCCGTGGTCACCGACTACAACATGCCCGGCACCACCGGCCTGGACGTGGCGCGTGCACTGGCCAAGCTGGCGCCCGACCTGCCCGTGTTCATCGGTTCGGGTTATGTCGACGCCGCACTGCAGGATGCTGCGACCGCCGCAGGCGTGCGCGGCCTGCTGCACAAGGAGCGGCTGGTCGAGGATCTGGTGCCGATGCTGCAGGCCGCAGCGCCGGCTTGAGCCGCTTCAGGCCAGCGAGACAAAGGTCGCGCCACAGCACCAGCAGCGAAGCCAGCGTGAGCGGGATGCCGGTGCGCGCATGGCGCCGCCACTCGATACGGATGCCGGACTGCGCAGCCTGGAGGCCGGGCTCGCCGAGCTGCAGCAGCGGCAGCATCACGGCAGGCACGTTGGAAACCGCGTTCAACAGCGGCGCGCCCAGGAACATGCCGAGGTAGACGACGCCGAACACCGCCATCACGCCTCAGTCGAAGGCGCGCGGCACCAGCGACGTTAGCTCGGGCAGCGTGGGCGGGTGTTCCAGCGGCGGCGGGCGCGGCAGGTCCACGGCGCCGTCAGGCCGCCGCCGCGACGACGTGCTCGGCCTGCAGCGTGGTGATCTCTGCGTCGCCGTAGCCCAGCTCACGCAGCAGCGACACCGTCTGCGCGCCCAGGGCCGGCGGCGCCAGGCGCAGCGGCAGGCGCTGGCCATTGAGCGTCAGCGGCAGCAGTGCCATGCGCGTGTCCAAGGCGTGGCCGGCGGCGCTGGCGTCGGCCGGCACGGTGACGGGCGCCAGGCCGCCGGTGGCCACCAGGTGTGGGTCGTCGAACAGGTCCTGCGGCCGCGTGATGGGCGCGTAAGGCAGGCCGATGGATTCGAAGCGGCGCGCCAGTTCGTCGGCCGTGAAGGCCGCAAAACGCTCGCGCAGCAGCGGCAGCATCCAGCTGCGCGCGGCGACGCGCTGGTTGTTGCTGGCCAGTCGCGCGTCGGTGGCGAAGTCGTCGAAACCGAACGCGCGGCACAGCAGTGCCCACTGCGTGTCGCTCACCGCGGCCAGGAAGATCTGCGCGCCACCCTGCACGTCGAACACGTCGTACATCGCCCAGGCGCTGATGCGGCTGGGCATGGGCGCCGCGGGTTGGCCCGTCACCGCGAACTGCATCATGTGCTGGGCGACGAGGAAGACGTTGTTCTCGAACAGCGCGCTCTGCACTTCCTGGCCGCGCCCGGTGCCGCTGCGCACGTTGTCGCGCTGCTGCAGCGCGGCCAGCACGCCGATCGCGCCGAACATGCCGCCCATGATGTCGTTGACGCTGGCGCCAGCGCGCAGCGGCCGCCCTTCGGGGCCGGTCATGTAGGCCAGGCCGCCCATCATCTGCACCACCTCGTCGAGCGCGGTGCGGTGTTCGTAGGGGCCGGGCAGGAAACCCTTGTGCGAGACGTGAATCAGGCGCGGGTTCAGCGCGGCCAGCGCGGCACGGCCGAAGCCCAGTCGCTCCATCGTGCCGGCCTTGAAGTTCTCGCTGAAGACGTCGGCACCGGCCATCAGCTTGAGCACGATGTCGCGGCCGCGGCTGTCCTTCACGTCGACCGCCAGGCTCAGCTTGTTGCGGTTGAACATCGGGAAAAAACCGGCGCCCGAACCCTGCAAGCGGCGGGTGTTGTCGCCGGCCAGCGGTTCGACCTTGATGACCTCGGCGCCCAGGTCGCCCAGGATCATGCCGCAGGTGGGGCCCATCACCATGTGCGTGAATTCGACCACCCGCAGCCCGGCCAGCGGCAGCGCCTCAGCCATGCACCGCCCCTTGCACGAAGCCCTCGCGCGCACCGGCGGCGCGCAGCGCGTCCAGCCACGCGCACTTGGCGGCCGTGGGCATGGTGCGCGCGCCACGCTGCAGGCCGTCGCGCGGGCCGACCTCGCTGATCAGCACACGGGCCGGCGCCGTCATGGCTTCAAGCTGCCGGCTTGGGCGGGGCCTTGTCGCTCCACAGCTGGCCGCCGGTGGCCCAGTCGTGGCGTTCGACGTCGCAGAAGACCACGTCGACGCCGTCGGGCGAACCGCCCAGGGTCTTCACGGTGGCCTCGGTGAGGGCCAGTGCCAGGGCGCGTTTCTGCTCGACCGTGCGGCCGGCGAAGAGTTCGACGCGGATGGTGGGCATGTTCAGTGTTCCTCGTTCAGTCCTGGAAACCGGGCGCGACGCGACCCAGGCGGCGCAGCAGCGCGGGCCATTCGACGTCGCCGTCGATCTCGCTGCCCTCGCTTCCATCACCCACCCACTGACTGTAAGTGCGCTGGGCCAGCGGCTCGGCCACGCCGGGCAGCACGCCGCCGTGGGCGGCCATCGCGCGCAGCTGCGCCATCGCGGCGCGTTCCAGGATGTGCATCAGCATGTAGGCCTCGGCCACCGTGCGGCCGACCACCAGCGGGCCATGGTGTTCGAGGATCAGGCCGTCGAGCCGGCCCAGCGCGGCCACCAGCCGCTGCTGTTCCTCGGCGCCCAGCGCCAGGCCTTCGTAGGGGTGGCGGCCCAGGCGGCCGTGCAGGCGCATCGCCCACTGCGAGGTCGGCTGCAGGCCGCCGGGCAGCATCGAAAGCGCCACGCCCCAGGGCGCGTGCAGGTGGATCACGCAGGCCGCGTCGGGCCGCGCCGCGTGCACCGCGCCGTGCAGCGCAAAACCGCTGGGGTTGACGCGTGCGCCCGAGCCGTCCACCACCCGCCCCTGCACATCGACCTTCACCAGGTTGGACGCGCAGACCTCGTCGAACAGCAGCCCGAAGCGGTTGATCAGGTAGTGCCCGGGCGCGCCGGGCACGCTGGCCGAGAGGTGGCCGTAGACCGTGTCGTCCCAGCCGTTGAGGGCCGCCAGCCGGTAGGCGGCGGCGAGGTCGCTGCGGACCTCGGCTTCGGTGCGGGCGAGACCCGCGGTCGGGGCGGACGGGGCGGCGGCGTGCATGGCCGCAGTGTGCCTGCAGCGCCGCCGCACCGGCGGCGGTCAGCGCTTTTCGCGCAGCTTGATCACGGTCAGCTGGGGGTCGCGCCGGATGTCGCCTTCGGCAAAGGGCAGGTTCACCCAGCCGTAGTTCGAGAACAGCGCCGTCATGTCCGCGAAGTGCGGGTTGGCCGGGTCGCTGGACTGTGAATACGTCACCACCGCGCGCGCCTCGGGCCCTTTGTTCGTGAAGGTGACCGACTGCACGTAGCTCGAACCGCCCAGGATCGGCGTGTAGCCCGTGCCCGCCACCAGCGACGAAGGCGTGATGGCGTTGTAGACGCCCGAGGTGCCCGAACCGCCGTGGATGGGCAGGCGCTGGCCGTTGCGGATGTCGAAGTGCACCTGGCCCCAGGGGCGGTCGAGCGGGATCGCGTTGTCGGCGTAGAACTTCACCGTGTAGGCCAGCTCGCCCAGGGTGCGCGTCACGACGCTGGCATTGGCGGTGTTCAGCCCGCGCGGCGTAGCCACCGGGTCGGCGGGGTTGAAGGGCACGGCGTAGAGCACGCTGGACACCGCGGGCAGGCCAGAACCAGCCGTGGGCGAACCGCTCAGGCGCCGCCACAGCTCGGTCCAGACGTGGGCGCCGACGCTGTTCACGTTGTTGCGGCGGTCCCAGTTCGCGAGCACGCTGCAGGCCTGCGCGACGTTGACCGTCTGGCTGCCGATGATCACGTCGGGGCTCTGCGAGGCGCACAGCTGCAGCACGCCGTCGAGCATGATCTCGGCGCTGTGATGGCGGTTGGCGTAGAGCACGTCCTGCAGCCACTGGCGGCTGAAACCCGCGCCGGGCAGGCCGTCGCTGCCGGCCTGGCGGTCGCGGATCTGCGTGATGCCCAGCCGCGTGCGCAGGCTCTGCGGCCGGTTCTCGTCGGCGCCGATGATCTGCGAATAGCCTTCGAGCCGCGCCGCCGGGTTGGCCAGCCAGTAGCTGTCGTTCGAGTTCTGCACGTAGTCGCGGCGCATCAGGCCGGGCATGTTGGCGGCGCCGAAGATGCCGGGCTCGGGTGCGTCGGCGTCGGTGCCGGGGTTGCAGGCCGAGTTGGCGCCGTCCAGCGCGTAGATTCGCGACGCGGCCAGCGCCTGCGCAAAGCCGGGCTTGATGCAGGCCGCCAGCTTGGCGTTGCTGACGTTGGGCATGGCGCCGATGTCGCCGTAGAAGGCCTGGCCGCCGCTGTCGGCCGCGATCGTGTTCACCCAGGGCAGCCCGACATGCTGGCGCAGCGTGGCGGCGAACTCGTCGAGGTTGCGCGCCTGGCCCATCTCACGGTATTGGCGGAAGGCGCGGATGTTCTCGAGGTTGACGTCGGTCAGCGCGTAGGCGCTCGTCGTCGTCCACAGCGCCTGCGCCGCAGCCGCGGGCACGAGCACCGGGCCGTATTGCGTCATCCAGAAGGTGTGCGGCACCGGCACCACGCTGCCGTCGCCCAGCAGCAGCCCGACGGTCACCGTCTCGGGCTGCATCGCCACCGGCTGGCCGTCGACGACGTAGGACGTGGGCGCCGTCGGCACGATCGTCAGTTGGCGCAGGATGAAGCGCCGCGCGGTCGAGACCGTGTGGCTCCACGCCACGTGCTTGTTGAAGCCGATGTTGACGAGCGGGAAGCCGTAGATCGAACCGCCCATGGCGTCGTAGCGGCCGGGGATGGTCAGGTGCACGGCGTAGAAGCGCTCGATGCCATACCAGGGGAAGTGCGGGTTGCCGAGCAGCGCTCCGGCGCCGCCGGTGAGGTCGCTGCCCAGGCCGACGGCGTTGCTGCCGAAGCGTTCGGGGCTGAAGTCGGGCAGCCCGAGACCGGCCGGGTCGAGCGTGGCGAATGCCGCTTCGTCGGCGGCGGCCGTGCGCGCCTGGGCCACGGCACGCGTGGCGTCGTCCTTGCGGGCGGCCACGGCGGCCGGCGGCGTGGCCCCGACCAGCGAACTCACGAAGTTGCCGGTGCTGGCCCGCACCAGCAACTTGCGCAGCACCTTCAGCGCGTCCTTGCCCGTCAGCGGCTGCACCCAGGCCTGGCTGCGGCAGTCGAGCGGCAGCGCGGCGGGCGCGGTGTCGCGCAGGTAGCGGTTGTAGCCGGCGGCGTAGCCGGTGAGCAGATCGCGGGTGTCGCCGTCGAGCGTGGCCCAGGCGGCGTTGACGCGGGCATCGCTGTTGACCATCGCGTAGACCCAGTCCGAAGCCAGCGTCGCGTTGCCGCTGCCGGCGCCGAAATAGCGCGCCTGGCGGCCCTGCGCGGCCAGCGCCTCGCGCGCCAGCACGCAGACGTTGTCCTGCGCGAAGGCGTAGCCGTAGCCGTAACCCAGGCTGCCCCAGTCGCTGGCCTGGATGTGCGGGATGCCGTAGCTGGTGCGCATCACCTGCGCCTGGTACTGCGGGCCGTCCGGTCGCAGGGCGTGGCTGGCCGTGGTGGAGGCCAGGGCGCACAGCGCGAGGGCGCAGTGCGCGGCGGCACGGGGGAAGAGGCGCATGATGAAAGTCTCCTGTCTTTGCGGTGCGCGCTGCTTCGGCGGCAGGCCCCGCGATCGTTGTGGACCGCAAAAGTGTGCCGCCGCGCCAGGATCTTCAAATCCGGGTCTGCCCTGGGCCGGTCGGGCCTGAATGCCCTTGTGTGGTTGCCGCGCCCGGCGTACGGCGCGGCCGTTTGCGTCAGTTCCATCGGGGCTGCGACGTCTGGCGCCAGCATGAAGACACGGACGGGCCCACAAAGCGGGAGCGGAAGATGTCGAAACCAGGCTGAGGCTGATCAGCCCGGTGGCGGCCGGCAGCTGCGCGCCATGGCAGATCGACGCGACCGGTTTGTCCGCCGCCAGGAATTCACGCGCGATCTCGATCACGCGCGCGTTCATGCGCAGGCATTCGGACGCGCGGCCGCCGCGCACCACCAGCGTGTCGCAGCGTGCCGGGTCGACGTCGGCGAAGCTGGCGTTCAGCGTGAAGCGGTGGCCCGGCTTCTCGCTGTAGGTCTGCTGGCCCTCGAAGTCGTGGCTCGCCGTCATCAGGAAGTCGCCCGCCTTCTTGTCGGGCGCCACGGCGTGCACGGTGTGGCCCACGGCCTGCAGCGCCTGGAAGGGCACCATGGTCTCTTAGTCTTCACCGAAGTCGCCGCACCGCATCAGGATCTGGCTCAGCTCGAAGGTCTCCATTGGGGAACGGTGGAGTCTTCATTGTTCGCGGCCGGCGTGCAGGCGGGTCGTAGCGGCATACCGCGCCGCCTGTCGTTTACCCGCAGGCGTCGGCCCGCCATGCCGGCAGCGCGCCCTGCGTGCCGGTCACTCGAGCGGCTTTTCGGGCGTGGGTACCGGCGCGGCCTCGTCCGGTTCCTTGGCGATGTCGGACGCGTGGTGTTCCATGTGCGTCTTCTTCCCCGGCTGGGGCGTCTTGTCGCTGCCCGGCGCGATCTCTTCAGCGTGGTGCTTCTTCTCCTGCCGCACCTTCTTGTCGTGGGCAATGTTGCGGGGATCGGTCATGGTGTCTGCTTTCGCGGAGTGAACCCGCATTCTTCCGGGCCGACCGGGCCCGGCGGGTAGGACAAGGGCTCGTTGAAGCACGGACGCGGCCGCGCCACGCGCTCCGCCGGTGCAAGCGCCGGATCGGACAGAAGAAAGGCCCGACGAACCGGCCGGGCGGCTGGGCCACCCGGAGCCAGCGGCGCACAGACCCGGCAAGGACGCGAAGCCCCCAGGCCAGCCAGAGCCAGGCCCGCCGGGGTCAGCGAGTTGGGCTCGGGAACGTCCACCAGCGGGGCGGCGTCGTAGAGGCAAGTGATCGATACGCCGCACTGAGCCAGCGCGTAGTAGAAGAATTCAGGGCCAATGCCGCCATTCGCGATCACGACGGACTTGGGCCCTGCAGTTCGCCGCGAACATGCCGCCTCCGGCTGACTGCCGCGAGCACAAGCCGAGGGCAGGCTGTCGGAGCTGATCTCGTCAAGATCCGGGCCTCAGAAGATCGCGGCCACAGCGGCGCCGGCAGCGAAAAGCCCGCCGAAGACAACGAGCAGCGCGATGTCGCGTCCATCGTTGCCAAGCCGCCACGCATGAAAGACGACGCCGATCATGGTGACGGTCATGACGGCGAGAAGGAGAACCGGTATCCATGTTGTTGCTTTGGCATTCAAGGCGGCGCGGGATCTTCGGCAGTTCTTCAGCCCGGAAGGATCAGCGATACAGTGAACCCAGCTTCGGTTTTTCCGATGTGGGTGCTGCAAGATGTTGAACTACCGCCATCTGTACTACTTCTGGGTCGTGACGAAGGAAGGCGGCTTTACGCGCGCGGCCGAACGGCTGGACATGGCGGTTCAGACCATCAGCGCCCAGGTTCGCGAGCTGGAGAAGGCGCTGGGTCACCAACTGCTCAAGCCCGCCGGGCGCGGCGTGGCGATGACCGAGGCGGGTGAGGCGGCCTTCGCTCGCGCCGAGGAGATCTTCCAGCTCGGGCAGCTCATTCCGGAAGAGGTTCGCGAGGCCGCCAGCGGCAAGGTGGCGCGCCTGGCCGTCGGGTTTTCGGACGGCATTTCCAAACTGGCGGCGCACGCGCTGCTGGCGCCTGTCTTGGCAACGCCGACGCTGCGGCTGCTCTGCCATGAGGGCGAGTTCCAGCCACTGCTGGCTGAACTGGCGATGCACCACCTGGATCTGGTGTTGGCGGGGCAACCCGCACCCCACAACCCGAATCTGCGCTTGACGAGCGAACGACTGGTTGAGTCGCCGGTGGACTGGTACGGGCCCTCGACGCTGGTGCACAAGACCGCAGTGGCGGGGTTTCCGCAGTCGCTGGCCAGGCTGCCCGTGCTGCTGCCGACCGGGCATTCGGCGTTGCGGCCCCGGCTGGACCGCTGGTTCGAAGCCCAGGGCCTGCGGCCGCACATCGTCGGCGAGTTCGAGGACAGTGCCCTGCTGGCGGTCTTCGCTGCCAGAGG
>Ga0105047_10016334_pt1 | contig 11636 bp, 11 predicted proteins | sample MAT04_FD_78384 | JGI IMG/M metagenome (GOLD analysis project Ga0105047, IMG submission 78384) | Freshwater microbial communities from Lake Fryxell liftoff mats and glacier meltwater in Antarctica - MAT-04 (megahit assembly) | ecosystem: Environmental > Aquatic > Freshwater > Ice > Liftoff... | reverse complement strand
CGGTAGCCATCTCGATAGCCACCGCATGGTCGCGGTGCGGCACGACATAACAGCCGCTCAATCCGACTGCCAGCAAACCGCCCGCCGGGCGGTTAGACCGAGTTTGCTCAGCGATTGGGCCCATGCCCGCGGCCGTCGTGGCGGTCGTTACGGTCATCACGGCGGTCATCACGGCGGTCATCGCGGCGGTCATCGCGGCGGTTGTTATATCGTTCCTGGTAACGCGGGACGTACTCTTGTCGATACCAGTTGTCCTGCACAAAGTAGACCCGTTCGTTGCAGGCGTTGTACTTGCGGCAATATTTACGCCAGTTCTTCGCGTGGGCGGGCGGGACGTGCATATAAATTGGCGGACGGTGCATCGCTGCCCGATACATGACGCGTGGCTGCTGGTAGATCAGTCTTGGTTGCGGGAAGTCTCCGATGTCGATGTGACCATAGAAGCCGGGTTGGCCAATACTGAGCGATAACCCGACATCGGCGGCAAGCGACGGTGCGGTAATGGCCGCGAGGGCTGCGGCAAATAGCAAACGTTTCATGGTGGTTCCTTCCGATAGGTTGTGCAGGCGAACCTGGATCACCACCTTAGGCAAACAGGCAGATTAAATCGGTGCGCTGGCGAACAGAAGCGCAAAGGTGCAAGGTGCAAAGTGCAAAGTGCAAGGTGCAAGATGCAAAAACCGGTAAAGCCGCAAGCAACGGTTTGTTTCAGCCTTTAAGGTTGCGGCAGGCCATCTGTTCACCTGGATTCAACATGCTCTTCAACATGCTCAATACCCGCCTGATCACATTACGCATTAATTTCAGCGAGATGTTTGTGCGCAGATTGCTGATTCCGGTCGTCATGCTTTGCCTGTCGCTGATCCTGAGCAGTTGCGCGTCAGTTGCGCCACAGCAGGACAAACCGAAGGTGCTGGCGATACCGGCCGCTTGGTCAAATACAACCGCAGCCGATGCCGCGTCCAGTCAGGCAGTTTCGCTGGCGCAGTGGTGGACGCGCTTTGATGACCCGCAACTGAGCCAACTGGTGGCGCGGGCGATGCAGACCAACACCGAGGTGAACCGTGCGCAAGCGTCGTTGCGTCAGGCGCGGGCGCTGCGCGATGTCGCCGCCGTCGGATTGCGGCCGACCTTGGGCAGTTCAGCGTCGGCGTCGCATGGCACGGCCGGCGGCAACAGCACCGGCAATCTGTTCAAGGCCGGGCTGGATGCCGCTTGGGAACCCGACATCTTTGGCGGCAAACAGAGTGCGCTGGATGCCGGCGAAGCCACGCTGCGCGCCAGCGCCGCCAGTCTGGGCGATGTTCAGGTGTCGATCGCAGCCGAAGTGGCGTTGAGTTACCTCACGCTGCGCGGTGCGCAAACGCGGCTGGCCATTGCCGAGGCCAACCTGGCCAGCCAGCTCGATACCCATGAAATTACCGGCTGGCGTTTGCAGGCCGGCCTGGTGTCCTCGCTGGAAGCCGAACAATCGCTCAGCGCCACTGAACAAACGCGCGCCCAGTTGCCGGTCTTGCAGACCAGCATCGCGCAAACCCGGCACGCTCTGGCGGTGTTGACCGGCCAGCCGCCGGCGGACTTGACCGCTGTTTTGGCTACCGGGTTTGCCACAACCACGCCGATTCCGCAAGCAACCGACGATCTGGTGTTGAGTTTTCCCGCCGACACCCTGCGCCAGCGGCCCGATGTGCGCGCCGCCGAGCAGCAAGTTGCGGCCGCGCTGGCGCGTGTCGCCCAGGCCGATGCGGCGCGCAAGCCCAGTTTCAGGATTGGCGGTTCGCTGGGATTGAGCGCCCTGACCCTGGGTGCGCTGACCGATGGCGCATCGGTGGTCAGTTCGCTGCTGGCCGGCGTGACGCTGCCGATCTTCGACGGCGGCGCGGCCCGCGCCAACCTGCGCGCCGAACAGGCCGCGCTGGTGCAGGCGCAAGAGTCATACCGGGCCACCGTGTTGACCGCATTGAAGGAAGTGGAAGACGCGCTGGTCGCGCTGCGCGGCGACCGCGAACGCCTGTTGCGCCTGATCCTCGCCGCCGAATCCGCCCGCAATGCCGCGCTGATGGCGCGCCAGCGCTATGACAGCGGCCTGGTGGATTTTCAGGTGGTGCTGGAAACCCAGCGCAGCCAGCTCGGCACGCAAGACAGTGTCGCCAGCACCCGCGCCGATTTCGCCGCCGACCATGTCCGCTTGTACAAGGCGCTGGGCGGCGGTTGGAACCCCGAGGGATTGAATCCTGAGCGGCTGAATTCAGACCTCGCCGCCGTCGCACCCAACCGGACTGAATCGAAATGACTCCCCCCGTCTCTACGCCCACGCCCGCCACGGTTTCTGTGCCGACTTCCGCCGCAAGCGCCGCGCCGCCTGACGACCTCGCCAGCCTGCTCGACGAACCCGCACTGCGCGTCTGGTATCGCCGCCCCATCGTGTGGGCCGGTGCGGTGTTGGCGGTGCTGCTCGTCGCCGGCATCGGGTACTGGCAAGCGAAAAAATCCGCCAACGCGGCGCCTGTTTACCTGACCCAGCCGGTGGCGCGCGGCAACCTGTCGTTGACGGTGACCGCCAACGGCACGCTGCAACCGGTGCGTACCACCAACATCGGCAGCGAACTTTCCGGCACGGTGTTGAAGGTCAACGTCGACGTCAACGATCTGGTCAAGAAGGGCCAGGTGCTGGTCGAACTCGACACCGCCAAGCTGCGCGACCAGATCCTGCGTTCACGCGCCGCCATCACCGCCGCCAACGCCAAGGTAGCGCAGGCTGCCGCTACGGTGAAAGAAGCGCGCGCCGGTCTGGCTCGATTCGAAGAAGTCGCCCGTCTGTCCGGCGGCAAAGTGCCATCCAAGGCCGAACTGGACGCCAGCCGCGCCACGTTGGCGCGCGCCCTGGCCGATGCCGCCAGCGCCCAGGCCAGCGTCAGCGATGCGCAAGCGGCGATGTCCACCGACATGATCAATCAATCCAAAGCATCGATACGTGCACCGTCCGATGGCATCGTACTGACCCGCAGCGTCGATCCCGGCAATGCGGTGGCGGCCTCGTTGCAGGCGGTGACGTTGTTCACCGTGGCCGACGATCTGGCGCTGTTGCGCTTGCAGGTCTATGTCGATGAAGCCGATGTCGGCGCCGTGAAGATCGGCCAGAACGCCTCGTTCACGGTGAGCGCCTACCCGCGCCGCAAGTACCCGGCAAGAATCACCCGCGTCGCCTTTGGTTCCACCATTACCGACAACGTCGTCACCTACCTGACCGATCTGGACGTGGATAACGCCGATCTCAGCCTGCGCCCCGGCATGACGGCCACCGCCACGATCACCGCGACGCAGCGCCATGATGTGCTGCTGGTGCCCAACACCGCGCTGCGTTTCTCGCCGACAGCGGCGGCCGATTCGGCATCGGCCAAGAAGGCGGGTGGGATCAGCTTGATGCCGCGCATGCCGGGCAGCAGAACGCGCAAGTCGGCCGCGGACGGCGCCAGCACGGCGGCGGCGCGGCAGGTTTGGGTGCTGCGCGAGAGCAAGGCGGTTGCTGTAGCGGTGACGCCAGGCATCAGCGATGGCCGCATGACCGAGATCACCGCCGTCGACCTGCGAGTCGGCATGCAGGTGATTACTGGCCAAAAAGTGGCGGCGGAATGAGTAATCACTCAATGAGTAATCCCTTGATCCAGCTGCGCGGCGTCACCAAGCGCTACGGCAGCGGTGTGGCCGAACTGATGGCGCTGAAAGGCATCGACCTTGACATCCACGCCGGCGAGTTCGTCGCCATCATGGGGCCGAGCGGCTCGGGCAAATCCACCGCGATGAACATTCTCGGTTGCCTGGATACGCCGACGGCTGGCGAGTATCTGTACAAGGGCGCGCACGTTGAAGCACTGTCGCGCGATCAGCGCGCCCGTTTGCGGCGGCGCTACCTTGGCTTCGTGTTCCAGGGCTTCAACCTGCTGGCGCGCACCTCGGCACAAGAAAACGTCGAACTGCCGCTGCTCTATCGCGGCGACAGCGCCGGCGTGCGCCGGGCGGCGGCGGCCAAGGCGCTGCAAGCCGTGGGGCTGGCCGGCTGGGAACATCACACGCCGGCGGAACTGTCCGGCGGCCAGCAGCAGCGCGTCGCCATCGCCCGCGCCATCGTCACCGAGCCGGCGGTGGTGCTGGCCGACGAACCCACCGGCAACCTCGACACGCAGCGCAGCCACGAGATCATGAGCCTGCTGATGGGCCTGAACAAAGATCACGGCATCACTGTGCTGATGGTCACCCACGAGGCCGACATGGCGGCTTATGCCCACCGCATGGTGCATTTCGTCGACGGCAACATTGCCGCCGATGCGGTGAATCAGAACCCGACCACCGAGGCGCCCGCCGCGCCGCTCGCGTAGTCACTTGTGCCAACCCCGGAAAAAGAGGCCACCTGATGCTGTACAGCGTATTCATGCTGGCGCTGCGCTCGATCCGCCGCAACCTGCTGCGTTCCTTCCTCACCATTCTGGGCATCGTCATCGGTGTCAGCGCAGTGATCACCATGGTCACGCTGGGCAATGGCGCCACCGCATCGATCAAGGCGCAAATCTCAGGTCTGGGCACCAATCTGCTGATGGTGCGACCGGGCCAGCGCATGGGGCCAGGCGGCGGTGGCGGCACCAGCAGCGTGCCGCAATTCAAGGAAGGCGATGCCGAAGCCATTGCCGCCGAGATCGGCGGCATCGCCGCCGTGGCACCGGAAGGCCGCGCCAGCGTCACTGTCGTCGCCAATGGGCGCAACTGGTCCACCAGCGTCATCGGCAGCAGCAACGCCTGGTTCGATACCGGCAACTGGAAGCTGGCCAGCGGCCGCATCTTCGAAGCCGACGAACAGCTCGCCGGGGCGGCCGTGTGCATCATCGGCGAGACGGTGCGGCGCGAAATCTTTGACGGCACGGCGGGCCAGACCGGGCTGGGCGAGCAACTGCGCGTGCGCAAGTTCTCCTGCACCGTGATCGGCATCCTCGCCGCCAAGGGCCAGAGCGGCATGGGCGACCAGGACGACACCGTGTTGGTGCCGCTGCACACCTTGCAACGCCGCGTCACCGGCAGCCTTAAGGTGGCCACGCTGCTGGTGTCCATGCAGGACGGCAGCGACAGCGCGCCGCTGAAGGCCAGCCTGCGCCAACTGCTGCGCGAACGGCGCAGTCTTGCGGAAGGTGATGACGACAACTTCAACATCTTCGATACCCAGCAACTGGCCGAAACGCTGTCCAGCACCACCGAGGTGCTGACCACGCTGCTCGGCGCGGTGGCGGCGGTCAGCCTGCTGGTCGGCGGCATCGGCATCATGAACATCATGCTGGTCAGCGTCACCGAACGCACCCGTGAAATAGGCCTGCGCCTGGCCATCGGCGCACTGGAACACGAGGTCTTGTTGCAGTTCCTGATCGAGGCGGTGGTGTTGTCGGCGTTGGGCGGCGTGATCGGCATCTTGATCGCCACCGCCGCGTCCTGGGGATTATCCAGCCTGATGGGCGTGCCGTATGCGTTCGATGTGCCCATCAACCTGCTGTCGCTGGCGTTCGCCGCCGGCATCGGCGTGTTGTTCGGCTACTTCCCGGCCCGACGCGCCGCGCGGATGGACCCGATCGAGGCGTTGCGGCACGAGTAAGGTGCATCGTTGAGCGATCAAAGGCTGAACCCGCGCAGGGCGGAAAAGCGCAGCGCCTTCCGCCGCATGCCACGCCTCGGCACCGTCAAACTCTGCCCGACCACATGCACGCCATTTGGACATTGCCGCCCTACACAGGCTCATTCGAGCCCACATCGAATGGATTCAGTAAACCGATTCCAAATGTTTTGAAATCTGCAACATTTCGAGTCGCCACAATTAAGTGATTTACCTGTGCAGTGGCTGCGATCATGGCGTCTTCATAAAGCGTTTCCGAAGTTTTACGCATCAGCTTCGCCCAAACTCTGAAAACAGCGCCATCCATCGGCAAAACGTGATAGGTCGCGGAAACGAGATTTAGCCATTGCTCAATCTCAAGGGCTTTAACCGGGTCTTGCGCGCGTGTTACTTCAATACCGGCTTGAATCTCACCCAGAGTGACCGCTGAAATGTAAATATCCTGGTCATCCAAGGAATCAACCCACGCGACAACCGCACCATACGGTTTTACCCGTCGCAGTTCCGATATCACGTTGGTATCCAGCAAATACATCGCTTATTCCCTTATTCCCTTATTCCCTTATTTGCTCGCTTATTCAATTTCCCGCACGTTACGTCTGCGGGCTTGTCCACGAGCAGGCAATACCAGATCACCACGCGCCGAATCCGACAACAGAAGTTGCTTCAACGAAGGTCTGGCGGCAGCCTGCAACCGACGCCAATCCTCTACAGGAACAAGAACCGCAGCTTCCGCACCGCGCTTGGTCACCATCTGAGGCCCCTCGGTGATACACGCATCGAGGAACTCACTAAAACGCGCTTTCGCGTCTTGCACAGGCCAAGTTTGCATGACTCCCCCTATCTACTAGTCAGGTAACTAGTCTGTTCGCGTCTGAAAAAACTTGCAAGCCCCGCATCTGGCTGCGGAAGATATTCTTCACCAATGCGGGCATCGTCTTCAGATTGCTGGTTTACCCACTCTAAAGTGGCGGATATAGAACAATTCGCCGGCATGCTCCATTCGACGCAATTCACCGCTTTGCACGAGATTTGCCACTCCCCCCATGTCCGAGAGCCGGCCTTCTGTGCCAGGGTGCGGACGGCGGTCACACACAGCGGATGGACAGCGGTAATCGCCAGAATGTCACTTTGAAAATCCCCGCTGCCGGATCGCCGCATTCAGACGATCTGTTAACGGCAATCACCGCGTCTCCATCGAGCAGAAGAAAAAGCCAGGCTTTGGGCGGTACCGAACAGAGTCGAAGCGCACCCAAGCATAAATTGCAAACAGGTCCTGTCGAGTAAACGCAATCTTTTCCGTCATGGATCATGCCCGGTCCATGCGAGCCCCATAAGTGCGCTGCCCTCGTTTCCGATGTCTGTCAAAGCAATCAAGGAATTATCATGAAAAATTCAATGCAATTGATCCGTTTGTACAAGAGTCCGCTGTTACTGGCGGTGTGGTCGCCACTTTTGCCATAGCCGGATGCAGCACTCAGCCGACCTCGCGTAGTTCGGCATTTGACTACACCGGCCCGGCCGGCGCCCAGGGTCCAAGCGGCCCGGTCGGCGAGCGCGGTCCGATGGGCGATGTCGGGGCGCCAGGCATGGCGATTGCCGGTCCGGCGGGCGCGACCGGCCCGATCGGTCCTTCCGGCATGCAAGGCCCGAGCGGCGAGACCGGCGCCCGAGGCATCATGGTGATGGGTCGCGCCGGTGATACCGGCCCTGCCGGCCCCGCTGGCGCGCAAGGCGCCATCGGGGCGACCGGCGCTCAGGGTTCGAGCTATGCCGGCCCGGTTGGCCCGCGTGGTCCCGCCGGCCCGGCGGGCATGCAGGGTGAAGTCGGACTCACGGGTGCGCAAGGCCCGACCACCGCCGGCCCGACTGGCGCCACCGGAGGTGCTGGCGGCGCGGGCGAGCAAGGGGTTGCGGGTTATACCGGCGGTCGCGGTAGCGCCGAGTTGTACGGCGCCGTCGGCCCCGCCGGCAGTTCCGGGATAGCGGGTCCGCAAGGCCCGGTCGGTCCGACCGGCGAACGCGGCCCGATGGCGATGAATATGGGCGCCTGGAACGGCTTCTGGGACTACACCTTCAATGGCAATAGCAATGACATCCTGCATTTCGACCAGAGAATGGCCGGCGATATCGCCAAGTATGTGAACGAGCACCAGACCCGCCGCGTCGGCATCGACGGCTCGGATCCGCAACGCGTGGAAATCGTCCGGCAAGCGCTGCTCAACGCCGGCGTGCCATCTTACAAGCTCGAAGTCGGCCCTGTCGGTGACCCGAACCTCAGACGTTACGGCCGTGTCGCGGTGCTGGTCAGCAACTAATCCGACCTTCCCATAGCACGAAGAAGCCGAACGGCGTGATCGCGAGATCACGCCGTTCGGCTTTGGGAGTCCGCATCCTCCAGGCGGGTTAGGCAGGCAACCTGAAATGGGGCGGCATCCGCGCGATCCGCTTCTTCTCGGACTCGCTGTTGTGCGCCGTCATGCTGACCAACAGTGATGAACAGTGGTAGCACGCTGATCGGATTGACGAAGACCGCGAGTGCCACGAAAAACTGACGTAATCGGCCCAGTGAAGCATTTCCGTGCAATCTCCCAAACAGGTCGGCGATGCCTGCTATCGCCCACATCTCTACCCGCGCCACACCTCGCAGCGCCGGCTTGTGTGCCGCCACGCTTCGGCAAAGGGCGGCGGGCCAGGGCACTCGCCATGCTCGGGACGAAACCGCTTCAGGTCGTGCCATTCGGCACAGGTTTGATGCACGGCTCAGGGTGATTTTCATCGCCAACGCAGACGACAGCCCGGGGATTGCCGGTCTGCCCTTTTTCAAGGTTCAAAGTGGCGGATATAGAACAATTCGCCGGCATGCTCCACCCGACGCAATTCACCGCTTTGCACCAGATTTGCCACTACCCCCATGTCCGAGCCGGCTTTTTCTGCCAGGGTGCGGACGGCGGACTCACGCAGCGGATGGACAGCGGTGATCGCCAGAATGTCACGTTGAAAATCCCCGCTGCTGGCAAAGTCTTCGCCTTCATAGCCGGTCAGCAACTCCACCTCGACACCCTGTGCCGCCAGTATCTGGTAGGCGCGGGTGACACCATGCTCGTCCGGGCCATGCACACCTGAAACAGCAGGTGGGCGATGTGGAATGGCCAGGTAGGCGTGCACGGCTTGCAGACGCTGTGCGACCTGACGCCGGATTTCTTGCGGCGGGTAGAACACGCGGGGCGTGATTTCCTGGGCGGCGGCATTTGCCGGCGTGACCCGTGATGGTCTTGCGGTTCTGACTGGTGACGGCGATTTTCATCTCGATCATCCGCAAGCAGAGCCGCTGTGTCTGCTCCTTTCCTCACACAGGGCTCGCAACAGACCGTGCAGAAAAGCTACGGCTGTGTGCGCCAGCGAACAGAATAATCACCCGAAAGAGCGGATTGTGAAGCTGGTTTCTACGCCGGCTTTTCGGCGCACGCCTCAAAGGAGAACAGCATGAAACATGCAATGGATGTATTCACCAACAATCAATTGGTCTCCGGCATCAATAACGTACTGGCGGATGCGGAGTCTTTACTGAGTGCGACAGCCGACCAAGGCGGCGAGGAAATGGCGCATCTGCGCAGCAAGGCGGCAGCTTCGCTGCGGCTGGCGAGACGGCAAATGGCACACGCGCAGAACGCCATGCTGGAAAGGACACGGGAGACGGCCAGAATAACCGACGTTTATGTGCACGAAAACCCGTGGAATGCCATCGGCGCCGCCGCCGGTGTTGGCTTGTTTCTGGGGTTTCTGCTCGGTCGGCGCTAGTCGGCAATGTCCGTTCCTGCTCCACCCGCACATGCGGCGGCGGCGGCGAGATAGCTGACCAGGAGTTCAACGCGATGACACATTCGGTTCATGCGTTACTTCGATTTCTGATGCTTTTAACTGCTTTGCTGGGTTTCGGCGCGACCTTGACCGGTTGCTCAACAACCAAGCAGTTACATTCGACGACCCAGACCTTGTCGATCAGCCTTGAGCCGCAGGTGCTGCGCACGTCCGGCATTGCCTTCATCACGCCGTCTTCCGTCACCGGACAGGAAGAGGACAAGCAGGCGTTGGCGCTGGCGTTTACCGAAGCGTTGAAACTGGCGCGTCCGGAGTTGCGCGTCGTGCCATTGCCGGCGACTTTGAGTGCAATCAATCGCGCCAATCTCGCGAGCGAATATCGGCAAATGTTCGAGGACTATCGCCTGACCGGGATTTTCAGCCGCGACACTTTGCTTAAAGTTTCGCGCGTCACCGGGGTGCGCTATCTGGCGCAACTCAAACTGGGTGGTTTCAGGCAGGAATCGAAAAACCGCTGGGGCACGCTGGGCATCCGCATGCTGGAAACCAAAACCACGTCACTTCGCTTGTATTTGCAAATCTGGGATGGTGAAAACGGCACGGTGGCGTGGGAAGGCGCGCAGGAGCTTTCGTCATCGCACGAAACCCTGCAAGAGAACGCCATTTCCTTCAAGACCGCAGTGGAACAGTCCGCCACCGAGTTGCTTGCGCGCTTGCCATAGCGCTTGCCATAGCGCTTGCCATCACGCCTATCCTGAATGCCTGGAGAAAACATGTCCTTGAAAACCTCAGTGCTGGATGCCGACGCATATCAGCGTATCGATGCCTATTGGCGCGCCGCCAATTACCTCTCGGTGGGCCAGATTTATCTGTTCGACAACCCGCTGCTGCGCGAACCGCTGCTGCATCGACACATCAAGCCGCGCCTGCTCGGCCACTGGGGCACCACGCCGGGCTTGAACTTCATTTACGTTCATCTCAACCGCGTCATCAAACAGCAAGACCTGAACCTGATCTACATCGCCGGCCCCGGCCACGGGGGTCCGGCACTGGTGGCCAACACCTATCTGGAAGGCAGTTACAGCGAGGTTTATCGCGACATCTCGCAAGACGCCGAAGGCATGCGCCGTCTATTCCGGCAGTTCTCCTTTCCCGGCGGCATTCCCAGCCACGTCGCGCCGGAAACACCGGGTTCGATCCACGAAGGCGGCGAACTGGGCTATGCACTGCTGCATGCCTTTGGCGCGGTGTTCGACAGCCCGGACCTGATCGCCTGCTGCGTGGTGGGCGACGGCGAGGCGGAAACCGGGCCGCTGGCCACCTCCTGGCATTCCAACAAGTTTCTCGATCCGGCGCGCGACGGCGCGGTGCTGCCGATCCTGCATCTGAACGGCTACAAGATCGCCAACCCGGCCGTGCTGGCGCGCATTCCGCGAGCCGAACTGGAAAGCCTGTTGATCGGCTACGGCTATGCGCCGATTTTTGTCGAAGGCGACCAGCCCGAGCCCATGCATCAGGCGATGGCCGCCGCGCTCGATCAAGCGCTGGACGAGATTCATGCGATTCAGTATCGCGCGCGGCTGGAAAGCGTTACGGAACGCCCGCGCTGGCCGATGATCGTGCTGGTCAGCCCGAAAGGCTGGACCGGCCCGAAACAGGTTGACGGCCTGAAAACCGAAGGCTATTGGCGCTCGCATCAGGTGCCGTTCAGCGACATGGACAAACCCGAACATGTCCGCCTGCTGGAAGACTGGATGCGTTCATACCGGCCGGAGGAATTGTTTGATGCCGATGGCCGGCTGATCGCCGAACTGGCCGAGCTGGCGCCGCAGGGCACGCGTCGGATGGGCGCCAATCCGCATGCCAACGGCGGCTTGCTGCTGCACGATCTGCGTCTGCCGGAGTTCACCGCCTACGCCGTGGCGGTGCCGCAGCCGGGCGCGGTGGTGGCTGAGTCGACCCGGGTAATGGGCACTTTCCTGCGCGATGTAATGCGCGACAACGCCGACAACTTCCGCGTCTTCGCCCCGGACGAGATCAATTCCAATCGGCTGGGCGCGCTGTTCGAAGTCACCGACCGGGCCTGGATGGCCGAACGCCTCGACTACGACGACCACCTCGCCGCCGATGGCCGGGTCATGGAAATCTTGTCCGAACACGTCTG
>Ga0105047_10016333_pt1 | contig 11637 bp, 4 predicted proteins | sample MAT04_FD_78384 | JGI IMG/M metagenome (GOLD analysis project Ga0105047, IMG submission 78384) | Freshwater microbial communities from Lake Fryxell liftoff mats and glacier meltwater in Antarctica - MAT-04 (megahit assembly) | ecosystem: Environmental > Aquatic > Freshwater > Ice > Liftoff... | reverse complement strand
GCGATGGTCCCATAGCTGGTTCTGGGTGTTGTCAGTTCCGGAGTCCGGGACGCAGCACGCCCCGAAAAGCCGGCAGCAGCAGTCGGCAGGACGCGACCTACCAACCCATGTGGTCAGAGCACTCGACGGCACTTTTGGTGCGAAGGCAGTTCTCCCTTTGGAGACCCGCACGGTACGTGGCAACAAACGCGAGGCCCAACGAGCATTGTCGGCACTGGTGACGCAGGTGTCGGCGGGCAAGATCTCGTCGTCGATGACCACGCTCAGCCAACTGCTGGTCCAATGGCTCGACCTGGTCAGCGCACAGTTGGCTGCGACCACAGTTCGCGAATACCAGCGGTTGGTGGCCACCAGGCTGGCACCCGATCTGGGCCATCTCGCGTTGCGGCGGATCACCACTCAGCGGCTGGACAGTTACTACGCCGGTCTGGCCGCGATCGCGGTCTGTCCCCGGCGACGATCCGTCACCATCATGCGGTGCTGCGCGGTGCGCTCGGTCAGGCCGCGCGGTGGACGCACTGATACGCGGTGGTCCGTGAGATCCCAAGGATCGCCGCAGCCTCGTCAACGCTGTACATGCGCCGAGTTGGCGCCAGTTCGCTGTGCGGGGTCGTGTTCATGAGGTGCTCACCGTCGAGCATGAGCAGCGAGCGTGCTGGCAAGCCGTGAGCAACTCGAGTGGGTGCAAAGTCATCACACCAGTAGGTGGTCAACGACGAGGCGAGCGGGCGCAGTGCAGTTCGCGTGTGGCGCGCGCCGGCCGGTAGCGGTGACCACCCAAGAGGCATGTGGAGAGAGTTCGCGACGTGTGCTCGAAGCGAGTGGTCGTCATTGCCGTGGAGCGACGACGCGTCGAAAGGCGACGTCGATCAGATGCGCTGGGTCTGCGTCAACGTCTGTGCATCGCGATCAGGCTGCGAACGCGACGTCGACGCCGACGTTGCTGCCGGTCGTGTCATCGCCGGCTTCCGTGCGGGAGTCTCCGCGCGCGCAAGGACCCGTCGGCTTGCAGCCAACTCGGAAACGAAGTAGCGCCCGCGGTGCCGAGACCAACGAGAGCGCATCCACATGGCTTGGTCGGTAGGCGTTGAGTTCGGTTGCACACGGAAGGATCGCCTGTCAGCAGCCAACGGGTCCGGCCCACTTGTGGCCAACAGATTCGTCCTCCTGATGGACCCATCAGCGTGCTGGACTCTTCGATCAGACGTCAGCGGCGGTGTCACGTCTCTGCTGGGATACGGGTGGTTGTTCGTGTGCGGCGAAGCATAGGCCGCTGATGCGCGGGACTGCAGGTTTCGCGGTCAGGTCGTCGCGCTGATCCGGGTCGGAGGCGAATCCCAGGCTCGTCACTCGCATCGATTCATGCCATGCGCGGCAGGCACCCTTCGTCCGCAGCGTACCTGCGACTGCGCTAGCGTTCTCTCCAGGAGGGGCTACCGGACCGCCATGATCCTCGTTGAAGTCGCCGACGAAGGCCCCATCATTCTGGACCCGGACGGAAAGCTCGTCCGCGACGCGCTAGCGGTCCTGAGGCGGCATTACGAGGGGTCCGACAGTGCGAAGAAGACACAGCGGCGCGCCCCGCTGTGGCCCACCATCTACGCCCAAGCCTCGGTGCGCATAGCGCTACACGAGGCGTTCTACGATAAGTGCGCATACTGCGAGAGTCCGGCGCTGTCCTCCGCCCCGCTCGACGTGGACCACTTTCGCCCCATCGCTGGCGCCATCGGGACAGATGGTGCCGAGAGCCGCGAACACTATTGGTGGCTCACCTACTCGTGGAGCAATCTTCTTCTCGCCTGCTCGGACTGCACCCGCGCCAAAGGCAACCGATTCCCTGTCGATGGCACCCGTGCCAAACGCGACCAGGACGTGGCGAGCGAGCAGTACCTGCTGCTCGATCCACGGCGCCGCCTCGGTGAGTTGGACGACGACAGCCCGGGCCGCCATCTGGTGTTCTTGGACGACGGCACGGTCGCCAGCGTGACCGAGCGCGGCACTGCAACCATCGAGGTGCTCTCGCTGAACAGGGCCACGCTTGTCACCGCTCGGCGGGCGATCGCCGCCGAGGTGCACGCGGCGCTCGCCCTGGCGCGCGGTACGGCCAACTGGGACGGCGCTCTTGCTGGGCTGCGCGATCCGTCACAGACCTACCTCGCACTGCGCCAACAACTCGTCGCCACGAGCCTCCACGACCAGACCCTCACCGACGCCATCATCGATCGCAGCCAGCGGAAGACCACCAAGATCGCCTTCGAGCGCAACCAGCTCGACCGGCAGTCGGGCGGTCTGAGCGACACCGTCACCGACATCGACGACAAGGGGAAATCCAACTACTTCGCAGCAACGCGCTGGATCGAACGGGTGGTCATCAAGAACTTCCGCCCGATCGACCACGTCGACCTCGACCTGTCGCGATCCACCAGTGTGAACGGGCCGTGGCAGATGCTGCTGGGCGACAACGGCAGCGGCAAGAGCTCGATTCTGCAAGCCATCGCGCTCACGCTGATCGGCCCTGACGATCGGCGCGCTATCGGCTTGCGCCCGAACCAAGTGCTGCGGCACGGCGCGCGCTCGGGCAGCGTCGACGTGCACCTCAGCGGGTTGCCAAAGCCACTGACGTTGCGGTTCAGCCGCGATGCGAACGGGTTCGACGGGGAAGCCGCGCCACAGGCGCTGCTGTTGGCCTACGGCTCGATGCGACTGCTGTCGCGCGACAACGCGGTGAACCAGCAGGGCCGAACCGCTACTGTCAAGGTGGGCAATCTGTTCGACCCGCTGGCGCCGATCATCGACGCCAGCGGATGGTTGATGACTCTTGACGATGCCCAGTTCGACGATGTTGCGCTGGCGATGAGAGCCCTACTCTCGTTAGACGAGCGCACCCGAGTGGAGCGCAACGACGGTGGCGTGTTCATCCGCCAAGGCCGGCGGCGCGACTCGCTGAACGAGCTCAGCGACGGCTACCAGTCCATGCTCGTCCTCGCGTGCGACGTGATGAAAACGGTCCTGGGGCTGTGGGGTGCACCTGCACAGGCGGAGGGCATCGTGCTCATCGACGAGCTCGGTGCCCACCTGCATCCCAGGTGGCGGATGCGCATCGTGGGTGCGCTTCGGGAGATTCTCCCCCGGATCCAGTTCGTGGTCACCACGCACGACCCCCTGTGCTTGCGCGGCCTGGAGGACGGCGAGGTCGCGGTCGTACGGCGCAACGAGAACGGCAAGGTCGTAGTCATCAGCGACCTACCACCGGTGAAGGGCCTGCGTGTCGAGCAACTCCTGACCTCCGAGCACTTCGGCCTGGGCAGCACCGAGGACCCGGAAGTCGATGCGCTGTTCGGCGAGTACTACCGGCTTCGCGCGAGAAAGCGCCCTAGCGCTGCCGATCGTGCACGCATCGCGGAGCTGGAGCAGCGCCTGGACGAGCTGCGGCAGATGGGCACCACCGAGCGGGAACGGCTGCTGCTGCGCTCGGCCGATGAGTTCATCGCCCTTCGGCGCGAAAAGGGTGACGCAGCCGGCTCCGCTCCCGACGCCTCGCCAGCGACGGAAGGAATCATGAAGGACCTCCTGGCGATCTGGTCTGAAGCGCTCCCTGGCGTCGCAGTGAAGGGGGCGTGAGCGGTGCAACACGTGGACCTGGGACCACCCCCACCGTCACTGACGACTCCCAAGGCCGACGCTGAGCGAGCCGCGCTGCGGGCGTTCTACAGCATCCCTGGGAACGAGAAGCTGCCCTACGACAAGGGCTTCACCGCGTACAAGGGAGACGGTGTGCGCGAACAGCTCACCGAGATGTTCAAGGGGAAATGCGCGTACTGCGAGACCTTCTACAAGGCCACCCAACCGGCTGACATCGAGCACTTTCGCCCAAAGGGTGGCATCACCATCGAGGACACCAGGCCGCAGCCGCCAGGGTACTGGTGGCTGGCCTCCGAGTGGTCGAACCTGCTGCCCTCCTGCAGTGACTGCAACCGCCCTCGCCGGCAGGACTTCCCCGGCGGGTTGCCGCGAACGGCCGGGAAGGCCAACCGCTTTCCAATTGCCTCTGAGGCCAAACGGGCCGCTGTACCCGGGCAGGAGGCCAAGGAACGTCGCTTGCTGCTGCACCCGAGCCTCGACCAACCCGAGGAGCATCTGCACTTCGTCAGCGGCGCCGGCACGATCCGCGACGGAGAGATCGAGCCCGCAAGGCTGAAATCCGGTCGGGCCAGCAAGATGGGCGAGGCCTCGATCGAGGTGTACGCGCTTCAACGCCTCGGGCTGATCGAACGACGACGAACGGTGCTACGTGAGCTCAACGGCCACCTGACGCGCGCATTGGAACTCAAGGATGCAGCCATCCGTCACCCGAATGACCGCAAGTTCGTCGACAACTTCCGAGCGGCGGTCTCCGACATCGTGATGTTCACCGCGCCGGAGCACGAGTACGCGGCAATGTGCCGGCAGGTCGTCGCCCAGTTCGCCATCACCCTGTTCCAGGAGGCACCACCATGACAGACAACGAGCCCGCATCCGCACAACCGGCTGGGCCATTGAGAGAGTGTGACCTGATCATGAAGGGCGGCATCACCAGCGGCGTCATCTACCCACGCGCCGCGGTGAAACTCTCGAATTCGTACCGCTTCAAGCAGGTGGGCGGCGCCTCCGCTGGTGCCATCGCAGCGGCGTTCGTCGCGGCCGCCGAGCACGGTCGCCATCGACCGGCGCGCGCTCCTGGCGACTCACAGAAGACCGGGTTCGAAGGTCTTGAGCAGATCTCGAGCCAGCTGGGCAGCCAACTGTCCACACTGTTTCAACCAGTGCCGTCCACCAAGGCGGCGTTCGGTATCCTCAGCGCGTGGATCGATCCAGCCTGGGGCAAGCTGCGCAAGATCGGTGTCACGGTGTGGCGGTTGTTGCGCAACTCGCCGGTCGTCGCGGTGGTGGTGTTCGTGCTGGCAATGCTGCCGGGCGTGGCCGTAGCCGCGTCGCTCCAACACGGTGCGGACTGGCCGCACTGGTGGACACCGCGCCGCTCTTGGGTGGTCTGGATGCCGGGTTCGTTCCTCCTTGCGCTGTTGTCGGCGGCGGTGAGCACGAGTATGCGAACGGTGCGAGCTATGAACGACAACGGTTTCGGATTGTGCAACGGCCACATCGGCACCGACCCGAAGCATCAGCCGCTCACCGATTGGATGTCGGACGCGCTGAACCAGCTGGCTGGCCGCACTGCGACCGATGGGCCGCTCCTGTTCGGTCACCTGTGGGGCTCTCTACCCCCCTCGAGCGGTACCCCTGTCCCGCCCAGCCCACTGGGCGATGTGGACAAGACCGCGAAGAACCACCGGGACGTCGACCTGCACGTTATGACCACATGCCTGACTCTGCGACGCCCCTACCGATTCCCGTTCTCGTCCGACGTCTTCTTCGCCTGCCGCGCATGCATGACGTCATACTTTCCGCCTGACGTCGTCACCGCATTGTTCCCCGACATCGGCCCGGCGGCGCAGGAGGACGAGGATTGGTGCTGTCCACTGCACCCGGAGCATGCGGTGCGGCACCTTCCTCCGGCCGAGCACCTACCGGTGGTCGTCGCGGCGCGCATCAGCCTGAGCTTCCCCGGTCTGATCAGCGCTGTCCCGTTGTGCTACCGCGACTTCTCACGCCCTGACCCCACCGAGCAAGCGGTGGTCGCATGGTTCAGCGACGGGGGAATCGCCAGCAACTTCCCGATGCATCTCTTCGACACGATGTGGCCGAGTCGTCCGACGTTCGGCATCAACCTGCAGCCCGTGGACCCCGATCATCCGGACATGGTGTGGATGCCGCAGCAGTCGAACTCTGGCTGGCTGCCGAGAGCAAGCAAGGTCACCTCGGTGGGCCAGTTCGTCAGCTCGATCCTCGACACGATGCAGAACTGGAGCGACACGACCCAGCTGTCCATCCCGGGCTACCGAGACCGGGTGGTCGAGGTGCGCACGACCGGCGATGAGGGCGGCATGAACCTCAAGATGAAACCTGACACGATCGACGGTCTCGGCGCGCGAGGCAGCGCCGCGGCCTCGCTGCTGTTGGAGACCTTTGACTTCGAGCAACATCGATGGAACCGTTACCGCGTCGCGATGAACCTCCTGGACAGTGCTTTGACCACGATGCACGAGAGTTACGCATCGATGAACGACGAGCCCGGGTACCAGCAATTCATCGCCGACTTCGGGCCGCGCACCGCCAACTATGCGATGGGTGTTGGGGCTCGAGCCGACGATGCCGAGGCCACCGAGCAGCTAATGGCCGCAGTTGGTCAGTGGATAGCGGCCAACCATCCCGCGACCGCCGACGCTCCGCGCATTCAGGCATCGCTACGCTCCGTACCACTGCAATGACGGCCTTCAGCGGACCGGTCCTGATTGCGATGATCTCGGTAGGCCTCGTGTTCGTGTTTGCCGGAGCAATCGGCAGTCGCAAGTCGCTCGGTACGTTGTCAGCGCACGGCCACGGCATCGTTGCATTTGAGTTGGCCCGCACTCCGGTGCCGGTGGTTGGCCGCCGTCGCAGCGTGCGCCGCGCTACTGGACATGCTGGAAAACATCCTGCTGCTGCGCCAACTCCGCCGATGGAACGCCGGCTGCCTGGAACACTGGCCGGCGCCGTTCGCGTGGGCATGCGCGTGTGGGGTTACCGAATGTCGGCATCCCCGTCGAGCCGCCGCCGCACCTCGGCAGCGTCGAGTTCGACGTATCCGTAGCCGTGGGAGATCGCTGCCTCATACGCCTCGGTCGTCAGTCCCCGTGCACGTGTGTGGTCGCCGGGCAGACGGCGGCGATGAAGCGCTGCCGCCAGCGCGCACCGGACGTCAGCGACCATGAAGGGCGATCGCATAGCGACAGCACGCGTCAGCGCAGCCTCGAGGTGGTTCACGGCGATATCGAAGTCGCCGAGCACCATTCGGAGCCGACCGGCTACATGGCCCACGAGGCCAGTTACGCTCCCACGTGTGAGCGCAAAAAGTTCGACATGGGGCTCGAGCCGGGAGATCAGCACGGCGGCCGATCCGGTGTCGTTACATCTCACTGCTGCCTCACCCCAGACGCTCTGAGCGACCAGCCAGTTCGGGTCGTACGGCACGGCGAATCCGTCGATCGCAGCGGAGGCGAGCGACGCGCGCGCCGAGTCGTGATCGCCGCTGATGGCCTGCGCCCACGCCAGCACCGCACGATAAACTGGCAGCGTCGACTCGGCGGCCTGAGCCTCGATGAACGGCACCAGGTCCTTGAGCGTGCCGCGCTGCCATGCGCTGATCAGCGCGGCGGCCTCGAACACTGCGGCTGCCGGCTCCGGGGCACCGGCGTCGAGATTTCGCTGGAACGTGACGTTGGATTCGGCGTCGATGGTGTCCGGGTCGCCGTCGAGCATTGCGACGAACAGATGATGAGTGGCGGCGACGGCGATCATCGTGGGGACGACAACGGCCGCCGAGAGCGAATCGATGACGGAGAGGTGACGCTCGAACGCATCGCGATCGCACGCCAGCGCTGCGTAGGCAGCGATGCTGTGGGAACCGAAGCGCATCGCCGGGTCGCCGAGCCGTTCTGCGATGCCGCAGGCTTCCTCGGCGTCGACGAGCCGAGTTGCCACGAGATCCGGAACGGAGCGGGCCTCGTCGCCGAAAATGATCACATCAACAAAGGTCCTTTCGTCACCCAGCCGTCGAGCGATGGCGATGGCTTCGCTGGCGGCGGCAGCTCGTTCGTCGTCGACGCCACGGGAATGGAGCAACTGCGAGGACAGCAAGCAGAGCAAACGTGCGCGCATTAGACTGTCACCCGGTCCCGCGAGAGCCAGCGCCTCACGTACCAGAGCGATCAGTGGCTCATCGATCCCGATGTGCGTGTTATACGGAGTTTGGGCCGCCAGCACTGCCTGTGCCAGCAGTGCTCCGTCGCCAAGGGTCGCCGCAGCCCGTGCGGCGGACACGATCGCCGACCGGTGGTCCGGGTCGCCAACGAGGATCCGGGCGCGAGCGATCCCGATCAGCAGCTCGACACCTGTGGTGTTGCTGAGCTGTTCGTTGTCCAACAAGGCGAAGGCGTCGCTGTACCATCGCAGCGCATCGGCCGGTGCCAGCCGGGCGAGTGCCTCGTCGCCGGCAAGGCGGGCATAGCAGACGGCCTTTTCGGCGTCGTGGGCGCGAACGGCATGACCCCAGTGATAGGCGAGTTCGCCGGCCTGTGCACTCGTAGCGTTGCCGCACGCTTCCTCGATCGACTCGGCGACCTGGCGGTGCACCCTCGCGCAACGGCTGGGCGACAGGGCGTCGTACAGGGCGCGCTGGATCAGCGCATGAGCGAAGCTGTAGCGGTCGAGCTGGTCGTTGCTCCGCAAGACACCGGCAGCAACCGCTACATCGCACAGATCAATCAGTCCGTCAACGTCACCGCCGGCCACCTGCGCCAAGAGTTCGACGTCGAAGTCGCGTCCGATCACCGAGGCCAACGTGAGGACGCGCTGCGTCTCGACGCCGAGCCACACGACTCGACTGCCGACCACTTCGCGAATACTGACGGGCAAACCCGCCGTCGTGATGTCGGTCGCCGAGACCCATCGCCCATCGGTATCGCGACGCAGGACGTCGGTGTCGCGCAGGTGACGAAGCAGTTCGCCGACGAAGAATGGATTGCCGTCGGTCTCGGCCCGAAGGGCATCGCGAAGGGCCACACCTGCGTCGTCCATCTCGTGACCGGCCAAAGCCTCCAACAGCTCGAGCAGTTCGTCGTCGGCCAGACCGGCCAGTGCGACCCGATCGACGCCGCGCTCGCGATGGAAGCGGCCCAACATGGCCGAGAGCGGGTGGTCGAGGCCGATGTCGGAATCGCGGAACGTTCCGATGACGAGGATCCGCATCGCAGGGTCGACCGTGAGCAGGTACCCGAGCAGTTGCACCGTCGACGGGTCGGCCCAGTGCAGGTCGTCCAACACCAACACGACCAGCCGCTCGCTCGACGCCCGGGCCAGCAGATCGACCACCGCTGCGAACAAGAGGTGCCGCTCGACATCGGCATCGGCCGACGCCGCCGGCGCCGGCGCAGACAGGGAAACGACACGCCCGTCAAGTTGAGGAACGACTCGACCGAGCACCCGGCCGCATGCCTCGACGTGCGCAGCGACCAGGTCGCCGTCGGCGTGCTCCAGCAAGTGACCGAGCGCCTCGACCCACGGCTGATACGGCGTCACGACATCCTCGTCGCACCGCCCGTACAGCACCGTCGCACCGTCAGCGAACGTCTGCAGTGCGAACGACGCTGCCAAGGTCGTCTTACCGATCCCCGGCTCGCCCGACACCAACACGGCCCGGCGAGTCCCGGCATCGGCGACCTTCGCTGCGTCGGCCAGCAGCGACAGCGCTTCGGCACGACCCGCCAGCGTTGCGTCGGCGAAGAGCCGCAGACGCGCCGACACTGGCACGATCCCAGCGCCATCACTGCTCGCCACCGGCTCCCACCGCAATCGGAAAGCCTCCACCGGCTCGGGGAGGCCCTTCAGCTCGAGCGGTCCTACCCGCTCCAGGTCGAACCCGCCACGGGACCGCACCAGGAAGTGCACAAGCTCGCTGGCGAGGATCTCGCCACCATCCGCACTGGCGCACAGCCGCGCCGCTTCCACCACCGGGACACCGAAATAGTCGTCGTCGACCACGTCGACCTCGCCAGCGGCAACACCAATACGAATCGCCAGCGCCACACCCAGCGGCGTCCGCTGCGCGGTCACCGACTGTTGCATCGCCACCGCACATGCCAACGCCGCGCCCGCACCATCGAACACCACCATCAACCCATCGCCCAAGCTCTTGACCTCGCGACCGCCGGTACCGCCGATCGCATCCCGCAGACGAGCCACGTGCTCGCGCCGCATCGCCTCCATCGCCGACTCGCCCACCGCCGACATCAACTCCGTCGAGCCCACAAGGTCGGTGAACAACAACGTCGCCGTCTCCACTCCCATGACATGACACTACTTCGGCCGGCTACATCGCCGGTCGGCGCACACTTCGCACATCTCATTCAATCCAGCACCCACCCGGCGACATGCGGGCGCACGACTACCACGGATCCGACAGGGCGGGTATCGGAGATCGTCGGATGGTGCCGGTCAGGGTGACCAGCGGCCGGTGACGCCGGGCCAGGCGTCGAGGCCGCAGGAGGCCTTGAGCTGTTCGGCTTCTGCGTGCAGCTCTCTGGCCCGCTCTGGGTCTTGGTCGCGGAGCAGGTTGGCGGGGACACTCGAAATCAGTCACCCGCCGGAGCCGCCTCAGCTCGGCCCGTCGGCAAGGAGACCGTCTCACATGAGGACCGTTGGCCGAAACAGTTCTCCATCCCGACGTCCAACTCGGACGCTGACCTCGAGGATGACACCGACGGTGTGCGGCCGGCCATTGTCCAGGCACCCCGGAGCGCTGTCAAGCGCTGTCTCGGCCCAGATTCCCCCGAGAGGCGTCAGCAGCGCGCGAGCACGCGGCGCGCATCGGCTTCGAGGTAGCCGAAACCGCCCGCGGTCGAGGCAGCGAGGGCCCGCTCGGCGAGGTGATGGGCGCGGTCCACGTCGTCGTTGCGCCGTCGGTCGGCGAGCAGTGCGGCCCAGGCTGTGTCGTTGTAGGCCCGCAGCAGCGGCGAGTCGAGGCCGTCGTGCACGGTCTCGGCCCGTGCGAACCACGCGTCGGCCTCGTCGAGCCTGCCCCGTAGATGGTCGAGGCGCCCGAGGTGCTGGGCGACCGACGGCAGCACGCCTGTGTACGTCGTGACGATGAAGTCGGGATACGGGCACAGCAGGTCGTGCAAAGTGTCGGCGACATCGGCACGGCCGAGCGGGACGGCCGTGGTCACCCAGCACGACAACGTGCTGGTCCAGGTCTGATCCTCGTGGGCAGGAAAACCGGTCGCCTTGGCTGCATCGAGCAGAGCGTTCGCTTGTTCGTGCTCGCCGCCGAACACCAACGCCATGGCGAGCACCGAGTCGTAGACGGTGAGCAGGGGCGCCGACCGGCGTGCATCCTCGATCAGCTCGACGAGTTCATGGAGGCGGCCTTGATGTTGGCGAATGTTGACCAACTGGGCGCCGTAGATCGTGAAGGCGTCGGGCTGACCAACCTCCAGCCCGAAGTTGAGGGCTGCCTCAGCCGCCGCCTCGGCAGCGAGGAGATCGCCGCGAAAGATGAGAGCGGTCGACTGGAGGTAACTGCGTTGCCACCTCAAGAACACGTCGGGGGCATGCGTAAGGAGGCCGTCCAGCTTTTCGAACCCTAAATCGATGGCTTTCTGGTCCGCTCGATCGAAACCCGCCATGATCGTGTGTGCGGGTGCCTCAAGGTGAACCAGCGACCTCTCCGATACAGCAGCGAGTTCATTGAGTTCAGTCAGCCATGCTGCGTATAGATCGAACATAGACGGGTGCCCCCGCGTGCAAGTCAGCGCGTAGCTGATGACGCGCAACAGAATGGCGGCGGAGTCGGCTCGTCGGGCGTAGTCGATCGCTTCGGTCGCAAGTCGCCGACGGACGTCGATCGGTGAAGAGAACGCCTGCTCGTTGGCCATGATGACCAGCAGCTGCGCTCGCAGGCCGGGGTCGCCGTCGGGCCCGAGGCGGGCGAGCGCCTGGTCTAAG
>Ga0105047_10016332_pt1 | contig 11637 bp, 5 predicted proteins | sample MAT04_FD_78384 | JGI IMG/M metagenome (GOLD analysis project Ga0105047, IMG submission 78384) | Freshwater microbial communities from Lake Fryxell liftoff mats and glacier meltwater in Antarctica - MAT-04 (megahit assembly) | ecosystem: Environmental > Aquatic > Freshwater > Ice > Liftoff... | reverse complement strand
GGCAGCCAGATGGACTTGATGCACATGCTCTTCGGCAGCGTGCTGGCGGTGGACGACGCGGCATTGCTGCAGATCGCGGTGGTCGCCAGCGTCACGTTGTGGACGCTGGCGCTGATTTACCGGCCGCTGGTGCTGGAGAGTTTCGACCCTGGCTTTCTGCGCAGCGTCGGTGGCCCGGGCGCTGGGGTGCACATGGCCCTGCTGGTGCTGCTGGTGGCCAACCTGGTGAGTGCGTTTCAAGCGCTAGGCACCCTGATGGCCGTGGGCTTGATGATGTTGCCGGCCACGGCAGCGCGTTTCTGGGTGGCCGGGTTGCCGGCGATGGCCGCGGTGGCAGTGGCCATCGGCGCTGCCTCAGGCACGCTCGGGCTGCTGCTGTCGTACCACGCCGAATTGCCGTCAGGCCCGTGCATCGTGCTGGTCTGCGGCGCGGCCTATGTCTTGTCCGTGCTGTTCGGCGCCCGCGATGGCGTGCTGTTGCGCCGACTGCGCCAGCTGCGCAAACCCGTTCACCTGACCCGCTAAGCATAACCAAACAAATGAGTGGTATGAATCGAAGAAACCTGATGCGCGGCGTGACCCTCGCGGCCCTGCCCGCCTGGACTGCACTGCCCTTGCGTGCACAGACGCAGACACAGATACAGACGCAAACGCAGACGCAGACGCAGCCGCAGACGCCGCCCGCGGTCGCTGCGCCGCAGATCGTGGCCAGCTTTTCCATCGTGGCCGACATGGTGCGCGAGATCGCGCCGGCCGCGTTGGAGGTGAGCGCCCTGGTCGGGCCCGACGCCGATGCCCATGTCTTCGCACCCACGCCCGGGCACGGCAAGCGCCTGGCGCAGGCGGGCCTGGTGGTCGTCAACGGCCTGGGCTTCGAGGGCTGGATCGACCGGCTGATCAAGGTTTCGGGCTACCGCGGCCCGGTGGTCGTGGCCAGCCGCGGCATCAGCCCCCGCCAGGGCGGCAGCCATGGCACCGACCCGCACGCCTGGCAGGACCTGACCCTGGCCCGACGCTACGTGGCCAATCTGCGTGACGGCATCGCCGAGCGCTGGCCACAGCACCAAGCCGAGCTCAATGACCGCAGCGCCGCCTACCTGGAACGTTTGGCCGCTTTGGACCGTCAGGTGCGCGAGCAGCTGGCGGCCATCCCGCGGGCGCAACGCCGCGTCATCACCTCGCACGACGCCTTCGGCTACTACGCCGCAGCGTACGGCGTGGACTTCCTGGCGCCGCAGGGCTGGAACACGTACAGCGAGCCGTCTGCCGCGACTGTGGCACGGCTCATCCGCCAGATCAGGAATGAAGGCGTGCGGGCCTTGTTCGTTGAAAACATCAGCGACCCGCGCCTGGTCCAGCGGATTGCGCAGGAAGCCGGTGTCCGGGTGGGCGGAACCTTGTACTCGGACGCACTGTCTGCAGCAGGTGGACCCGCTGGCACCTACCTCAAACTGTTCGAGCACAACACCCGTGTGCTGGTGGCCGGGTTGACGGCTTAGGTCACACCCGGCTGCTGATTTTTTACCCCAAGGAGATCACCCATGAAGATGCACCCGAGCGCCCGGCCGATCCTGCTGGCCACTGCCACCCTGGCATTGGTGGTGGCCACGTTGCCGGCAGCCCACGCCGGCAAGGCCCACGAGCACGGCGTGGCGAAGCTCGACGTGGCCGTTGAAGGCAACAAGCTCACGGTGGCGCTGGAGTCACCGCTGGACAGCCTGCTGGGCTTCGAGCGCGCGCCGCGGACCGACGCCGAACGCAAGGCCGCCGCCGACATGCTGGCGCGCCTGCGCAGCGGCGGTGCCCTGTTCACGGCCGACGCTGCGGCGCAGTGCACGCTGAGCAAGGCGGAGATCACGGCGCCGGTGCTGGAGCCGGCCACCAAAACAGCGGCTCCAGTGGCACCCAGCAAAGCGCCAGTATCGGGAGCGGCTGCAAAAGCGCCTGCATCAGGAGCGGCCGCCAAGGCGTCCGGGGGCGAGCACGCCGATCTCGACGCCAGCTATGAATTCACCTGCGCGCAACCCCAGCAGTTGCGCAAGCTCGACGTGGGCCTGTTCGATGCGTTCAAACGGATGAAGCGCATCGAAGTACAGGTGGCCGGCGCGCAGGGGCAGAGCAAGGCCACTCTGAAACGGCCGGCGCGGACCGTGGCCCTGGCGCGTTGAAGGATGGTGCGCCGGGTCCGCCTCCAGAAGGTGCCCATGCCGATCCGGTCGATTCATTCAGACACGCGGCCCAGGGCCGCGAGGTGCACCACCCATTCGCGTTCCGGGTCCACCCCTATGAGCGCCGACACCTCGTCGTCGTAGAACGCGCCGACGCCGCACACGCCGAGCCCGCGCGCCGTGCCTTCAAGGTAGACGCGCTCGCCGACCAGGCCCGCTTCAAGGAAGGCATGCCGATAGCCGCGAGCCGCGCCAGTCGGGTCGGCGGTAAAGGCGGCACGGTCGATGCTGAGTACAAAGACGGCGGCGGCGTCGCCGATCACGTCCTGAGCCAGCGCAGCAGCGCCTGACCGTGAGCGCAGCTTGGCGCCGGGCTGCGCACGCAGCTCGATCGCGTGCTGCTGCGGGTGATAGCGCCATGCGCCGGGCTCGAGGCTTTCGACGGCCTGGGCGATGAAGTCGATGCGCAGCGCATCCGACAGCACCGGCCCGCCCCGACCCATTGCCGCCAACACCGCGGCCAGGTCCTGCAGACTCAGCAGTTGGTTGCTGTAGCGGCGGATCGAACGGCGGCGTGCGATCAGCCGCAGCGGGTCGACGGCAGAGGCTGCAACCACGGGCAGGGCGCGCAAACTCGCCGGTGGCGAGGTTTGGATCGCAGTTGTCGAAGTCACGGGTGACCTGCCGCCAAGCGTGGGCCTGCCTGCCGCCCGCAGCGACGTGGCGCGGTGGATGGCCTCGGTGATGCCCAGCGCGGCACCGTCGACGGCGGCCAGCGGGGCTGGCCGCCAGTCGGCCTTGCGCAACGGCTGAAGTTCTGCTGCGCCGCCAGGCTGCAGCAGCAGCGCAGCCAGCACACCTTCCTGTGCTTCGTCCAGGCGCAGCGCTGCGGCGATGCGGGCTTCGTCAAAGGCCGGTAGCAGGGTGGCCTTGGCGCCTGCGGCGCCGGCAACGGCACGCAGGTTCTCCAGCGCGTGACCGAGATCGCCGAGCACATAACGGTAAGTGCGGTCGCGGTATTTGTGGCCGCTGCGGCGGAAGATGCCACTGGCAAACAGCAACGCTGCGGTATCTGCCGGCCAGTTGCCGGTGCCCAGGCTGGCCGGGTCCACCGGCCCGGCCGCCAGGGCCACAAGCGCATGGGCCGGCACGTCGTAGTGCCACAGCCCGGGCGGCACGCCGGTGATGTCGCGCACCGCGACGTAGAGCTCGGTGGCGAACAGCGCCCCCGACGACGGCGAGGTGCGAAACGCGATGCCGCCACTGCGTGCGCTGACGCCAGCGGTATGCCACAACATGTCGGCCAGGCTGGCGACGTTCAAGGCGCCGGCGGTGCCGCTGCCGCTGCCGCTGCCGCTGCCACTGCCGCTGGTGCTGCCGCTGGTGCTGGTGCTGGTGCTGATACTGCTGTCGCTGCTGGCGGTGCGTGGCGCCGGCAGCACCAGGCGCTGACCGGCGGGCAGGCTCTTGAACGGCGGCGGTGGGTCGCCCCAGTCGGCGCCGGGCGCTCGGCGCAGCACACCGCTGCGGGTGTGCGCTGAGAACCCGTGGAACTGTTCAACCACGGCCAGCGCCAGTGCAGCGCCGGAAGAGCTGCCCGCAGCAGTGCCAGCAGCGGCCGCATCGATGCGCAATTCGGTGCGCCCGTGGCGCAGCCCGATCCAGTAGCCGATGCCGGCTGCCGACCCAAAACCGAAGACGCTGAAGGCGCCGAGCCAGGACCGGCGTCCCGCTACCGCTGCCGCCACCCCAGCCCGCGCCGCCGCTGGCCGCGGCCGCCGCAGGTGCTGCCAGACAGTGCGCAGGTTGAACGCCAGGTGCAACACCAGCAGCACCAGCATCAGGTAGCCGAACAGGTAATGCCAGTCGAATACCGGCAGGTGCTGGTTGGCGACCCAGAAGATGCCCAGCCCAGCGGTGATCAGCAGGTAGACCATCAGCAGCAGGCTGAACCAGACATTCAACGCATGGCGCGACGGCAGCCGCTGGCGCCACCACAGCACCACCACGGCGGCAGCGGCCACCAGCACCGGCAACGAAACCCAAAACAGTTTGTCCACGGCGACAGATTAACGCGCCGCCAAACTGCTGGGCTGATGGCGTCCGGCTTTTGGCTTTTGGCGTCCGGCTTTTGGCGTCCGGCTTACAGAACTCAACTTGTCGCGCTCAACCTGTCGTGCTCAACTAGTAGCGCTCAACCAGTAGCGCTGAACTTGTCGCGCTGAGCTTGATGCGCAGAACCTGCCACGCTGGGCTTGTGGCGCTGGGCTTGTGGCGCCGGGGTTACGGCGCTGGGCTTGTGCCACTGAGCTTTTGGCACTGAGCTTGTGGCGCTGCGCAAGGGGCAGCGAACTTGTGGAGTTTTGTTCGCGGCGCTAAGCCCCTACCCATTAAACTGCTACGCCGACTCGGCGCGCTGTGCGCAGCCGCCAAGCGCACAGGCCTCAAGGCTGCTGCTGCCGCGGCCGATAAGCCCTAATGGCTGGCTTCTAAACGGAGCCACCGCCCACTGCACCCATGTCCATCGACCTCCAGCCGCCACCGACCGCCGCCCCCGGCAGCGCGGCGCGTGCGCGGCTTGCCGAGTGCCTGCTGATTGCCGATCCGCAATGCGGCACCGCCGCCATTGAGGGCGAACGCGCGGCCAGTGAAGCAATGGCGCTGGCGGCCAGTCTGGATGCAACCACCGAACAGGGCCGCGCCGCAGCCTGGCGTTGTGCGCACCTGCTGCGGCTGGGTCGCAACGACGAGCTGCAAAGCTTGGCGCGGATGCACCTGCCGCTGATGACTGCGCCGGCCTTGGCCGAAGACCGCTTCGAGCTGATGCGCTTGCTGACGTTGTCGGCGGCCGAGAGCGGCGCCCACGAACTGGCGCAGGACATCGCGCACCAGATGGTTCGCGAGGCGCGTGACGAGCACCCAGGCCAGGCGCTGGTCGCGGCCTATGCGCTGTCGCTGTGCCATGAGCGAATGGGTGATTCCTGGCAGGCGTTGCGTGTGGCCACGGCCGCGCTGCAGGCGGCCGGGCCCCAGGCACCGGGCACGGCCTTGCTGATCGTGCAGAACTTGATCTGCGTGCTGCTGATCGGGCACTTTCATCGCTTGCGCGACGTCGCCGAGGCAGCCGAAGTGCGTGAATTGCTGGAACGTGCTCGCGAAGCCGGCGAACGGGCGTTGGCGCAGCAAATACGGCTGAACAATGCCTTCTATTCGGTTGCCACCGCAGCCAATCTGGGCGAGGTGCGATTGCATCTTGGCGAGTTGGAGGCTGCTGAAGAGTTGCTGACGCGAGCGCGGCAACTGGCGACCGCGCAGGGCGCTGTGTCCTACGAATGGCGCGTGCGCAGCTCGCAGGCTGATTGGCTGCTGGCCGCGGGCCGCGCGCAAGACGCTGCGCAGGCCGCCGAGGATCTGATCATTGAGATGGGCAGCACGCCGCCGACACAGACCTCGCTGCGCGCGCACCAGGCCGCGTACCGCGCCTATCGAGCACTCGGTGACACGGCGCGCGCGCTTGACCACCTTGAACGCGCCGAGTGGCTGGAGCGCCGCAACCAGATCTCACAGTTGCGCTCGCGCTCGGTGCATTTCGTTACCCGTGCCGAAGCCCAGCGTGCCGAATCGCAGGCTGAGCGCGACCCGTTGACTGCGCTCGGCAACCGGCGCTACACCGCGCGGCGCTGGAGCGAACTCAGTGCCGAAGGCGAACTCCGGCAGCCGCTGGCGCTGGCGCAGCTCGACATCGACCACTTCAAGCGCATCAATGACGGGCATGGCCACGCCATTGGCGACCGCGTGCTGGTCGCCCTGGCCGGCCTGCTGCGCGCACACCTGCGGGCTGGCGACGTGGTCTCGCGCCACGGCGGCGAAGAATTTTTGCTGCTGTTGCCCGGGCTGGACGCCGAACAGGGGGCCGAGACCTGCGAGCGTTTGCGCGAACGCGTCGCTGCCCACGACTGGACCGAGGCGGTGGCACTGCCACCCGGCGCAGCCGCGCTGTCGATCACCATCAGCATTGGCATTGCCGCTGCGCCGCCCTACGACCTGCCACTGCTGATGGAGCGCGCCGACGAGGCGCTGTACCGCGCCAAGCGCGAGGGTCGCAACTGCGTGCGCAACGCGGCCTGACATCGCCTCCTGTCCGGGTCTTTTTCGCGCCCTGCCCACGCCTTGCCCGCGCGGGTGGGCCTTCAGGCTCCGATCACGCCACCGTCGGTACGCCGGATCGCCACTGTCGCGCTGCGCGGGCGGCCGTCGGCGCGGAAATCGGGCCAGTTGGAAAACTGCCGGGGGTTGCTGCTGCCGTCTCGCCGCACACCGCTGCCGGGGTGCTGGATGTTGACGAACAGGGTCCGGCCGTCGGGCGTCCAAGTGGCACCGGTCAACTCGCTGGCGACCGGGCCGGTCAAGAAGCGCCGCACCTCGCCACTGAGCGGATCGCAGGCGAGCAGCTGGTTGTTGCCCATGCGTGCGGTCTCGGGCTTGCCGACATCCATGTCGGTGCCAATCCACAACAGGCCGCGGCCGTCAAAAGCAATCGTGTCCGGGCCGGCAAAGATATCGCCACGAACAGTGCCCTGGGCCTCGGTGCGTTCGTTGGCCGGATCGCCCGCCAGCACCAGGTGGTTCCACTCAAAACTCTGGCCGGAGTAGTCGCCGTCCTCGCGCCAACGAATGATGTTGCCCATGGTGTTGTTGGCGCGCGGGTTGGCGGCGTCGACAGCGGTAAAACCGGCAGCGCCGCGGTTGCTGTTGTTGGTCAAAGTGCAGTAGACCCAGCGCGTGGCCTGGTCAATGGCCAGCCACTCGGGGCGGTCCATCGGGGTGGCGCCCAAGGCATCGCTGGCCTGACGCGCCTTGATGACGACGTCCCCCTGGTCCGCAAAACCATTGGCTGCCGTCAGCGGGCCCTGGCCCTGCACCAATGGCAACCAGCGGCCGCGGCCATCGCCATCAAATCGGGCGACGTACAAGGTGCCTTGGTCCAGCAGCGTGGCGTTGGCCTGGGCAGCGGTCAGCCCGTTGCCAGCGGGGCGAATGGCGTCGCGGCTGACGAACTTGTAGATGTATTCGAAGCGCGCGTCTTCGCCGCTGTAGACCACGGCGCGTTGGTCGCGCGTGACGGCGACCCAGGCGCCCTCGTGCGCGGCGCGGCCGATCGCCGTGCGTTTGACGGGTACGCTGTTCGGGTCCATCGGGTCGACTTCGACGATCCAGCCAAAGCGGTTGGGCTCGTTCGGGTTGCGCGCTGCGTCGAAGCGTTCGTCGTGCTCCGGCCAGCGGTAGCTGCTGGTCTTGCGCAGACCCCAGCGCGCCTGGTGCGCCGTCTGCGTGTCAGCGCCGCTGAAGTAGCCGGCCCAGTTCTCTTCGCCCGACAAGTAGGTGCCCCACGGCGTCTTGCCGCTGGCGCAGTTGGCGACCGTGCCCAGCACGGTGCGGCCGGCGGGGTCGGCACGCGTCCTCATCATCGGGTGGCCGGCCGCCGGCCCGCTGACCGCACACGGCGTGTTGGCAGTGATGCGGCGGGCGTAGCGCGAGGGCCGCACCATCTGCCACTTGTCAGCCTGCAGTTCGACTTCGATCACGGTGATGCCGTGTGCTGCCTGGCTTTTTTTAACCTTCTCGGCCGTCCAGGTGGCCTGGCCGTCGGTGTGCAGCAGGCCTTCGTCGGTGTATTCCTGGTTCAGCGCCAGCAAGCCGCGCTGGCCGCCATCGAGCGCGTAGAAATGGATGCCGTCGTGGTGCATGCCCATCTGCACGGCTTGTTCGGCGGCACTGTTGCCAGCATCGAAACGGAACGCCGGCATGTTCCCGGTTATGCCGATTGGCTCGCCCCAGGGCGCCAGGACCTGCGCGGTGTAGCCCTCGGGCACGGTGATGGCGTCGGCGGTGGATACGGCCACCGCCTTGAAGCCGATCTTGCGCCGCTGGATGGGGCCGACGCTGGCGCAGCCGGCCATCTGCCCGACCCAGCCGGCGGCGGCGGCCGCTGCGCCCAGCCGCAGCACCACGCGCCGCGCCGGGTCGCTGACGCTGTGGATGCTTGGGTTGCCAGAGCGGTTGCTGTCTTCGAGGGTCGAAAAATCTTTGGCCATGGGCGCGCATCCGGCATCAGTGATAAGGGCGATGTTGGCGCGGCCCAGGCTCCGGGCGCTACACCGTGATCGCCATCCCCCGGTAGATGCGCGCCCGGTAGCGCGAGTCTTCGGCGTCGGGCAACGGTGCCCCGGCCAGCAGCACCGCTCGGCCGAAACGTTTGACCTCTTCCAGATGCTCCTCGTCGTTGCGTGGCTCTTCGCTGCGCACGCGACGCGTCAGGTTGATCTGGTTGACTGGCACGTCGTGCACGAGGCGTTCGTTCTCGACCGCCAACGTGGCGGTGAAGGCGTGCAGCGTGGTCTTGACGAAGTTGGCCAGCGCGAACCCGAGGCCCTGCGGGTCGCTGCCGGCTGGCACGTCGGGGCTGCACAGCACAAGCTGACAGCCGTCGATCAGGCTGGCCTTGCGGGCGATGCGGAACAGGTGCGTCAGGTTGTCCTGCACGACGGCGCGGAAGGCCTCTGGGCTGAGCCATTCTGTGAGCGCCTTCTCTTTCGCGGCAGCATCACCCTGCGCCACCAGCGGCAGCGGCACGAACGGTGTCGCGACGATGGTCGTCGGCGTACCGTGACGGCGCAACGCGTTGTCGATGCCGTCTTCCACGGCGTCACCGCAGACGATTGTGTCGAGCAGGTCCGGCGGCACCTCGCGCAGCGCACCGCGCATCGCCGCAGCGCCGGCTTCCGTGCGTGTCAACACGACGATGCGGCCGACATGGCACTGGTGTACGAAGGAGCGTGCGGCTTCGGCCAGGTACTCGACCAGATGCTCGCCGATCAGCCACACCGTCTTGCCGCGCATCATCTCCAGGCGTTCGCGCTTGGCGCTGCCGAACAGTTCGCGCTCGGTGATCGAACGTTCCAGGCTCAAGCCGCCGCTGGGCATGAAGGTCTCGCCACTGACGGCGCGGTCGGCCAGGAAGTAGACCGTCGCCAGTGCCACTTCCGTTTCTGTCGGCATGTTGCCCAGGTGCAGCAGCGACAACACACCCCCGCGCACCTTGGCGGCCTCGGCCAGGATCTGTTTGGGCGGGACATACGGTTTGTCGTCAGCCGGCACCGTGCGCAGCCAGCCGCTGTCGTCGCGACCGCTCCATTCCGGGCTGTCCAGAAAGTAGCCGCCCAGCCGCAATCGGGCGCTCAGGCGGCGGGCCATCGCCTCACTCAGCAACAGGCTGCCCCAGGTGCAGTCGTCGCCGCGCTCCTTGTGGCAGCGCGTGGCCAGTGCTCGCAGTTCGCGCGGCGCGTCGCCATCCATGGCGATGGCGGCAATGTCGTTGTCGGCCAGTCGGTCCAGCAGCAGCTCGATACGGGCACCGCGACGCAGCGCCTTGACCACGGCCTCGTGGACCGCATTCAGCCGACGGTTCTCCAGGATCAGCCGGCCGCGCCGCTCGAACAAGCCCGGCCGCGAGCCCGCGCCCTTCAAACGTTCACCATCCACCGGCCCGGGCGCGATCGCGTTGATCTGCACCTCGGGCCCCAGGAAGCGCGCCATGGTCTCGACCAGCGCGCGCTGGCCCGATTTGCTGACGGCATAGTCACTGCGGTTCGGGTAGGCCACGGCCAGGTACTTCTCACCCCCGAAGTAACTCGACACGTTCAGCACATAGCCGCTGCCCTGCGCCTTCATCAGCGGCAGCACCTCGTGCATCAGCGCGTAGTTGCTGACCAGGTTGGCGTCCAGCGTACGCACCCAGGCTTCCAGCGGCATGTCCACGGCCATTTCTTCGGCGCCCGAGACACCCGCGTTGTTGATCAGGTAGTCGATGCGGCCGAAAGCGGCGATGGTGGCCGCGACCGCAGGCTTGAGCGTCGACAGGTCGCTCACGTCCACGCCGGGCAGGATGCGCACACGCCGTTCGGCGCCGCTGTAGCCGATGTCGGCCAGCTCACCGACGATGCGGTCGCGGATGGCTTCGAGTTCGCTCTGCCGGCGCGCGGCCAGCACCACCTTCGCGCCACCCAGCGCCAGCAGCCGCGCCACCTGCCCGCCGATGCCGGCCGAGCCGCCGGTGATGAGTGCGACCTTGGCGGTGTGCAGGCCCGTCAGGTTCTCGGTGAAGCCGAGCATCGAACGGCGCGCGCCGGTGGCCTCGACGATGCTCACCGGCAGGTACAGGTTGACCTGGCGGATGCGGCGTTCGGTGAACAGCAGCCGCGCCGCCTGCCCGGCGGCAAACGGCAGGTTCTCGGGTTCGGTGTTTTCGGAGCGGATGATCTGGTTGCCCCATTCCGGGAAGCGGCAACGGCCCAGCCGGCGGTCGACCTCGCTCTCGTCGCGCCAGACGCGAATCAGCTCCTCGATGGCGCTGCGCATGCAGTTGGCCCAGGCGTTGCCTTCACCATCGCTGCCATTCGTCAAGAACACGAAGCGCGGCTCGTGCGCCAAGTCAGTGCGGCCTATCCAGTAGCGCGTGAGGGCTTGTGCGATGGCAATCGTGGCGTGCAGCTCTTCGTCGACAAAGGCTTCCATGTCCTCGTCGCTGGCCTCCAGCACCGGGCCGCGGAATCTGCCGGGGCCATAAGCCGGCAGCACGATGGCGCCGGTGATCGGGCCGCGCTCGGTGCCACCGTCGTCATCACCCTCTCGCCAGGGGCGAAGTGCAGATGCCAGCGATGCACCGTCCATGCGGTCGCACTCACGCACCTTGATGCGCGATGACAGGCCCGCCGCAGCCACCAGATCGCGCGCCTCGCTGCAACCACGCTCGCGGCTCAAGCCCACGATCACATCGGCACCGGCTTCGACCTGCATGCGCGCAATCGCCACCGCGTCCTCGACCTGGTCGCCGGCGATCACGATCACCGTCTGCCCGCTGGCGTCCACGGTGCGCAGCGTCGGCCGGCTGACCCAGGTGCTGCGGCTCTCTTGCCGCACCTTCATGCCGTGCGTGACCTCGAAGTTGTGGCCGTTGAAGGCTGCCGACTCATCGCTGCCCAGAAACACCATCGTGTGCGCCATGTCCTTGGGCAGCGGGAAGGTCTTGGCGCGCGGCTCACCTTCAACGCTGCGCTCCAGCGTCATCTGCTCGAAGAACTTTTCGGCCGTGGTGCCGGCTGGCGCACCCTGCAGCTGGTCCATGGTGGCGAAGACACTGCGGATGCGCGCACTGCGAGTCGGGCCTGGGAAAAGCGTGTTGACACGCACGCCGCGCGCGCCGAGTTCGTCACTCATCTGCCGCGACAGCGCGTTCAGCGCCGCCTTCGGCACCACATAGGCGGTGCGGCCGTAGTACTCGGTACGCGAGAAGATGGTCGAGACATTGACCACCGATGCACCTTCCTTCAAGTGCGGCGCGGCAGCGCGCATCACGTTCCAGACGACGCCCAGGATGTTGCGCGCGCTTTGCGCCAGCGTCTCGGTGTCG
>Ga0105047_10016331_pt1 | contig 11637 bp, 8 predicted proteins | sample MAT04_FD_78384 | JGI IMG/M metagenome (GOLD analysis project Ga0105047, IMG submission 78384) | Freshwater microbial communities from Lake Fryxell liftoff mats and glacier meltwater in Antarctica - MAT-04 (megahit assembly) | ecosystem: Environmental > Aquatic > Freshwater > Ice > Liftoff... | reverse complement strand
GCGACCCCTATTATGGCATCGCGTCAGGAGCGACAGCGACAAGTTCCAAAAATCAAGTACATTTTCGGGCTTGTTCGGTAACCCGGGCGCTCCTTCTGGCCCGCTTTCCATGACCACTCAACCCCCCGCCTCCACGCCCTCAACCGATCTGGATACACCCGGCTTGACGCGGCGCATGGCGTGCTGGTTGTACGAAGGCATCCTGCTATTTGGCGTGGTGTTTATCGCCGGATACCTGTTCAGCACGTTGAGCCAGACCAAAAACGCCATGGACAACCGCAACGCTCTGCAAGCCTTTATTTTTGTGGTGTTTGGCATCTACTTTGGCTGGCTATGGTCCAAAGGTCAGACCCTGGCCATGAAAACCTGGCGCATCCGGGTGGTTGATCTGAGGGGCCAGCCTTTGACACAGGGCCGTGCCGTTCTGCGCTACTTTTGGAGCTGGTTGTGGTTGCTACCGCCCTTGGGGGTGGCCGCCTGGTTTGAGCTCTCGGGGGGTGAAACCACAGTGATTACGCTGGGCTGGGTCGTGATCTGGGCCGTTTTGAGCCGCTTTCATCCGCGCAGGCAATTCTGGCATGACGCGCTGGCGGGCACCCAACTGGTCAACGCACCCGCCGCACCCATGCGCAGCTGGCGCGCCTGAAGAAGCGCATCAGATTGCGGACTGATCGAGCTCACCGGTGCGGATACGCACCACGCGCTCGACGGATGTGACAAAAATCTTGCCGTCACCGATCTTGCCGGTGTAGGCGGCCTTGACGATGGCGTCCACACAGCGTTCCACGTCTTCGGTCTTGACCACCACCTCAACTTTGACCTTGGGCAGAAAGTCCACCACGTATTCGGCACCCCGGTACAGCTCAGTGTGCCCCTTCTGGCGGCCAAACCCCTTCACTTCGGTCACAGTCAGGCCGGTCACGCCGCATTCGGCCAGCGCTTCGCGCACTTCTTCGAGCTTGAACGGTTTGATGATGGCGGTGATTTGTTTCATGAATTTCCTTTTAGTTAATGATGCGTCTGGCGCACAGTGCCGCACGGCGGTGGGCATGAAAGTGTCAATGCACCGGTATTGTGCATGAATGTCGGCGCGCCTCAGGCCCGAAAACGGTTGGTGATGGGGTAGCGCCAGTCTTTGCCAAAACTGCGGTGCGTCACGCGGATGCCTACCGGCGACTGGCGGCGTTTGTACTCGTTGATCTTGATCAGGCGGGTCACGCGATCTACATCAGCTTTGGCAAACCCTGCGGCAACGATGTCCTCAATGCTTTGGTCATTTTCCATGTAGCGCTGCAGAATCGCGTCCAGCACCTCGTAGGGTGGCAGGCTGTCTTGGTCGGTCTGGTCTGGGCGCAACTCCGCGCTTGGTGGGCGGGTGATGATGCGCTCGGGGATAGGCTCGGTGCCGGTGCCGTACGGGTCGTGGGCGTTGCGCCAGCGCGCCAGTCTGAACACAGTGGTTTTGGCTAGGTCCTTGATCACCGCAAAACCGCCGGCCATGTCACCATACAGCGTGCAGTAACCGGTGGCCATCTCGCTCTTGTTGCCGGTGGTCAGCACAATGCTGCCGAATTTGTTGGATAACGCCATCAGCAGCGTGCCACGGATGCGCGCCTGGATGTTTTCTTCGGTGGTGTCTTCGGCCAGGCCCTTGAATTCCTGGCTGAGCGTGGCTTTGAACGCTTCGAACTCGGGCACGATGGACAGCTCGTCATATCGCACGCCCAGGCGCGCCGCCATGTCGCGGGCGTCGATCCAGCTGATGTCTGCCGTGTAGGGGGACGGCATCATCACCGTGCGCACCCGGTCTTTGCCCAGCGCGTCCACCGCAATCGCCAGCACCAGCGCAGAGTCGATGCCGCCGGACAGGCCCAGCAGCACCGACGGAAAACCGTTTTTGCCAATGTAGTCGCGCACGCCCAGCACCAGCGCATCCCACAGGTCTTCATCGGGGGTGCGCTCTGGTGCAATGGTAGACTCAATATTGATAGCTTCTGGCGCTTTATCTATAAGGGCTAGAAGGTTATTTTCTATAAAACTTGGGGCGCGTGCGGCCACCGAACCATCAGCGTTCAGGGCAAACGAATGGCCCTCAAACACCACCTCGTCCTGCCCACCCACCAGGTGCGCATAGACCAGCGGCAGCCCGCAGTCCAGCACGCGCGCGCGCATCATTTGTTCGCGCTCATCGCCCTTGCCCACATGAAACGGTGACGCATTGATAACCGCCAGCAGCTCGGCACCGGCATCGCGCGTCTGACGCGCCGGGGTTGCAAACCAGGCGTCTTCGCAAATCAGCAAGCCCACTTTGAGGGTGTTGCCCGGCGCGCCTGCCTCAAACACGCAGACGTCGTTCCCCGGTGTGAAATAGCGGCGCTCGTCAAACACCTGGTAATTGGGCAGTTCACGCTTGGCGTAGGTGGCCACCACCTGCCCCTCACGCAGCACGCTGGCGGCGTTGAAACGCTGCTGCACCGCCACCGAGCGGGTGCGGTTGTCGCCCCCTTGAGGGTGACCCACCACCACGCAAAGGTCTTTCAAAGGGGCCAATGCAGCCGCCAAAGCTTTGACGGCATCATCACAGGCAGAAATGAACGCCGGGCGCAAAAACAGGTCTTCAGCGGCGTAGCCACAGATCGACAGCTCAGGTGTCAGCACCAGGCGGACACCTTCTTGGTAAGCGTCTTGCGCTGCCTGGATGATTTTTTGCGAGTTGCCCGCCAGATCACCCACCACCAGATTGAGCTGTGCGATACAGAGTTTGAGTGACATGAAACCTACTGAAAAATGATGAACAAACAAGCGACCAAAACGTCGGACGATTATGTCATTGGGGTGCTGGATTCTCCCCTGGCGGTGGACGCTGCCGCCTGGAACCGGCTGCTGCTCGCCCAAAGCCAGCCCACTCCGTTCATGCGCCACGAATTTTTAAGCGCTCTGCACACCAACGGTTGCGCCACCAGTGCCACCGGCTGGACGCCACGCTTCTTTCTGCTGGAGCGCAACGGTGAGCTGGTGGCGGCCTGCGTGCTCTACGTCAAAGCGCACTCAGAAGGCGAGTTTGTGTTTGACTGGGGCTGGGCGCGCGCCTACCACCAGCATGGTTTGCGCTATCACCCCAAAGCGGTGTGTGCGGTGCCGTTCATCCCGGTGCCGGGCAGCCGCTTGCTGGCGCGCTCTACGCCAGACCGGGCGCGCCTGGTCAGACACTTACTGGACTGGTGTGAAGCCAACCAGCTCACCGGCTTGCACGCCCTGTTTGCCAGTGACGAAGATGTGGTGGCGTTTCAGGCTGCTGGCATGCTGCTGCGCCACACGGTGCAGTTTCATTGGACCAACACCTTGCCGGGTTACGCCAGCTTTGATGATTTTCTGGCCAGCCTGTCGCAAGAGAAACGAAAAAAAATCCGCCAGGAGCGGCGCAAGGTGGCGGACGCGGGCGTCACTTTCAAAGTGTTGCAGGGCCGCGAGATCGGCCAGGCTGACTGGGACTTTTTTTACCACTGCTACGAGCGCACCTACTTGGAGCACGGCAACCCGCCCTACTTCAACCGCGCCTTCTACGCCAGCATGGCGGTCGACATGCCTGAGGACTGGGTGCTGTTTATTGCCGAGCAACATGGCCAGCCGATTGCATCAAGTTTGCTAGCTATCAACGCAAGTTGCGTAAGGGCTACAGACCAAAATGACTCTAAGCTTTTAGCGAAATCAGGTAGCGAGGTTGGCGGTGATGCGACCGTGCCAACAGGCAGCGGCGTGACAGAACATGTGGCCTATGGTCGCTATTGGGGCGCGCTGAAGCGGGTCGATTGTTTGCACTTTGAAGCCTGCTACTACCAGCCGCTGCAATGGTGCATTGAACACGGCTACCAGCGTTTTGAAGGCGGCGCGCAGGGCGAACACAAGCTCGCCCGCGCCCTGCTGCCAGTCACCACCACCAGCGCGCACTGGCTGGCACACCCGCAGTTTTTTGCGGCGGTCGACAACTTTTTAACGCAGGAACGTGTGGGGATCAGCCAGTATGTGGATGAACTGGAGAGCCGCAGTCCGTTTAAGTGAGCCGCTGCGCTGATTGGCGACCGACTTTTGCTGGACAGCTGGTGTTTAAAGCGCGCAGACCAACACTGCCAAAGACAACCTAAGCCGCCAAAACCACCCGCTGCGTCTGCACGCCCAGGCCGTCCACTCCCAGACGCATGGTTTGACCCGCACACAAAAAGACCGGCGGCTTCTGGCCCATGCCTACGCCCGGCGGGGTGCCGGTTGAAATCACATCGCCGCTCTGCAGACTCATGAACTGGCTCAGGTAGCTGATCAGGAATGCCACCCCGTAAACCATGGCCTGTGTGCTGCCGTTTTGATAGCGATGACCATCCACCTCCAGCCAAAGCTTGAGCGACTGCAGATCAGACACTTCATCGGCGGTGACCAACCACGGCCCAAGCGGCCCGAAGGTGTCGCAACCCTTGCCCTTGTCCCAAGTGCCGCTGCGCTGCAGCTGAAAGTCGCGCTCTGACACATCGTTCATCACGCAGTAGCCCGCCACATGGCGCATGGCATCGGCCTCACTGATATAGCGGCCGCCTTGGCCGATCACCACCGCCAGTTCGACCTCCCAATCGGTCTTCAGCGAACCGCGGGGAATTTCAACCGGATCATCGGGGCCGCCAATCGCGCTGGTCCACTTGCCGAAAACGACCGGCTCGAGTGGCACAGGCATGCCGGACTCGGCCGCGTGGTCGGCGTAATTCAGACCGATGCAGATGCATTTGCCCACGCCCGTAACACACGGCCCGAGACGCAAGTCCTGCTGCGGCACGCCGTCTACCAGCGGTAAGGTGGACAAGTCCAATGAGCGAAGCCTTGCCAGGCTCTCGGGCAACAATGACGCGCCATGCAGGTCGTCCAGCTCAGCGCTCAGATCACGGACCCGGCCCTGCGTGTCCAGCACGCCCGGCTTTTCATGGCCCTTGGGGCCGTATCGCAACAACTTCATGCCAGGTGCCTGTAGCGTTGTCTAATTGATAGCTGCCCGCCCATGTATGACAAGGGCTGGAGCCATAAAACTACGATTACTTAAGGCTTTTTTGGTAATTGGCAATGCCTTCCAGAATCTCTTGCTTGGCGGCTTCCGGGCCTTCCCAGCCAAGAATCTTGACCCATTTGTTGGCTTCCAGGTCTTTGTAGTGCTCAAAGAAGTGGGCAATGGTTTTCAGGCGCACCGGGCTCACGTCTTCGGGCTTGTACCAGCGGCTGTAAAGCGACAAAATCTTTTCAATCGGCACGGCCAGCACCTTGCCGTCCATGCCGGCTTCGTCTTCCATTTTCAGGATACCAATGGCACGGCAGGTGACCACCACGCCCGGAATCAGCGGCACCGGGGTGACCACCAGAACGTCCACCGGGTCACCGTCACCGCTGATGGTTTGCGGCACGTAACCATAGTTGGTGGGGTAATGCATGGCGGTGCTCATGAAGCGATCGACAAAAATGGCATGGGTTTCGTGGTCGACTTCGTACTTGACCGGGTCGGCGTTCATCGGGATTTCGATGATCACGTTGAACTGCTCGGGGACATTTTTGCCGGGGGTGACGTTATCTAAGGACATGGTGTGGGTGCGGTTGAGGTTGAATCAGGAACATTCCGGATTAGTCCTGATTTTACTGACTGGCTACTTGCGCAGGCCCAAAAACTGCATTTTTCGCGTTACAGTCTGCGCGTTGGCCATCCGCCACCAGAGACACCCCAGCGGTGCTTGGGGGCGAGGAAGCAACGCTACGGTGGTGCCGTTCGCGTTGCACCACTTCCTCGCGAAGCAACTTCAGGAGTTAATTCATATGACAGGCAATTCTGCGCTGATTTTGGCACTTATCTGCGGTTTGATCGCTGTTGGCTATGGGGTGTGGGCCCGCAGCTGGATTCTTTCTCAAGACGCCGGTAACGCGCGCATGCAAGACATTGCAGCCGCGATTCAAACCGGTGCTTCGGCTTATCTGGCGCGTCAATACAAGACGATCGCCATGGTCGGTGTGGTGCTGGCGGTGCTGATTGGTATCTTTCTGGACTCGATGAGTGCAGTTGGTTTTGTGGTGGGTGCAGTGCTGTCGGGTGCCTGCGGCTTCATCGGCATGAATGTGTCGGTACGCGCTAATGTGCGGACCGCGCAAGCTGCCACCAAGGGCATTGGCCCGGCGCTGGACGTGGCTTTCCGTGGCGGCGCCATCACCGGCATGCTGGTAGTGGGTTTGGGCCTGCTGGGCGTGACTGGGTTTTACTGGATTTTGGTGCCTGAAGGCACTGCCACTGCAGCCCAGTTGAATCCGCTGATCGGTTTTGCCTTTGGCTCTTCGCTGATCTCAATTTTTGCCCGGCTGGGCGGTGGCATATTCACCAAAGGCGCTGACGTTGGCGCGGATCTGGTGGGCAAGGTCGAAGCCGGCATCCCCGAAGACGACCCGCGCAACCCGGCGGTGATTGCCGACAACGTGGGCGACAACGTGGGCGACTGCGCCGGTATGGCGGCTGACCTGTTCGAGACCTACGCGGTGACGCTGATCGCCACCATGGTGCTGGGCGCGCTGATGATCACCGGCGGTGGCAACAACGCGGTGATGTACCCGCTGGCTTTGGGTGCGGTGTCGATCGTCGCCTCCATCATTGGCTGCTTCTTCGTCAAGGCTTCGCCCGGCATGAAGAATGTGATGCCCGCCCTGTACAAGGGTTTGGCAGTGGCGGGTGGTTTATCGCTGGTTGCCTTCTACTTTGTCACCCAAAATATGTTCCCCGAAGCCCTGTCGCTGGCTGATGGCCACGTCATCACGGCTGGGCGTCTGTTTGGCGCTTGCGCGGTGGGCCTGGTGCTGACCGGCGTGCTGGTCTGGATCACCGAGTACTACACCGGCACTCAATACAAACCCGTGCAGCACATTGCTGAAGCGTCCACCACGGGCCACGGCACCAACATCATTGCTGGTCTGGGCGTGTCCATGCGTTCTACCGCCTGGCCGGTGCTGTTTGTCTGCCTGGCCATTTACAGCGCTTACGCTTTGGCTGGTCTGTACGGCATTGCCATTGCGGCAACGTCCATGCTCAGCATGGCTGGTATCGTGGTGGCATTGGACGCCTATGGCCCCATCACCGACAACGCCGGCGGTATTGCCGAAATGTCTGAAATGCCCGCCAGCGTGCGTGACATCACCGACCCGCTGGACGCTGTGGGTAACACCACCAAGGCCGTCACCAAAGGCTACGCTATCGGCTCCGCCGGTTTGGCTGCGCTGGTTCTGTTTGCTGACTACACCCATAAGCTTGATGCCTACGGCCAGCACATCACCTTTGATCTGAGCGACCCGATGGTCATCATCGGCTTGTTCATCGGCGGCATGATTCCTTACCTGTTTGGCGCCATGGCGATGGAGGCCGTTGGCCGCGCTGCCGGCAGCGTGGTGGTGGAAGTGCGTCGCCAGTTCCGCGAGATCAAGGGCATCATGGAAGGCACCGCCAAGCCTGAGTACGGCAAAGCGGTTGACATGCTGACCACTGCGGCTATCAAGGAAATGATGATCCCGTCGCTGCTGCCGGTGGTGGCGCCCATTTTGGTGGGTCTGCTTCTTGGGCCAGCTGCCTTGGGTGGTTTGTTGATGGGCACCATCGTGACCGGCCTCTTTGTGGCGATCTCGATGTGTACCGGCGGCGGCGCCTGGGACAATGCCAAGAAGTACATTGAAGACGGTCATTTTGGTGGCAAAGGCTCAGAAACCCACAAGGCCGCCGTCACCGGCGACACCGTAGGCGACCCCTACAAGGACACCGCTGGCCCCGCTATAAACCCGCTGATCAAGATCATCAACATCGTGGCGCTGCTGATCGTGCCGGTGATGATGCAGTTTCACGGTGGCAAAGTGACTGCCGCAGCGCCTGAACCGGCCGCGATGGTGGCTCCGGTGGCTGCACCCGCTGCCGCTGAACCCGTTGCCGTAGCAGCTGACAGCGCCTCGGTCAAGGTCGAAAACGGTGTGGTCAAGTTCTACTTTGCCTCTGGCAAGGCAGACGTGGCTGCAGGCGGAACAGAAGCCCTGGCTGAAGTGATCCAGGGTGTTGCAGCTGGCAAAAAGGTCCTCATCAGCGGTTTTCACGATGCCAGTGGCGACCCGGTAATGAATGCCGAACTGGCCAAGCAGCGCGCTCTTGCCGTGCGTGACCTACTTACCGCAGCTGGTGTAGCAGCAGACAAAATCGAGCTGAGAAAGCCCGAGCAAACCCAGGCGGACGGTTCTGCGGCTGAAGCGCGCCGCGTAGAAGTGATACTGGTTTGACGGTCGGTAGCTAAAAATCTTTTCCGGGCGGGAACATACCCGCCCGAACCTTGAAGAACCCGCTTCTTGCGGGTTCTTTGTTGAAGGGTGATGTTTTGGACCGGTACTTATGGCCGCCACGCCAGCCTATCCACAGAAAGTCGGCTCGTGACAAAATCCCGGCATTCCCCATCGCCTTCATAGCCCCTCACAGCCCATCATGTCCGACCCCCAACCGCACCGCGTCATCCCGCTGCAGGAGCATCGCCCGCAAAGCATGGCGTTGCCGGGCGCAGCCTCTTTGGCTGATCAGCGCATCAAAGCGCTTGGCTTGCTAGCCGATCAGCGTGGCCGCGCCCTGCGAGACCTGCGCATCAGCGTCACCGACAAGTGCAATTTCCGCTGCAATTACTGCATGCCCAAGGAAATTTTTAACTCGGACTACACCTACCTGCCGCACTCGGCGTTGCTGTCATTTGAGGAAATCACCCGCCTGACCCGCCAGTTTGTGGCGCATGGCGTGCAAAAAATCCGCCTGACAGGTGGCGAGCCGCTTTTGCGCAAGCATGTGGAGCGCCTGGTTGAACAATTGGCCAGCCTGCGCACGCCCGATGGGAAGCCGCTGGATCTGACCCTGACCACCAACGGCTCACTGCTGGCGAAGAAGGCACGCGCATTGAAAGACGCCGGGCTGCAGCGCGTGACCGTCAGCCTGGACGCGCTGGACGACACGGTGTTTCGCCAAATGAATGACGTGGACTTTCCGGTGGCTGATGTGCTGCAAGGCATTGAAGCCGCCCGCGCGGTGGGCTTGGGGCCGATCAAGATCAACATGGTGGTCAAGCGCGGTACCAATGAGCAGCAGATCCTGCCCATGGCACGTCACTTTCGCGGCAGCAGGATGGTGCTGCGCTTCATCGAATACATGGACGTGGGTGCCACCAACGGCTGGCGCATGAACGAGGTGCTGCCCTCGGCAGACGTGATTGCGCTGCTCCAGACCGAACTGCCGCTGGTACCGCTGCAGGCCTCACAGCCCGGTGAAACCGCGCAGCGCTGGGGGTATGCCGATGCCCACGGGCGCTTTGACCCGAGTTTGGGCGAGGTCGGCGTGATCAGCAGCGTGACACAAGCCTTTTGCAGCGACTGCAACCGCGCCCGGCTATCAACCGAAGGCCAGTTGTACCTGTGCCTGTTTGCCGGGCTGGGCTATGACTTGCGCAGCCTGTTGCGCGGCAACGCCACAGATGCCGACCTGGCCAACGCCATTGGCCACATCTGGCAAGGGCGCTCTGATCGCTATTCCGAGTTGCGCAGCGCCCAGGTGCCAGACACCGGTGCGGCGCGCAAGCGGGTCGAAATGAGTTACATCGGAGGCTAAAGGATGAGCCCTACGATTGACCCGCAGAGCATCACCGGCATGGTGCTGGCGGGTGGCCGGGGTTTGCGCATGGGTGGTATCGATAAAGGCCTCCAGCCTTTTTCTGGAAAGCCTTTGGTGCTACATACTTTAGAGCGTCTGCAGGCCGGTGGCGGTGTGGCTGCGTTGGCCGTCAACGCCAACCGGCATCTCCCCGCTTACGAAGCCTTTGGCGTGCCCGTGTGGCCCGACGCAGACACCGACTACGCCGGCCCGCTGGCCGGATTTTTGACCGGTTTGCGCCATTGCCAAACCCCTTACCTGCTCACCGTGCCGTGTGACACACCGCTGTTCCCGCTGGATCTGGCACAGCGGCTGGCGCAAGCCCTGACGGAGCAAAACGCCGACATTGCCCTGGCCAGCGCGCCTGCGCCAGATGCCAACGGGCAACCACAGCTGCGCGTGCAGCCGGTGTTTTGCCTGATGCGCACCCACCTGCTATCCGATTTGAGCGGGTTCGTGGCAAGGGGCGGCCGCAAAGTGCGCGCCTGGACCGCACAGCACCCCACCGCGCTGGTCGGTTTTGACCAGGTTGGTGATGCCGCAGAAGCCTTTGCCAATGCCAACACTTTGGCCGAACTGCAACAACTCGAACGCTTTTGCCTATGAAAACCCTGGACCAGATTGCCGCCGAGCTGGCCGGCTACGACCCCCAAGCCCTCAGTGCCGACACCGTCAACGCCTTTTTGGCGCAACTCGTCGAACCGGTGACCGAGGTGCAAAAGCTGGATATTTTTCAGGCGTTGGGCCGTGTGCTGGCAGCAGATGTCATCTCCCCCATCAGCGTGCCGCCGCATGACAACTCAGCCATGGATGGCTATGCTTTTGATGGCAATCAGCTCAATGCCAACAAGGATTTGAGCCTGAAAGTGATCGGTACGGCGCTGGCGGGCAAAGCCTGGGCGGGTAGCGTTGGCAGCGGCGAATGCATCAAGATCATGACCGGTGCGGTGATGCCACCGGGCCTGAACACGGTGGTGCCCCAAGAGTTTGTGGCCCTTGAAACTGCGACAGCGCCTGACAGCCAGGTTTCAGTGTCGGCACAGCCTGCGCCGGGCACGCCCAACCCACACACCGCCCAGCACATCAGCATCCCGGCAGGCATCGTGCGTCTGGGTGACAACCGCCGCCGCCTCGGTGAAGACCTGATGCAAGGCCAGCCAGCGCTACGTAAAGGGGAGCTACTCACGCCCGCTGCACTTGGGCTGGTGGCCAGTTTAGGCCTGCAAACTGTTCCGGTGCTGCGGCGTCTCAAGGTGGCTTACTTTTCTACTGGCAACGAGATTCTGAGCCTGGGCGAGCCGCCACGCGAAGGCGCGGTGTATGACAGCAATCGCTACACCGTGTTTGGACTGTTGACCCGACTCGGCTGCGAGGTCATGGATATGGGTGTGGTGCGCGACGAGCCCGCCGCGCTAGAAGCCGCTTTCGAGCAGGCTGCGCTGCAGGCCGATGCCATCATCACCAGCGGTGGGGTGAGCGTGGGTGAGGCGGATTACACCAAGGCGATGATGAAACAACTCGGTGACGTGGCCTTCTGGCGCATCGCCATGCGCCCTGGCAGACCCATGGCCGTGGGCCAGATCTTCAGAGACAAATTGGCCTCTAGCCCATATATAGCATGCGCCACCAGCTCTTTAAATGATAGTAAACCGACCGGCTCGGCGATTCTGTTTGGCCTGCCAGGCAATCCGGTGGCGGTGATGGTGACGTTTCTGGCCTTTGTGCGCCCCGCCCTGCTGAAGATGATGGGCGCCAGCGCTAGCGCCCCGCCCCTGCTGCAGGCCAAAAGCCTGGCACCCCTGCGCAAAAAACCCGGCCGCACCGAGTACCAGCGCGGCATCGTCCACACCGCGCCAGACGGCACGCTGCAGGTTCAAACCACCGGAAACCAGGGCTCGGGCGTGCTCAGCTCCATGGTG
>Ga0105047_10016326_pt1 | contig 11639 bp, 10 predicted proteins | sample MAT04_FD_78384 | JGI IMG/M metagenome (GOLD analysis project Ga0105047, IMG submission 78384) | Freshwater microbial communities from Lake Fryxell liftoff mats and glacier meltwater in Antarctica - MAT-04 (megahit assembly) | ecosystem: Environmental > Aquatic > Freshwater > Ice > Liftoff... | reverse complement strand
GGAGGGCCACGCCGCCCGCGCATCACCGCGGAGGGCCACGCCGCCCGCGCATCACCGCGGAGGGCCACGCCGCCCGCGCATCACCGCGGAGGGCCACGCCGCCCGCGCATCACCGCGGAGGGCCACGCCGCCTGCGCGGAGCGGCGCCCGCGCACCCCGCGCCCCGCGCCCGCGCTCCCCGAGCTGCGTTACCGGAAGGCCGGGATGACCTCGTCGGCCAGGAGCTTGATCTCGGACATGATGTGCTCGTGGGGCATGCCCGGGAAGAACAGGCGGCAGATCAGGTGGTCGATGCCCAGCTGCTCCTGGAAGTTCCGGATGGCCGTGATGGCCGTCTCGGGTGAGCCGACGATGAAACGGTCGCGGCCGATCTCCTCAAGGCGATCGTGGCGGGTCTGGTCCTCCGCACCGATGAGGGGATGCTTCCAGGTGCCGCCGCCGTACTCCTCGCGGTAGTTGACCATGAGATGCTTCTCGGCAAGGTCGAGCGCCTGGGCGTCGGTGGGCGCGATGATCACTTCGCGGGTGATGGGCCGGGGCACCGAGGCGAGGTCGACGCCGGCCGTCGTCAGCGCAGTGTCATATGCCGCCCGCAGCTCCAGCAGCTTGGGCATACCCGCGGTCGGACCCGGCACCCAGGCATCGGCAAGCTCGGCCGCCCGACGGATGGTGACCGGTCCCCAGCCTCCGATCCAGATGGGCGGCGCGACCGTGGGCACCGGCTCGATGCGGCCGTGGACCGTGTAGAACCGGCCGTCGTGGTCAACCGTCTCGCCCCGCCACAGTGGCCGGAGGATGGAGATGAGCTCCTCCAGCTGGCCACCGCGCCGATCGAACTCGGCGTCATAGAGCGCGAACTCGTCGGGTCGATAGCCGATGGCCGCACCCAGGATGAGCCGGTTGTCGGTCATCGCCTCGATGACCGCGACATCCTCGGCCAGGCGCACGGGGTGATAGAAGGGCGTCACGATGACGTCGGTGCCCAGCAGGATGCGGCTGGTGCGAGCGCCAAAGGCGGTCAGCACGACCAGCGGCGACGGCCAGTAGTGGCCCGGGATCGAGTGGTGTTCCTCCATCCACACGGAGTCGAAGCCCAGCTCCTCCGCCAGGACGACCTCCGCGAGTGCTTCCTGGAACAACGCTCCCCCCTCGGTGGGGATGATCCCGAACTTCATGGTCCCTCCTGTGCCCCCGGATACGTGACGTCCACCAACGATCGTAGGTGAGCCAGCCCCGCCGGGAGCGCCACCGACGCAGGCGGCAGCTCGGGATGCCACGGCCGCTCCCACTCGATGGATACGGGCAGCGTCAGTCCTGACTTCGCGAGCCACGCGAATGCGTCGGCGATGGGAACCTCGCCCTCGCCGATGGGCGTCAGGTGCCAGTCGGGCAGGAGACCCGTGCCGTCCTTGACCTGGATATAGCGCAGCCACGGGCGTAGCAGGTCCAGACCGGTCTCCGGCCGCTCACCCACGGACCAGGTGTTGCCGGCATCCCAGATGACCCCGATGCCCGCCCCACCGATGCGCTCCAGGAGCGGCGCGATGATGCTCGAGGCGAGGAAGTCGTCGTGTGGCTCGATGGCGATGGCCACGCCACTGCCGGCGATGGCCGCCTCTGCGGCGAGTAACCCCGCTGCGGCCCGGTCCAGGAGCTCGCTGAGTGGCGCATCGTCGCTGCGCTCGCCCAGGAACGCGCGCAGCGCCGGGGCACCCAGTGCGACCGCGACCGCAGCGTGCTCCACCAGCTCCATGACGCTCGCGGCGCGGACCGCTTCGTCCGGGTGCACGAAGTCGGTATAGGTGGTGACGGAAACCGCGACCAGTCCGTGCTCGTCCATGGCCCCGCGGACGGCCAGCCGGTGGTCCGGCGCGAGGTGCGGGCCTGCGTGACCGTCCGGGCCGCCCCGCCATTCGATGCCGCCGAAGCCCATCTCCGCCGCCCGCGTCACGACCTCCAGGGGACTCCACTCGGGGCAGGCGAGCGTGCTGAACGAGAGCAGTGGGGCATTCCGGCGATCTGTCACGGTGACATAATACGTCATATGACCACACATTCGGACGCCCCGGGAGGCCGAACGGTGACGAGCGCCATCCACCCCTCGTTCCGGCGGCTGGAGGCGCCCGGCACTGGGCGGCCGATGATCCAGCTGACCAGCGGGCCGGGCTTCAGCTACCCGCTGTACTACTACGTGCCCTCGTTCGCGGGTGACGGCCGATACCTGGTCCATCATCGCGCAGACGCCGGCGAGGTCCAGCTGCACCGCGTGGACCTGGCCACGGGTGAGTCGCTCCAGCTGACCCACGGCAGCGCACCCGAGACGTGGTGGCGGCCGTGGTGCAGCGATGCCGGCACGGGCGTCCTCGACCACCGGAGCACCCTTGACCTGACGCGTGACGAGGTCATCTTCTTCGACGGCCAGGACGTGCGCGCAGCCCGCGTCGCAGATGGCGTCACGCGGGACCTGTTCAGCATGCCTCCGGACCGGATGGCCATCGGCCAGAACTGCGTCACACCGGACGGCAAGTGGTTCGTCTATATCCACACCGATCGGGCGCGATACCAGGGCATGTTCCGGGACGACCCGGACTACGAGACATATTGGTCACGCCGCCAGGACTGCCGCGACACGCGACTGGACGCGTTCGACCTCGAGACCGGCGAGCAGCGCACGTTGCTGGTCATGGCCAGTCCCATCCACCACGTCCTGGCCTATGACGACCGCCACCTGCTCTACTGCCACCCGACGTCCGAGAACGGCATGCTGCTGACCGATGTCGACGGTGGCTGGTCCACGCACCTGCGCACCCAGGATGTCCATGGCGGCACCATCTGCCACTTTCTGGGCACCAGCCGGGGTGCGACGTACGAGGTGCTGGGCGGTACCGACGGCCTGTGGGCCGGCATCTGCGATCCGTTCAGCCGAGCCACCTACGAGGTCCGGCTGCCCGCCGACTTTGGCTATGTCCACACCGGACGCGACCCGGACGGCCTGCTGTGGTTCTACGAGAACGAGGGCAGGACGGTCCACGACCTGTGGCTGCTGGACGCCCACGACCCCAGCGGCACGGACACGTGGCGGGCGCTGACTGGCGACTGGCCTGCCTTTGGTGACATCGACGCCCAGAAGGCCCACTTCCATCCCCAGGTGGTGCTGGACCGGCAATGGATGCTGCTGACAGGCGGCGACCCGACCACCAGCACCAACCAGGTGTTCCTGCTGGACATCTCGGACCTGGACGCCACGAGCGGCATCCCGGAGCTCAGGGCTCGCTAGGACCGCTCAGAGGTCGATGACCCGCCCCTCCGCGGACGAGCGGTAGAGGCCGAGGATGGTGGCCAGCGCCTGACGCGCCTCCGGCACCCCGACGATGGGCCGGGTGCCGTCACGAGCCGCGGCCGCGAACGCGGCCAAAGCTCCCACCAACGCGTCCCCGTCACCGACCTCCGGCTCCAGCCATTGGGCAGACGGCAGTCCCTCGAAGGGCCGACGCAGGAACACCCGCAACACGCCTGCATATGCCTCGAGCTCCAGGTGGCCGAGCACACCGTCGATCTCGATGATCTCGCCATCGGCTGCGCCCGGCACATGGGCTCCGGCCACGATGCTGCCGATGACCCCATGGCCGTAGGTCAGGACCGCGGCCGCGGTGTCCTCCACGTCGATGCCGGGTGTCGTGGTCTCGATGGAGCCCATCACGCGGGTCACGCTGAGACCCGTGATGGCCGACACCATATCCAGCTGGTGACTGGTGTTCATGAGCACGACACCGCCACCGGCACGCGCCGACTGACCCCGCCACGGGCTCAGGGAGCGACCGCTCAACCCGATGGTCCAGTAATCCGGTGACTTGTCGATGAGCGTCCGGATGCGGATCGCGCGCACCTCCCCGATGGCGCCGCCCTGGACCAGGCGGGCTGCCGCCATGGCCACGGGCGCGAAGCGCATCTCGAAGAACACACCGATCGTCAGACCGCGTGCCGCCGCGAGCTGCCCGAGCGCATCCGCGTCCGCGAGGCTCAGCGCCATCGGCTTCTCCACCAGCACGTGGCGACCAGACTCCAGGACCTGCATCGCGATGAGCGCCAGCAGGTCGTGAGGCAGCGCGATGTAGACGGCCTGGACCGCGTCCGCGGCGAGCAGCTCCTCGAGCGTGGCATATGCCTGACCGCCGGTGGTCCGGGCGAGATCCTCGGCAAGGGCCAGGTCGCGGTCATGGAGGGCCACGACCGACAGCTCCGGCACCCCCGCCACGGCACGACACACATCGGCGGCCGCGCCGCCACAGCCCACGATGCCCAACCCGAGCGCGTCACTCACTCGACCACACCCCGGTACCCAGGGACAGTGCGTTCAAGGCTGGTCAACTCGCTCCTCGTGCGCCACCCTTGTCCGGCGGCGGAATCGTTACACGTCGGTGATCTGCCGTTGTTCCCCGACGAAGAGGATTGACGCGGCAGAGTCAGCATACATATGATGACTTACGACGACGCCCGTGGTGTCGTCGCCGCTCATGCTCCAGTCGGTCAGGAGCCCACCATGGACCGGGCGAACAGTTCGAAGAGGAGGACCATGAAGGCATCCCACAGGGCAGCGACCCTTGCCCTCGTCGCCACGGCGGTCGTCGGCGGCAGCGCGGTCGCGCAGTCTCCCGCAGCACCAGACTTCGGCTCGGCAACGGGCGAGGTCACGGCACTGGTCATCGGCTGGGCCGACCAGGACGGCATCGACGCCACCACCGGCAAGCCCACCGTGGGCATCGGCAAGCTCGAGCAGCTGTTCGAGGCCAAGCACCCCGACATCGACCTCAAGCTCATCAACATCCCGTGGGGCTCGGGCTCCAACACGTACGGTGCCAAGACCGAGTCGATGGTCCAGGCCAACGAGGCCTGCGTCTATCACATGCCCAGCTCCTTCGACTTCGCGAAGCGCGGGCTGCTCGTGGACCTGGACACCCTCATCGCCCAGGATCCGACGTTCCAGGACGTCTGGGAAGGCGACTTCCTGGAGAATGCCAAGGGATGGACGCCGGACAATCCGGACGCGACCATCTTCCTGCCCGCCTTCACGGGCGTGCGCGTCATCCACTGGGACGCGAAGCTGTTCACGGACTGGGGTGTCGAGCCCCTGAGCGCCCAGCCGACCGTCGATGAGATCGCGACCAAGGCCGCCGCCACGACCGGCATCAACCCCGTGACCGGCGAGCAGAACTACGGCTACTGGTACCAGGGCAAGTACGCGGTCTGGCAGTTCCAGGCCCTCGCGCATGCCATGGGCGCCAACTGGGGCCAGGTCAACAACGACGGCACCTGGACCATCAACTGGAACACCCCCGAATACCTCGCCGCGCTCAAGAAGTTCATCGAGCTCAGCAAGTTCGCGCCCGAGGGTTCCCTTGCCGCGGACGCGATGCCCCAGGGCTTCCTGACCGACGACAACGTCGTGACCATCATCCCCGAAGGTGAGCCGGGCTACTTCATCAAGGAGCTCATCGACACCCCCGAGCAGCAGGCCCGCCTGCGTACCTCGTACAACCTGCGAGGCGCTGACGGCCTGGGTGGCCTGTCGACCATCGAGATGTACACGCTGGCCGAGAGCTGCCCCAACAAGCTGGCAGCCTGGGAAGTGCTGAAGTTCCTGACATCCGACCCGGATGTCCAGCGCTACTACTTCGCTGAGGGCGGCAACCTGCCGACCATCAAGGGCGGCGGCGCGCTCATGACCGAGCTGTCGGTCCTGCCGGACGCCGAGATCATCGCCACCGAACCGGCCTTCGAGGAAGCCCGATACCCGTGGGCAGCCGCACAGCCGCGCTGGGCGCTCCAGACCGCGCTGGAGGGTGCCCTCGCTGGCACGCTCACGCCGGAGGATGCCCTGATCCAGGCACAGGCCGAGACCGACGCCTGGCTGGCGGACCAGTAGTCACCAGCCCAGTCCGTTCCCAGGACTCGACGAGGGCGGCGCGCGTCATGCGCCGCCCTCGTTCATCGTTCTGCACATGACGTTCGCCCAGCGCCTGTGGAAGGCACGGGTGTGGTACCTGCTGCTGGCGGTCCCGCTCGCGCTGTTCCTCCTGTTCATCGCGTACCCGACGCTCAACGCATTCCGGTTGAGCCTGTACCAGATGGAGGGCCGCAACGAGGTCTTCGTGGGCCTCAAGCACTACCAGAACCTGCTGTCGAATTCCGTGTTCATCGATGCCATCCTGAACACCGCGTTCCTGGGTGCAGCATTCCTCATCATCGTCATCCCGCTGGCGCTCGTGCTGGCCTCGCTGATGAACGGCATCCGGCACTTCTCGACCCCCTTCAAGGTCATCTACTTCCTGCCCCAGGTCACCTCGGGAGTGGCCATCGCGCTCATCTTCAACTACGTGTTCCAGCCCGACTGGGGCCTGCTCAACGCCGGCCTCAGGGGCATCGGCGTCCAGGACACCCCACTGTGGCTGGCCGAACCGCGGCTGGAGTTGGGCGGATCCCGCGCGGCGGTCACGATCCTGGCCGTGTGGGCGGGCCTGGGCTACTTCGTGCTCATCATCCTGGCCGGCCTCCAGACCGTGCCGCGGGAGCTGTATGACGCGGCCTCGGTCGACGGCGCGGGCGCCATCTCGAGTTGGCGCCATATCACGCTGCCGGGCCTGCGGCCGGTGCTCATCTTCCTGGTCATGACGGGCGTCATCGACGCCATGGCCCGCTTCGGCGACCTGTGGCTGCTGGGTGGCGCCGGCGGGGCGCCCGCGCGGTCACTCCAGACCATCGTGATGTTCATGTACCAGCAGGCCTTCGAGAGCGGCAATATCAATCTCTCATCCGCCGTGGCGGTCATCTTCTTCCTCATCGTGCTGGTCATCACGGCCGTGAACTACGGCCTGTTCCTGCGCCGCGACACGACGATGGCCTGAGATGGGTCACGAGCGCCGGGCTGCAGCCCACATGGGATCCGGGCGGTGACGCGCCTGCGTCGCGGCACGTCCGCCACGGACAACCACTCGATCACCGCGGGTCCCGGGCGCTGGGGCGTCCGCCACCATCTGGTCGCGTACCTGGTGCTGGGCATCGGGGCCCTGACCATGATCCTGCCGTTCCTGTGGATGTTCGGTACCTCCCTCTCGCGGCAGGCAAACCGGAGCATGCCCCGGGTGCCCACGTTCTGGCCAGCCGACCCATCCGACTTCAACTACACGGTTGCGTCCAGCAACCTGCCGCTCTTCCAGTTCTACTTCAACAGCGTCGTCACCGTGGCGGCGGTGACACTGGGCTACCTGTTCTTCAGCTCGCTCGTGGGCTATGTCTTCGCCAAGGGTCGGTTCCCGCTCCGGGGTCCCCTGTTCCTGCTGTTCCTGACGACCCTGTTCATCCCCTTCCCGGTGCTCATGATCCCGCTGTACCTGGAGATCAAGTCGCTGGGTCTGAGCAACAGCCTGGCCGGCCTCGTGGCGCCCTTCCTGGTCGGCGGCTTTGGCATCTTCCTGATGCGCCAGGCGATGCAGTCCATCCCGGACGACCTGGTGGATGCGGCGCGGCTGGACGGTGCTGGCGAGTTCCACATCTATCGCACGGTCATGCTGCCACTGGTGCGGCCGGCACTCGCGGCCCTGGCCGTCATCTCCGTGCTGTGGCGCTGGAATGACGTGCTGTGGCCCATCCTCGTGAACTCGGACCGGAACCTGTACACGGTCACCCAGGGACTCGCATCCGCAGGTCGCGACTCGGGTATCTATACCGGCGTCGCGATGGCCACCGCGTCGATGGCCATCCTGCCCGTGATCATCGCCTACATCGTGTTCCAGCGGTGGATCATCCGGGGCATCGCGACCACCGGCACCCGCGGCTAGTGGTCGCGTCCGGGCAGCCATGACGGACGTCGTCATCGGCTGCGACATCGGTACCCAGAGTTGCAAGGGATTGGCCATCGACCAGTCCGGCACGGTCGTGGCACGGGCATCCGAGACGTACGGCGTCACGTATCCCCAGCCAGGCTGGGCGCAGCAGGACCCGCGCGACTGGGAGCTCGCCCTGGGTCGGGTCATCGGGTCCCTTGCCGCCAGCGTGGGACGTGAGCGCGTCGCGGCCGTCGGCATCGCGGGCCAGGTGGATGGCATCCTGCCCGTCGACCGGGACACGCTGGCCATCGGGCCGGCACTCATCTGGATGGACCGACGAGCAACGGCGGAGGCCGCCGATCTGGCGCTGCGGTTCGACCCTGCCGCGGTCCATGCCCGGACCGGAGGCAACATCGATGCCTCACACGGTGGACCCAAGATCGCATGGCTGCGGGCGCAGGAACGGGCGGGCGTGGCGCCGGTCGCGGACGCGTACCTGATGCCCGTCTCATTCGCTGTCGCGCGGCTCACGGGCGAGCGGGTGATCGATCCTTCGAGCGCCTCCACCACGTTGCTCTGGGACCTGCACACGGCCGACTGGGCACCGGACCTCATGGCCGCCATCGGTGCGGCGCCTGGGGACCTGGGTGCTGTGCTGCCCGCGGCTTCCATCGCGGGCAGCGTACGCCCGGACATCGCCACCAGGCTGGGGCTCGGGCCGCGTGTGCCGGTCGTCGTGGGGACCGGCGATGAGCACGCTGCATGCCTGGGTGCCGGCGCCACCGAGCCCGGCGTCGTGTGCGACATCACGGGCACCGCGGAACCGGTCGCTGCGGCGGCCCGCTCGGCACTCGTTGATCCGAGCCGGGCTTTGGAGACGCACCCCCATCCCGCGCCCGATCGTTGGATCCTGGAGAATCCCGGCTTCGTATCCGGTGGCAGTACCCGCTGGCTGGCGGATTCGATCCTGGGCATTCCCGAGGCGCAGCTGTTCGCGCTTGCAGCCCAGGCGCCCGTGGGCTCGGACGGCCTGGTGTTCGTGCCCGCATTGGGCGGCGCGGTGACGCCCCGCTGGAACGACCGGGCGCGGGGCACGTTCCACGGCCTGCGACTGGGCCACGATCGACGCCACCTGTGCCGGGCCGTGCTGGAGGGCTGCGCCTTCGCGCTGCGCGACATCGTGGATGGGCTCGACGCCCTGGGCCTCGCCGGCGAGCGCATCCGGGTCCTGGGCGGCGGAGCCCGCGACCCACTCTGGATGAGCATCAAGTCGGACGTGACGGGGCGCGTCGTGGAGCGCCTCGCGGAACCGGAAGCGACTGCGTTCGGCGCCGCGCTGCTGGCAGCCACGGGCATCGGCTGGTACCCGGATGCTGCCACTGCAGCCGCGCAGACCGCGCGGCTGCTGCCGCAGGTGGACGAGCCCGATGCGGGGCACCATGCTGTGTACGTCGACGCCTACGATCGATACCGACGCATCTACGACGCCCTGGAGCCGATCGACATGGGGACTCCGTGACCAGCACGAGCCAGAGCACCGACCCACTCGCGCAGCGGGCGGCCGCCATCGATGCCCTGGGCCGCGACCAGTTCGACGTACTCATCGTGGGTGGTGGCATCACCGGCGTCGGGGCGCTCCTGGACGCCACGGCGCGTGGGCTGCGGGCGGCACTGGTGGAGTGCGATGACCTGGCCGTGGGCACCAGCAGCCGCTCCTCGAAGCTCATCCACGGGGGACTCCGGTACCTGGAGCAGTTCCGCTTCGGCCTGGTGCGGGAAGCGCTCGCGGAACGGGCGACGCTGTTGCGCATCGCGAGCCACCTGGTCCACCTCGAGACCTTCGCGGTGCCCTTGTACGGCTCGCCGTTGCAGGTGCCCTACATGGGCGCCGGCCTGATCCTGTATGGCCTCCTGGGCGCCGGCTTCCCAACCTACCAGACGCCAGGTGCCGCGCGGCGGATCATCCCCTCGCTCAAGCCGCACCGGTTGCGGGGCACGTTCACCTACCGCGACGGCGTGGAGGACGACGCCCGGCTGGTCATCGCCGTGTGCCGCACGGCCGTGGCCCGTGGCGCCGTGGTCGCGACCCGCGTCCGGGCGACCGGCCTGATCCAGCGCGACGGGCGGGTCGTCGGCGTGGAGGCTACCGACCTCGTGAGCAGCCAGACCGTGTCCATCTCGGCCGCGGCGGTCATCGATGCCACAGGCGCGACCGGAGGACCCGGCGGGCCGTTCGCGGCAGATGCGGGTGCCGTGGCCGTGATGCCCAGCCTCGGCGTCCACCTCATCATCGAGCGCGACCGGATCCCGGCGGGTGGTGGCTTGACCATCCTGATCCCGGGCCGGGTGCTGTTCCTCGTCCCGATGGGCCGGCGCTGGATCATCGGCACCACGGACGACCCGTATGACGGACCGGCAGACCGACCGGTGGCGCCGGATGCGGCCGTGGACGAGATCCTCGCGAACGTCAATGACAACCTGGACGTAGGCCTCACGCGGGCCGACATCCTGGCGACCTACGCGGGTATCCGGCCGCTCGCCGCGACCAAGGACTCGTCCACGGTCAAGGCGTCCCGCGAGCACGTCATCGACTCGCCGCTGCCCGGCCTGGTCACCGTCCGTGGCGGCAAGTACACGACCTACCGACGCATCGCGGCAGATGCCGTGGATGCCGTGCTCGGCGCACGTGCGAAGTCCCTGCCATCCGCCACCGCGAGCCTGTTGCTGGTCGGGGCCCCGGCGGCCGGGACTGGCGCGCCAATGGTGATCGCCACGAGCGCGGCCGGATCACTGGACGCGGCGGCGCTCAGCGCGTTGCGGGCGCGCTACGGTACTGAGACGGATGCGCTCATCTCGCTGGGAGCCGAGCGCGGCCTGCTGGGTCGACTGCATCCGGACACCGACCACATGGAGGTCGAGGTGGCCTGGGCCGTGGAGCAGGAGCTGGCCCTGGGGCTCGATGACATCCTGGCCCGACGCCTGCGCCTGTCCATCGAGACCCGTGACCACGGAGCGTCCGTGGCCGCTCGCACGGCAGCTATCGTGGGCCCGGCGCTCGGCTGGGGTGATGCCCGTCAGGCGGCAGAGGTCACGCGATATTCGGCCAGTTCAGCAATGGAGTACGGCGTCCCATGAGATTTCGGACCACCATCATCGGCGAAGGCAAGAACGCTGCCGGCATCCAGGTCCCGGATGAGGTCGTCGACAGCTTCGGGGCCGGCAAGCGACCCCCGGTCGTCGTGACCGTCAACGGCTACAGCTACCGGAACACGGTGGCAGTCATGGGCGGCGTCTACATGGTGAGCATCAGCGCGCAGCATCGGGCCGCGTCCGGCGTCTCGGCTGGCGATGAGCTGGACATCGACGTGGCGCTGGACACGCAGCCACGCACGGTGCCCGTACCCGACGACCTGGCCGCGGCGCTCGATGCCGATCCGGATGCCAAGCGGACCTGGGATGCGGGCGCATACAGCTACCGCAAGGAGGTCGTCCGGTCGCTGGAGGACGCCAAGACCGAGGAGACGCGGGCCCGGCGACTGGCCAAGGCCGTGACGGCCCTTCACGAGGGCCACTTCTAGCTCGGCGGGATCGCGCCGCGAGTGGATCGAGCCCGCGCGAGGATGTCGCCGGGCGACACGACGGACGCGTCTAGCCCGGCGGGTCGTGCACGCCGCGCCTTCGAGAGCGCGTGCCGTGCCTCGGAACGTGCTCGCCCGGCTCGCACGGCGGCACGCGACGTCGGCGGCTCACATCTGCGGATGATGTCAACGAAATGGTTCGAGGCGGGAGGTTGGCGTCGCCCAAGATCCGGCCGGG
>Ga0105047_10016320_pt1 | contig 11642 bp, 10 predicted proteins | sample MAT04_FD_78384 | JGI IMG/M metagenome (GOLD analysis project Ga0105047, IMG submission 78384) | Freshwater microbial communities from Lake Fryxell liftoff mats and glacier meltwater in Antarctica - MAT-04 (megahit assembly) | ecosystem: Environmental > Aquatic > Freshwater > Ice > Liftoff... | reverse complement strand
GGGTAAGGCGTTCCTCCCACACGGACGGGAGGTGAGCGAACGCGGGTCGGCCCCGGTCTTGACCTCCCCCCTTGTGGGGGAGGTCGCGGCGCAGCCCGCGGGTGGGGGGTGAGCTGCGACCATCGCGCGGACGCCTTTACCCCTCACCCGGCCGTTCGCCTACGGCTCACGACCGCCCTCTCCCGCAAGGGGAGAGGGGCAAGCCGAGACCCGGCCCCCGCCACCGCGGTAGCCGCCCCCCGTCGCCGGGCGTAAGAACACCCCGTCGTCGTCCCGTCTTCCCGAGGCTCCGGGCCGTATGTCGTCGGAACCCCTCGGCGTCGCCCTCGTCGGCTGTGGCACGGTCGGCACGGGGGTCGCCAGAATCCTCCTCGACCACGCCGACCGCCTCACCCGCCGGGCCGGGCGGCCGCTGGCGCTGCGGGCCGTCGTCGTCCGCGACCCCGGCAAGCCGCGCGCCGTCGCCCTCCCCGCCGGCCTGCTCGCCACCGACCCCGCGGCCGCCCTCGCCGACCCGGCGGTTCACGTCGTCGCCGAGTTGATGGGCGGGACGACGGCGGCGAAGGCCGTGGTCCTCGCCGCCCTCGCCGCCGGCAAGCACGTCGTCACGGCGAACAAGGCGCTGCTCGCCGAGGCCGGGGCGGAGATCTTCGAGGCCGCCCGGCGGGCCGAGCGCACGGTCTGCTTCGAGGCCGCCGTCGCCGGCGGGGTGCCGATCATCCGGGCGCTGGCCGAGAGCCTGGCGGCCAATCAGGTGACGGCCATCCAGGGCATCCTCAACGGCACGTCGAACTTCATCCTGACGGCGATGGCCGAGCGCGGCATGACCTACCCGGCGGCCCTGGCCGAGGCCCAGCGGCTGGGGTACGCCGAGGCCGACCCGACGCTCGACGTGGACGGGTCGGACGCGGCCCACAAGCTGGCGATCCTGGCCCAGATCGCGTTCGGGGTGGCGGCCAAGCCGCACGAGATCGAGCGCCAGGGGATCGACACCCTCGACGCCATGGACATCCGGTTCGCCGCCGAACTCGGGTACACGATCAAGCTGCTCGCGGAGGCGTGGACGGGGGAAAGTAGTGGGGTGGTGGGGTGGCGGGGTGGTGCTGAACCCACCACCCCGCCACCCCACCACCCCACCACCCGCACTGTCGCGCTGCACGTCGCCCCCGTGCTGCTGCGGCACACCGACCTGCTGGCCCAGGTCCGCGGGGCGTACAACGCGATCTCGGTCCACGGGGATTTGGTCGGCGAGACGCTCTACCAGGGGCCGGGGGCGGGGATGATGCCGACCGCGAGTTCGGTCGTCGCCGACCTGATTGACCTCGCCGTCGGCCGGGCGCAGCGGACGTTCGCGGCGGCGAAGTTGTGGGGCCGGGAGGGCACGGGGTTCGCGGTCGAGCCGGCGGAGCGGGTGCGGAGCCGGTTCTACTTGCGGCTCCTCGTCGCCGACCGCCCCGGCGTGCTGGCCGACATCACCCGCATTCTGGCGGACGAACAGATCAGCGTGTCCGGGGTCGTGCAGCACGAGGCGGGCGAGGGGGCGAGCGAGCCGGTCCCGCTCGTCCTCGTCACCCACACGGCGGAGACCGGCCGGTTCAAGGCGGCGCTGGGGAAGATCGACCGCCTCCCCGCCGCCGCCGCCCCCGCGGTGTTCTACGCGATGGGCGACTGAGGGCGTTACGGCTTCTTGGGCACGTCCTTCTTCGGCGCGTCGAGCGTCTCGGCCGGGTCGGGGTCGGGCACCTTCAACTCCTTCCGGAGTCGCGCCAGCTCGTCGGCCAGCTCCTGCTGCACCGCCGCGTACTCGGCCTTCCCGTACACGCTCGTCAGCTCCCGCGGGTCGGTCTTGAGGTCGAACAGCTCCCAGTAATCGGCCCCCGGGTCGTAGAAGCGGACGAGCTTGTAGCGGTCGGTGACGACCCCGTAGTGGCGGCGCACGTCGTGCGGGCCGGGGTACTCGTAGTAGTGGTAGTAGAAGCTCTTCCGCCAGTCGGCGGGCGTCGTCCCCTTTAGCACCGGGACCAGACTGCGGCCGTGGACGCCGGCCGGGACGGGCACGCCCGCGCCCTCCAGAATCGTCGGGGCGAGGTCGAGCAGGCTGACGATGTCGCGGGTCGCGTGCCCGGCCTTCGCCACCCCCGGCCAGCGGACGAGGAGCGGGGTGCGCAGCGACTCCTCGAAGATCCACCGCTTGTCGAACCACCCGTGCTCGCCGAGGTAGAAGCCCTGGTCCGAGGCGTAGACCACGACGGTGTTCCCGGCCAGCCCCTCCTCGTCGAGGTAGTCGAGCACCCGGCCGACGCCCTCGTCCACCGCCTTGACGCACCCGAGGTAGTCGTGCAGGTAGCGGTTGTACTTCCACCGGACGAGGTCTTTGCCGTCGATCTTGGCCGCCCGGAAAGCCGCGTTCCGCGGGTCGTAGTAGGCGTCCCACGGCCGCCGCTGGGCGGGGGTCAGGCCGGCCGGGGCGACGAGCTTGAGGTCGCGGGGGGTCAGCGTCCGGGCGATGGTCATGTCCTGCCCGCGCTCGGCGGCCCCGCGGCCGGCGTAGTCGTCGAACAGGGTGTCGGGTTCGGGGTACTGGCGGCCGCCGTCGTGCCCGAGGTGGCGGGCGGGCGGCTCCCACCCGCGGTGCGGGGCCTTGTGCTGGCACATCAGTAGGAACGGCTTGGTCTTGTCGCGGGCCTTGAGCCAGTCGAGCGAGAAGTCGGTGACGAGGTCGGTGACGTACCCGGCGTGCGCCACCCGCTCGCCGTCCCGGATCATCGGCGGGTTGTAGTACCGCCCCTGGTCGGGCAGGACGTGCCAGTGGTCGAACCCGGTCGGGGCCGAGACGAGGTGCCACTTCCCGACCACGGCGGTCTGGTAGCCGGCCTTCTGGAGGAGCTTGGGGAAGGTCGCCTGGGTGCCGTCGAAGGTACTGTTGGAGTTGTTATAGAACCCGTTCGCGTGGCTGTACTTGCCGGTCAGGAGGGTGGCCCGGCTCGGCCCGCAGATGGAGTTCGGGACGAGGCAGCGGTCGAACCGCACCCCGCCGGCCGCGAGCCGGTCGATGTTGGGGGTGGCGAGCAACTTCCGCGGGTCGCCGTACGCGCTGATCGCCTGGTAGGCGTGGTCGTCGGAGAAGATCACGACGACGTTCGGCCGCTTCGGGGCGTCCTTCGGCGCGTCCGCCGCGGCGGCGGCCGTCGGCCCGAGCGCCAGCACGAGGCCGAGCAGGCAGACCGTTCGCGGGGCGACCGACGGGCGCGCGACCATGACGGAACTCCGGGTGTGCATTTCGACTTCCCGACGGCCGGCGTCACGTCGCGGGGTCGCCCACGTCCAGCGCCTTGACCTCGTCCTGCAACATCTTCTGGACCCGCCCCTTCGCCACGTAGACGTTCGCCACTTTCATCCCGAGCTGCCCGGCGGCCTCGGCCCCGGACAGGCCGTCCACGGCGGTCAGGCGGAACGCCTCCCACGTCTTCGCGTCGACCCGCAGCTTCACCCGCTCGGTGGCCGTGTCGAGGAGTTCCCGGTCGAACTCGGCTTCGAGGCGTTCGACCAGGTCGTCGCGGGCGGCGGCCGATTCGAGCGTCTCGCGGACGGCCGTGTCGCCGCTGCCCTGCACGCTCCGCCGGCGGGCGTCGAGCCAGTCGTTCCAGGCCGCCCGGCTGACGGTCTTGAGCCACCCGCGGAAGCTCCGCCCGGGGTCGTACTGGAACGTCCGCATTTGCTTGGCGACGCGGAGCATCACGTCCTGGGCCACGTCGTCGGCGTCGGCGTCCTGGAGGTGCCAGTGGCGGCACCAGAGGCGGACCTGCGGCCCGTACCGGCGGACGAACTGCCCCCAGGCGTCGCCGTCCGCGGCCCCGGCCCCGAGGCGGGCGAGGAGGGTGGGGCTGGTGCGGGCCACGGACGAGTCCATCGCGGAACCTCGGGGCGAAGGTTGCCCGCATTCTCCCCCCCCGGCCCGGCCGCGTCAACCGGGCCGGGACGACGGGGGCGGATCGGATGCGTCCCCCGCCTCCCGCGCCGGGTTCGCCGCGACCGGCGTCGCCGACGGGTGGACCCACTCGCCGGTGCCGTCGGGCGGGTTCTCGCGCTTCCAGATCGGGACGAGTTCCTTCAGCGCGTCGATGGCGTACCGGCAGGCGTCGAACGCGGCGGCCCGGTGCGGGGCACTGACCGCCACCGCCACGCTCACGTCGCCGACCGCGAGCCGCCCGAGGCGGTGGACCAGCGCCACGTCGCCGACCGCCCACCGGCCCCGCACCGCGGCCTCGATCTCGGCCAGCTTCTTCTCCGCCATCGGCGGGTACGCCTCGTAGTCGAGGAACACCGTCACCCGTTCGCCGGTCAGGTCGCGGACGGTGCCGAGGAACAGCGCCACCGCCCCGCAGTGCGGCGACCGCACGGCTTCCGTTAGGGCGTGGTAGTCGATCGGGTCGGGGGTGAGGCGGATCATAGGTGACATTGTAAAGCCCACCCGTAGGAACGGGTGGGCTTTGGCCGATCAGCCCCCGCTCACCGGCGGAATCACCGCCACTTCGTCTCCGCTTCCAAGAACGCGCCCGTCGTCCGCGAAGTCGTGGTTGACCGCGACCGCCGAGCGCTCCAGAAACCCGGCGAGGGCGGGCACGGCCGCGGCGAGCGCCCGGCGCAAGTCGGCGACCGTCGCCCCAACAGGCAGCTCGACCGACACGACGGCGGCACCGGCGAGTTCCTGGGCGCGGGCGAACAGGTGAACCGGAAGCGTCATCGTCAGTCGCTCACTAAATCGCCCAGCGGCTTGCGCAGCTTCGCGCCGATCTCGGGAAGCAAGCCGTAGGCGTAGGCGAGGTACTGCACCGGGTGCAGCGCCCGCTTGCCGCTGCCCTCCTGCATCTGGAGGCGGCACGAACTGCACTCGGTCGAGCCGAACAGGATGCGCGGGCGGTTCAGCTCGTCGAACATCCGCCGCCCGGCCGCCAGCGACGCCTCGTAATTGGCCGCCTTCAACCCCCACGTCCCGGCCATGCCCGAACAACTCACGTCGATCGTGTGGACCGTCACGCCGGGGATGAGTGCCAGCAGCTGCGGGCCGGCGGCCGGGCCGCGCAGCGCCTTCTGGTGGCAGGGGACGTGGTGCCCGAGGGTGAGGTCGAGGCGGCGGAAGTCGGTCTTCAACCGCCCGGCGGCGTGCAGCTCCCAGAGGTACGTCGTGAGTTCGACGGTGTTGGCGGCGAGGGCGGCGGCGTCCGGGTCGTCGAGGATGTCGAGGTAGTCCTGCGACAGCATCAGCGCCGCCGTCGGCTCGGAGCAGACGACCCGGTAGCCCTCGCGGACGAGGTCGGCGAGTGCCCGGACGTTGCGGGTCGCGGCCTCGCGGGCGGCGTCGAGATCGCCCTGGGCGAGCGCCGCCGCCCCGCACCCGACCTGCCGCGGGGGGACGTAGACTTCGACCCCGTTGTGCCGCAGCACGGCCACCGCCGCCGCCCCGATCAGCGGGTCGTTGGTGTTGGCGAACACGTCGATGAAGTACGCCACCCGGTCCCCGCCCCGCACGCCGCGCTTCTTGGTGAGGCCCATGCCCCGGGCGCGGCGGGCGAAGGTGCGCAGCGCGAACGCGGGCAACCGGCGGCGGCGGGCGACGCCGAAGATTTTCTCGATCAGCCACCGGGCGGGGCGGCGGCCGAGCAGGAGGTTCACCAGCGGGGCGAAGTTGCTCCCGGTCGCGGCCAGCGATTCGGCCCGGGCGAGTACCCAGTCGGCCCGGTCGAGGCCGTGGGCGGCGTGGCGGGCGGCCTTCGCTTCGAGCATCAGCCGGGCCACGTCCACGCGCGCGGGGCACTCGTCGCGGCACATCTTGCAGTTCACGCACCGCGCCGCGACCGCCTTCACCTCGTCCGACGCGAGGCCGGCGGAGTCGGCGAGCCGCAGGACGGCGTTCGCCATCCCCCGCGGCGATGCTTCCTCCACCTCGTCCGCCCGGAAGGCCGGGCACATCCGCCCGCGCGGGGCGAGCGTCCGGCAGTCGCCGCACCCGGTACACTTGGCGGCCTCGGCCGCGGGGGAGGAACCGTTCCACACGAGAAGAGGGGCCGCACCCCCCGGGACCGCAATCCCGGGGCTTTCCTGATCCCCTGTCCCCTGCCTCCCGTCGCCTGCCTCCCGTCCCCCGACCACTTCCCGCAGCGGCCACGCCGGGCGGCTCGGGTCGGGGCCGATGATCTTGCCGGGGTTGAACAGGTGCTTCGGGTCGAAGATTCGCTTCAGCTCGCGGAACACGGGCATCAGCGGGCCGTACTGCTTCTCGACCCACGGCGTGCGGGCGATGCCGGTGCCGTGCTGGGTGCTGACCGTCCCGCCGAGGGCGAGGGCGAGGGCGTGGACGGCCTCGGCCACCGGCCACAACTTCTCGCGGTCGGCGGGGGCGTTCAGATCGACGAGCGGGCGGGTGTGGACCTGGGCCGTCAGCCCGTGGATGAGGAACGACGCGCTCAGCTCGAACGCCTTGAGCACGTCCTGCGTCTTGGCCAGGAACTCGGGCAGGGCGTCGGGCGGGACGGCCACGTCCTCGATGAAGGCGACCGGCCGCGGGCCGCTGCCGAGGCCGTACAGCCCGGCGACGGCCGCCTCGCGGACGCCGCGCACCCGCGCCGTGCCGGCCGGGTCGCACGCCGGCTCGACCAGCACCACGAGCTTGTGAACGTCGCGCAGGGCGTCGATCGCCAGGCGCGTGCGCGACGCCGCCTCGCGCTCGGTGTCGGCCTCGAACGCGACCGTCAGCGCCGCCCCGACCGCCGCCGGGATCGCGCCCGCGACCTGGGACGGGGCACCCGGCCGGGCGACGGCGAGGAGGCGGCGGTCGAGCAGGTCGCACCCGACCGGGCCGAACGCCCGAAGATCGAGGGCCGCCCGGGCCGCGGCGTCGAGGGTCGGGAAGCCGAGCAGCGCCAGGCACGTCCCGCCGGCGACGGGGACGGTCCGCAGGGTCGCGGCCGTCACCACCGCGAGCGTCCCCTCGGACCCGACGAGGAGCTTCGCCAGGTCGGGGCCGGCGGGGGTGAGAACGTCGTGGAGCAAGTAGCCACAGCGGTTGAACGCGGTGTGCGGGCGGGTCAGGTGGATCAGCTCGCGGTTCGCCTGGAGGAGGGCGGCGGTGGAAGCGGTGATGGCTTCGGTGCGATCGGGGGAAGAACCTAACCCCCCCGCCCCCTTCCCTAGGAGGGAAGGGGGGGCCGGATTGACTCCCCCTTCCCTCCTAGGGAAGGGGGCGGGGGGGGTTAGGTTGCCGGCCTCGCCGTTATCCCAGACGACATCCAACCCGGCGACGTAATCGCGCGTGTACCCGTAGCGGAAGGCGTTACCGCCGGAAGCGTTCGTCGCCACCATCCCGCCCACGGTGCAGCTCGCCCCGCTCGCGGGGTCCGGCGCGAACCGCCGGCCGGTCGGGGCCAGCGCCGCGTTCAACTCGGCGAGGACGACGCCCGGTTCGACGGTCACGGTGTCGGCGTTAATACTCACGATGCGGCGGAAGTGGGCGCTCAGATCGACGACGAGGCCCGGCCCGAGCGCTTCCCCCGCCACCCCGGTGCCGGCCCCGCGGGGGACGACCGGGACGGCGTGGTCGGCGCAGTAGCGGACGAGGACGGACAGGTCGGCGGCGTCGCGCGGGAAGGCGACGCCGAGGGGCGCGACCTGGAACGGGCTGGCGTCGGTGGCGAACAGCCCGCGCGTGGTCGGGTCGAACGCGAGCCGCCCGCGGAAGGTCTTGCGCAGGTCGGCGGCGATTTGGGCGGGGTCGGGCACGGTGGTGGGGTGGTGGGTGGTGGGGTGGTGACGGCACCACTTCGCTACGTCGCCATCTTCCTACCTCCCGCCCCCGAACACCAGCGACATCAGCTCGGCCCGGGTCGCCGGGTTGGTGCGGAACAGCCCGCGGACGGCGCTCGTGATCGTCATCGACCCGGGCTTGCGCACCCCGCGGATCGTCATACAGCTGTGACTCGCCTCGATAATCACCCCGACCCCGCGCGGCTGCAACTCGGTCATAATCAGGTCGGCGAGGGCTTCGGTCATGCGCTCCTGCACCTGCGGGCGGCGGGCGACGGCGTCCACCACCCGGGCGAGCTTCGACAGCCCGACCACCCGGCCGTCGGGCAGGTAGCCGACGTGGGCCTTGCCGGTGAACGGCAGCAGGTGGTGCTCGCAGCAGCTGGCGAACTCGATGTCCTTGACCAGCACCATCTCGTCGGCGGCCTGGGTGAAGGTCTTCCGCAGGTGGACGGCCGGGTCGAGGTGGAGACCGGCGAAGACCTCGGCGTACATCCGGGCGACCCGGTCGGGCGTCTCGCGCAGCCCCTCGCGGTCCGGGTCTTCGCCGACGGCGTAGAGGATTTCGCGGACCGCCCGGCGGATGCGGGCGTGGTCCACCGGGGCGGCCGAGGTCGCGGCGGCCGCGGCCAGGTCGGCGAGGGTCGGGCCGGCCGGCGGGGGCGGGTCGCGGCGGGGGTTTCCCAAGTCGGCACTCCGGACGGGGGCAATGGAGACGCACGCATTCTACGCCCGCGGCCGCCGGGCTAAAGCCCCCGCCCCGGCCGCCCGCGGCTTTTCCCGTGGGGTAGAATGGTGGTAGTGCGTGGCCCCCGTCCCGTCCCACATCCTCCCAGAAGGGGCTATCCCATGGCGCTCACCGCCGCCCAGGTCGCCGAGCAGAAGAAGCAGGTCGAGGAACTCATCGCCGGGTCCGACGTGGGGTTCGCCAAGGCGCTCTTCTACGGCACGTTCAAGGGCGAACTGCTCTTCCCGTACCCGACCCTACCGGCCGACGAGCGGGCGAAGGCCGACGCGATGGCCGACCGGGTGCGCGACTACGCCGACCGCAGCATCGACCACATGCAGATCGACCGCGACGCGCGCATCCCGGACGACGTGATCCGCGGCCTCGCCGACCTCGGCGTCTACCGCCTGACCATCCCGACCGAGTTCGGCGGCCTCGGGTTCAACCAGCAGATGTACCTCAAGACGATGGAGGTGCTCGGCGGGCACGACGCGAGCGTGGCCGTGTTCGTCAACGCGCACCACAGCATCGGGGCGCGGGCGCTGCTCCTCTTCGGCACGAAGGACCAGCAGGCGAAGTGGCTACCGGGGTTGCTCGACGGCTCGAAACTGTGCGCCTTCGCCCTGACCGAACCCGAGGCCGGGTCCGACGCCGGGAACGTCCAGACGACGGCGACGCCGACCGCCGACGGCACGGCCTACGTGCTGACCGGGACCAAGCACTACATCACCAACGGCGGCATTGCCGACGTGCTGACCGTCATGGCCCGCACCCCCGCCCCGACGCCCGAGAAGCCGGACGCGACGCGCATCACCGCGTTCCTCGTCACGCCCGACCTGCCGGGGTTCGAGGTGGTCGAGGCCCGGGCCGAGAAGTGCGGCATCCGCGGGACGGCGACCGGCAAGCTGCGTTTCACCGACATGCGGGTGCCGAAGGAGAACATCCTCGGCCCGGTCGGGAAGGGGTTGAAGGTCGCGCTCACGGTGCTGGACTTCGGGCGGACGACGTTCGGGGCGAGCTGCACCGGGCACGCCAAGGCGTGCGTCCGGGCGATGGTCGGGCACGCCAAACATCGCGTGCAGTTCCAACAGAGCCTGAGCGAGTTCCAGCTGGTGCAGAAGAAGATCGCGTTCGCCACCGCCCACACCTTCGCGATGGAGGCGGCGACGGCCCAGTGCGCCGCGTTCATCGACCGCGGGTCGGAAGACTTCATGCTCGAAACCGCGATCCTCAAGGTGTTCGCCACCGAACACCTGTGGACGGTGGTGAACGACACCATTCAGGTGTGGGGCGGCAAGGCGTACTTCTGCGACCAGCCGCTCGAACGGTGGATGCGCGACGCCCGGATCAACACCATCGGCGAGGGGGCGAACGAGGTGTTGAAGGCGTTCGTCGCGGTCGTCGGGTGCCGCGGGCCGGGCGAGTACCTGAAGGGGCTGCGCGACGACGTGTTCGGCGGGCGGTGGAGCCTGCGCAAGCTCGGGTCGGCGTTCGGCGTGGGGGCGAGCCTGGCCGCCCCGTGGCTGACGACCGGGACGCCCGACGTGCCGGTGCGCTCGGCCGAGTTGCGCGACGACGCCCACGCCCTCGGCAAGCTCGTCCGCGAGTTCGGATTGAAGTTGCCGCACGTCTTCCTGACGCTCAAGGACGAGGCAAAGTTCGTGCAGGCCCAGCTCGTCCACGAGCGCATCGCCGACATCGCCATCGACCTGTACGTGAGCGCGTGCGTGCTGAGCCGCCTCGACCACCTGCTGGCGACGGCCGGAACGAACGGCAAGCCCGCCGACCCGTTCGCGGACGTGGCCGCCGGCCGCTACTTCCTGCAGCTCGCCTTCCGCCGCGTCCGCGACCGCTTCGCCGCCTTCGACGACAACGACGACGGGGCACTACTCGCCGCGGCGAAGGCGGCGCTGGCGAAGTTCTGAGCGGCCTACCCTCTTATTCGGAAGCCGGATACGATCAAGAGGTAGTCCGCCGCCCCACGGGTGTCGCCCGCCCATGCCGTTCGCCGACGCCGACGGATTCTGGAAGCCACCGAACGTCTTCGACGTTCTCAGCGTCGCAGGGTTCGTCGTCGGCATCGCGTCGATCTGGGTGTCGTGGTGGCTGGCGAAGCGGGATATCGAGAAGCGCCTGACAGAGGCTGCGGACCGCGCGTCCGCGACGGCGCGTGACGAGGTTCGGAGGGTGGCTAAAGCGGTTCTCCATTCCGGCCTCGCCGACACCATCCGGTCGCTCGAACTGACCCGCGAAGCGTGTGGCGGGAAGCAATGGCGACGTGCCGCCGAAGTGTGTCAGCTCGCCCGCGAACAGCTGGCGAGAGTGTTAGCCCAGCCCGCGGCGGACGAGGCGATTCAACCCGAGTTACGGGATTTGTACCGCGTGCTGCAAGATTGTGTCAACGATCTCCGGGTTCAGCCGAAGACCGGAACGGGGACCATGCCCGCCGACGTGTCTCAGGGGTTAGACGAGTCGATCGTCGCCCTTCACCGGGTTGAAGGCCGAATGACGGGCATCCAACTGGAGGCAGGTCGTGGATAGCAAGATGAGCGCCCTCATCAACGCCGCTCTAGATAAGACGAGGGCGGGCGGGCTGGCCTGGAAGGCGTTTAGTGAAGAATCGTTCCGGACCCCCGTCGGGACGGGCTACCTCCACGTCCGACGGATTTGGATCCCCGCCGAGGACGACGACCGGGATCCCACGCCCGAGGTCCGATATTCAGTGCAGGTGTCCGACGCCCGGGGTCGGGTCGTCGCCGAGGAGGACGTTCCCGCACACGGTCCGGACGGACCTGGCCGGTTGCTGACCGATTTGTTCGGTGCCGCCCGCGAGTCGGCACTCGGAACCAGCCAAGTCCTCGAAGAGATGCTCCTCGCCTTGCGCGGTGCGTGAACGCGAGCCGGCAGCCCGACCGCTCCATTAAATCAACCCCATTCATTCCCCCCGTCGCGCCGCCGCGCCCGCCCCCGGAGCATCCCCCGATGTCCCGCCTCCTCGCCGCCGTCCCCGTCGCCGCGCTCGTCGCCGCGCTCGTCGCTCATGCCGTCCCGCCCGACGTGCCGAAGAAAGCTCCCGACAAGGGGTCGCCGGACGAGGCGCTCGCGCAGGTGCGCG
>Ga0105047_10016319_pt1 | contig 11642 bp, 14 predicted proteins | sample MAT04_FD_78384 | JGI IMG/M metagenome (GOLD analysis project Ga0105047, IMG submission 78384) | Freshwater microbial communities from Lake Fryxell liftoff mats and glacier meltwater in Antarctica - MAT-04 (megahit assembly) | ecosystem: Environmental > Aquatic > Freshwater > Ice > Liftoff... | reverse complement strand
GCCGCTGATTTCTGTTCAGCTCAATTTCGCGATGATGTCTTGAACCGGCAGCCGGTCGGCCTGGTCCCTCCCAACGTGACTCAGCGCGATTCGGCCACCGGCATCCACCACAAAATCACCGCCGCGCTGAAGGGGGTCCTCGGTGATTCTGGGCATGCGCTTGCCGCGCAGAAATCTGAGCGCGTAGGCAAGCAGGATCCTCGGACCAAAGACTTTCATCCACGCGTTGCGGCCCAGGCCGTAGGCCCGGTATATCTCGAGACCGGGATTTGGGATGAAGCGCGTGCCGGCCCGCAATTCGGGGGCCAATTCGTGGTCGAGGACGTGCGTGACCCAGCGCGATAGCCGCTCGGCCGGCGCCAGCGAAATCACAATGACGCTGGCTTCGACTGCGCTCCGATACAGGGACTGATGCAACTGCACCAGATGCGTCACTCAGTAGTGTCAGGCCAGGTGGCGCATGAACACGAGGGATAGGGGCTTGGGGTGCTCCGCGAGCGACATGTTCCGCCCGTTGATGTCACGCGCTTCGAAGAGTGGCGCGGCGTCGCCTATGCGCGGAACGCGCAGTCTCGATGTTGATTTCTCGTCTGCCAGTCGCATGGTTCGTTTCTCCTGTCCATAGACGCAGCGAACCTGGCCGTCCTTACCCCCTGCGCGCGCCTGATCGCCGCTCGTTTTAGGCATTTTGCAGGAGAACGGCCTGCCGCATGTCACCCTTTGAGCATACAAGGGGAGAAACCCTTTCGCTCCCTTTCTCCCGTTCTTCTCTCGAATTCCTTGGCCCGCGCGTATCTCGACGTGTTTTCTGATGCGCTGACGTTGACTTTGCAGGAGCCATGGAAATGTGACGCCGCTCACAGTCGATCGTTGCGAAGTCCGCTACGATGCAAGGGCATGGAGCGGAGTCCATCCTGTCTCCCGAGGAAGTAAATGAGCCTGAACGATGCGCTGGCCGCGCAAAAGCAAAGCTACCTGTCCGAGATCGAGATCTTCCAGGATCTTTCGGCCGAGGAGATGGCCGAACTCGGCCGCGCCGCGCCGATGAAACAGATCGAGCCCGGCGCGATCTTTCGCGCGCCGGACGATCCGGACGAGGTTCTCTTCATCCTGAAAAAGGGTCGGGTAAAGCTGTATCAATTAAGCCCAGATGGGCGGGCCCTGACCATGCATCTGTATGAAGCCGGATCGATCTTTGGCGAGATGCCGCTGCTGGGCCAGGGCATGCACGGCAGCTTTGCCCAGGCGCTGACGCCCTGCTTTTTGTGCCTGATGTCGCCCCAGGACGTGAAACGATTGTTGATCGGAGATCCGAGGATCGCGACCCGGATTGTCGAGTCACTGAGCGAGAGGTTGGCCGTTGTCGAAAATCGGCTTCTCGACTTTGCGTTCCGGCGCGTGCCGGAACGCCTGGCGCGCCTGCTCCTTCAACTCGCGCAATTGCATCGCAGTCTGCTCTTGCGCTCGCCGCGGATGGAGGTGCGTTTCACCCACGAGGAGCTGGCCGATATGATCGGGACGACCCGCGAGACGACGACAAAACTGCTGAACGAGATGCGTTTACGCGGACTGGTCGAATTGCAGCGCGCCCGCATTACGCTGGTCGACCTGAATGGCTTGCAACGCATCGCGGCGGGTGAGCCGAGCGGCATCACAGTCGAGTTGCCCTCTCCCGAGTAGCCTGGCGCTCCGGCGCTTTGGCGGCGCCGGGGAGTCGCCAGCCCCACTCATTTCAATCAGCCAAGGCTCATTTCTCCGGGGGATACTGTGCCCAATCATGAGTAAAGCGGTATTCGAAGGTCTGATCTTTGACCTTGGCGACAACCCCGTGGCTGGTTCACAAGTCGGCGCCGACGCCACCTACGTCGTCGTTGAGGACGGCTTCGCCTATCACGTCGACGCCCATCGGGTTGACGAGCAGGTCATGGCCCGCTTCGCCGGGCAAGTCCAGGAAAACCGGGATCTCATCGGCGAGGGCATGATGAAGATGCTGGGCAAGGACGACCTGTTCACCAAGGTCTCGGTCGATCGCGCGCTCAAGAACTTCAGCCAGCAAGCCGCCAAGATCTACGAGACCGGCATCCCTCAGGAAACCCGGGCCTATCTCGGCATGCTCGGCTTCCGGATCGTCATCGACCGGCATGGCGACGTGCAGCGAATTGATATGCCGACCCAGGCAAGCGACGACGAAGGTTGACAAGATGAGAACGATTTTGGTAACCGGCGCGACCGATGGCATCGGCAAGGCCACCGCGCTCGCCCTCGCCCAACAAGGCCATCTCGTCATCGTGCATGGCCGCACAACGGCCAAAGCCCGTGCGGTGGTGGACGAGCTGCACGCTGCGACCGGCAGCGAGTATGTTGACTATGTTGCCGGCGACTTCTCGCGACTGGCCGATGTGCGCGCGCTGGCGAACGAGGTTGTTGAGCGTCATCCCGGGCTCGACACCCTGGTCAACAACGCCGGCGTCTACATGAACACGCGGGAACTGAGCGCGGACGGGTTTGAGCTGAGCCTGGCCGTCAACCACCTTGCGCCGTATCTGCTGACCCGCCTGCTCATCCCGGCGCTCATGCTGTCCGCGCCGGCCCGCATCGTCCACGTGAGTTCGGTCGCCCACTCGCGCGGGAAGATCGATTTCGATGATCTCAACAGTGAGCGGGCCTTCAACGGGTATGGCGTCTATGCCGCCTCGAAGCTGGCCAACATCCTGTTCTCCAATGCCCTGGCCCGGCGACTGGCTCCGCCAAGCGTCGCCTCGAACGCGTTGCACCCCGGGGTGATCACCACCAAGCTCCTGGCGACCGGTTTCAACATGGCCGGGGCGGAGACGGCCCGCGGCGCGCAGACCTCCGTGTATCTGGCGAGCGCGCCCGAGGTCGAGGGCCTGACCGGGCGGTATTTTGATGACCGGCGTGAGAAACCGGCCTCCGCGTCGGCCCGCGACGAGGCGCTTCAGGAGCGCCTGTGGCGGGTCAGCGCGGAGATGGTGGGGTTGACGGAGGAGTGAGTTCCGGCTTCAGCACCACTCCGCGGTAATTTCGCCCGTCCGTCAGGATCTTCAGCGGCGCGACAATTACGCCTGTGGGGTTCGCTTTGGACAACACTTTTTTTAGCGCGCGTCGGCCGGGAGCGGCCCGGAGACGGGCGGCTCGGTGTTGAAGACCAGGTCCCACACGTTGCTGGTCACTCCAAAGCGCGCATGCGGCGTCTTGTAGTGGTGCTCCATGTGGTGGCGCTTGAGGAACTTCATGATCTCCATCTTCGTGCGCGAATGATGGGTGGCGTAGTGCACCATGTCGTACGACACATAGCCCAGGGTGAAGCCGGCCAGAGTCGGCATGAGCAGATGCGGCACACCCAGCAGATTGTTGAAGAGCAGCGAGAACAGCCCGAAGGCGACAAACGCCATGGGGATGCTGACCGCTGGCGGCATCACCAGACGAGTCTTGATGTGCGGCTGGACGTGATGGATGTGGTGAAAGAGAAAGACGATCTGGGCCGCCGTGCGGGTCTTGGGCTCCAGATGAAAGACAAAGCGGTGGATGACATACTCGGAGAAGGTCCAGACCAGCATGAATCCGAGGATGAACATCAGGGGCACCCAGATCGGCGATTGTGACGCCGGCCAGGCAGCCACGCCCAAATACAGGAAGACCGCCACCACGGGCATCCAGATGATCAGGATCGCCTGCGGGGTGACGTGGGTGAACATCTCCAGCGCGTCCGACTTGAACATCCGGATCGGGGTCTGATCGTAGGTGATCTTGTCCTCAGGGTAGTCGTCGACATTGACGGCCATCAGGTTATCGAGCAGTTTCATAGGGCACCTCCAAAGGGTGGCGGTATTCTACGCCCCCGACCTGACAGGTCACCGGCCACCCGCTGCCACCTGACAGGTCATGCGAGCGCTCGAAACACCTGCTGGCCGCCACCCGTTATAATTCGGCGTCCTTGAGAGCGACACTTTCAAACAATCGAGAGGTAAAGCACAATGGCAAAAGGTCAGGTCACCAAGAAAACGGAAAAGAAGAAGCCCGCGAAGACGCTGAAAGAGAAGCGGTTGGAGAAGGCGGCCAAGAAGGGCGCCAAGTAGCTCCCATCGCCGTTGACAGCGGGCGCACCTCAGTTCTGAGGTGCGCCCACTGTGTTTTTCGGGGCGTCCCATCACGCCCCCAGGAGTCAGCATGCGCCACATCCCCGGCCGGCCCGCCCCCGATGAGTATCATCCCTACTACGCCCTGTATGTCGATCGGGTGCCCGACGGCGACATCGTCGCGCATCTCGAGCGCCAGCTCGCGGACACCCTCGCGCTGATCGAGCCGCTCACCCCGGCTCAGGCGAACTTTCGCCCGAAACCGGACGACTGGCATGTCACTCAGGTCATCGGACACCTGGCCGACTCCGAGCGGGTGTTCTCCTACCGCGCCCTGCGCTTCGCCCGCAACGACCTGACCCCGCTGCCCGGCATCGATCAGGATGTGCTCATGGCCGGCAGCGCCTTTGACCGCCGCCCGCTGGCCGACGTGCTGGCCGAGTTTGCCTCCGCCCGGCGGGCGACGATCTCGCTCTTCGCCAGCCTCGAGCCCGAGGCCTGGCTGCGGCGTGGCAGCGCCGACGGAAACCCAGCCAGCGTGCGGGCATTGGCCTACATGACCGCCGGCCACGAGTTGCACCACATCGCGGACTTTCACGCGCGATACGGGATCTAACGGCAGATACTTCGCCCCTACTCCCGGTTGTACTTCGCCGCCGCTTCTTCGGCCGCCTTGCGGGCCATCGCTTCGCGCACGGCCCGGGCGCGCTCCTCGGCGGCGCGGGCGGCCACAATCACCCGCTGGCGCTCGGCGGTGTTCAAGGTCGCCAGGCGGTCCTGGGCCTGCTCGACGCTTTCGCCGGCCGGCCGCAGGGCCAGCCCTTTGAGCGCAAAACGCACCAGCTCCTCACGCCGGTCGGGATCCGCGACGAAGCGCGGGGCCTGGGTGAGCTCGGCCAGCTCGCGCACGTTCTCGGTGAGCACGCCGAGCAGGCTGGCCTGGCGTTCGGCCGGCGATGCGCCACCCAGCGACTCCCTTAGCGCGTCGTCACGCAATAGCCAGGCCGTGATCAGGGTCAGGGAGAGCCGGTTGCGATCCTTGCGCGGGTCGGCGCGGGTGAAGGCGCCCACTTGCGGATCGCTGAGCGGCTGGGCGCCCACGTCGAGCAGCAGATCGGCGATGACGGCCGCCACGTTCACCGAGCCCAGCTTGCCAATTCGCGGTTCGGCTAAGTAGGTCATCACAAGTTCTTGATACCCATTCGCTACTACCCCGTACCAGCAAATGCCAAACCAGGGACCTATCGCGAGCACTTAACAGAAGAACGAAGAAAGAAGGCGAATCGAAGCACCCGGGATTCTTGATCTTCCATAACCTTCTGTTCTTCGTTCTTCTGTTAAACAGCTGCTGATAGCCCCAGATTCAATTGGGCTCGACGGCTTTTGGCTCGCCGTTAATTCGTCAAAAAGTTCTGGCAGTTCACTTAGCCCAACGCGGTGGAGCATGCCAGGCAGCGGGTGAGCGCCTCGAGCGGTGGACCTTCGCGTTGGATGAGCCCGATTGCAGGCGGGTCTGCGGGCCTGGCACGTGCGATAAAATGCGCGTCCCTATGACACTGGTAACGCTTCTGCTTCTGGTTGGCGGCCTGGCCTTGCTCTTTGTGGGCGGCGAGTTGCTCGTCCGCGGGTCGACCCGACTTGCCGCCGCGGCCGGCATCTCGCCCCTCATCGTCGGATTGACTGTGGTTGCTTTTGGCACGAGCGCGCCCGAGTTTGCCGTCTCGGTCCAGGCGGGCTTGGCCGGTCAGTCAGACATCTCCGTCGGGAATGTCGTGGGCAGCAACATCGGCAACGTCCTGTTCATCCTTGGGATCGCCGCGCTGATCACACCGCTGGCTGTTGCGCAGAACATGGTTCGTCGAGACGTGCCACTCATGATCGCCGCTTCGGCGGGGCTGTGGGTTATGGCGCTGGATGGCATGGTGAGTCGGCTCGAAGGTTTCATGCTGTTCGCTGGAATCGTCGCCTATACCGTGTACGCCATTCGCGAAGGCCGGCGCGAATCGGCGGCCGTCAGGAACGAATACGAGGCCGCGTTTGGCGCGGAGCGCAAGCCAGCCATGCGCGAGTCCGCGTTGAATCTCGCTCTGGTCGCGGGTGGGATTGGGCTGCTTGTCATCGGGGCAGGCTGGCTGGTCGATGGCGCGGTCGTCATCGCGCGCTGGCTCGGCCTGAGCGAACTCATTATTGGCCTGACGATCGTCGCGATTGGCACCTCGTTGCCCGAATTGGCGACATCGGTCATTGCCGCGATCCGCGGCCAGCGCGACATTGCCGTTGGCAACATCGTCGGCAGCAATCTGTTCAACATTTTGGGGGTACTCGGGCTCACGGCGATTGTCGCTCCCGCTGGCGTCGCGGTGCCGCAGGTGGCCCTGAATTTTGATATTCCGGTCATGACCGCGGTCGCGGTCGCCTGCCTGCCGGTGTTTTTCAGCGGGTATCAGATCTCTCGCTGGGAGGGCGGCCTGTTTTTGGCTTACTACATTGCGTATGCAGCCTATCTCGTGCTCGGCGCGGCCGACCACGACGCCTTGCCGATCTTCAGCGCGGCGATGCTGGGCTTTGTCATCCCGCTCACAACCGTGACGCTGGCCGTCGTCGTTGTGCGCGGGATGCGCAGCGCGCGACGGGCCTCCGCCGGTTGAGCCAAGCAGAGGCTTCAAGTCCGCGACGCGGGTAACGTCTACCAGGTGACTCGGCGCAACCCCTGGACCAGGTCGAAGTGCCCATCGCGGCTGAGCACGGGCAATCCGTGTTCGCTCTACACGCTGGCCCGAGCCAACGCCTGCAACATTGCGCCGAGCGCGCCCGCCAGGGCCTCCCGATCGGCCCGGTGGGCGCGAGCCTTGCCAAGGGCGATGCCGTCATCGGCGATTATCCAGCTCTCGGCCCGGCCGCGGGCGAGGGCGATCTCCAGGGCCTCCAGCGCGCGACCCTCGCGGATGGGAAGCATGGCGATGCTGCCATTGACCGGGCCATAGGCAAACGCGCCGACCAGACTGTCGAGCGCTTCGGGATCCGTGGCGCCCACCGATGCGGCGTCCGGAACCTCACCCGCGCGCACGGCGCTGACAAGCGTGACGAATCCGGCCGTGTCCATCTGGAAATCCGGCCCTTCGCCGGCCGACCGCGGAAAGTCAAACATCTCAAGCAGGCGCTCCAGGAGCGCATCACTGGACCCAACCTCGGCCAGCCGATGAGTGCGCGGATCGGGGAAAGTCTGTTCGACCCAGGCGCCGCCACGGGCGTAGTACAGGAAAAGCTGCTGGCCGCGCCCGGGGACCGCCCGGACGGCAATGACGGCGCTGTGCGGCTGAGTGAGCGCGCGGGCCATGCCGAGCAGGGCGGATTCAAACTGGATCTGACCTGCCGCGGTCTGGCGGGCAAGCTTACGCGCGATCAGGCTCTCTTCGCCGCTGACGAACATCGCCTGTCGTTCCGCCGGTGTGGCCGGCAGGAGCTGAGCCGGATCGATGCCGATGATGTCGTCCGCGCGCATGAGGGCGGCCAGCGCCACGAATTCAGACCGATCGAGCAGGTATTCCACGACCGTCACGAGCTCAGCGCAGCGAGCAGCGAATCCATGACCTTGCCAAAGCTGGCCGCGTCGATCCCGCCGATCTGGCTCTTGCCGTCCGCGGCCCCGATCATCAGCCAGGCCCGCCCGCCGCCGGCGACGACCGCGAACTCGCGCGCCTCGCTCTCTTGATCCGGCACGATCTGCATCATCGCAATGGTGCCCGAATATTGCATGGCCTTGATCGACTCAAAGAAAGCCCGTTTTGGGGCGTCAACCGGGCCGTTCTGGGCCAGCGCGTCCAGCCCCTCGGCATCGTTGCCATCCCGGATGAAGTTGTAGGCGGCCAGCATGGCGGCGGTGTCCAGTTCGAATCCGGCCCCATCGGCGCCCGCGGCCGGCAAAGCGAAGATGTCTTGCAGGCGTTCGCGCAGTTGGGTGTTGTCCCCGACGTCGGCGAGTCGATGGATCTGATCGTTGGGCAGTGTCTGCTCTACATACACGCCGGCCTGGCCATAGTGCAGGAAGAGTTGCTGGCCGGCGTTTGGGAGCGTCTTGACCGTGATCAGCGCGGTCTGCGGGCGGGTGACCGCTCCCATGAGGCGCATCACATTGTCCTCGAGCTGGGCGTCGCCTCCCGACACGCGCAACAGCTTGCGCGCGCTCAGGCTTGCCTCGCCGGCCGCATACAGGGCCTGCCGTTCGGCGGCGCTTTCGGGCAACAAACGGCTGGGGTCGAGCCCGATGATTCCGTTGGCGCGCGTCAGCGCCGCCAGCATAAAGAACTCCGCCCGACTAAAGTTGATCTGCATGTTTCCCCTAAGGTTTGCGGGCGGCTCCGCTTGCCGCCAGATCGTCCAGGACCGCCACGATCAACTGCCGCGCATCCTGCAGCCGCGCGATCGAGAGCGGCGCGTCTTCATCGCCGAACCTGACCTGCCAGGTCTTCGCGTCGCCCGAAAGATCCAGATATGCCTCGTTCCGGCTTAGGCGCAGCAACAGATCACGCACCCGCGGGTTGCGCAGCAGTGCCGCCGCGCGCGCCGGGTCGGTGGACCGCGCCGCGTATTCGGCATCCAGGCTCGGGTCGCCGGTCTGGAAGGATTCGCCGCCGCGCTGGGTCAGCGCGAGCGACAGTTGGGATGACTTGCGCGACTCGGCGTGCAACTGAAACGGCGCGAGAGGTTGGAACGAGCCCTGCGCCAGAAACTTGGTGTACGACAGGATGCTGTCACCCGGCCCATCGAGCGTGCTCCAAGCTTCCAGCGTAATGGTCCGGCCATTCTCGGTGAAAGACACTTTGCGCGCGCGGCCGATCGGATTCTGCGAATATGTCCCGCCGGATGCCTGGGCGAAGGCCTGCCAGGTCTCGGCGCTGGAGGGCAGGCTCTGTGAGCGATTGCTCGCCAACAGCAGTCCCGCGACGAGGGCAAAGGCCAGCAGCCCAATGACGATGATCATTCCTGAGGTCATAGGCGTGGGTCTACTTCTTGGCGCCGCCAAAGCTGATTCCAAACGAGATTGGCCCAAGTTTCACCTTGGTGTTCTTGCCAATGCTTAGCCCGAGTTCGAGCTTCAGCCCGATTTCGGCGTTGACCCCGACGTTGGCGCCGGCGATGTTCACACCGGTCTCGCCCTTGATGGATGCCAGGTTGACCCCGGCCTCGGCCCCGACCGATCCGTCGTAGTAGCCGGCGAATGCCTTCCCCTGCAGCACTTTGACGTCGACACCGCCCGTCCAACCCAGATCCTTGTCGCCCACCATCGTGCCTTCGACCTTGGCCCGCGCAGCATAGACCTCGAGGGCGCCGCCGAGCAGCCATTTGCCATCGACTTTTTTCAGCCCGATGCCGGCCAGGCCGCCGCCGAGTTCCCCCTTGCCATAACCGCCGAAAAACTCGCCGCTCTTGAGCGCGCCGCTGAACAGGTCCACCCCGAATTCGAAACCCTTGCCGGAGGTGAACTTGCCCTTGAGCTTGAAGGTCTTGAGGACGTTGTCGATCGCCCCGTCGATAAAGGGAATGCCGGTCAGGCCACCCGAACCGCCCGATTCGCCGCCCGCGCCGGGCCCACCGCCTGGGCTTCCTGGCCCGCCACCGCCCTGGCCGGGTTGCCCGCGCAAGACCGCGGCGGCTTGGTCTTCGGCCTGGCGGAAGGCCGCGCTGATCCGCTGCGTGACGCGCCCGGCCTCGCTGAGGGCGCTCGCGAGCCGGGTCAGGCTGGGCAGCACATCGCCGTTCATCTCGGCGTAGAAGGCAGTCGCCCCCGGGCCGACCCAGTCGCCGCCCTGGAGGGTGTCCATGGATTGGCGCACGCTCTGGATCAGCCCCCTGGCGCTGTCCGACTCGGTCTGAAACCCGCGCGAGATCTGCGCGAGCTGGTCATGGTCAACTCGGACACGATTTGAGGACATACCGGGAGAGTATAGAGCATCTCGTTGATAAGGTTGATAAGGTTGGTAAGGTGGTAAGGTGGGTAAGGCTCCCAACGTCATCAACGATCCGAACCCCACCTGAAAATGACGACTGCCCCCGCCGGGAGGGCGATGTCTCCGGCCGGAGCGCCGGCGCCGAAGACGGTTGTCGGCTGGCCGGCGAGTGGGACCGGCGCGGCGGACAGGTCGATCGAGGCGGTCTGGGCCTGCAGGCTGAAGTTGAAGATCTCCAGCACAACGTCCGATCCCGACCAGCGCCATAGGCCGAAGCAGGCCTCTCCGCACGGGCCAAGGTCGTCTTTCTCCAAGACAAGGAAATCGCGACCGCGCAGGGCCGGCGTTTTGGCCCGGAGCTGAACGAGTTGGCGGTAATAGTTGAGCAGCGAGGAGGGATCGGCGTCCTGCTCCTCGACCGAGATGCCGTCATTGGGTTTGTTGTTGCGGTTGGCGAGCTTGAACCAGGTTGTCACGCCCGGCCCGCTCTCGGCCGTCCGCCAGTCCATCGGCTCGCGGCGGTATTCGTCGTAGATCGGCCCCGGGCCTTTGGTCCCGCGCATGCCGATCTCCTCGCCGTAGTAGATGAAGGGTGTGCCGGGCAACAGCAACTCGGCCGCTGCGGCCAGACGCATGCGCACTGGATCGCCACTGGTCTCGCTGGCGATCCGATTTGTGTCGTGGTTGCTGGCGAAGCGGACCATTTGGGCGCCGCGCGGATACAGGCGCTGGGCGACCTTGAGGGCCGAGTTCAGCCCCAGCCCGGGCAGCTTGCCGCCCAGGATCGCGTCGTTGTTGACGGCGTTGTCGCCCGCCAGCGAGAGATAAAACGGGAAGTCAAAGAGCGCGTCAAAGCCATAGCCGAAATAGTCGCGCAGCTTGAAGGGCGTGTCCCACACCTCGCCCAACAGCAGGGCCTCGGGGTTCTTCGCCTTGACCGCCGCGCGCAGCTTCTGCCAGAAGGGTTCCTTGACGCCCAGGGCGTAGTCGCAGCGCAGGCCGTCCGCGCCGGCATCGAGCCAGAACAGGCCGGCCTTGATCAAATAGTCGGCGACCTCGGGGTTGTCGTGATTCCAATTTGGCAGATCCCGCACGCCAAAGAATGAACTGTAAGCGGTGTTGTCGCTGTTGAATTGATACCAGGAGCTGTATTTACTCTTCGGGTTCTTGTAGGCGTCCTTGAAGAAGGGATGGGTGTCGCCCGAATGGTTGGCGACGTAATCGACGATGAGCTTGATCCCGCGGGCATGGGCGGCTTTGGCCAGCGATTTGAAATCGTCGAGCGTGCCCAGTTGCGGGTTGACGCTGAAGTAGTCGCCGACGTCGTAGCCGTGGTAGCTGGCCGAGGGGTAGAACGGGGTGAGCCAGATTACGCCTACGCCCAACGATTGGATGTAATCCAGCTTCTGCTCGATGCCCTTCAAGTCGCCAATTCCGTTGCCGTCGTTGTCCTGAAACGAGCGCGGGAAGATCTGATAGCCGACCACGTCGTTAAACCAGGCCGGGGTCTTGATCGTCGGGCGCGGGTCGGGGGTGGGGCTGGGCGTCGGGGCGACCGTGGGCGCAACCGTGGCTGTGCGGACAAAGTTCGCCGTCG
>Ga0105047_10016318_pt1 | contig 11642 bp, 9 predicted proteins | sample MAT04_FD_78384 | JGI IMG/M metagenome (GOLD analysis project Ga0105047, IMG submission 78384) | Freshwater microbial communities from Lake Fryxell liftoff mats and glacier meltwater in Antarctica - MAT-04 (megahit assembly) | ecosystem: Environmental > Aquatic > Freshwater > Ice > Liftoff... | reverse complement strand
GTTCCTGAACGGTCGGATTGGACTGACCGTACGAAAAAGATGTCAGGAACCGAATTATCCATTTTTGCGAAAACGGTTCCTGACACCTTAAGGCGTTTTTTGACACCTTAAGGCGTTTTTTGACATCTTAAGGCGTTTTTTAACAAAACACCGTGTTGAATCAACTAAAGCTGTGTCCCCGTATCCCACTCCCCCTGACAAATTGACAGAATTCAATCAAAGACGCCTGACCCCTTTGATTGACCCCAGAGGAATTGAGTCCTGCCCCCTTTCTTAGTCCTGACCCCTTTCTTATCCACCGGTTTGATCCCGGCGCACCCTGACCCCCTTCTTCTTCTCGTTTCACCTGCTCCCGAAACAGTACTCACAATCTCAACACGTTTCAACCGCATCGAACACTGAAACCCATGCCTCAGAAAATCCAACACCCCTGCCGAATTCCTCCGCCAAACAACGCAAAAAATTGAATTCAAAAAAATTCGAATCTACTGTTGAATCGTTTCAAGACCGTTCATGACACCTTTGAGATTTTTCCGAGACAGGTCGGACTACGTAGGCAGATTTGCATCCTTCAGGAAGTTCAACGGCAATCGGCCGCCTGGCTGGCAGACTTGCCGAAGGTAATTCCAATCCTGCCGATTGCCTCAATGGCGTGGAGGCATCGGCGGGGCGACAGACTGGCCCCGATGATGCGGGCTGGGATTGAGCTTCGGATACAAACGCCAGGCCGGTATCGTGAGATGAAAAATGCCGGGCCTCGGCCTGGACTTAACGGCCGCGATGCGTTCTCGTGTGCCGGGATGCGTGTCGAGCCAACCAGTGGGCGTTTGAAGTGCAAACTCAACCTGCATCCGTGATTTGTCCATCGCAGCATCGGCGAAAGCAACTATTTCTGCCGTGAGATTCCCGACTCCGTTTGGCCGCATACGGCTGGTTACGTAGTACATGAATCCTCGCTTCATTGTCTCCTGATACCCCAAAGACAATTCGATCAATCGCCGCGTTGAACCGAAGAAGGCTTCGCTGCCAGCGAGCTCCGCTTCATACCGATCTGCGTCGAACTCCTGTCGACGCGATACAAAAAACGTCAGGAAAATTCCGATATTGGCAAGGCCTTTGACAATCATCGCACCGATCGACTGAGTCGCCCAAAGCACGAATCGGAAAATCTTTTCACCACTGGTTTCGCCATGTTCTCCTTCGGTCGCAGCGTCAGCCACACTCTGCTGAACGGCCATCGCGTTGACGCACCAGCAGATGAACAGGAAAACAAAGTGCTGTAGAGCCATGCCACCTCTCTGACTGAAATGTCCCAGTTCATGGGCGATGATTCCGGCCAACTGCTGTGTATTCATACCCGCGATCAAAGGCGCGCCGATGGTCAAGACAAGCCTCTGGCGGAACAGTCCCCATAAGCCACCTTCGTAGCTGGCAGATGCGTTCACATCCAAAGTCATCCGAATCTCAGCGGGCCGCGGGGCTCCCAGCGTATCGGCGACTTTGGCCACAAAGGAGTGCAGCAACGGAGCTTCTTTCAGCGTGAGAATGTCTCGGGAAGAATCGTTTGACCTGCGAAGTAACGTCGCACCAATCATCGAAAAAATGGTGGCTGCGCCAGCGAACAGTACAGACACATGAAAGACAATCACCAGAATCAACACTTTGCCACGCACTCCCAGACTCATCGGCACAATATTGACAGCATACCAATACATCCCATAGATGCCTGTGGCCACCATCGCGAAGTACACGATCAGCAGAGTGATGGCGAACGCCGTCAAGAGTAACGTAAGTCGATAACCCAAACCGGGGCCTCGGCGAGGAATGGTTCCTTCAAAGCCTGCCAGTAATTCTCTCAGTGTGTCGGCATCGGACTGCCGTTCGTTCGAGACTTCCGTCGATCGCATGCCGGCCGGCGCAGAAGCATCCGACTCGGATGGAATGGCAGGTCGATCTTCGCTGGCTTTCGAAGCGGTCCATTCAATTCGAGTGCCGCAGGCGGGGCACTTTCCGTGAAACCTCAACTTGCCTGGTCGCAGCTTTAGCCCGCGTTGGCACTCCGGGCAACTCAGCGAGTGACTCATTCCGATTCCTCCCGAATTTCCCAAACAGTCGATTATCTCGGCGAGCTAGCATTGCCTGCACATCGAAAACTGTCTGCATATTTTCGAGATGCTGACAGGTCAGGGGCTGGCACAGGGTGGGCTGTTGAAAATGTGTCGGGCTGGTGAATTTGGCGCGAATTTGTATTGAAGAACTGCTACGCGCCTTGTTACTTGGCAAAACAAAGGGGGGGGGGAAAAATGTCAGGAGCCGAATACGCATATGAGGGGAAACGGTTCTTGACACGTTTGAGATTTCCCTGCCACAGTGGTTGATTCATGGCTTGAAGCCGACGCTTCGCTGTCGTCGATGCTTTCCTCGACTGCGTGATGTCAACCGCTCCGAAACCGCTGGCCGTGTTCCGGCAGAACACCGTCTCTATTTTGTGATCTGCGAAGCAGATCCCCACTCGCCGCCGAAGACGAACTGGGATACAGTTTTCCGACCTCTGGAGGCGAGGTCACGTTTTTGATATTCTGAAGGCAGTGTGTTGGGATCGGCAGCGTAGCCAATCGCCAATCCAGTCACCGCCTGGATACCTTCCGGGATGCGATACAGTTCCCGAGCTTTATCGGGAAGAATTCCGATCATCTGGTGAACGAATAGTCCTCGGGCCGTCGCTTCAAACGTCAGGTTGGCACTGGCAAGACCGAGATCATGGATGGCTGCCGCGTTAGGCTGACCATTGCGAGTGAACTGGAGATTCGTGCAGCCAATGGCCAGCACCGGGGCAGCCGCCGCCCACCCCTGATTGCCCTCAACCAGGCACGAGAGTAATGTCTGAAATGCATCCTCATCGTGTTTCACCGCAACAATGTAGCTCCACGGCTGTTCGTTGTATGAGGATGCCGCCCAGCGTGCCGCTTCGAACGCAGACCGAAGGTCTTCACTTGAAACAGGACGATCAGCGAAGGCGTAAGGACTCCATCGCCGGGCAATCAGCTCATTGATCGGGTGATCAGGATTGGCTTGCTTCTGCGTGTTCATTTTTCAGATCTCCGGCTGGCTACAAATTAATCAATGCTATTCCCTGTTGTCTACTCGCTTCAGTCGAGCCTGCAGTCGTTGAACCGTGTGGACCAATTCAGTCAAAGCCTGCTGCCTCAGCAAAGCTGTCTCAGTCACAGGTTCACGCAGCAACTGTTGCAGCAACTGAATTCTGCCAACCTGTTCACCAATCTGCTCACCTTCCTCTCTGCCTTCTTCTCTGCCTTCTTCTCTGCCTTCCTGCTTTGCGCAGAGTTTGGCTTCTTCGATACCGGACTCGTAATCACGGATGGCTTTCAATTGCGAATCATGACGGTGGCGTTGTTCGGGGATGCGTGCGACCATTTCAAGAACTCCTATGGCTGGCTGAAACGCAGCCTCCTCAAAAAAGCTGCGCAATTCCTCAACACTGAGGTGTTGCGCCGATTTCAGAAAGAAAGCCCACTGCGACAGGCCCGGCGCAGTACGAACTGTCGTCTTATCGTCAGTATACTTAGGACCGGCGCGGGAATAACTGTCGAGATTGTCGTGGATCGCTCCGCGATCCAACGTTGGTTCGCGGAGCGAACCACGACATTTGTTTCCGCGCCGATCCTTAGGCAATTCGACTATGTGTATCTGAAAATGGTCAGTGAGTTCAAGACCGTGTCGAAGATCGCACAGCGAGAATCGCAGGTGTTCGGAATTCGCCTGTTTGAACATGACACTTGACAGAAAACAGATACTGATCACTGGCCGTAATTGAGTGAACGATTCACTCTCCTGCAACTGGTTGGAATACAGGCAACTGGCATAGTAAACAAGGCGGTTTCTCAACCCGGTTGTGATGGTCGTCTGCATTTCAATGTTGAGCCATCGCCCATCCATTTCACGGGCCTTAATATCAAGGATGACCATTTTATCATCGTCGTAGTCTTTTTCCACAAATGGATACCGTTCATTGTGCGAAGACGCTTCAGCAGACGCCATGCAGAGGTCCACCGGGAGCGGCGAGGGCATCTACTTTGCGGCATGTTGCGGGATCGGTCTCCAGCGCCGGCGCCAGATGCGCCTTGATGCGGGCGTCGATGACCATCGGGCCGCGGCATCCCCAGTGCTTCTGTTCGATGAAAGCATGTACGCCAAAGATATCCGCCGCTGGGTTGCTGCGTGTGAACGTGACCCACAGAAAATTACTCAGCGACGCGCCGCAGAACTGTGCGTCATCGACCAGCACAATCATCGGAAACCCCGACAAGGTGGTCGAGGCGATGTGCTGCAATGCATCACACAGAATCTGAGGTGCGGTATCGTACTCATGTGGTCCGACAGACCATTTCGGTCCCGTGACTGCCAGTATCCCGGGCTGGCAGACGGTCGGTTCAGCAAATCCGTCAGGCAATCGAAGTCCTGATGGCACTTCAATCGACAGTCTCCTCCGCACCCGACCGGCTGCGGCCATGACCAGTTTCGATCCGCAATTCAGGGCGCTGCCACTGTAGTCGAGCGTATCGATGGTTGTCCGAGTCTGAAAATGCAGATCGCGAGTGAGATCGATCCTCTGCAGGACGTGTCCCAGGAATGCTGCTTTGTCGTGGATGTCCAGTTGCGGATCATCCTCCCTCGCGGCGATCATCAGGTACTTAGCGAGCGACAATTGGCCCTGTCCCAGAATCGCATTGGCATTCGTCAGCAGCTCCTGTGGCAGACGCTCAGCACCATACGGAACATAGCGTTCACTGCCGATGGCAAGCAGCAGCGGATGTACTCCCGCCTCATCCACAGCATGAATCGCATGCACACCCGGCAGCACAGCAGGTATCGCAGGTCCCGTGAGTTCATGAATCAGCGCGCCGAAGACGGAATCTTCCTGAGGCGGTCGACCGACGACAGTGAATGGCCAGATTGCGTCGCGGCGATGGTAGACAGCATCGACATTCACGACCGGAAAATCGTGGGCCAGACTGTAATATCCCAGGTGATCGCCAAATGGACCTTCGGGAAGCACGCGATCCGGATCAATCGTGCCGGAGATGCAAAAATCCGCATCCGCGCAGATCATCGGGCCGTCGCTCCGGCGAATCATACGGAGGGCTCGCCGTGACAATGCGCCAGCAAACGCGACTTCGGGAATTCCGTCCGGCAACGGCATCACAGCGGCGACCGCGAGTGAAGGTGGTCCCCCCACCAGAATGTTGACTCGCAGTGGCTGGCCCTTGCGAATCGCAGCCGCATGGTGAAATCCGATGCTGCGATGAATCTGATAATGCAGGCCCACTTCTTTGTCAAGGTGGTACTGATTGCCGCTGATCTGAACGCGATACATGCCGAGATTCGAATGGACGTAACCCGGTCGATCGGGATGCTCAGTATAGACCTGCGGTAACGTGATAAACGCTCCGCCATCATTTGGCCAGCACTTCAGCTGTGGCAGTTTGCTGAGCGATGTTGTGCATTCCATCACAGGGCCGGACCGACGCTTTGCACAGCGCATGGAAATCAGCGTACGCAATGTGGACGGAATTCGCAGTGGATTTCGCAGAACGAACAGCGGATCTTTCTTCGACTGCACCAGAGCTTCGACGCCGCGCAGTGCGTCGCGAAAAATAAACTTTGCGCGGTCCAGTGTGCCGAAGAGATTGCTCACCATGGGAAACTGGCAACCGACGATGTTTTCAAACAGGATCGCCGGGCCGCCGCTTTCACAGATGCGACGATGAATCTCTGCCGCTTCCAGCTCGGCATTGACCGGAACCTTCAACCGCAAGAGCTGACCGTGTCGTTCCAGATCGCGTACACATTCCTGAAGACTGCCGTATCCCATGATTTACACGCCAAGATCCCGTTCGATCCGTTCCAATCGTTGTTCCATTGAATCCAGCGAATTCTGAAGTGTAGACATCTGCGAGGTGATTTCGCGAAGTTGTGTTTGTAATCCGTGCAACAATGCGGAATCAATCGCCGGCGCAGAGACAGCTGCAGCCTGGGACGATGCACCACTCGCCGGCCGCACGGGAACAGTTGTAACAGGCGGGGCCGACATGGGAGGCTCATCTTCAACCGTCTGATTCGCCGCTGTCATCGTCATGTTTTCTTTGGGCAGGTAAAACGTGTGATCAACTTCGACGCCGCGACGTTCGAGATTTCCGTCGCTCTGCACAAAGCCCTTTGCCTGCATCGAAAGCAGATCGGTTTTCAGGTGATCCTGACTGTCAATCCGTACCATGCGACTCGCCCGCGTCCGCAATTCGCCGGGCTGCTGCCGACCTCGCAGCAACAGTTCACACAGTACGGCAAACTGTGTTTCGGTGAAATCAAACTTGTGACGAATGTAGTGGCGATATCGAGGCGATCGGCCACCATCGGTGAAAACTTCCGCGACCAGACCCAGCGCCCGCAATTGCTCCAATGCGTCGGCGACTTCTGCTTCTGAGTATTCAGTCACCGGATCGCGGTTACTTTTCTGATTGCAGCCTGTTGTGGCACCTTTGAGTGTCATTGGATACTGATCGGGAGTTGTAAATCCTTTTTCCATCAGCGTGCCGAGAACTCGCCGCTGCAGGCGCGTCAGTTGCCGAATTTGATTCTTTTCTTCGTCACTCATGTCGTTTCGGTCCGTCGTTGCAAAAATCCAGTGGTGGCCTGAAGTCAGTTTCAATCAATAAACCATGTGTATCCCGCGAATCTCAGTCGGCGGAGCTACGTAGGCGATGTCGCTCCGCCGACTCGCGCTCCGTTCACGCGTGTGCAAAATCAACGCCGCAGGGTGGTTACCATAAGTCGCCTGCATTCGTAAGACCACGTTGTCTCCAGGAAATCTCAGTCGTCGGAGCGACTGAGCTACGTAGCGACGGCAGGATTATAGAGCATTGGGAAAAACTGTCCTCCCAACGCCTGCCCGGAAGGAATTACGGGAATTCCGGCCAGCAGCGGCTCATCCGATTCACTATGCACACCATCGAGTATCGAATTGATGACGACCGCGCGGCGGGGATTTGGCGTGCGGTTTTCGAACGAACCGTGAATTGTCAGCGGATGATGAAACACGCACTCACCAGCCTTAAGCTCAACAGGCACATGGCAGTTAAACTGATGGCGCTGTTCGGCGGTCAACACATTTTTTATCGCATCCATTTCGCCAGCCAGGCCTGTGACGGGCAGCAGATCCCAGCGATGGCTTCCAGGCACATAGTGAACGCACCCATTGTCGACTGTGCTGTCGTCAAGGCCGATCCAGCACGTCAGGTGTGCCATGGGCTTTGTGCGGGTCCAGTATGAATAGTCCTGATGCCAGGCCACGACACCTCCATGCATGGCTGGTTTGCAGAACAACTGATCGTGCCAGAATCTCACCGCCCCGCCGAGCAACTGCGAGGCAAGCGTCGTAAAGGCTGCGTTCCAGAGCACATCGTGAAAGGCCGGAGCAACGCGCCACGCTCCCAGCGCATGAAACAGGATCCGACTCGGATCCGGGGATTCATTTGAATTGTATTCGTACCAGAATTCCGAACCAGGATGACCAGGCTCTGTGAGAGTCACTAATTCCTTTCGCAACTGATCGACCTGTCGATCCGTCAGGATTTTTGGCCCGGCAACGAAGCCGTGTTCGTGGAAGAACGCGATTTGTTCATCCGACAATTTCCACTTCTCTCGTTCCTGTTCAGTTGCCGATGACACAAACACATCATTCATCGGTCGATGAAACTGCGACAGATCCTGACCACTCATAATGCAACTCGCACAATCTGGTGACATTCAAAACACGCGGCCAACGAATTCTCTACCTCACGCAGCGCAGAGTATATCGAACTTCCTGGCTGCTGCGACCCCGCCATGACTCACTTCTTTTGAGTCGATCTGCGATCGGACAATAATCCCGATGTTCGACAATACTCTGCAAATCCAAATGGTCGCTTGCCGAACACATGCAACTCCACCAGAATTGTCGGTCGCGAATTTTTGAATCCAGCCGGTCTCTGAAGGTTTTCTGCAATGAAGGCAATGTTGTTAACTGAATACAAGAATCTGACGGTGACGGAATTTCCAAAGCCGGAGATTACCGCAAACGATGTACTCGTACAGGTGCGAGCTTGTGGCATCTGCGGCAGTGATATTCACGGTTACGATGGCAGCACCGGTCGTCGGATTCCGCCATTGGTGATGGGACATGAAGCGGCTGGAGTGATCACGGAAGTCGGAGACCAGGTGACTTTGTTCAGGATCGGCGATCGCGTAACTTTTGATTCCACCGTTTCGTGTGGCCAGTGCTTCTTTTGTCGTCGCGGTGACATCAATTTGTGCGACAACCGTATGGTGCTGGGTGTGTCGTGTGGAGAATACCGTCGGCATGGCGCTTTTGCCGAATATGTCTCCGTTCCGCAGCATATCTGCTACCGGCTTCCGGAAGGCCTGCCATTTGAACATGCCGCCATGATCGAAGCGGTGTCAATTGCCGTACACGCCGCAAATCGAACGCCTGTTTCACTGGGCGACACGGCCGTCGTTGTCGGCAGCGGCATGATCGGTCTGTTGGTGATTCAGGCGATGCGGCTTGCGGGCTGTGGCACGATCATCGCCGTCGATCTGGAAGAAAACCGCCTCGCGAAAGCCAAAGAACTGGGCGCAGATATCGGACTCAAAGGAGATGCAGTCGATGTACCGGCTGAAGTCAGAAAACTCACGAGCGGTCGTGGAGCCGATGTCGTGCTCGAAGTGGTTGGCGTCGCATCAACGGTGAATACGGCAATCGCATGCGCTCGTAAAGGTGGTCGTGTGACGCTGGTTGGCAATCTTTCACCCAGGGTGGAAATGCCGCTCCAGGTGATCGTGACGAAAGAACTGACGATCCACGGCAGTTGTGCTTCGCGCGGTGAATATCCCGCTTGTATCGAACTGCTCGAACGCCGTGCGATTCGTGTTGATCCTTTGATCACAGCCACGATATCACTGAACGACGGTCCTGCGTGGTTCCAACGACTGTACGCTGGTGAACCCGGCGCGATGAAGGTGATTGTTGATCCGACGCGATGAAATTTCTTCAGGACCGCCCGAGAAATTACAGTCCGATAGTCGCCTTTCGCTCCGCGAAAGTTGCGCTGCTTTTGCGGAGCAAAAGACGACACTAATTTCTCGGACGGTCCTAAGGCGTTGCCCGGCACACCATGACTATGCCTTGCTCGCCAGAATCATGGCGCGTACGGGTGCGGGATGGCCTTCGATCGTGCGATTCGGATCGGTAGGATTGAGAAAATCCGCGAGCGATTCGAAGGTCATCCAGTCCGTTCGTCGTTGCTCCTCAATCGTTGTCGGAGAAACATCGATGACCTGCACATCACGGAATCCCGTGCGCTGCAGCCACAGCTTTAACATCGGGATTGACGGGATGAACCAGACGTTCCGCATTTTGGCGTAGCGATCTTCCGGAACCAGACAGGTGAGATCGTCCGATTCGATGATGAGTGTCTCTAATACAAGGGTGCCGCCCGGTCGCAGCGAATGCCATAGAGACTGCAGATGATCAATCGGGCTGGTGCGGTGATACAGCACGCCCATTGACAGCGTCACATCAAAAGCGTTCAGTCGTTCGGGAATGGTCTCATCCGTCAACGGCAGCACATAGTGAGCGACCGACGGGTCGGCATACCGGCGCACAACTTCAAACTGCATCAGGAAGAGCAGAAAGGGGTCTAAGCCAAGCACCAGGCCGGCACCAGCCTGGATCATTCGCCAGCCGTAGTATCCATTGCCGCAACCGACATCCAGAACTCGGCGCTTTCGGAATTCGACATGAGGAGCCATGCGGTCCCATTTGCGACACGACCGCCATTCTGTATCGATCCGCTGGCCAAACACTTCAAACGGCCCTTTTCGCCATGGGTGAAAGGCCATTAACTTCTGCCTCAGGGATGTTTGTTCGTCAATCGTCAGCTCGCCTTCAATTGTCACGGCGTCGCGATCCGCAATCAATTTCGCATTCCGTGCCTGCGGCAGCTGGTCCCAGTTGGCGATCCAGATCTGCAGATTTCCATGCCGGTCCTTCGTCAGCGCTTCCTGAGTCTTTGAGCGAAGATCGCATGCCCAACTGCCGTAACCTTCGTCGGACAGCCGATTGAATAACTGTTCGCGATCGAAGAGTGTCATGTGTGAATCTTAATGATGCCGTGTCGGGACACCGATATGTATTGCCCAGGTTCAAGACATGGGCATCACAAGCGTCGCAGGCCGTCTTCTTTCATGGGATTTGGAATCGCCACATCGATCTCATCGATGCGTCTGAGCGTTTCTTTGTCGAGCACGAGTCCATCCGCCGCAAGGCTTTCGTCAAGGTGAGCGACCGAAGTGGCGCCAATGATTGTTGAAGCGACGAAATCGTGCTGTTTGCTCCACGCGACACACATCGCCGTGAGTGTGATACCGAGATCATCGGCGATGACTTTCAGGCGACTGACGGTATCGGAAACACGATCGTTGAGGAAGCGGTCGGCGAGTTTCTGCTGTCGCTCACCCAGCTTGCGGTATTCGGTGAAGCGGGCCCCTGGCGGATCGCCGTGGATGTATTTCCCGGTGAGGACTCCACCGCCCAGCGGGGAGAAAGGCAGCAGGCCGACGTTTTCGCGGCGGCAGACCTGAGCCAGCTCACTCTCACAACGGCGATTGATCAGACTGAAATTGTTCTGCACCGTGTCGTAGCGACACAGACTATGTTTTTCGGCAGCGGCCAGACTCTTCATCAGCCCCCAGCAGGTTTCGTTGCTGCTTCCGATGACGCGAACCTTACCCTGCTTCACCAGTTCCGTCAGCGCTTCAAGGACATCTTCGTAGCGAGCTCCGTGATCCGGCCAGTGAGTCTGATACAGATCGATGTAATCTGTCTGCAGACGTTGCAGGCTCGCTTCAACAGCGCGCATGATCTGCAGTCGGTCGATCGCCGAATGCCCATGCCGAACCGGCGGCACGAACCAGCCGTGAGCGGGGCCCGTAATCTTCGTCGCGATGATCACCGACTCGCGCGGTTTCGTCTTCAGCCAGCGACCGACGATCTCTTCCGTGCGTCCGAAGAGTGCCGCAGTCGGCGGTACGGGATACATCTCGGCAGCATCATAGAAATCAATCCCGGCGGCGTAGGCACGGTCCATGATTTCGAACGAGAGTTTTTCATCGCACTGAGTCCCGAAGGTCATCGTGCCCATGCAGATTTCGGTGACAGTGAGCGGACTGTTTCCAAGTCGTCGGCGGTTCATGAAGGGCGATTCCCGTGCGTTGACATTGTTGATTCGAGTATTCCAATTGGTTCGTAGCGTAACGAAGCATGAAACAAACTCCCAGCGCTCCAAGTAGGTCCTTTCTGCCGGAAAGGAAGACCGTGACCAGGAACATTGTAGAACAGATTTCTATTTGGCGAGCAGCAGATTTCTGGTTACCGTCGAAAACCGGGGCTAGCGCCCTGCGTCTAATAAAATCAGCCGTCACGCGCTAGCGTCCGGTTGTTCGGCCTGGTAGTTCCAAATCCGCCGCTCGCCTTTGAATGTGCTTAGCGTGGTATCAAAATGACGGACCAACCCCGGTTTGAATCT
>Ga0105047_10016317_pt1 | contig 11643 bp, 5 predicted proteins | sample MAT04_FD_78384 | JGI IMG/M metagenome (GOLD analysis project Ga0105047, IMG submission 78384) | Freshwater microbial communities from Lake Fryxell liftoff mats and glacier meltwater in Antarctica - MAT-04 (megahit assembly) | ecosystem: Environmental > Aquatic > Freshwater > Ice > Liftoff... | reverse complement strand
GCTGTTCGCATAGACGATGCCGCCGGCGACGCCATAGTCGTTGATGTTCACATTGGTCATCGCCTCGGCTTCAAGGCTGGTCGCGCCGGGCAGGCGCAACCCAGCACCCAGACCGGTGAGCAACGTGGCGGCATAACGACCGGCCTTGGTGGCGTTCTTGGTCTCCGACTCCCACATCACTTCGTCCAGCATCACCACGCCGCTGCCGCGCCGCACTTGCGCGACCACGCCCGGCGACGCCAGCGGGGTGGTGGTGGTGTCACTGTCAAAGCCCCAACGGATTTCGTCCAGGAACAGGTTGCGATCTTCCGGTGCGGCGTAGAAGTCGTTGTCGAAGGAGAGTGCCAGTTGATGCACGCCCGGCGTGAGGTCGGCACTCACGGTGTAGAATGCTATCTGCGTGCTCGTCACCGACACTGAGTCCTGCGCCCGACCGTCAATTTTCAATGACATCTGGGGCCACCCGCCCGCCGCCGGCGTGCCGCGCGCCTTCACATTGAACAAGTGCAGCCCGGCCTGACTGACACTGATGTTCTGCGCCACGTAACCGGCCGAGTAGAGCCACCAACCGCCGGCCGCGCTGCCGCCAGAGGTCTTGATCGGCATACTCTCAACCTGAATGGTCGCGTAGGTCGGCAGATTGAACTGCTTCCGATAGAACCGCCGTGCCACGTTGGTGGAAGCCACCTCCGCCTGGTTCCAAGTGCCGGGCGTTTCGATCCAGAACAGGTCATGGCTCGTCAGCCGCACGGCAGCATTGGTGGGGTCGCGACGCAGCACGCGGCCCAGGCTCGCGTCCACTGCGTCAAGGCGCGGAAAAAGCGTGGCCTTCGCCGCTGCGACGTATTGTGACGAGGGCCGGTGCAACACAAGTTTTCCGCCGCCGTCCACGTAGCTGGCAAGGCCGGCGAGTTGGGACGCTGCGCTTTGCCAGACCGCGTCGCTGCCAGCCACGACGACGACTGGATGCGTGGCGGACGAGAAATTCATGGGCCGGCCAAGCAGGTTCTCCGAGATCAGGCCCAGCTCCGCGAGCTTCACGGCGGGGGCGGAATTGCTTTCGGCGACCAGCCCAGCGGGTCGCAGCGCGAGGTGCGGCGCCGTCGGCGCGCAGTAATCGAGCATCCGCTGCAACAACACGCCCGCCAGCGGTTCGGCATCGAACCGCTCCGTCACCAGCCATTGCGCGCAAAGCAGGCCGCCGCTGCCCACCGGCATTTCGACGGCGGCGGCGTATTCCAGGCCGCTGGGCGAACCAATGCCCGCCAGCACGCGAAAGCTGCCGCGCGAGGGCGCCGCCAATGCGCGGGTCACCACCCGGTGGTCCCCCGCCCACCAGCGCAGTTCGTTGGTGGTAAGACCTTGCATCACCGGATGCGCGGCATTCGGAAACGCATGGCTGGCATCGAATGAGGTCACCCGTAAGTCGTAAGGCATCCAGGCGGGATAGTTGGTCTGCTCCAGCACCAATACCCAGCCGCCGCGCAGCATGAAATCCTGCCACTTCGCGGCGACGGTGAGTCGCCCGGCCTCGATTACGGTGTCGTTCGTCAGCGCCTCACGCCCGACGACAAACACGTTGAAGCCGGCATACGTTTCCGTGCTCAGGTTGGTGACGGTCGCGAACGGCACGCCGGAGCTGGTCAGCCGGGGCGCCACCGACCCGTAAGGATCAAACACTCCAAGATTCACGCCGGCGGGCCGCGACAACGTGCTGCGGGCCATCGCCACGTACGGGAGGCGGTTGCTGAACAACGTGGCTGCGCCTTCGAGAACCTGTATTTCCAGCGTGAACGAACCGGTGGCCGACGGCACGCCGAAGGTGACGGTTTCCCGCCGCCGGTCCGCTGGTTGCATCGTGAAGGCGCGCGACTGCCATGCGCCGGCCCCTGCGCGCCAGCGCAGCGTCAAGTTGCCGGCGGCCATGCGATCGTGATACACGCGCAAGTTGCGCGTGGCCGTTTCGCCGGCGAAGCAGCGCGGGCTGTATTCCTCCACGAAGACCGCATTCGGATGATAGGCCGCCTGCTGTGCCTGGTAGAGAGTGTTGCTGCCGGGGTTGAGGTCGAAGAGCGAGCCGTTGACCGCCGGGTCTTCAAACATCGTCCACGGACCAAGGCCATTGACACCATAGGAACGATACGCCTCGACGGCCATCCGCCAGGTCTGGGCCTTCGCCAGGTTGCGGTAGTAACCCGGATCCGAATAGGCGTCGTCACCGAAGAGGATCGTGAAATCCTGCGCCGACGTGCCGGGCACCCAGAGAAATTCACCGATATACAGCGGCTTAGTGCGGTCCCAACGCCATTGGCCGCCCGGCACCCAATCGCGCGCAATGTATTGGTCCATCCAATACGCCGCGTTCGGCCACACCTGGTGATCGGGAAACTCATAGGGATAGTGCAACCCCAGGATGTCAGCCTCGCCGCCCGGATCGAGGTCCGCCTCATACGTGATCGGGCGCGTCGGGTCGAGGCCCTTGGCCAGGCGTCCCAACGCGGCGAGTTGCGGCGCGGCATTCGTCGAGAGTCGCGCGCCACCGCAATGGAGGATCTCATTTTCAAGACTCCAGAGAATGATAGAAGGATGGTTCCAGTCGCGCTTCACGGCGGCGGTCACATGCTGCGCGTAGTTGGCCCAGAAGGCGGGATCGGAAAGGCGGTACGCCCCGGGGTCGCACCAGACCGCACATTCTTCGACGAGCAGAATGCCCACCTCATCCGCGATGTCGTACCAGCGGTAATCCCACGGCTGCGTATGGAGCCGGAGCGCGACGTTATTCCCTGCCTTCACATCCTGAAACACCTTCCGAATCTGCCCGTTGGTGATGAATGACGACGGCGGCCACATGGCGCTGGCCAGCAGATTGATCGGTGTGCCGTTCAGGAAACAGCGGTCGCCCTGCACCCAGAATTCACGGAAGCCGAAGCGGGTCTGCACCGTGTCCGCGCCAGCGCCGCTGGTCACGGTGTTTTCGAGCACATACAGAAAGGGATCGAGATGACTCCACCGATGGGCATTGGTCCAGGCGGCGCTGACTTCCAGGTTCGTCATCGCGCCGCCTGGCAGCGTGAGTTGCTGGGCCGGCAGCAGGAGCACCGGCCCATTGCTGTCGAGCACCCGGTTGGTCAGCGTCACCGTCTGGGACATAGGGCCGTCATTGCGCAGCGTGACCCGCACGGTGAGTTGCTGCGTGCGCACCGAGGGCAGGGCAAAGACTTCCGCGATGGACACCGCCGGCACGCTGAGGAGCTTCACCGGCTGCCAGAGGCCGTAGAGATCGTAGCGTCCGCCGATGGGGGCCAGGAGGTTGGTTTTTACGAAGTCGCGCGGCTCGGTGCCCGCAGGTTTCTGGCTGAAGTCCACCGGTTGAGCGAACAGCGCCGTCCAGTCGCTGACGCCCACCACGAGGTCATTGTTCTGGCCCACCAAGGCCTGCGCGGTCACATCAAACTCGAACGGCTCGTAGCCGTTCAAGTAAGTGCCGATGAACGTGCCGTTGAGCCAGACCTGGGTCTGAAACTTCGCGCCGCCGAACCGGAGCTTGAGCCGCGTGCCCGCCATGCTGGCCGGGACGGTGAAAGACTTGCGGAACCAGGCGCGCTCGTAGTTCCAGCCGGACAGATAGCCGGGCACGGTCGCGCTCGACCAATTCGTGGCCGGGGGTGGGAAGCTGAGAGCGGCGACCTTCTGGTATTGCCACGCGCCGCTCAGGTCCAACTCGGTCCGCGCACCAAGCACCGTGGATGAGGCACCGGCAAGCCACAGCCCCGCGAGGGCCAGGGCCACGCCTCGGCGCAGGCTAGAAGAGTGCATAGGCATAAGGCCGCGAATGCTAATTACATTCTCCGACTATTCAATCTGAACCACCCCAGCACGGGAGCCGGGCGGCGCCTTCCAAGCTTCCGGGTTGCCTGGTTTCACGGCCAGCGGAGGCGGAAGAACCGTGGTCCGTCGGTGATTGTGTTGGCGGCGGTCGCGGAATCCCAGCGGGTGGGGGAAGCAAGGTTGGTCGCAGCCTCCAACCGAGACGTCGCGGCGCTGGCCGACTGGCTTATCGGCACCAACCGCGAATGACAGACAATCAGCGAAGTGGTGGAGCACGACCCGTGGCTCGACTTACTCGCCGATGAGATAGCGACGTTCAGCGTGAGTTCGACCGAGGGCGCTTCGTTTGCGTCCCCGATGATCTCTTTGTTGCTGCCATTCGGAATCGCCTGCAAGTCCGCCCTGCTGGGCGCGCCGGTCGAGCAGGGAATTCGCTCACTCGTCCACGCGCAGCCAGCGGGTAACCTTTGTCCGTCATGATTACCCATTGCAGCATTCTCGTTGTCGCTGTGGCGACGGCCATTCCGCCGGAGTCGTGCGCGCCTTTGCGGGCGGCAGCTGGTGCCTCCGACACGCGTGAGCTGGCCGTGGGATTCGTCACTCGTCCAAAAACTGAACCATGATCAAGCCAACCATCCTCGCCATCGTCATCGCATCGTGCATCCCTGTCAGACTGGTCGCCGCAGAGACGGACGCGCCAGGTCAACTCGAGATTGTGAGCCGTGCTGCGAAAGTGCCGGACAGTGGCGTCATTCAACTCACCGAGCACGGCTACCGCCGCTGGGGGCCGGAGCTGGTTCGTTACCGGATTGATGAGAAAAAGTTTCCGTCGGGCAAGCGCGTGCTCAGCACGGTGCCAGTCGAGGCGGACGGCTCCGCGCTTTTCCGCGTGCCGGCGAAGACGCCGATCTCCCTTCAACCGCTCGACGCCGAGGGCCAGGCCGTGGCGTTGCTGCGCCGTTGGATGAGTGCGCAGGCGGGCGAAAATGTCTCCTGTGGGGGGTGCCATGATTGCGAGAGCGGCGCCCTGCCCGACACCGCCCAGCGCATCGCGCTGACACAGCCGGTTCGCGACATCACTCCCTGGCGCAGCCCAGTGCATGAAGTGCAGCCAGTCCTCGACAAGTTCTGCGTGGGCTGCCACGACGGTCGGAAAGACGCTCCGCCGGATTTGCGCCGCGACCAGGGCGGTTACGTGGTCTATCGCGGCAGCCAACTCGACGGCCAATTCCTGCGCAACGATAAGAAGGATCTGCTGGGCCGATACGGCGCGGTGTTTGAACCCAGCTACGTGGCGCTCCGCCAATTCGTCCGCGTCGGTGGTTTGGAGCGCGATTTGCATCTGCTGCCGCCGCGCGAGTTCGCTGCCGACACGAGCGAACTGATCCAGATGCTCGCCCAGGGCCACCACAACGTGAAGCTCGGTTGGGAGGCTTGGGATCGGCTCGTAACGTGGATTGACCTAAACGCGCCCTGCCACGGCACCTGGGCTGAGACCACAAAGATCCCCAGCGACCAATACCAGCGCCGCCTCGAATGGCGCGCGCTCTACGGCGGTGTGGTGGAAAACGGCGAGGCGATCCCGAACACCGAGGCGGACCACGAATCGCCAAAGCCAGTGATGCCGGAACCGGAACCGCCGCTGCCCGCTGCCGCGCTTGCGGTCGAGGGCTGGCCGTCCAGCGCCGGGAAGGCGAAGGCGCTGCAGGAAGCCACCGGGCCGGCCACGCGCTCGGGCTACGGCACTACTGGAAAGAAAGTCATTCGCGGCGGTTCGCGGCGTGATCGTCCCAAACTGATCCGCAGCGCCAGCCGCTGGGCCTATGATCGGTGGCAGAAGGTTTTCAATGTCGGCTTCCGTGTTACCATTGACCCCGACGCCAAACGGTTGGCGGCCACTCCTGCCCATCCATGAATGCAACACGACACCCAAGTCCCGACTGGCAGCACCTTGGCCTTTGTCTCGGCTTGTGCCTCCTCGGCCTGCCAGTTATCGCCGCTGGTATCTCATTCCCGGAACCGCTGTCGGATCATCCCGGCAACATTTTTCTGGAAGGTGAAAGCGTCAGCGTCCGTTGGCCCGAGACATTGCCGCCCAGCGTGACTCAGTGGCGTCTGCTGAATGACGCGACGCAGGTTGTTCGCACCCATACCGTGGCACTCAACACCGCCGAACGCCGATCCCCGCTTGCACTCGGCTTGCTGGGCATCGGCTGGTACCGGCTCGAATTCGGCTCCACCAACCGGTTCGATCAAGCCTTCACCACGCTCTCCGTGCTCGGCCGGCTGCGAGCGCCTACGCCGCTGAACTCACCCATCGCGGTGGACTCGGCGGCGGCCTGGTTTGCGCCCAACGACGCAGCACAACAGCAGCGACTCGCCAATCTCGCGGCGCTCGCCGGGGTGAGTTGGGTTCGCGATCGCTTGCGTTGGCGCGACCTGCAACCAGAAGCCGGCGACCTGACGGCTCCGCCCACGACTTACGACACCTCAGCCGAGGCGCATCGCGAGGCGGGACTTCAGTTGCTCCAGGTCTTTCACGACACGCCGCCCTGGGCGCGGGAAGGTGGAGGCGGCGGACAGTTTGCGCCCGACCTTCGCCGCGTTTACGAACTGGGACGCTCACTGGCGATCCGGTTCAAGGGACGCGTCGCCGCCTGGGAACCGTGGAACGAAGGCAACGTGGCCTCCTTTGGCGCGCATACTGTTGACCAGATGTGCTCGTGGCAGAAAGCCGCCTGGCTCGGCTTCAAAGCCGGCGACCCGGATGTGATGGTAGGTTGGAATGCCACCGCGGCCGTTCCTACTCCCGCGCACACCGAGGGCGTGCTCGCCAACGAAACATGGCCCTATTTCGACACCTATAACATCCACACCTACGACTGGTCGCACTCTTACATGGATCTGTGGAAGCCGGCCCGTGAGGCGGCGGCGGGGCGCCCGCTGTGGATCACCGAGGCCGACCGCGGCACGCCGCACTTGAAGAACGCCCCCTGGTTCGATCAGGAACCGCGTCTGGAACGCCTCAAAGCCGAGTGGATGGCCCAAGCTTACGCCAGCAGTCTCTTCGCCGGAGCCGCCCGCCATTTCCATTTCATCTTGGGAAATTATCAGGAGCCAAGTGGTGTGCAGTTCGGACTGTTGCGCCTCGACTTGACACCGCGCCCGGCCTACGTCGCGCTGGCCGCGGTGGGCCGGTGCCTTGCGGGGGCGAAAGCCCTCGGACGCTGGCGACCCGGCCAGGATGCTCAGGTGTATGCGTTCCGCGCGCGTCCCGACGGTCAGGATCGCGACGTGTTGGTGGCATGGGCGGAGAAGGAAGTGGACTGGGAGGGCCGCGGTGTCACGACGGCCGAATGGAAACTGCCCTCACAGCTTCCCGTGCTGGGCGTGGTCGATTACCTCGGGCGATCGCTTGGCACGACATTGCCCAATCCGCTGACCTCGGCTCCGGTGTTTGTGTTTCTCCCGCCCGGCCAGGCCTCAAGTCTGCCTCTGGAGTCGCCTCCGGCTCTGGCTCCCCTGCGTGCGGGAGCGCCATCGCCGGTGGTACTGCAACTCTTGGTGCCACGTTCCGGCATCCAGAAAGTGGAGGATCTTCCTTGGTCGGAGGGGCACGCCTACCACATTGCGCCGGGGCAAAGACTGGATCTCAAGCTATACGCCTACAACTTCGCCACGAACAAGACCGCCGGACGATTGCGGGTGGTGCGTAACCCCCCGGGCTGGAATGTGACACTGCCGGCGCCCGAATTCAGGCTAGAAACCATGGAACGCGGAGAGTTGAAAGGCACATTGCAGATCCCGGAGAATTCCGAGGTGCGCGATGGCTGGGTGGTGCTGCAGGCCGATTGCGGCCCGCTCGGTCCTACCGTGCTGGCGTTTCGAGTTGTGGCAGTCAGGTAACGAATAAATGGTCCGCCGTTAATCAGATGCAGGAGCTCAGGAATTTTCCGGTGACTGTTTATTTGCAACGATCTCGTCCCTGACAATGTAACTCCTATCAACCGACGCGAATTTCGAGAACACACCCTCGCCGGGGTGACTGTCACAGGTTTGCCCGCCAGCGTTGGCGCCGCCGCCGCCAACGTCAGAGCCTATCCCTACTTCGGGTGGATGAAGGCGCGGCGCTTTGTGGTGGCGCGCGAGCGGGAGCGGGAAGCGAAGTCGGCGGTGGGACGGCGTCTGCTCGACGTGCCCGGCTACACCTTCCGGGGGTGGGTGACCAACCGCACGGAGAGTGCGCTGGAGTTGTGGCGGGGTTACAACGGGCGGGCCTGCGTCGAGCAGCGGCGCGAAGAGTTGAAGCACGATCTGGCGGCCAACGGGTTCTGCCTGCAACCGTTCTTTGCGACGGAAGCGGCGATCCTGGCGGCGTTCCTGTGCGGGGCCGTGCTGGGGACGCTGGGCCGCGACGTGGTGCTCAAACTCTCAGCGGCGTGGGGCGGACTGGGCAAACACAAACCGCTGGTGCAAGCGACTTTGGACTGGCTGAACGTCGCGTCGCCGAAGTTGGTTCCGCCACAGGACCGGCTGGCCCTTGGAGGGGGGTTACATCTGAGTTACCCGGGGGGCGCGCCCCGAAAATCAACGCGGTACTTCGGGGCATCGGGTTCCTGCCACTCTGGCAAAGGACCGAAGCTGAAATAACGAAGCCCGAAAATCGAATCCTAGCGAACGAACTGTGGTCACGGCTTGCCGCCGTGAGCGCTTCGACATTTGTCAGGCGGACTGCTTTCGCCATTCTTCATTCGACATTCGTCGTTGGGGCGAAATCCCAAGTTCCCCCGCCATGACAAGGACGCTCCGCGGCCTGCGTTGGTGGATTGTGGCCCTGCTTTTCGGGGCAGCGGTGCTGAATTGCGTGGACCGCCAGACGCTCTCCGCCCTCGCGCCCACCATCCAGCGCGACCTGGACATGGACGACCGTGCTTACGCCAACGTCGTCAACATCTTCCTCGTGGCCTACACCCTCGCGTATCTCGTCTCCGGCCGCATCGCCGACCTCATGGGCACACGGGCCAGCATGATGCTGTTCGTGGCGTGGTGGTCGGTGGCCAACATGCTGACGGCGGCGGCGCGCGGGGTGACTTCGCTCGGCGTGTATCGCTTTGCGTTTGGTCTGGGCGAAGCGAGTGTCCGGCCCGCAGCATCGAAGGCTGTCAGTGAACGGTTTCCCGCCAAGGAACGCGCCCTGGCCATCGGCGTTTATACAATGGGCGTGACCATCGGTGCGACCGTTGCGCCTTACCTTGTGATCCCGCTGGCGACGCACGCCTATCACGAGACGATGCCCGCCGTCGCAAATTTGCTGGGGCAGGGGACCGGCTGGCGGCTGGCGTTCATCCTGACGGGCACGGTAGGTTTGCTATGGCTGATTCCGTGGCTCTGGTTCTATCGCAAGCCCGGCGAAAACCAACTCATCACCGACCACGAACGCAAACTCATCGAAGACGCCGCAGCCGCCGACTCCGCCTCCGCCAATGCCTGGTCGTGGAAACAGGTCTTCCTCTTCGGCGGCACCTGGCTGCTGCGGTTGGGCCGGCTCCTCACCGACCCGTCTGGTATTCCTAACAGTTTTGGTTTCCCGAGTATCTCAGCGCCGACCGCCAACTTTCCCAAGAGCTACTCAAGATTACCTGGATAGTTTGCGGCGGCGGGTGTGGGCAGTCTGCTCGGCGGCTGGCTCTCGGGCCAGTTCGTGAAGCGTGGCGTCGCGCCGGCCTCCAGCCGCCTGTGGGTCATGCTTGGCTGCGCGTGTATCATGCCGCTCTCGCCGTTCATCGCGCAGGCGACCGGCCTGAATGTGGCCCTGGCGCTGACCGTCTGCACCGTGCTTGCATCGCTGGCCTGGCTGGTCCTCAAGTTCGGCGGCGTGCATCGGCTCAACCAGGCAGCCTCAACTTTATGAAACTGTCCCTCTCGCCATCGCTCAGCATGGCGCGTCAGCGTTTGGAGTGCGTCCGGCTTGCCGGCGCTATCTGTCCCGGCCCCACGTTCGGAAGCGGGAGCAAGCTCCACGCAATCCAAATGCTTCGCGCTGGGTCTTGCCTCGCCGTCCTCACTCTGCTTGTCGCCCTGGCCTCCGCCTCAGCGGCCCCCACGCAGGTCTCCGGCATCTACCCGCACCTCGCCATGTTCAACCACGAAGGCGAGTGTGGCACCGGCGCGGTCGTGCCGTGGGCGGATCGCCTCTGGGTCGTCAGCTACGCACCGCACAAGCCCCAAGGCTCCAGTGACAAGCTCTACGAGATCCTGCCGAGCCTCGACCAGATCATCCGGCCTGAGAGCATCGGCGGCACGCCCGCGAACCGGGTGATTCACCGTGAGTCGCAGCAACTGTTCATCGGGCCGTATGTCATCGGTGCGGATCGCAGCGTGCGCGTCATTCCCTACGACAAAATGTTTGGCCGTCCGACCGGACTCGCGCGGCATCTCACCGATCCGGCGGGCAAGATCGTCTTCGCCACGATGGAGGAAGGCATTTACGAAGTGGACGTCAAGACACTCGACGTGAAGGAGCTTTGGGCCGATGAGCAGGTGAAGACTGGCCGCAAAGCCAATCTCCCCGGCTATCACGGCAAAGGCTTCTATTCGGCGCAAAGCCGCTACGTCTATGCTAACAACGGCGATCACGCCCCCGCCGCGCTCAAAGACCCCACCGTGCCCAGCGGCGTGCTCGCCGAATGGAACGGCCAGGCCGATAAGTGGACCGTCGTGCGCCGCAACCAGTTCACCGAGGTCACCGGCCCCGGCGGTATCGCGGGCAATGCGCCCGGAGACGACCGTCTCTGGAGTATCGGCTGGGACAATCGCTCGCTCATCCTGATGGTGCTCGACGGCGGCCAGTGGCACTCGTTCCGCCTGCCGAAGGCGTCCCATTGCTATGACGGCGCGCACGGTTGGAATACCGAATGGCCCCGCATCCGCGACATCGGCGAAGACACGCTGCTCATGACGATGCACGGCGCGTTCTGGAAGTTTCCAAAAACCTTCTCTGCCGCCAACTCCGCCGGCCTCACGCCGCGCTCGACCTATCTCAAAGTCATCGGCGATTTCTGTCAGTGGCAGGACCGCCTCGTATTCGGCTGCGACGACACCGCCCAAAGCGAATTCCTCAACAAGGACCGGCTCAAGGGCGATCTCGCCGGCCCCGGCAAATCGCAATCCAATCTCTGGTTCGTCGAACCGCCACGTCTCGACGCACTCGGTCCCGCGCTCGGTCGCGGCGCAGTCTGGCTCAATGACGACGTGAAAGCGGGCGCGGCCAGCGAGCCGTTCCTATTCTCTGGCTTCGCGAAGCGATCCTTCTATCTGGCGCACGGCAGCGCGGAGCCAATCACATTGAACCTCGAAGTGGACGCTAAAGGCGACGGTAAGTGGACCAAGCTCCGCGAAGTCAGCGTCCCGGCGAAAGGCAGCAAGTGGCTGGAGTTTTCTCCGACGGAAATCGGCGCGTGGGTGCGCCTGACACCGAGTCGCGATGCCGCCCGGGTCACCGCGTTCTTCCACTACCGCGCCGACGACTCGCGTCCGAACGAAGCCGCGCCGATCTTTGCCGGCATTGCGCGCCCCGGCGACAAGTCCGTCAGCGGTGGGCTGTTGCACGCGCGTGGCGCTGAGTTCAAGACGCTGCGCTTCGTGGCGAAGAATGCGGCCGGCGAGTTAGGCGCCTACGACTTGGACGCCAACCTGAAGCTGCGCCCGGCCACTGATCCGGAAGGCGCCGCGTGGACCGCAAAGAGTGTCGCCATCGCCGCCCCGCTCATCACCGCCGACGCCGCGTCTATGCTCTACGTGGACGAGGCCGGGAAG
>Ga0105047_10016316_pt1 | contig 11643 bp, 7 predicted proteins | sample MAT04_FD_78384 | JGI IMG/M metagenome (GOLD analysis project Ga0105047, IMG submission 78384) | Freshwater microbial communities from Lake Fryxell liftoff mats and glacier meltwater in Antarctica - MAT-04 (megahit assembly) | ecosystem: Environmental > Aquatic > Freshwater > Ice > Liftoff... | reverse complement strand
GAAGATTTTCTCCATGAAAGTTGAAGTACGCGTTACCAAAGACTTTAAAAGGCAGGCCAAGCCATTATTGAACTTGTTGCAATGATGAGAATCAATCACTTATATTGTGTCATTTAGAGCGTCAGCGTGGAATCCGAGGCTTGAAAAGCCTCTTTTACTAAATTTTTTAAATACTCAGATTCAACGGCTACGCCTGCTAATGACACAACATTAGTATAATCTCTATAAAATATAGTACAACAAACCTATTATTAACTGATGTTACGCAAAGTGCAGCGAAAAATGGTTTGCACACTAGGTAGTGATAGTCTGACTCAAAGTCAGACTATCACTTTCCGCTAAAATAGAGAATAGCACGTCTACTTCCACAACACCACCATCAACCGCTCCCCGGCAGGCAAAACAATCTGATAAGCACCAGCAGGCACTTGCTTTAATCCACTGATTTTCAAGGTGGAAATACTATTTTTAAGAAACCTGGCGGGAAACACTCCGACCAACTGCCCCAGAATATTCCGCATATCAACCGTACTATTACCCGCGAAATCGCTACTGGCAGTCAGCACAGTCAACTCCCCACTATCCCGATCAAAGGAAAAGGTAGTGTGCCCACTGACAAAACCACCCAATTGTAACCACGCCTCGGTCATATCCGGCAATCCGTAGCCACGTGCATTGTCCGGGTGTCGGGCCTGATCTGCCGAGGCAAATACGGCGGCCAGAATCTCCGCTGCCGTCTTATTCGGATATGCGCTCCACAAAGAAGCCAAAGCACCCACCAGCAGCGGGGAGGCCACTGAAGTGCCGCTCGAAAGGCCCAGATCAATGCCGACATTGCCTGCCGTGACCACTTGTTCACCCGGCGCAACCAGATCGGGCTTGATGCGGCCATCAGATGTCGGGCCGAAGGAACTAAAATCTGCCCGTTTGCCTGCGTAGTCCACGGCCCCCACCGCCACTATGCCCGGCGCATCGGCTGGCACGCCGATATAATGCCAGGTTCCATCCCCTTCGTTGCCGGCACTGTTGCAGATAATCATGCCTTTGGTAGCGGCAATAGTGGCTCCGCGCGATCCGATGGCGGTCCGGCCGTCCAATTGCCAATACTTATGACTCAACGAAGTATCATTAAAACTGGTATAGCCCAACGACGCATTGATGATCTGCGCCCCAACACTATCCGCCCACTCGGCACCGGCGATCCAGTTGGCTTCCTCCACCGGATATTCGCCGCCCGTGTCCTCCGTTTTTAGCAAAAAATACGTGGCATCAGGCGCAGTGCCAATGAAATAACCCGGCAAGTTGCCCGCCATAACCGACAGCACCGACGTGCCATGCTGGGCTGACTCAAACAGTGCATTGTCACGTTCCACAAAGTCGTGGCCCACCATCAGCCGACCTTGCAGCGCAATGCTATCAAAGAGCGGAATGGTGTCCGTATTGGTAAATCCGCCGTCCATCACGGCAACACGAATGCCTGCTCCCCGCACCCCGGCAGCGTATAATGGATACATATTAAGCAGACTATTTTGTCGCCCGGCATAGCCCAGCGGATTGGCGGCACCGCCCGGCTGCGGATATTTCGCGGTGGATTTTCGCTTTTTCGTCGGGCGGTTCTGCGGATTGCGATACTTCAGATGCGGGCCGAGGTACTGTACATTTTTCACAAAAGGCAAACGCTGAAACTGCGCAGCAGTCGCCGAATCGGCCATTACCGTAGCGGCATTCAGCCAGCGCGATGTAAGATGCAACTCTACGCCTTGGGTAATTAACTGTTTGATGTAGGCAGGATTGACGGGCAAGTCATTTTCCACGACTTCGATGCCGGCCTGGGTCCGGCGTTCCAGGGCTTGTAGCGACAGAAACTCTGCCGGGCGGCAAGTGCAATAAGGAGAATCGTTCTTGTCCGTAAATTCTACCCAGTACTTATTGATCCTGGGCGGTTTTTGGGCAAACGCCAAGCCTGAGATAAAAACACAACAAAGGAAAAGAAGGCTTTTTTTCATAATACCATTTTTAAAAAATCCGCGTAATTATTTACCACCTAGATCACATAAGTAAATAAGCAAAATTGCAAATGGAGCACAGTGACATCCCGGTTTTCATCGGGAAGGCAAACAGGCAATGATAATCAGCCAGTTATGACAAAAATAACCTCGATTAATTTTGCCTGCCTACTTAGCAGATTTCACCTAGAAAACATCGGCTAAAACAATCTGAAACTGCCATGAATCTGGGTAAAATAGTATGTGCGCTTATAGTAAATAATTTAAAATCCGCGTACATCCGCGAAATCCGCATTCCAATCACGCTACGCAACTAATCGCAAAAAAGGCAGATTGCCGAAGCCATCTGCCCAGTGCCAGTGCTAAGAACACCGGATTCCGCACTGTGTTTTGAATTTTTTTTAACTATTGGTGTACCGCGTGTTGGGCGTGTTGGTCGAACCCAGATCGAAGAAAGCAGCGAAATCAAAAATCCGTCCCCATTTTGTCCACTACTATAAATTTCAATCTTCCATTTCCTAAAAATATTTCTGGCAAAAATGTCCTGAAAAGCAAACAAAACAGGTGCAAAACCCCACATCTTTTCGTACCTTCGCGCACCCGAACCGGTGGACGGTTGACGGCGTGCGAAACCCATTTTTTTCACAAATTAACCAATCAAAAAAACCGTCCACCTTTATCCGCCACTGCCGGCTTTTGCTGGCCGTGGCCTGCACTCTGTCATTCGAATAACGTGTATGCAAGACTCGCGGATTATTTCCATTAACATTGAAGACGAACTCAAAACGGCGTACATTGATTACTCGATGTCCGTCATTGTCAGCCGGGCCCTGCCCGACGTGCGCGACGGCCTGAAACCCGTCCACCGCCGTGTCCTGTACGGGATGATGGATTTGGGTTTAGGTTATAACAAACCTTACAAAAAGTCGGCGCGTATCGTCGGGGAAGTGCTCGGTAAATACCACCCGCACGGCGACTCCTCGGTGTATGATGCGATGGTGCGTATGGCCCAAGACTGGAGCCTGCGCTATCCGCTCGTGGATGGCCAGGGCAACTTTGGCTCGATGGACGGCGATAGTCCGGCAGCCATGCGTTATACCGAGGCCCGTTTTCGGCGCATTACCGACTCCATCATTGACGATATTGATAAGGATACCGTTGATTTTCAGTTGAATTTCGACGATTCTTTGCAGGAACCTTCGGTGATGCCGAGTAAACTGCCCAACCTCCTGATCAATGGGGCCAGTGGTATTGCCGTAGGTATGGCCACCAACATGATGCCCCACCACCTGGGGGAAGTCTGCTCGGCTATTGTGGCGACCATTGATAATCCAGAGATCGGAATTGACGAACTCATGGAGCACGTGTTGGCTCCCGACTTTCCGACCGGCGGTATCATCTATGGCCTCTCCGGGGTGCGCGAAGGCTTCCGTACCGGACGCGGTCGCGTCGTAGTACGCGCTAAAACGGAGATCGAAACCGATGAAAAGGGCCGCGAAGCCATCATCATCACCGAAATACCGTACCAGGTCAACAAGGCGATGCTGGTCGCCAAGATCGCCGAACTGGTCAATGAGAAAAAAGTACTGGGCATTTCCGATGTCCGTGATGAATCGAACCGCGAAGGCGTTCGGGTGGTCATTGAGATCAAGCGCGATGCGGCGGCGAATGTCATTTTGAGCATGCTGTTCAAGTTGACACCCTTGCAGACCAGTTATGGGATTAATAATATTGCCCTGGTCAATGGCCGCCCACGGGTCTTGAATTTGAAGGACCTGATTGAAGAGTTCATCAAATTTCGCCTGGAAGTCATTGTCCGGCGGACGCAATATGATTTGCGCAAAGCCGAGGAACGCGCCCACATTCTGGAAGGTTTGCTCATTGCACTCGATCATTTGGACGAGGTCATCAAACTTATCCGCGCCTCCAACGATGCCGAAGAAGCCCGCAATGGCCTGATGAGCACTTTTGGTTTGTCCGAATTGCAATCCCGCGCTATTCTGGCCATGCGCCTGCAACAACTCACTGGTTTAGAGCGCGATAAGGTACGGGCCGAGTACGATGAATTACAAAAACGTATTGCTGAATACCAGGCTATTCTGGCCGATGAAGGGCTGCGTCGTAGCATTATTAAAAGCGAATTGGCGGAAATTGTCGAACGTTTCAACGACAAACGCCGTACCGCCATCGAGCCGAATGAGGCCGATATCAGCATTGAGGATTTGATTGAAGATGAGGAAGTGGTGATTACGATCAGTCACGCGGGCTACATCAAACGCACGCCCATTTCGGAGTATCGCGCTCAAGGGCGGGGTGGCCGGGGCGCACAGGGCGTTCGTACCCGCGATGAGGATTTTGTGGAGCACATGTTCACCGCCACCAACCACAATACGCTGTTGCTTTTCACCGAAAGTGGTCGTTGTTTCTGGTTGAAAGTCTATGAAATTCCCGAAGGGGCCAAAGCCACGGCGGGGCGGGTGATCCAGAATTTGCTGAATATTCCGAAAGAAGATAAAATCCGGGCCTCCATTATTGTCAAAAAATTGCAGGACGAGGAGTTTATTAATAACAACTACATCATGTTCTGCACCAAACGCGGTCAGATCAAAAAGACGTTACTGGAAGAATATTCGCGTCCACGGCAGGGTGGTGTCAATGCCATCACGATCAATGAAGGCGATGCACTGATTGAAGCTAAATTGACCAACGGTAAAAACGAGATCATTCTGGCCGTACAAAGTGGTCGGGCAATTCGTTTCAACGAAAATGATGTACGCTCGATGGGCCGCAATGCCGCCGGTGTACGGGGCATCCAGGTACCCGATGACGGGGTGGATACGGTAGTCGGCATGGTGTGCGTGGAGCCGGGCGATACGACCACCGGTATTCTGGTCGTCTCCCAAAAAGGCATGGGCAAACGCTCGGCTTTGGAAGATTACCGTACGCAGTCGCGTGGAGGTAAAGGGGTGAAAACCATCCAGTTAACCAACAAAACCGGTTATTTGGTGGCCATAAAATCGGTGACGGATACCGATGATCTGATGATCACCACGACTTCCGGGGTGACGATCCGCACCGCCGCTTCCGAACTTCGGGTAATTGGCCGCGCTACGCAAGGTGTGAAACTCATGCGCCTGGACGATAGCGATAGCATTGCGGATGTAACGGTGGTGGCTTCGGCACCCGAAGAAGAAACGCCGGTCATTCCAGCAATGGAAGAAGGCGCAACGCAAGACGCCTCCACGACAGAAACAGAGGCAACTGAAGCATAAACCAAGAGAGTGCCGCTATAAGTAAATAAGCAAAATTGCAAATGGAGCGCAGTGACATCCCGGTTTTCATCGGGAAGGCAAATGGAGCAAAACGACATCCCGGTTTTTTATCGGGATAGGCAATGATAATCAGCCAGTTATGACAAAAATAACCTCGATTAATTTTGCCTGCCTACTTATTGCAATGGTTCATGCCAGGTAACTGGACGATTGCTTGGAAATAAAAATTCGTCCGGCGGCTTGAAATCGTCGGGCGGATTAATATGCTGATTAATCCAAATTTTCCTATTAACAATGCGTTAGAAAACCTTTTAGGTGGAATTACGTCTTGACCAACGGATTTTTAAACATTCTAAACTTTGTTGAACGCAATGAAAAAATTTCTCTTGGCCCTGGTGGGCTTTATGTTCGTGGCCGGCCTCGCACAGGCTCAGGAAGATGGTGCCAAGTTGGCGAAGAGCGCTGGCAAGGCCCTGACCAGTTACAATATTGATCGCGCTAATAATGCGGCCAAGTTGAACGAAGCCAAGCAAAAAATCAGCGAAGCGCTGAAAACCCCGGAAGCGCAGGCCATTGCCTCCGCCTGGATCACCAAGGGCGACATCTACTCCACGGTAGTAGAGCGCGATATGGCCCTGCGCCAGATCAAACCAGAATCGCCGCTCACCGGTGATAATGACGCGCTCGAAGCCTTTGATGCTTACCAGAAAGGCTACGAACTAGCCGAAAAAAAGTATGAAAAGAGTGATGCTTTGAAAGGCATAATCACCGTGCAAGCAGGGCTGATTAATATTGGCGTGGCCAAATACGAAGCCAAAGAGTATGAAAAAGCCTACCTGTCTTCGGCAGCAGCCTTGAAAAGCCACGAACTTCTGACGGCGGCCAGTGAAAAAAGCCTTTTTGCCGATGAAAGTCAAGTCGAAGACCAGAAGTATTTTACTGGTTTGGCAGCTTTGTTGGCAGGTCGTAACGCCGATGCAATACCTTACTTCGAAGAAATGGTGAAAAAAGGTACCACGAAAGGCGAGGTGTATGAGTCGCTCTACACTGCCAAAATAGCCATCAACGACACGGAAGGCGCAAAAGCAATTCTGGCCGAAGGCCGCAAAAAATTTCCCGATAATTCCGGGTTGCTTTTTGCTGAAATCAACATCTACATGAAAGAAGGCAAACTGGACGAATTGACGGATGGCCTCAAGCAGGCTATCAAACAGGAGCCAGACAATATGAACCTGTACATCAACCTGGGCAACGTCTATGACAATCTGCAACAACGCGAGTTGAAAGCGAAAAATGACGCCAAGGCTACCGAGTATTTTGAGGAAGCCAAAAAGAACTACTTGTTGGCGACGGAGAAAGATGTGGAAAATACCGATGCCCACTACATGCTGGGGGCGCTGTACTACAATAAGGCCGCCGCCGTCAATCAGGAAATGGCCACGCTCGATAATTCGCAGGCGGCTCTGAAACGTTATAAAACGCTGAATGAGCAGATGTTGGCACTGTTTGACCAAGCCCTGCCCCACTTCCAAAAAGCGGAAAGCCTGAATCCGAACGATCTGAATACTTTGTTGGCCCTCAACGAAATATACGCCCGCAAAGAAGACGATCTGTCGCTGGAGATCAAGAAACGCCTGGACGTAGTGAAAGGTGGTGGCAAAAATGCGACGCCATATTTCAAAATGTAAGCCGTTTTTTAAACGATAAACGTGAGTCATCCCGAATTTTCGAGGATGACTCATGTGCTTTATAAAAGGCTATCGTCTGCACATGAAGCGTTAATGGGAACGCAGATGACGCCGATAACGCGGATAAAAGCGGATTTTTTTGAATAAAGACATTAACCCATGTTGCTAGTGTTGAGTATTTGAGATAACGAGTATTCGAGTATTTGATTAAAATGCTCGTAATCAATTTTTTAGCATTCGAGAAACGACCATATCATTTACTGGACGTGCCACCAGGGGTTAAAATCTGCGAAAATCCGCGTTATCGGTGTCATCCGCGTTCCAATTGTAGTCAAATATGCAAGTGGCGCTGACTGAAGATCAAAATTCGGGATGACTCATGTTTTATGTCGTCCGAAACCGTTTCGGACTTGCGAGGACGAAACTGAATTTCGCCAGATAATCCAGATTCTAATGACTTCCACCGCCCTTTCTCCGCCCGTTTTTTCGATCATCACCGTCGTTTATAACGGAGAGGCACTGCTGCCCGGCACCATGCAAAGTGTGCTGGAACAGACCTATCCGCAGATTGAATACGTGGTGATAGATGGGGATTCGAAGGATCGTTCCGTGGATATTATTCGGGACTTTGCCACAAAAATGCCCCATCTCCGCTGGCTATCCGCACCGGATCGCGGCCTGTACGATGCGATGAATAAGGGTCTGCAAATGGCCACCGGCGACTTTGTCTGGTTCCTGAATAGTGGCGATCATTTACACGCGCCCGACACGGTAGCAGACTGTGCGGCCCTGGTTACCGCAAAAACCGGCGTGCTATATGGCGAGACGTTGCTGGTAAATGAGGCCCGGCAGCCCGCTGGCACAATGAGCGAACTGAGTACCCGCCGCCTGCCCGCCCGCTTGCAATGGCCTGATTATCTGGGTGGTATGCTGGTGGTGCATCAATCATTTGTAGCCCGTCGCAGCCTGGCTCCCTTGTACCATACGGACAATCTTTGCGCCGATTATGACTGGTGTATCCGTATTCTGAAACAGAGCCAGGCATCCGTAAACACTGGCATCATCATGGCCGATTACCTGATGGGCGGCCTTTCCAAACAACGCCATCGCCAGAGCTTGCGCGACCGCTTTGCCATCATGCGCCAACATTTTGGCCTCCTCCCTACCCTGCTGGCGCACGGCTGGATCGTGCTGCGAGCAATGGGGCACCGGGTGACGCGGCGAGGCAAAGGGCGTTATTAAGCCCTCCATTATTTCCATTTTCATTTGGTGTATCGCCTTTTAGCCGCTGCTGGTTGCAAGCGGAATAATGCGTTGTATAGGTGTACGTCCTGGATTTCCCTCTCAATTAATCACAATTCATCATAGATGCCTAATTCTGGCAGAAGACAGGACTAAAACCCGGCCCAGTGGCATAACATTTTTCGCATTCGCAGGGTGCTGGCAAGACCAACCGGTAGTCCACCGTTCGTTCCATCCCCAACCAACCCGGCAGTGTTTTTCTTCACTTGCGGTTACCCGTCTTTTTTACCATTGCAAAATTACCGATTATGAAACCTGTTTTTCACGCGATTACCCGAATGCTCGGCCTGTTATGGCTGACTGCATTGCCCTTCCTTCTTACGGCGCAGAATTCCCGCCTGGCTTTCACTGCGCATCTGGAAGGAACGCAGGAAGTACCGCCCGTGGTTGGTACAGCCCAGGGTCTGGTCACTGTTACGCTGTCTGCGGATCTGAAAACCATGTCTATCCACGGCGTTTTCTCCGGCCTGACCGGCCCGGCTACCGCTGCGCACTTTCACGTTGGCCTACCCGGAGCGAATGGGCCGGTCGTGCTGGGTCTGACTGATTTATTTATCGGCGGCAACCGGCTGGCAGGCTCCAAACCGCTGTCGGCCATCCTGTTACGTCAGATTCTGAATGGTCAAATCTATTTTAATGTGCATACTGCAGCGCATCCAAGTGGTGAAATACGTGGTCAGTTATATGCCGAGGCCGATACTTATTTTGCTGTAAAAGCCAATGGTCAGCATGAAGTGCCGCCCGTAATCACCTTAGCTGTCGGAGTAGGAACGGTGGAGTACACCTTGGGCGGAAATGCAGTTCGTGTATATCTGACGGCTACTGGATTTAGTGGCCCAATCACCGTTGCACATATCCACCAAGGTGCAGAGGGCGTAAATGGCCCAGTAGTCGCACCGTTGGTCGTTAGTGGCAACACCGTGACTGGCAATATCCTGGTGAGTACGTTGCCAGCCAATTTTTTGCAAAAGGTAGATAGTGGTCAGTTTTACATCAATTTGCACACTGCTGCCAATCCAGGCGGGGAAATCCGGGGCCAGTTGCGCCGGGCGACCGCTTTTAGCGGGCTGGCCACCCTAACCGGCGACCAGGAAACGCCCCCCATATCCACTACGGCCACCGGCAACGGCTGGCTGACCATGAACAGCACGTTGGATTCCGTGACCTACGCCGTGCTGACTACCGGGCTGGTGCCGACGGCAGCCCACATTCACCGGGGAGCACCAGGAGTGGCCGGGCCAGTGGTGTTGCCTTTGACGGCAGCGGTGGCGGTGCCGGGTTTCTTCATGAGCACGGCGGTCGCGGTCGATTCGACCCTGCTGGCGGATTTACTGGCCAATAGATTGTATTTCAATGTTCATACTGCTGCCAATCCCGGGGGAGAGATTCGGGGTAAAATCGAATCCAACGTGCGCAGCACTTACGGCTTTGACCTGTGCGGAACGCAGGAAGTGCCCGCCAACAATAGTCGCGGCATCGGGGCAGGTCTGGTTTCGCTGGATCGCACCCGTACTTCCCTGCGCTATGCGCTCCTGGTAGATTCGTTGAGTACCCCCGCCTCTGCTGCCCATATTCACAAGGGAGCGTTTGGCGTGAATGGACCCGTGCGCATTGAACTTACTGTGCCGACCCCTTACTCCACTAATGTGGTTCCAGTGGGAGACTCCATATTCACTTTCCTGGAAAGCGATCTGTTGTACATGAACGTGCATAATGCGAATTTTCCGGGTGGGGAAATTCGCGGCCAAGTCAGGAATGGTCTCTTTTGCGCCCCAAGTTCGGCAGTGCAAGACCCAGTGGTGCAAGCGTTGGAAATATTTCCGAACCCGCTACAAGCCAGCCTAAACGTCCGTTTCGATAGCCGCGAAGACTTCAAGGGCCAGTTGCGGTTGACAGATATGACCGGACGGGTAGTCTGGGAACAGGCGATGAATATTTCCAGCGGGGAACAGGCATGGTCACTGCCGTTGCCCACGTTGCAGCAAGGTGTTTACTTTTTGATCTTGTATCAGCAAAATCGGTTGGTGTTTTACCATAAATTGGTGAAAATGTAGGAGACCAGCCATCTGGAAAATATAAAGTGGTCGGTTTGTACAAGCCGACCACTTTTTTTACCGTACCACAAAACAAAACGCCCCCTGTCCAAAGCGTGTTGGTGTCATATTAGAATACGCAGGCTCCGGGCTGGAAGTAAGCATTTGATAATTATTTTCTGTAAGATCGCCATTATTGACCTTACTTTCTATACTCAGAGCGGAACTATTACACTGACCTCTTATCTCGAAAGGCTCGCCCAGTGGTGGATTGGGAAAAATGCCACAGAAGAAAGCACCTTTTTGTTGTAGCACAAACGCACTTTTAAAACGATATGCTTGGCTGGTGTAAGCAGGTAAGACCTCATAATAAGACACCCCAGCACCGGGCAAGGCACGTGGAACAACTTCACCTAACAAAACAATAGCATCCAAAAAATCTATGGTTTTCCCTTGGGTCGGATTTTTATCAAATCTTCCACATTGTAGTTCCAATTTGAAATCGAAATTGGAGAAAGTATTGGGAATATCGGCATTGATATCTGTAAGTGTCTCGTTAAAATCCATCTCCATCCAAATGGTATCACCAACGGAAAAGGTATCTTGTATAGGTGAGACCTTGTAAGGCACTTGATAAATCATGGTGCCTGGGCAATTTTTATCCTTGCAAGAGGAGATTAGAAAAAGGCTGATAGCAGCCAAGGTAATGGAACGAAGCATAGCAAGAGAATTTGATTACCGCACCACAAAACAAAAGCCCGATTGCCCAAAACGCTCTATTGTCATATTCCGATAGACATCCACCGGACTCGACTTCAACAAATAATAGTTATTGGCGGTGGGATCGCCATCATTCACCTTGCTAGTAATGTACAATGGGATGTTGTCGCAATTGCCAGTGATTTTGAATGGTTCAATCATTTCGTCAGTGTAAGGCGTAAGTGTATAGACAAAAGTTCCTTGTTGCTTTAGTACTACTGCCCCTTTAAACCGATAGTAATTATCTTGATAAATAGGCAATACCTCTAAGTAAGACACCTCGGAAGAAGGCAACCCACGAGGTACCACCTGACCTACAATAGGGAAGATATCCATAAAACTAACTGCTTTCCCCTGAGGTGGGTCTATGTCAAATCGATCACATTGTAATTGGATTTTAAAATCAAAATTGCGAAAAGTATTTTCTACGCTGCCATTTAAATCGGTCAACTGATCACTAAAATTCATCTCTATCAAGATAGTATCCGCTATTTGAAAAGTGTCCTGAATAGGAGCCGCCGTATAAGGTATTTGGTATTTTAAATTATTCGGGCAGTTTTTATCCTTACAAGAGACTATGAGT
>Ga0105047_10016312_pt1 | contig 11644 bp, 8 predicted proteins | sample MAT04_FD_78384 | JGI IMG/M metagenome (GOLD analysis project Ga0105047, IMG submission 78384) | Freshwater microbial communities from Lake Fryxell liftoff mats and glacier meltwater in Antarctica - MAT-04 (megahit assembly) | ecosystem: Environmental > Aquatic > Freshwater > Ice > Liftoff... | reverse complement strand
CGCGCTCGAGTTTGTCCTTCAACGCGGTCAGCGTCATGTCTTTGATCGAGGTCGTGCCGAACGACTTCAATTTCGTCTCGTGCAAGATCGTCAGTTGCCGGGCGAGCGTGAGAGCCGGCTTCTTGGCCGCCGGGTCTTCGGCGAGAGCCAGCAGCGGCAGGGCGAACAGCAGCAAGAGGGCACGGACCATGGGGAAACCTCCGAAGGGACGGGACACGAATGCGAACGCGGGGAAGCCCGTCGCCGTTGGCGCGCGACCATGACCTGTAAGCTTCCCCTCCCCGAACTGGCGCGAAGGTCGTCCGTCACCGCGCGAAACCGCTGGCCCGCATGGGTTCTTCCAGCTCCGTGCCCTTGCGGAGCAGCAACAGCAGGGGCGTGGTCATGACCGTGGTCAGTAGCGCCATCAGCACCAGCATGCCGGACAGGCTTTTCGGAAGGACGCCGAGGTTGTCCCCCACGTTCACCACGATCAGGCCGACCAACCCGCGGGTGTTCATCATCGCCCCGACGGCCAAGGACTCGCGGGCGGAGAACCCGCACAGGCGGGCGGCCACCGCGCACCCGCCGAGTTTGCCGAGCACCGCCGCCGCCAGCACCGCCGCCGCGACCAGCCACATCGTCCCGCCGCCGAGGCTGCCCAGGTCCGTCCGGAGGCCGGTGTAGGTGAAGAAGATCGGCAGGAACAAGCCGGTCACCACGTCCCGCAGGCGGGCGGCGGCGGCGGCCCGCAGCGCTTCCTGATCGGACAGCACCACGCCGAGCAGGAACGGCCCGAAGATGGCGAACAGGCCGATCCGCCCGGTGACGATGGCACACCCGAACATGGCGACGAACAGCACCGTCATCGCCGTCAGGCCGAGATGGCCGCCGTGCGCGGTCATGTCGCGGCGGAAGAACCACACCAGCGCCGGCCGCACGACCAGGAACATGGCCGCCACGAAGCCGACCGTCTGACCGACCATCGTCACCGTCTGCCACGGGTCGTATCCGCCGGCCCCGGCCCGGCCGGCGGACACCACGGCGGCGGCCGTCGCCAATAGGATCCAGACGACCGCGTCCTCGATCGCCGCCGCCGTGAGGACGATCGCACCCAGGCGGGTCTTTGTGACGCCCATTTCCCGCATCATCTCCCCGAGAATGGGGATCGCCGTCACGCACATCGCCGCGCCGACGAACAGGGCGGTGTGGGACGTCGGGACCGCCGTTGCTCCGAAGGTCGGTGCGACGGCGACCGTCACCCCGAACCCGACCGCGAACGGCAGCACGACGCCGGCCACCGCCACCGCCGCCGCCGCCCGCCGGTTCCCCTGGAGGTGGCCGAACTCGAACTCCAGCCCGATCAGGAACAGCAAGAAGACCAGCCCGAGTTCCTTCAACACCCCGAAGATCTTCTGGAGTGTCGCCCGCGCCACGTCCGGTTCCACACCGGGCAGCGGTGGGTAAAAGACGGCTTGAAAAGTCTCTGGGAACACCGCCGCGAACAGAGTCGGGCCGAGGAGCAACCCGGCGACCGTCTCCCCGACGACGACCGGTTGGCCGAGTTTCCGCGCGAGGATGCCCGCCAGCCGCGCCACGGCAATGATGACGATCAGTTGGGTGAGGACGGGTATGAGGAAGACTTCGGCGCGGAGGGCGGCGAGGGAAGCGGCGGCTTCCGAAACGGATAAGGCGGCGAACGGCGACATGGGGGGGCGGCTCCGGCGGGTGGACGGCACCCGCGATACCAACAACGGTGGAAGAGTGTCTTACGCGGTCCGAATGACTTCCGGCGGACAAGTTGTCGCGCCAAGTGTGATGCCGAGTATTACAATAAGAGTCATGCTCGCCATCCCCGAACTGCTGGCGGAACTGGTGCGGCGGCCGTCGGTCAACCCGATGGGCCGAACCGACATCCCGCCCGAACTGCTGCACGAGTCCCGCGTCTCCGACTTCTGGGAGGAACGGCTCCGCGCCCTCGGCGTGCCCGTGGAGCGGCAAGAGGTGCTGCCCGGCCGGTGCAACGTGGTCGCCCGGTATTCGCCGCCGAACCCGCCGTTTTCCCTGCTGTTTGAAGCCCACCAAGACACCGTGCCCGTGGACGGCATGGTCATCGACCCGTTCGCCGCGACGATCCGCGACGGCAAACTTTACGGCCGGGGCGCGTGCGACGTGAAGGCCGGCGGGGTGGCCATGTTCGCCGCGTTCGCCCGGTTGGTGACGGAGCGACCGACCGGGTCCGTCGCCGTCACGTTGGCGTTCACCATCGATGAGGAACACACGTTTCTTGGCGTTCAGCACCTGATGAAGACCGGCATCGCAGCCGATTTCGCGGTGATCGCCGAGCCGACCGGGTTGGACATCGTGCGGGCGCACAAGGGCGTCGTGCGGTGGAAGTTGGAGACGACCGGCACCGCCTGCCACAGCTCCATGCCGGAGAAGGGCGTCAGCGCGGTGTACCGGATGGCGAAGGTGTTGACGGCGGTGGAGGAGTTCGCCGGGCGGCTGGCCGGGTCGCGGAAGGACGAGTGGGTGGGGTGGCCGACGCTGAGTGTGGGGGTGATCGTCGGCGGGGTGTCGCCGAACACGGTGCCCGACCGCTGCGTCATCGATTTGGACCGGCGGCTGCTGCCGGGGGAATCGGCGGCCGAGGCGGTGGCGGAGTTGGATGCGTTCTTACGGAGCTACCCCGGCCTGGACTTCCCGGTGACATCGCACCCGCCGTATTTGGCGTGCCCGTCGCTGCCGCCGAGCGGGGGCGATGCGTTCGTCACCCGGCTGGGGGCGGCCATCGACGCGGTGAACACCTCGCACCGCGTGGTCGGCGTCCCATACGGGACGGACGCCAGCACGGTGCGCGAGGCCGGGATTCCGGCGGTGGTGTTCGGCCCCGGCGACATCGCCCAGGCGCACACGAAAGACGAGTGGGTGGAGTTGGCGGAGGTGGAGAAAGCGGCGGAGATTTTGTACCGGTTCGCACGGGCGGGCCGGTGAGCGGGGAGAGTCGCCCGCCGGCCGATTCGTCTATCGTGTCTTCTTCAGGCCCGGCGGGCCGTCCCGTTTGGGCGGGCCGTCCTTGCTGTATTCCAAGTTGTTCGGGTTCTCCGTCTTCGCGGGTTCGCCGCACCCGCAGGTGAGGGCGAACGTCGAGGCACATAGTGCGAGAATGAGCCGGCGGAACATCGACGGGTCTCCGTGGGTGGACCGCAGGCGGGACGCCAGGAATTGCGTCCCGCCGTGCAACGGGGTCAGTTGGACGGGGTCACTTCGCCGCCGGCGCGGGAGGCCAGCACTTCCAGGTGCGTGACGTTGACGCCGTTCACCTGCCCGACGACCGCCGCTCCGGTCCCGTAGGTGATGAACCGCACCGACCCGTCCGCCATGAGCCACTGGCCGCCGCCGGTGTGGTGGCTCCAGTAGTGGTTCCAGTCGGACGGGTTGTTCGGCGAGCCGGCGCGGTACAGGCCCGGAGCGGTGGTCATGGACGGGACGCGCTCGCGGACGCCCAGCAGGCAGTCGCCGGCCCCGAACCCGTACCCGTCGTACCCGTAGGCCACCCACATCCAGCCGTACTCGTTGGTGTTGTCCGGCGGCCGCTCGCCGATCATCACGGTGTTCGAGGTGCCATCCGTGATGGCGGTGAACTTCACCTTCGAGTTCACGTACAGGATGCCGTCCTGACCGGCCAACTTGGCCGCCGTGGCGGTCGGGTTGCCAGTGCCGGGCAGCGTTTCCTTCCAGGTGTCCCGGCCGCTCACGCCCATGTAGCTGGTCAGGGCGTGTTCCTGGCTGCCGCTGCTCCACGCCTGGAGTCCGCGGGTGTCGGACGGGCAGGAGTACATCTTCACCTTCTGGCTGACGACGAACCGGCCGGGGCCGGACATGCCCGGAATCGGGTGCCACCACGGCCACTGGAACGGGCTGGTAATCGCCCGCGTGATGTTCTCCTGTTCGAGGTACGGGGCGATCCGCACCTGGTAGCCCCAGTACCCGTCGGCCGGGTAACTGGTCGTCGCGTTGGCCCACCCGTTGGGCGGGCTGTCGTACACGGGGGCGGTGTTCCCGCCGCCCCACCAACCGGCACCGGTTCGCTGACTCTTGCCGATGGTCACGCCGGCCGGCAACTGGCCTATCCCGTCGTGGTGGGCGTGGAAGGCGATGCCCATCTGCTTCAGGTTGTTCTGGCAGCTCATGCGGGCGGCCGCCTCCCGCACCTTCTGAACCGCCGGTAACAGCAGGCCGATCAGGATGGCGATGATGGCGATCACCACCAGCAGTTCGATGAGCGTGAACGCGCTGTTCCGCCCCGTCTTCGCGAGTCGCATGGGACATCCTCCGGAATTGGAGAGACGATGAATATGGCTTGTGGCGCGCGTCCGTGCGAGCGGACGCTTGGGTCGGGCCGGCACCACATGCGGCCCGTCATCGACGCCGGTTTTGTATGTCTCCCGCGCACGCCGAGGATTGGCGTGAAGAGACGCGGGAGACTGAGTTTTACCGACATCGACTGCGAGTGAGTGAATTGTTAACGATGTATGAAGGCGACCGCAAGCGGAAAGTAAGAAGAATCGTCCGGTTCCCTGCCGCTATTGGAAAACCGGACGGGTTCGGCCCGCACGTCACGCCACCTTGATGCCCTGGCGGAAGGTGTCGGCGGTGGCGTAGTAGCTGGAGAAGAGTTCCAGCGTGCGGGCGTCGCGGACGATCACATGCGGCCCGCCGCCGGGTCCGGCCCAGAAGATGAAGTCGTTTTTGCCGTCGCCGTCCACGTCCTGGATGGCCACCGACACGCCGCCCCGGAACCCCGGATCGTAAGCCAGGAAGTCGTTGACGCGCGACGCCGTGGCCCCGTCGAACACGGCGATTTCCGGGCCGCCGAACTGCCCCTTGCCGACAACGAGGTCCGGGATGCCGTCGCCGTTCAGGTCGCCGACGGCCGCCACCACCCCGCCGTTGAAGTCCGGGGCGAAGGCGAAGAAGCTGGCGATGAGAGTATCCGTCAGGCCGGCGTACACCTTCACATGCGGGCCGCCGCCCGGCCCGGCCGTCGCCACGAGAATGCCGGGCGTGGCCGCCACGTTCACCCCGCCGTGGAACTCCGGGACGTCAGCGTAAAAGCTCCTGATGAGGTCCGGCCGCCCTGCGGACAGGTCGAACACTTTCACGTGCGGGCTGCCGCCGGCCCCGGCCCCGACCGCCACCTCGGCCACCCCGTCGCCGTTCAAGTCCGCCGCCGCCACGCTCAGCCCGCCCCGGAAGCCGGGGAAGGCGTCGAAGTCGAACAGCACCGTGTTCGTGACCAGGTCGTAGATTCTTACCCGCGCTTCGTCCCCGGCCCCGACCCCGGCGATCACGTCCAACACCCCGTCGCCGTTCACGTCCGCGTAGGCGACGACGGTGGCCGACACGTTCGCCGGGTCGAACAGCGGTAGGTTCACCCGCAGAGTGGTGTCGGCATTGCGAACTTGCACGTCCGCCCCCACCCCGACGAGGTAAGTGATGACGGCCGGCGGCGGTGGAGGCGGCGGGGGCGGAGGAGGCGGAGGAGGCACTACGGGCACCTGCACTTCCACGGACCCGATGTCGAGGTTGCCGTTGGACACCCGCGGCAGCCCCCGCTGGTCGGTGGTGACCTCTCCGGCGTCGGACGCGGCCACCGCGTCCAGGACCGGGCTTCCGGCCAGCGGCAGGTGCGTGCGGGTGAGGCCGCCGTTGTCCGCCAGCGGACCGAGCAGCGGGTCGCCGTCGCGGAAGACCCCACCGGCGAACCCGACCGCCGTGCGAATCAGGTTGCCCGAACCGCTGGTGGTGTTCACCCCGCCGAACAGCTCCTCCCCAAAGAAGTCGGTCACGAGTAAGTCGTCTTGGCCGAGGATGCTGTTCGTGATGTCGGTCGTGGCGACTAAGGCAGGGCCGGAGAAATTGCCGAGGGCGAGGGCGTAGACTTGGCGTCCGTCGTCGGCCGCGACGTTTTCGGTGAAGGTCGAACTACGAGCGGTGACGGTGCCGTTGTAGTTGAACACCCCGCCGCCAAAACCCTGGGCGTTATTTGCCCCGCCAGTCCCGGCGACGGCCGAGTTCCCGGAGAAGGTGCTGGTCTCGATGACGACGGTCCCCCGGTAGTTGAAGACCGCGCCACCCAGGCCGGCACCGCCGCCGCCGTCGCCGTTTAGCGCGTCGGCCGCGCCGAACCCGCCCGTCCCGTCGTTCATCCCGCCGCCACCGCCGCCGCCGCCGAACCCGCCTCGGCCGCCGGTCAGTAGCGCCGCGCCGCCCCCGCCCCCGAACGACGAACTGCCGCCGGCCGCGCCGCCACCCCCAAACCCACCGGAGATGAACGTGGCGGTGCCGCCTCTCGGCCCGCCCCCGTTGCCGTCCGTCGGCGCGGATTCCCCGACCCCACCCCCGCCGCCGTTGCCGCTCGTCGCACCGCCACCGTTGCCACCCTGGGCGGTGTTTCCGGACAGCGTGACGCCCCGCAGTGTGACTAGTCCTTCGTTGTAAATGGCCCCGCCGAACCCGCCCGCCCCGCCGCCGCCGCCGAACCCGTCACCGCCGTGAGCCAGACCGCCGGACAATTCCAGCCCGGAGAGCGTGAGGTCGCCGGTAAAGTCGCCACTTAGCACCGCGAACAGGCGGAACGGGGACGCGGCGGCATTCCGGGCGATGGTTTCGCCGCTGCCCTGGATCGTAATCGGGGTGTTGATGACGAAGGCCGACGGGCCGAACCCTTCCACATCCAACCCGGCGTCGAACGTGGTCAGGTTGACCGTCCCTCCTTGGACGGCCGGGGCGAACACGATGGTGTCGGCGTCGGAGTCCGACTCGGCGAACGCGAGCGCCTCGCGCAGGGTGCCGGCCCCGGCGTCGGCCAACGACGTGACGGTGAACGTGGCCGGCGTGCAGCGGTCCTCGAGCTGGTTGAGGCGGAGAAGCGGGCGGAGACGCATGAGGATTACTCCTGGCAACGGCGACAACCGTCAGTTTATCGACCGGGACCGACCGACGACACCTTTTGACCAGGATGAGATGATGGAGTCGAAGCAACGCCACCCGGCACAAGCGATAGAACCGCCGCCCGCCGATGAAGAAGTGGTGAAGCGGGCGTGAAGCGGGCGGAGCCGACGATATCATAACTGTTTCGCGCCAACCCCCGTTTCGGAACCCGCCCCGCTATGGCCAGCCTGCTCACCATCACCAACGCCTGCAAGAGCTACGGCGAACAAATCCTCCTCGACCACGCCGACGCCGTCATCAGCGACAACACCAAGGTCGGGTTCGTCGGCCGCAACGGGGCCGGCAAAAGTACCCTTCTGCGCATCCTGCTCGGCGAGGAGGAACTTGACGGCGGCGAAATCATCCGCCACCCCAGCCTGCGCCTCGGCTATCTGCGGCAGCACGACCCGTTCCTGCCGGAGGAAACCACGCTCGAATACCTGATGCGGGACAGCGGTCAGCCGGACTGGAAGTGCGGCGAGGTGGCCGGCGAGTTCGAGATCAAGGGGGCATACCTGGACGGGCCGATCACCAAACTGTCCGGCGGGTGGCAGACGCGGGCGAAGCTGGCCGCCCTGCTGCTGCACGAGCCAAACCTGCTGCTGCTCGACGAGCCGACCAACTTCCTCGACCTGCGTACGCAAATCCTGCTCGAACACTTCCTGGCCAACCACCGGGCCGCGTGCGTCGTCGTGTCGCACGACCGCGCGTTCCTCATGGCCACCTGCACCCACACCCTCGACCTGAGCCGGGGCAAGCTGACCACCTTCCCCGGCCGGATCGACGCCTTCCTCGAATTCCAGAAGGAGAAGCGGGTGCACGAGGAGCGGTCGAACGAAGCGATCATGGCCAAGCGGAAGCAGTTGGAGGAGTTCATCGCCCGCAACAAGGCCCGCGCCGCGACCGCCAAACTCGCGCAGTCGAAGGCGAAAGCGCTGGAGAAGTTGGAGGTGCAGGAGATCGCCTACGACTTGCCGTCGGCGAACATCCGCGCGCCGCAGATCGAACCCCGCAAGGGGTCGGCCGTGCGGTGCCGCGACCTGAGCATCGGCTACCCGGAGCGGGTCATCGCGTCCGACATTCAACTCGAGATCGAACACGGCCAGCGGGCCGCCATCGTCGGCGACAACGGGCAGGGGAAGACCACCTTCCTCCGCACCATCGTCGATTCGCTCAAGCCGCTCGACGGCGAAGTGAAGTGGGGCTACGGGTGCAAGATCGGCGTGTACGCGCAGCACGTTTACACCAGTCTGCCGCCGAAGTTCACGGTGCTGGAATACCTGCGGTCGAAGTCCGCCATCGGCACGAAGGACCAGCAGATTCTGGACGTGGCCGGGTCGTTCCTGTTCCGCGGCGGCGCGGTGGAGAAGCAGACGTCCGTACTCAGCGGGGGCGAGCGCGCCCGCCTGTGCATGGCCGCTTTGATGCTCAGCGAGTTGAACGTCTTGATCCTGGACGAACCCGGCAACCACCTGGACGTGGACACCGTGGAGGCGCTGGCCGAGGCGCTGACGTCGTACAAGGGCACGGTCATCTTTACCAGCCACGACCGCCACTTCATGGGGCGGGTGGCGACGTGCATCATTGAAGTGCGGGACGGCCACGTCACCAACTACAGCGGGGATTACGACACTTATCTGTATCAGGTGAACAAGGAGATCGAGGCCGGCGAGCGGGAGTTGGCGGCGAAACTGGGCAAAGCCCCACCGGCGGTGGCGGGTCCGGGCCGGGTGGTGGCTCGCGCCGCCCGCCGCACCGAGAAGGAAGTCCGCAAGGAATTGAAGGGGACCGAGAAGGCCATCGCGCAACTGGACGCCCAGCGGAAGCAACTGGCGACCGAGTTGGACGCGACCACGCACGACGCCACGTTCACCCGGCTGGAAGGCGAACTCGCGGACGTGTCGGCGAAGTTGGCCGAAGCCGAGGACCAGTGGGCGGCGCTGAACGAGGAGTTGGGCGAGAGCGAAGAGTGACGGCGGAAGGCGGTCGGGTCACGGCAGCAGGTCGGCGACGGGAATGGTGGCGACGGTGGTGCCGTCCAACACCAGCGGGACGGACTGCCCCGGCGCGAAGTCGGTGCGGGTGCGGTACGCCGGCGGAGTGGCGGTCGGGTCCGGGTCGGTGTACACCTCCACCCACTCGTCAATCAAGTTCACGATCCAGTAGACCGGGATGCCTGCGCGGGCGTAAATTCGCTGCTTCACGACGCGATCAAACTCCAAGCTGGCGTCGGCAAACTCGATCACAACACCGGCGTCCGCGGCGACGGGGAACCGCTTGTCGTAGTCCTCCAGCCGCCCGCGAATTATCGCGGCGTCGGGTTCCGGTTCACTGTCGGCGAGAGTGATGGCCGGGTTGATGTGAACGTGCCAGTCGGGTGTGTTCAACTCCAGTGTCATCAAGGCGTGTTGGGGGAAGCACTCCCTCGGCGTCATCGGACGGAATTTCCACAGGATCACCCCTTCCAACAACTCGCCCGGCTCGTAGTCGCCGAACACGCCGGCCTCGACCATCGTGCGGTATTCGTCCACCGTGAACCGCCTCAGGCGTGTGAGGTCGGTGAGAGAAAACTCCGGCGGCTGTTGTGAGTACGGCACTTTCCCCATCGCCCACAACTCATGTGCGGACGGTATGTGTGCTTTCGTACTCATGCGATCACCTCCACCAGAGTGATACCAGACCCACGCGGCGCGAAAAAGCCCAAGCCGGGAAGGGCTTGGGTGGCGTGACGGAAACACGATGCTTAGCGTGCCTCGGCGGTTCCGAAGATGTCGAGCAGGAACTCCCGGCACGTATCGTAGAGGGGTTGGACGAGTGGCAACACCGCCTCTCTCCTCCGACATCCGTCCGCGCCGAGAGCTGTTAGCGCCTCGTGGTCCATCCACACCACCGGTTGATCACCGTCGGTTGCGGGGCGCGTGGTGTCGAAACACATCGGCCCCCACGCATCCCCCCATTCCGCGAATGGAACGAAGCCCGCGTCGATGAGTGGTCGCCACGCCACGAGAAGTGATCGGAGTCGCCCCAAAGGCTTTCCTGACGGCGTGTCCGGCATGAAAATCTGCTGGTCGTAGCGGCGGCTCTTCACCTGATCGAACAGATGGAATCGCGACAGCAGATACGCCCGAAAAACAGCCGGGAACCGAATCCGGAAGTCAGTTTCCAATGCGGTCACTTCGGCTTCGTTCAGGGTCGAAGGCGACATCCGCCATTCGACCCACCCGTCTTCATCGGCCGCGCCGACTTGCATGGCCTGCGGCACCCCGGCGTCACCCGGTGACTCGGCGGCAACCCCCCTCCGCCACGCACCGAGTGCGTAAGTATCCAAGAGTTGACCTACAAAAGTGGCGTCGTCAACGATTGTCACCTTGCTGCTCCAGAACGTGGCAATCGACGACCGACGTGAACGGCGAGCCGCGACCCCAGGGGCGCGGCTCGCCTTATCGTCACTTGTCCCGCTTGCCGCCCTCGCCCAGCGCCGCTTGGGCGGCGGCCAGCCGGGCGATGGGCACCCGGAACGGCGAGCAACTGACGTAGTCCATGCCGATCTGGTGGCAGAACACGACGCTGTCCGGGTCGCCCCCGTGTTCGCCGCAGATGCCGACTTTCAGGTGCGTGCCGTGCTTCGCCTTGCGGCTGTCGCGGCCCTTCTTCAGGCCCATCTTCATCAGCTCGCCGACGCCGGCGAAGTCGATTGTCTGGAACGGGTCGATGGGCAGGATTTTCTCTTCCAGGTACGTCGGCATGAACCCCTTGATGTCGTCCCGGCTGAACCCGAACGTCATCTGCGTCAGGTCGTTGGTGCCGAAGCTGAAGAACTCGGCCTCCTCCGCGATCTTGTCCGCCGCCACGCACGCCCGCGGCAACTCGATCATGGTGCCGATCTGGTACTCCACCGTCGCGCCGTGCTTCTGGAACGCCTCCTCGATGACGGCGATGGCCCGCTTCTTCAAGAACGTCAACTCCTCGACGACACCCACCAGAGGGATCATGATTTCGGGCAGCACGGTGACGCCCTTCTTCTTCACCTCGATGGCCGCCTCGATGATGGCCCGCACTTGCATGTCCCCGATCTCCGGGAACACCAGCGACAGCCGGCAGCCGCGGAACCCCATCATCGGGTTCATTTCGTGCAGTTCCTCGACCCGCTCGAAGATCTTCTCGATGCTCACGCCGATCTGCTTGGCGACGGCCTCGGCCCCGGCCCGGTTGTCCTTCTGCGGTAGGAACTCGTGCAGCGGCGGGTCGAGCAACCGGATCGTCACCGGGTAGCCGTTCATGGCGGTGAAGATGCCGACGAAGTCGTTCTTCTGGAACGGCTCGATCTTGGCCAGCGCCTTCTTGCGGCCCGCCTCGGACTCGGCCAGGATCATCTCGCGGACGGCGGCGATGCGGTCGTCCCCGAAGAACATGTGCTCGGTGCGGCACAGGCCGATGCCTTCCGCGCCGAACTCGCGGGCCTTGGTGGCGTCGGCCGGGCTGTCGGCGTTGGTGCGAATCTTCAGGGTGCGAACCTTGTCCGCCCAGGTCATCAGGGTGTTGAAGTCGCCGGTCATACTGGGGGCGATGGTCTCCACCTTGCCGACCATCACGTCGCCGCTGGTGCCGTTGATGGTGAGGAAGTCGCCGGCCTTGATGACGTTCGTCCCGATGGTGACGGTCTGCGCCT
>Ga0105047_10016311_pt1 | contig 11646 bp, 15 predicted proteins | sample MAT04_FD_78384 | JGI IMG/M metagenome (GOLD analysis project Ga0105047, IMG submission 78384) | Freshwater microbial communities from Lake Fryxell liftoff mats and glacier meltwater in Antarctica - MAT-04 (megahit assembly) | ecosystem: Environmental > Aquatic > Freshwater > Ice > Liftoff... | reverse complement strand
AAATCTCAAATCTCAAATCTCAAATCTCAAATCTCAAATCTCAAGGAAGAGGATTGGATTTCAGCGTTCCGAGTTTTTTGCCTTGGAAGACGGGGCGGTTCTGCTGCGTAATGGTGCCCACATGAAAATGAAACTGCTCATATCAGGAATCGCCGCCACGATGTTGTTCACCCTGCCTGCGATGGCTGAGGAGGAGGAAACCGCGCTCGGCAAACAAATGGAAGCGATGAACGACGCCTACAAGGCGATGCGCCGTGAGACCGATCCTGCCAAGGGCGCGGCTCTGGCGCGCGAGGCGCAGGAAGCGATGGTCAAGGCGATCATGGAAACGCCCGAGCTGGTGAAAGCCATGCCGGAGGCCGATCAGCCAAAGGCAAGCGCGGAATACCGCAAGATGATCGGCCTGCTCATCTCGACGCTCGCGGATATGGAACTGGCTTTCCTTAGCAACGACATGGACAAGGTCCAGGAGATCGTGAAAGCGATGCGCGACTCCAAGAAAGAAGGTCACGACAAGTTCATGGAGGACGAGTGATCGCCCCTTTTAACGCTTAAACAAAAAAGGCCCGCCGGAGAGATACCGGCGGGTCTTTTCATTAAGAGGAAATCACTCGATGACGACCCGGTTGCCGACGCCCATTTTCGAGTAGATGAGGGGCATGGTCTTGCTGGGGCCGCGGATGCAGGCATGGGAAGCGGGATATCGGGGGACGTTGCCGATATGGTGTCCGATGCCGTCGTTGGTCAGACGCATCCAGTACATCATCGGAGCGCCAAGGAATTTCCCACCTTCCGGGACTGTGTCGGTCTTCGAGTCCGCATCGGAATTGATGACATCGCCCTCCGCATCGAGGATCTTGCCGTAGAGGTTGGAGCGCTTGTCTTTGATTTTCTCAAGCACGTTATACTCACCCGCAGGAGTCGGGCGGCTCTTGGTGCCGGTGGAAACAGGATAATCCATCACCACCTGCTCGCCGTTCATCAGCTTTGCGCGCTGGGTGGCGAGTTCGATCCTGATCCAGGAATTGGACTGGTCGGTGACCGGAAGGAGCTGGGTGTTGGTCCAGACGTTGTAGGTCTTGGGGTAGTTTTTTTCCGCCTTGAAATGATCATAGCTGCCCGGCTCGTAAGGATTGACGTAGGTGTCATCAGTCTTGGAAAGGGACGGAGCCGGCTTCTGGGCACAGCTCGCGAGGAAGGCGAAGACACCGCTGAGGGCGAGGAGGCTGATTTTTTTCAAAGTCATGGTTTCGGTCTGGTTTGGCCGCGAGGGGATAATCGAATTGTCTCGGGATTGCAACCTTTCTAATTTGAGGCACTTTCGGGGACGATATTCCATCCGGATCCGGAAAATGGTCTCCCAAGAGTTGAAAACAAAAATGCGCGACGTGCCTCACCAGCCCGGCGTTTACCTGATGAAGGACCGGCTGGGCTCCATCATCTACGTGGGCAAGGCGCTGGATCTGAAACGGCGGCTGTCCTCGTATTTCACGCCGTCCCGCAAGAACCGCGCGAATCTCAAGACCCGCGCGCTGATGGACTCGATCCATGATTTCGAGATCCACATCGTCCGCAACGAGCAGGAGTCCCTGCTGCTGGAGGGCAAGCTGATCAAGGACTACCGGCCCCGCTACAACGTCGCTTTCCGCGATGACAAGCGTTTCCTCCACGTCCGCATCCGGATGAGCGATCCCTTCCCGCGCTTCTCCTGCGTACGGACGAAAAAGGAGGACGGGGCGCGGTATTTCGGACCGTTTCCCCACTCCAGCGCCCTCCACGACACCCTGAACTGGCTCAACCGCCGCCTTGGCCTGCGCGTGTGCAGGCCACTGAATCCGGGGGAAACCGACTACCGCCATTGCAACGCGGACATCATCCGGAATTGCTCCGCGCCGTGCATCGGGCGAGTCTCGACGGCAGAGTATTTGGAAAAAGTGGAGGAGGCCTGCGTGATCCTGGAGGGGAAAGGCAAGAAGGCGATCTTCGACGAACTGCTGGCGGAAATGCAGGGCGCGGCGGAGGCGCTGGATTTTGAGAAAGCTGCGACCTTGCGCGATGTTTTGGAAAATCTCCGGAAAACCCTTTCCCCCACCCGTCAGTTTTCGCGAGGCCGCGGATTGCCGACGACCGTGAAACCGACCGAGGATCTCGCGGATCTCGGCGAGGCGCTGGGGCTGGACGGCCCGCCAAAGGTGATGGAGTGCTTTGATATTTCCAACGTATCCTCGAACCACATCGTCGCCTCGATGGTGCGTTTCACCAACGGCCACCCGGACAACCGGAACTACCGGCGCTACCGCATCCGCACGGTGGAAGGGCAGGACGATTTCGCCTCGATGGCGGAGGTCGTCTTCCGCCGCTATTCACGCATCCTCAGGGAAAACACCGGCGAGGAAACGGAATTTTCCCAGGAACCGCTCATCGAGGCCCAGCGCCGCCTGGCAAAGGAGGGAAAGGCCAAAATCATCCTCCCGGATCTCGTCATCGTAGATGGCGGAAAGGGGCAGCTATCAAGCGCCTTCAAGCAGCTCCGCACACTCGGCCTTCAGGAGCTCCCCCTAATCGGTCTCGCGAAACAGCGCGAGGAAGTGTTTTTCCCCGACAGGTCCGATCCCCTGCTCATCCCCCACGATCGCGGCGCGCTCAAGCTCCTCCAGCGCATCCGCGACGAAGCCCACCGCTTCGCCAACGGCTACAACGAGCTCCTCTACCGCCGCCGCATGAAAGAAAGCGCTCTGGATGATTTCCCCGGCATGTCACCCCGCCGGAAGTCCCTGCTCTTGGGAAAATTCGGCTCTCTCGCGCGCCTCCGCAAAGCTTCCCCGGAGCAGATCGCCAGCATCCCGGGGATCTCAGAAAAATTCGCGGCGGGCTTGCTAAATTTCCTTTCCAAGAAGTAAAATCACGACATGCAAAAAGCCATTGTCAGCCATTTCGACGAGATCGAGCCGGTTCCATGCCCATGCGGAATGAGCCGCCGCGCCTTCGCAGTGCCGGAAAACCAGACCGCGACGATCCATTACGTCGATATTTCGGTGGATGCGAAAACCCACTACCACAAGAAACTCACCGAGATCTATCTCATCCTCGAGGGCGAAGGCCACATGGAGCTGGATGGCGAGCTTCACTCCGTCCGCCCCATGTCCACCATCTTCATTCCGCCAGGCGTCCGCCACCGCGCGATCGGGAAAATGAAAATCGTCAACATCCCGGTTCCTGCCTTCGATCCCGAGGACGAGTGGTTCGACTGACACATGCGTCTTGTCGTCTTGAGTCTTGCGTCTTTCCTTCTTCGCGATTACCCAGACCGCATGGAAAACGATCTCTCACTCGCCACCGAAGCCGCCATCGAGGCAGGAAAACTCCTCCGCAAGCATTTCGGAAAACCCCTCACCGTCGATGAGGAGCTGGACCACGATATCAAACTCGCACTCGACAAGGAGTCCCAGGATCTCATCACCAACATCCTGCTCGGTGCCCGCCCCACCGACGCGCTCTACGGCGAGGAAGGCATCGCCGGAAACCAGGATTCCGGACGCCAGTGGATCGTCGATCCCATCGATGGCACGGTGAATTTCTTCTACGGCATCCCTCACTTCTGCATTTCCATTGCGCTGCGGGTTGATGACGAAGTCGTCCTGGGCGTCATTCACGATCCCATGGTCGGCGAGACCTGGACCATCGAGAAAGGCGGCGTTCCCCTTCTCAATGGTGAGCCGGTGAAAGTCTCTTCGCGGGAAAAACTGGAGGAATCCATCCTCTTCGTCGGTTGCGGAAAAGACACGGAAGCGCTCAACACCGGAATCGAGCGTTTCCACAAAGCCTCACTCCGCGCCCGGAAAATGCGCATGATGGGCTCCGCCGCCCTCGGCATGGCCTACATTTGCTGCGGACGCCTCGATGCCTATGTCGAGTCCACAATCTCCCTACGGGACATCGCCGCCGGAAAACTCCTCGTCGAGGCCGCCGGCGGAAAAGTCACCCTCACCCGGAAGCCCGGCAAAGCCGACTCCTGGTCCATCGTCGCAACCAACGGCAAAATCCCCATCGAGGAAATCCTGTGATCGGTATCGGTTACGACGTCCACCAGTTCGCGGAAAACCGCCCGCTCATCCTCGGCGGGGTGGAGATCCCGCATACCCACGGCCTCGCCGGCCACTCGGATGCGGACGTCCTCTGCCACGCCATCGCCGATGCGGTGCTTGGCGCGATGGGCAAACCCGACATCGGTCACTATTTCCCGCCCGGCGAGGATTTCTGCAAAGACATCTCCTCCCTGAAAATCCTCGAAAAATGCCGCGAACTCCTCGCCGAGGAAAACCTCCAACTCGTCAACATCGACTCGACCCTCATCGCCGAGGCTCCGAAAGTCCTCCCCCACCGCGAGGCCATGCAAAAAAACATCGGAGAAGCCCTCGGCATTCCACCGCAAAGAGTCGGCATCAAAGCCACCACCAATGAGACGATGGGCTTCGTTGGCCGGAAAGAAGGCATCGCCGCGATGGCCGTCGCGCAGATCCGGGATTGACGCGAAGCGTACCAGACATATGCTCTTGTATATGCCCGCGACGAACTCCAGAACTGTCAACCTATTCACCAACGGGAAAAGCCAGGCACTCCGCATCCCGAAGGAATTCAAGTTCGATGCGGATCAAGCCGTAGTCACACGTTCAAAGAACGGCACGCTTACCATTGCGCCGTTGGATAAGAAACCAAGCTTCGCCGAGTTTCTTGTGGAATGGGCAAAAGAAGATTTAAGCGCCGAGGAACGCACCATCCCCGAGATCGAAGACCTTCCACTCAAACCCATCGACCCGTTCGCTGATTTCTGATGCGCTATCTGCTGGATACCAATGTCGTTTCCGAAGCGATCAAGAAACCCAACGGAAAAGTAGCCCGGAAACTCTCCCGGCTGAAGGCAGACAGCTTTGGTATCAGCGCGATTGTTTACTGCGAAATTCTATTTGGTATTGAAAAAAATCCATCTGAAAAGATCGCGAATCAGATCCGGAGAGGCTTGCAATCAATACCCCTTCTGGATTTTCCTGGACTAGCGGCCAAAACCTACGGAGTCATCCGAGCGGACTTGGAACGAAAGGGACTACCTATTGGCGCCAACGACCTACTCATCGCCGCCCACGCCATCCATGCCAATCTCACCCTAGTTTCCGACAACACTCGGGAGTTCGAGCGCATCCCCGGACTGAAGCTCGAAAACTGGCTTCGCGACTGAACGATCTTTCGATTAAAAATTTCCCATGCGCCTCCAAGACACCCTCTCCCGCTCCGAAAAAACCATCACGCCACTCGATGGCAAGACCTACCGCTTCTATTGCTGCGGCCCGACGGTCTATGGCCCGGCGCATATCGGGAATTTCCGCACCTTCGTCCTTCAGGATGTCTTCCGCCGAACTCTCGAAACGGGCGGAACCCGCACCCTCCACATCCGCAACATCACCGACGTGGATGACAAGACCATCCGCGATTCCCAAGCGGCCGGGAAGACTCTAAAGGATTTCACCAAAAGCTGGACGGAAAAATTCCACGTCGATTGCGAAGCCCTCGCTTGCCTTCCGCCGCACATCGAACCCTCCGCCATCGAGCACATTCCGCAGCAGATCGCGATGATCGGGACGCTCATCGGAAAGGGACATGCCTACGCCTCGGAGGACGGTTCCGTGTATTTCAAGATCTCCTCCTTCCCCGCATACGGAAAACTCTCCCGTCTCGACGAGCGCGAGTTGGATCTCGGAAAAACCCAGAACACCCGTGCCAATGCGGACGAGTATGAGAAAGACAGTGTTTCCGATTTCGCGCTCTGGAAAACCCGCCGCGATGAGGATGGGGAAAATTTCTGGGACTCCCCTTGGGGCCAGGGTCGCCCCGGCTGGCACCTCGAGTGCTCCGCCATGATCGCGGAATATCTCGGCGATTCCTTCGACATGCATTCCGGCGGTGTCGATCTCGTCTTCCCCCACCACGAAAACGAAATCGCGCAGTCCCAATGCGCGTGCGGAGGCCACTTCGCAGCCCACTGGTTCCACATCACCCACCTCCTCGTGGACGGAGGGAAGATGTCAAAATCCCTCGGCAACATGTACACCCTGGAGGATCTGGAGAAAAAAGGCTTCACCGCCATGGAAGTCCGCTACGTCCTCATCGGCGCGCATTACCGCAAGCCTCTCAATTTCACCTTGGACTCCCTCTCCGGTGCAAAGGAAGCTCTTGCGAATCTCGCCAAATCCGCCGCGAAGCTCGCCGAGAACATGGGCGCGGAAACCTCCCTACCATCAGCGGACTTCGGTCCATTCCAGCCCGCTTGGGAAAGCCTCAACGACGACCTCAACACCCCCGGCGCGCTCGGCGGCATCTTCACCGGCCTCCGCGAAGCCTCGAAGTTTGTCGGAGCCGAAGCCGCCGCCGCCCTCGCCGGCCTCAACCGCATCCTCAAAGCCCTCGGCATCACACTTCCGGAAATTTCAAAGGAAAGCACCGACATTCCTCCCGAAATCCAGCAACTCGCCGAGACCCGTTGGACCGCCCGCTCCAGCAAAGACTGGGCCAGCTCCGACAGACTCCGAGAGGAGCTTTCCGCAAAAGGCTGGGCCGTAAAAGACAGCAAGGACTCCTACGAACTCACAAAAATCTGAACCCCGGAATTTCTTCTCTTCCTTGAGAGTTGAAATTTGAAATTTGAAATTTTGCGCTTCTCCGTCCTAGGCTCCGGTTCCGCCGGAAATTCCACCATCATCGAGTGCGGACGCACCCGCATCCTCATCGATGCCGGACTCTCCGCGAAACAGCTCTGCCTGCGTCTCGACAGTCTTGGCGTGGATCCAGCCGGCCTTTCCGCCATCCTCCTCACCCACGAGCATGGCGATCATGTCCGCGGGCTGAAAAATTTTCTCAGAAAACATCCCGTCCCCATCTTCGCCACGGCGGAAACGGCGCATGTCGTCCGTGAGCAGAACATCGGCGAGGCGATTTGGAAAACCTTCGAGGCCGGGCAGGCGTTTGCTATCGATCATTTGGAAATCCAGTCCTTCGCGATCCAGCACGACGCGGTCGATCCGGTCGGCTTCGTGGTCTCGAACCGGGATTTCCGTTTCGGCCTCCTTTCGGATGCCGGGCAGGTCACATCCAGCGTCGCCCACCATCTCCGGAATCTCTCCGCACTTTTCGTCGAGGCGAACTATGACGACGAACTTCTGGAGGCCGATACGAAGCGCCCCTGGTCCATCAAGCAACGCATCTCCTCGCGCCACGGACACCTTTCCAATGTCCAGGTCGGGCAGCTTCTGAGGCAGATCGCCCACGCGGATCTCACCCGTATTGTCTTCGGCCACCTCAGCTCGGACTGCAATTGCCCGAAAAGGGTCACCTCTCTGTTCACCGGGATACTCAGGGAAATGGGACACGCCGACACCGGCCTCCACTGCGCCCGCCAGTCCGAAGCTACCCCGTGGTTCGAGATCGCCGCGCCTTTCCGCCTGGTGTGATTCACCCGCAGGGCGGTTCATTCCACACTGATCCGAGTGGCCAGCAGATAGCTCCCGCCCGGCTCCACCGTGACCGCCTTGTCGTTCGAGACCGCCGCTTCCACGCAGACGAATTCCCTGTACCCCTCGTCCGGCATGTCGGAGAGCGCTTTGGCTTTTTCCTTCCCAGGATTCCATACCACCGTCGATGGACTGCCGGTTTTCGCGATGGTGATCGTGCGACCCATGGATCCGTCCACGATTTTCGAACTACTGGATCTATCGTAGATCGAATCCGTCTCACCGGATATTCCAAGCCCGCCCGTCTGATGGCGGCGCGTCCGGGTGCCGGCCGTATCGAGATAATCCGTATCCTCCAGACCGGTTATCGTGACCGAGCTGATATCGCCGACACGGAAATAGCTGTGGAGCGCGCCAGAGATCTGGATCGGCTTCATTCCGGGATTCAATGACTCCAGGCCAAGCTCCAGAACGCTGCCCAAGCCAACGGTCGCGACCGCGGACCAGATCCCTTCGCTCATGCTCAGGCGGAGGGTGACTCCCTCTTCGTTTTCCAGCGCCTCATCCAGTTTCCAGAATCGTGACCGGGCAACACCGTGCGAGGGGAGAGCGGGATCGGTCGGATGAGCGTTGAACCAGGGCCAGCAGATCGGGATACCGCCACGTATCGCCTTCCCCTCCCTGAAGACCGCATCCGGGCTGAGATACAGCACCTCTTCCCCGCCCGCTGGGCACCATGACATCACGGTCGCACCGTGGAGCGCGACCCGACCCAGGCAAGTCGGATGGTCGATCTCGATCACAGGATACCCAGGGGTGACTTCATTGAGCGTGACGCATTGCGGCAGTTTCATCCCTTATGAAAAAGCCACGATACCCGCCTTTGCCAAGCATATTCCTGTAACAGCTCCGTGGACGCACTGATTTCAAATCCCCCACTCCCACTCTTCCTTGATCTGATCAATCGCACGCCTGTCCTTCTTTGTGGGTCGTCCCTTCGCGGCTTCCTGCCTCGCGATCTGCCAGTTTTTCAGATGCTCGTAAACCTCCGGCAAGGTCCTGTCCTCGTAGCACGCCTGCGCCTCGGGTGCGCCGACTCTTTTCTCGATCACTCCCTTCACGAAAATCTCCCTCAGCCCCGGCCCTTCGATAAAGGGGATCTCCAGCAGATCGCCGGTCTGAATCGAGGACGAGCGTTTCAGGACATGCCCGTTGCGCTTCACCTTGCCATTTCCCAGCACCTCTCCCGCCAGCCCACGGGTCTTGTAAAAACGCGTGGCCCATAGCCATTTGTCAGCACGTATCGAATCGGGCATTTTCAGGAAAATGACATCCCCATCCCCTCCACGCAACCCGCGTGTTCACGCACTGTGGGGTACCTACAGTTGGAGCGACGTCACAGAACCGGAAGCTCTTTAACCACAGATCACTCAGAAAAACACAGATCCGGAACGATGAAATCCCTATTGTTTAGAGAATTTGTGAATTTTCAGAAAATTCATAGGCATTTTCAGAATCATTTCTTCCATCCGTGTTTATCTGCGAAATCTGTGGTTTAAAAATCCACCTCTGTCGATGCCCCGCACGCAGCGACGAGAGCGAGCTTCGCCACACGGCTCATCGCCTTGATCCGGATCTCCTCCTTGCTGGCCTCCGAGCGGTTTCCGATCTCATTGCGGAAAATCATTTCCAGCGGCAAGCGCCCCCGCAGATACTTCGCCGTTTTTGGCCCCTGCGCCTCATGTTCCGAAAATCTCCGATCCACATCCGTCGCGATGCCCGTGTAGAGCGTGCCGTCACCACAACGGATAATATAAACCGACCAGACCGTTTCCTCCATACCAGAGTCTAAGGGACCGCCGCGGGAAAGCACAATCAGATCGACTTGTAGCGCACCCTTTTTCCATCCGAACCGATGGGTCTGTCATCGACCTTGGTTTCCGGCACTTTCATGGAGACCCACTTCGGGCGCTCGGATACGTGGCCACCTCCACTGCTGCGGTCCTCCGCCTCGTTCGCCTTGATCGCACGTCCGTCGATCTCGGTATTGTTGAGGGCCTCCATCGCCTTTTCCCCATCCTCCTGAGTGGCGAGAGTCACAAAAGCAAAACCCCGGGGCTTGCCCGTTTCCCTGTCGTTGGGGCGGTGGAACTCGACGATGTCCGCGGTGCCTTCGATGATTTCCCGGAGTTGCTCCTCAGTGGTGTCGTAGGAAATGTTGCTAACAAATAATTTCATCATGGTGTCTTGGTATTGAGGTTGAACGCCCGGGTTCCCGGGACACCGCACCTTGACTCAAAACGACCAAAACCAACCTGGCTTTTCCAACCGCAAACCAAACTACCGTGCCCGTATGGCGGACGCGTCGCGGAGTGTGGCAGGCTAAACGCCGCAGACCAAGCCCTAACCCCGTATCAAAAGTTCCAACCTCGAATCGACCCTTCGCGGCTAAAAAAACAAATGCCTGACATGATGGTTTGCGCTTCCCGAAACGACGTTTCGCGGAGAAAAATCCAGTCAACATCAGCCCTTTCTTCCAACTCCACCTTCTGGTTCTTCTGCTCGCCTCCACCGCCATCCTTGGGAGGCTTGCGAGCGTCAGCGCTTCGGTGCTGGTATCTTGGCGCACGATCCTCGCCGCACTGGGCGCGTTCTTCTGGGTCGCGTTTGTCCGGAAACACAAGGTCTGGCCCGGCGCGCGACCTGTCGGAACGCTGATCGCCGTCGGAGCCATCATCGGGCTCCACTGGTTGTGCTTTTTCGGCTCCATCAAGCTCGCGAACGTCTCCATCTGCCTCGCAGGGCTTGCCACGATCTCGCTCTTCACTGCCTTCACCGAGCCGCTTCTCACGCGCCGCCGAATCCGGCCCTTCGAGGTGCTGCTCGGCCTGATCGTCGTGGCCGGCATCCTGCTCATCGCCGGGGTCGAGCGCGGACACCTGCTCGGTCTCGGCGTGGCGCTGTTGGGCGCGTTCCTCGCAGCCGTTTTCTCCGTCCTGAACCGCACCATTGTCACGAGGGGCGGGGATCCGCTCACGATGGTCGGCTGGGAAATGATCGGCGCGGGTGCGGTGGTTCTTGCGACCCTCCCGCTTTTCGATCCCGCAGGCTTCGCCGCCCTGCTGGCACCGACCCGCCCCGACTGGCTCTGGATACTTCTCCTCGCCTGGGTCTGCACCGTTTTCGCCCACGCCTTCTACATCCACCTCCTCCGCTCCATCACCGCCTACACCATGAACCTCGCCTTCAACTTCGAGCCCATCTACGGCATCCTCGCCGCCGCACTCCTCTTCAAGGAATACGAAACCCTCCACCCCGCCTTCTACCTCGGCGCACTCGCCATCTTGGCCGCGAATCTCCTCCATCCTTACCTTGAGAGGCAGGTCAAGGAACGCGGACTTTAGTCCGCAGCTCTTCGCCCAGCCAACGTCACTCAAAGCTCCCCTTGGTTCACAAAAAATCTGCAAATTGAAAATCAAACTTTCAATTTGCACAAATCCAAAGGGTCCTTGCCCACCCGAAGATAGGCGCAAGCTGGGAAGGCTTTGCCATTGAGCAAGCGATCCGCTTCCACCAGCCGGACGAGCAATATTTCTGGTCAACGCAAAGCGACTCCGAACTCGATTTGCTCCTTTTCAAGGATGGCAGGCGCATCGGATTCGAATGCAAGCTCAACGATGCTCCCAGGATCACGAAATCCATGCGCACAGCCATGGAGACACTCAAGCTCGATGAACTGAAAGTCATCCATACCGGCAGCAAATCCTACGAGCTCGATGAAAACGTGCAGGCCATCCCGCTCTCCCACCTGATCTGAGCAGCCGACCGGCGAATCGTTGCAGACTGGATGAAGATCGAAGAATTTAACCGCAGATGGACGGGATTCACGCAGATGGAAGAAAGAGATTCCTAATTCTATCCTCTTTATCTGCGTCTTTATGCCCTTGGGTGCATCCTGTCCATCTGTGGTTAAAGAAATCCTTGATCCGACACTATTGAATAGCGCGCGTGGATTGCCCTGCGACGCCTAGCCTCACCCGTTGAGGGATTATTCAACCGGTCGCACAAGCCCGCCCACTGAGCATCGGACGGGTAGATGAACTCATCGGAAAGTTCACCGCGCCCGGCCCGGTGCCACGCCTCTTTT
>Ga0105047_10016310_pt1 | contig 11646 bp, 9 predicted proteins | sample MAT04_FD_78384 | JGI IMG/M metagenome (GOLD analysis project Ga0105047, IMG submission 78384) | Freshwater microbial communities from Lake Fryxell liftoff mats and glacier meltwater in Antarctica - MAT-04 (megahit assembly) | ecosystem: Environmental > Aquatic > Freshwater > Ice > Liftoff... | reverse complement strand
TCAAGACAAAAGGACGTAAAAAAAATAAAAATCCTTTTCTTTCAGAGATAATAGAAAGCCATTCAACTCTAAAATACATTTAAATAGAAGCTAATTGCAATAATAAAGATTTGGTTATATATAGGGTTGCTCCCCAACTTTTGAATATGACCCAAAATGAGCATATTTATATAAAATGATGAGATTTCTTATTGCCACTAAATAACTAAGTGAAACTTTCTAAATAACTTCCCCAATTGAATTAACAGAGACGAAGATATTATGCTCATGCCAGACTAATTGCTATATCGTCCCTACGGGACTTTATACTAACTTATAATTTACTTTCTACCAATATGTAGTCCCTACGGGACAGTCTCAGAGATTATTTGCGCGAGCAAATAGATATTGGTAGAATATAAGATAGACCTATAGGTCAAAGTCCCGTAGGGAAATATTTTATAAAAGGCATATTCATTAGTTACGTTTCGATAATTGGCAATGGGTTTAAATGTGGAAATTCAATTTCATTTTGAGGAAGTTATTCTGAAAGATTCACTAACACACAACTACGATCCGAAATTCCCGGTCTGGAAATAAAAAAAAATCCCTCCCGGCTATAGTAAGGCGGGAGGGGAAAATTAAAAATAAATCAGTAGTTGGTATGGTTAGGGTTATCTGATAAACAAAAGTTCGCGGTATTTAGGTAAAGGCCATTTCTCATTATCAACTATTAATTCAAGTTTATCGATATGATAACGGATTTCGTCGAAATAAGGGAAGATTACAGTTGCATATTCGAGTGCTTTTTCACGGGCATCTTCAATAAGGTTAGCCTGCTTCCTGGCCTCGAGCATATTACTTGCTTTATCTTCAATAGCTTCCACGTGTGCCGAAATCTCTTTGATCAGTTTGAGCCTTCTTGTGGCAAGTAAGCTAAAATCTTCGGCACTGTATAGGCTTTTCATTCCCTGTGTGCTGTTGATCAGCATTGCCTGGTACTCAATTACCGTAGGCAGAATATGATTCATTGCCAGGTCATTAAGCACCCGTGCCTCAATCTGAACTTTCTTGATATACAGATCATGACGCACTTCGGTACGGGCTTCCATCTCAACGTCAGTATATACATTGGCACGTTTAAAGAGCTCGCGGGTTTGCGGTGTAAGATAGGCATCGTACATGAGCGGCACTATGGATTCGCAATCCAAACCGCGTTTGGCAGCTTCAATCTTCCACTCTTCACTGTATCCGTTACCATCGAAACGAATGGCTTTTGATTTTTTGATGAGGCGGCGAAGTACCTGTAAAATGGCTTCGTCCTTTTTAACACCTTTTTCGATAATAACATCCACTTCTACCTTGAAATCAACAAGCTGAACTGCCAATGCGGTGTTCAAAGGTATCATTGCCGAAGCACAGTTTGCCGAAGAACCTACGGCACGAAATTCGAAACGGTTACCGGTAAAGGCAAATGGCGAGGTACGGTTACGATCGGTGTTATCAAGTAAAATTTCAGGGATTTTCCCGATATCGAGTTTAATAGCAGTTTTTTCGTCGGGGGTCATTTTTTCATCGGTAACTCTCTGCTCTATTTCATCAAGCATTTTTGTTAACTGCTGACCGAGGAAAGCTGAAATAATTGCAGGCGGCGCTTCGTTGGCACCCAGGCGATGCTGATTGCCCGGCGAAGCAATGGATGCTTTGAGTAACGCATTGTGCTTGTGAACAGCAACAAGCGTATTGACTAAAAAGACCAGGAATTGCAGGTTTGTACGTGGGGTTTTTCCGGGAGAAAGAAGGTTAACGCCTGTATTTGTGGAAACGGACCAGTTATTGTGTTTACCCGAACCATTTACTCCGGCAAAAGGCTTCTCATGCAATATTACTTTAAAATGGTGTTTATCGGCAACTTTACGCATAATCATCATTAACAATAGGTTATGATCATTTGCGAGATTGGTTTCTTCATAAATCGGAGCTAACTCATACTGGTTAGGCGCAACCTCATTATGGCGCGTTTTAACCGGAATTCCGAGTTTATATGCTTCGTATTCAAGATCTTTCATAAAGGTAAGCACCCTACCCGGGATCTGGCCAAAGTACTGATCCTCTAACTGCTGATTTTTCGCAGAAGCATGACCCATCAGTGTACGTTCAGTTAAAACCAGATCGGGTCTTGCATTATAAACGGCATCGTCAACCAGGAAATATTCCTGTTCCCAGCCCAGGTTACTGTTAACTCTCGACACATCCTTGTCAAAATACTGGCAAACTTCCACAGCAGCTTTATCCAGGTAATGAAGTGCCTTTAAAAGAGGTGTTTTATAATCTAATGCCTCACCGGTATAGGAAATAAAAATAGTTGGAATGATAAGTGTATCCTCAAGTACAAATGCAGGCGACGACGGATCCCATGCAGTATATCCACGCGCTTCGAAAGTATTGCGAATACCACCGCTTGGAAAACTCGAAGCATCAGGCTCCTGTTGAACTAGTAATGCACCCGAAAAAACTTCTATGGCAGTTCCACGACCAGTAGGCGTAGTAAATGTATCATGTTTTTCAGCAGTGCTTTCAGTCAATGGCTGAAACCAGTGCGTATAATGTGTAGCTCCCAGACTCATTGCCCAGCTTTTCATGCCCATGGCAATCTGGTCCGCTAATTTCATATCAATGCGTTTTCCAAGGTCAACGGCATCAATAACAGCTTTGTTTGCATCTTTCGGAAGATACTTTTCCATTTTGACCCTATCGAAGACATTAATCCCAAAATAATCGGAAATTTTCTCACCCGGAGCCGTTATTTTAACCGGTTGCCTATTCAGCGCATCTTCTAATGCTTTAAATCGTAACGTTGCCATATAAAATCAGATTTTTATAATTTAATTGCAAAATTAATACTTTTTACCGGATGCGACATCTTTTTTTTAAATATTTAATGATTATTTTCAATATTTTTTTTGATACCCCCTTTTTTATAATGCGTTTCCTAAATATTTACTATTTTTGAAATATTGCTTCATTTTTAAAACACGGTCGGTTATTCACATTTAAAGCAGATATTGCCACATATTTTTAGCAAAGCTGGAAAATTAATTTCCGGCTTGCTTGTCAGGATATTGAATAAAATTTGGGAATAAATACCAGAAACAGGGGAAGAGGACTGTTTGATTATTTGAGTCGGAGTACTCGCATCACTTATTTCGGAATATGGTCTCAACTAATTACTATCGATCTACAATTCCAATTCTTTGGATGGATCCCAGAAGACCTCACTAAAATTCGCAATCTGGTCATTTACCACATGTATTCCTTCACTAACAAGCAATTGCGCCATAGTATCCTGTCCTCCAAAATGATGCTTGCCAGTAAGCAAGCCATTGCGGTTTACAACCCGGTGTGCCGGAATATGCTGAAGCATTTGGTGGGATGCATTCATGGCCCAGCCAACCATACGCGACGAACCACCCGTGCCGAGGTAACGGGCAATTGCGCCATAGGCAGTTACACGTCCGTATGGAATGAGTTCTACAACTGCATATACTTTTTCGAAAAATGTATCGGCTGGCACAGTATGATGGGTATATTCTTTATTTTAGTCCTTTTATGGCTTACAGGATTGAAAAGGATAAGAAAATGCAAGATAGAAGCACGAATGGGAGACAAGGGGAGATGGATATATGGAGATATGAATCCAAAAGCAAATATTGTTTATTCCTCATTTAGCCTTAACCTAAGGTATTTGATGGTTAAACCCTGTTCGAGCCAGATCTTTTCGTAATGAGTCTGCACATCAATCACATCCTTTACTTCGGGGTCGCCAGGATTTGCATACAGATCGCTGTTATAATAAATTAGGTGGTGTCCCTCTTCCTTAATCACATCCAATGTATAGTTGTAAAACATATCATTATCCGTTTTTAAATGGATGATGCCGCCGGGTTTTAAAACCTTGCGGTATCGTGCGATAAATTCGGGGGAGGTAAAGCGTTTGCTTTGCCGTGGACTGTTGGGTTGAGGTTCAGGAAAGGTTATCCATATTTCGTCAATTTCGTCAGGACCGAAAACCATCCCGATATTCTCGGCTCGGATACGCACAAAGGCCACATTCGGGCGGTTGTCGTCGCTGCTGGTTTTTGCGCCCCGCCACATTCGCGCACCTTTTTTATCAATACCTATAAAATTCCGTTCGGGATATTTGTCCGACAAATCAACGGTGTATTCGCCTTTGCCACAACCCATTTCGATAATTACAGGGTTTTCATTTTTAAAGAAATCATCATTCCACTTTCCACGCAGTGAAAATCCTGCGGAAAGCTCTTCCCACAAAGGTTGAAAAAAATGATTAAAAGTTGCATTTTCAGCAAAACGCTGAAGTTTCCTCTTAGCCAAGGGTAGTTGATTTTAAAAGACTTTTATGAAACGGGTTTCAGGAAAAATGAATCATTAACCCTACCCTTTTTGTTTTGTAAGGATCCAGGAAGATGAAAAACCGGATTTTTTAATTTCGCCCAGTTGATTTACAGCATCGTCATATTTACTGAATCCTTTCATACTTACAATATAAAGTCCGCCGGAAGTAGTATCAACAATAGATGCAGGATATCCCTGCTCTTTGAGTATTGTTATAAGTTTCAGTGCATTGTTGTGGTCGCGGAATGCACCTCCGATAATAAAATAATCCTGATCGGTATTGTTGGCTTCGGGTACAATCAAGGTTGAAGGTTCAGCCTCTTTTATTTTGTTCTTATCGAGTTCGGTATAAGAAACCATGCCCGGATCGAACGCAATATTTTCGTCGGCAAGATTACTGCCAGGAGATTGAACAATTTGTTTTGGAACTTCTTTAACCTTTACAGATGCAGCAACAGGTTTTAAATCAACGGTTTTGCCTGGCGTTGACCGAACCCACGAAAACATACCGGTATAATTATGTACATAGTTATCAATGATGTTGCCATTGATGGAACCCCATAGCACAAAAGCAACAAAAGGAGCGAGAACAGCAGCCCATTTCAGGGTTTCGGGTATCAGACGAACAAATTTGGAACTACGGTGAGTACGTTTGGAAGTTTGAATTTCGGGGACAACAAAAGAATCTGTTTCTGTTGTTTTAGCAATAAACACCGGAAGTCCGAATGAATCATCGTTGAAATTAACAAACAACGAAGGATTAAATTCTAATTTCCCCGATTTATTAATAAAAAGATCGCCAATTCCATCGAGCGTTACATTTTCACCTTTATTAACGGAATCTACAGATTTTTCAACCCATTGTTTTATATCATAAAGTGCTTCACGATAAGTAGTATTTTCAACGGAAGCGATGTAGTTTGCCAGCAGCCCGTCGTTAATCGATAGTCCTGAATTAAAAGCAACCGTTCCCGAAGGAGGAAAAAACTCATGCGTTGTATGTATGATCCTTGCAGGTTTATAGGCTTTGATAAAGCCACCCAGGCCAGGAACAATCACACATTCGTGATGATACAGTAAATCCGCTATATGCCGTGTTATCATTGGTATTTTGTGACTTTTTACGTTGCTAAGATAATACATTCAGCCTTAAAATATCAAGTATTGTTAGTAAGTTTCAGTAAATCTCCCGGTACATCAATGCCAACGGTCTCAATATCAGTAACAGCCGTATGAATGCCGTATCCATGGTATAACCAGCGTAATTGTTCAAGCGATTCGGCATCCTCGGGAGGAGCAGGAGGCAGGTTTAAAATAGCTTTCAAAACAGAGGAACGGTATGCGTACAATCCAATATGCCTGTAAAACTCATAATTGTCGCACCAGGCATCCTGCGGAATTCCTCTATAATAAGGAATAGGTGAACGGCTGAAATACATGGCTCTCCCGGCCTGGTCAACTACTACCTTCACCACGTTAGGATTTAACAAATCCTCATTAGTATCTATTTTCCGGATAAGCGTTCCAATAAGTACATCCGGACTATTAAAAAGCGAAACAGTAAGGGCTATCTGTGAAGGATCAATAAATGGCTCGTCGCCCTGTATATTAACAATAACATCGTAAGGACAGTGGCCTAAAAATGACAGGTTCTCAACAACTTCACCAATACGCGAAGTGCCCGAAACATGTGATTCAGCGGTCATCATAACCTCACCGCCACATTCTTTCACATGGTTAAAAATACGCTCGTCGTCCGTGGAGACAATCACCCTGTCGAGAACAGTGGTTTTGAGGGTTTGCTCATATACGCGCATGATCATGCTTTTCCCGTCAATCATTACAAGAGGCTTCCCCGGGAAACGGCTGGAAGCATAACGCGCAGGAATAACGCCTAAGGTACTTAAGGACATTGGGAATAGTATAAAATGAATTGATTAATAAGATCTTGCAAAAATCACCCGTTGTTTCGAAGGCTTCCCGGTAAGAATACATTTACCGTCTTCCAGCTTGCCGTCAACAGGAATAAGCCGGATAGTAGCTTTGGTTTCATCTTTTATCTGTTGTTCAGTTTCGGGTGTTCCATCCCAATGTGCTGAGATAAATCCACCCTTTCCATCCAACAAAGCAACAAATTCGTCCCAGGTATCTACCTTATTTGTGTTCTCTTCGCGGAAAGCATAGGCTTTCTGGTACAGGTTTTCCTGAATGCTTTCGAGCAAATTACTGATTTTATTTTCTATATCCACAATCTGGTAAACCGATTTTTCGAGTGTATCGCGGCGGGCTACTTCCACAGTGCCATTTTCGAGATCGCGCGGGCCAATTGCCAAACGAACCGGAACACCTTTAAATTCGTACTCATTAAATTTCCATCCGGGTTTCTGCGTATTACGGTCGTCGTATTTAACACTGATACCGAGGGCTTTCAGTTTTTTAACAATATCGTTTACCGTTTCCGAAATCTGCGCAAGCTGCTCATCCGTTTTATAAATCGGAATTATAACAACTTGTATAGGAGCAAGTTTAGGAGGCAGAACCAATCCATGATCATCGGAATGAGTCATAATAAGTGCTCCCATCAAACGGGTTGAAACGCCCCAGGATGTTGCCCATACATATTCAAGTTTATTTTCTTTACTCAGGAACTGCACATCAAAAGCTTTAGCAAAATTCTGACCCAGAAAATGCGAAGTACCCGCCTGTAGCGCTTTACCATCCTGCATCAGTCCTTCTATACAATAAGTTTCGACAGCACCGGCAAAACGTTCGTTGGCTGATTTTACTCCTCTAAGTACCGGCATTGCCATCCATTTTTCAGCAAATTCGGCGTAAACATTAATCATTTTTTTGGTTTCCTCAATAGCCTCAGCCTGGGTAGCATGGGCAGTATGACCTTCCTGCCACAAAAATTCAGTAGTACGCAAAAACAATCGGGTACGCATTTCCCAGCGTACCACATTAGCCCATTGGTTAACCAGTATAGGTAAATCACGCCACGACTGAATCCAGGTACGGTAAGTATCCCAGATAATGGTTTCGGAAGTTGGACGTACGATAAGCTCTTCTTCCAGTTTGGCATCCGGATCCACAATCACACCTTTCCCATCGGGAGCAGTTTTTAAGCGGTAATGAGTAACAACGGCACACTCTTTGGCGAAACCTTCGACATGCGAGGCCTCTTTGCTGAAAAATGATTTCGGAATAAAAAGCGGGAAATAAGCATTCTGATGCCCGGTTTCCTTAAACATATCATCGAGAACCCTTTGGATTTTCTCCCATATTGCATATCCATAAGGTTTGATAACCATGCAGCCTCTTACGGCAGAATTGTCGGCCAGTTCAGCCTTAATTACCAGTTCGTTGTACCATTGTGAATAATTCTCTTCGCGTGATGTAAAATCTTTTGCCATTATGTAATTTGTGGTATGATAATTGTGTATTTTCATGTAAAAACTGACTACAAAATTACAAAAAATATCGCTCTGTTTACAATCAAACCCGCTCTGAAAAAGCTTTAATCCTAAGGAGGTCGCCATGAAACACATTTTAATCCTTGCAGCAGCTATACTGGTAATGTCTGGTTGCACCACACAATACCTGGCAACAAATGATGACGATGTTTATTATTCGCCGAAGAGCCAACCACCACCCGTAAAGTACGCCGTGGTTGTTAAAACACCTGAAACGAACATGAACACGAATCAGGATGCAAATTATAATGCGGATAATCAGCAATATGCATCTGATAATAATAATTATACCGACAGCACCACTTCTGTTGGTGAGTATTATGATAATAACTATACGGCTCGTATTAAAAGGTTCGATCAGCCTTATACTACCAGTTATTACTCTGATTATTACACCAATCCATACTATTACGATTCCAGCCCATGGAGTTATGGCTTAAGCTTTGGCCTAAACTTTGGTTATCCATATTACGGATCAGGATTCGGATATCCATATTTCGGGTCTGGATTCGGTTATCCAAATTACGGATATGATTATGGCTATCCATTTTACGGTTATGGCTATGGTTATGGCTTTAATAACTGGTATGGATATAACAACGGATATTACAATGGCTTTTATGACGGATATTACGGCAACTATAACAATAATCGCTATGCCTTATCATACGGACATAGAGAATCAGTTGGAAGTTCAGGATATTCAGGACATCGGGATGACAGAACTTCCGGGTTAAAATCAGAATCCACGCTTGGTTCAGGAAGAGCCGGTCAAAACAACAGCACTTCAAGAGGCGTTGCTACAACTCCTTCGGGCACCAAGTCGCTGTCGGGAGATGAAACACGTGGCAGAACCACCAATGCAAATTCAAGGGGAAGTGCAACTGAACAATCGGCTGCAACTCAGAATTCCAGAGGCGGATTAAACGCAACTACCACAAATCAGGATGCCCGTGGTCAAAATGCTGGTGCTACCAACAACAACTATCGGTATGCCAATCCGTCGAACACAAACCAACGTGCAACCAACGGCAGCACTCAGCCTCAGCGTCAGTATCAGTATTCGTCGCCTAACCGCAGCAATCAGAATACCAACAGCCAGAGCCGCGATAATGTTAACTCCGGGCGCAACACTCAGCCATACACATCGCCTGAGTACAATCGTCCACGTTCGGGTCAGGAATATACATCTCCAAAATACCGGAATGCTCAGCCATCGGGCAATACCCCGAATAACAATAATCGGGTAAGTCCTCAATCGTATAGTAATCCTCAGCAAGGTAATGACAACAGGAGCAACAGCCAGCCAGTTTACAGTCGTCCGGCTCAATCCAGATCAAACGAAAACTACCAGGCTCCAAGGAATAACTCCAATTCACAACCTTCCTCGCAGCCTTCGCGCTCCAATACTTACTCAGCACCACAACGCAGCAGCTCACCGGCTCCATCACGTTCGAACGAAAGTTACACTCCATCGCGTAGTTCTTCACCAAGTTCAGGCGGAAATTATAGCCCATCAAGAAGTTCATCATCCGGATCATCATCCGGTTCTTCATCCGGGTCAAATTCATCTTCAGGATCCTCGCGAAGTTCTTCATCAGGATCAGGAGGACGGAGATAAACTGCTTCCCTTACAATTTAATTAACAGTCCCTTGTTATATAACCTGCAAACCTCACTGGTAAAATTAATATGATCCAGGGATTGCAGGTTATTTTTTACAACTAATTCAAAAGCCATGAAAAAGATACTTTCCTCAGTCAGCACAATTATCATTATTGTCATGTTTTCGGCCACATTATTTGCACAAAATGAAAATGATGCATTACGCTATTCCCTCATTAACTATGGAGGAACAGCGAGGTTTTCAGCATTATCGGGCGCATACGGTGCGGTGGGTGCTGATTTTTCGTCACTCAGCCAGAATCCGGCAGGAATCGCGCTGTACCGCAAATCAGAGTTTTCCATCACACCTGTTTTATTTTCGAACAACACAACGGCGGATTTCCTGACTCAAACGAACTCTGACTCCAGGAATGCGTTGCACCTTGGCAGTGTTGGCTATGTGTATTCCAAAAACATGAACGGACGTGCCGGCTCCCTGGTGCAGTTGAACTTCGGATTTGGAGTTAATATGATGTCATCCTTCAATAACCGCATAGCCCTTTCGGGTTATAATGACAACAACTCATTACTTACAACCTATGTTGACCAGGTAAACACTTCAGGACAAGCACTCGCTGACTGGAGTAATTATGGTGCAGGTCTTGCTTATGACGTGCACCTCATTTATGATGATTCAACGAATCAAAGGTATGCCTCAGAAGCCGAATATGGAGGCGTTCAACAGACAAAGTATGTTGAAACCTATGGCAGCACAAACGAAACGGTACTCAGCGCAGGTGCGAATATTGCTGATAAGTTATTCTTGGGCGTAACATTTGCGTTTCCTTATATCAGGTATCATGAAGTAAGCACATTTACCGAAACCGACAAAAATGAAATAATTCCCTATTTTAAGTCTTTCGACAAGCGTGAATACCTCGATACCAAAGGTTCAGGATTTAACTTTAAAGCCGGTTTAATCTTTATGCCTGTGGAGTTTTTCAGGATTGGTGGTTCCATTCATACCCCAACCAATTACTATAACATGAGCGATAACTATAATGCAGCGATGAACTCCTATTTTGATAACGGTGATAATTTTTCGAAAAATCCAACAGAAGCATATTTTGAATACAAAATAAAAACGCCTCTGAGAGCCACCGGAAGTGTAGCCTTTATATTAGGCAAATATGGATTGATTAGCGCTGATTATGAGTATATTGATTATTCAACAGCTAATCTGCGTGCTTCTGATTACAGTTTTTCCAGCGAAAATAATGCTATCCGATCCCAATATACTGCTGCAAATAATTTCAGGGTTGGGGGTGAATTTAAAGCCGGTGTTGTTGCCCTGCGCGGAGGATATAACTTTTATGGCAGTCCATACAAGGGTGCAGGTTCAATGGGTTCACGCAACGGATATTCATTTGGATTAGGGTTTAGAGATAAAGGCTACTTTATGGATTTTGCCTATAACCACAGCCAAGCGGAAGCTATCTATTATCTTTACAACATAGAATCTAATCGGCCTGAATCATTAAACACTTTAAAAACCAATGCTTTCAGCCTTACTTTCGGTTTTAGATTTTAAGCTGACTCAAATAATCGTATAGTTTTAAAATACCAACAAGGAATCCTGTGCATGCGGGATTTTTTGTTTTAAGCCTAATTCGCTTTTAGTCTATTTGTTGCTTCTTGAAAAACGAGTTATATTTTGGTTTTGCCTGCTCCCAGCCTTTAGTCTCTGTGTGGAAAATTACAGTAAACAGAAGATTGGGTTGTACATAACAAAGCTAAAATTAAGAAAATGTGCATTTAGAGGCTAAATATTATTTTGATGTGCTATAAAAAAAATACATAAGTCTATATTCTATTTTTTAGTTTCTTTCTTGTTCTTTTGTCTTGACACAAAAGAACCAAAAGGTCAAGGCTTACTATAAATTTCACACAGATGTACGACTCGGTAAGGCTCGCAAAACAAGGCTTGGAAGTTTTATACCTTAACCTGACAGTATGTGAAGCTGTGTTTTGCTACGCACATGCCCGCACTGTTTACCTTCGCCAACATCTGTTGTGAAATTTCTATTAGGCCGATCCCTACACCCTGAAAATCATCCTGAAAAGCCAAACCGATGTTCCGCTATGTTGCCATAAGAGGAAACTCTCTTAGAAGG
>Ga0105047_10016309_pt1 | contig 11647 bp, 9 predicted proteins | sample MAT04_FD_78384 | JGI IMG/M metagenome (GOLD analysis project Ga0105047, IMG submission 78384) | Freshwater microbial communities from Lake Fryxell liftoff mats and glacier meltwater in Antarctica - MAT-04 (megahit assembly) | ecosystem: Environmental > Aquatic > Freshwater > Ice > Liftoff... | reverse complement strand
GTTGTACATAAGATTTAAAAACGGTGTTTATGGAAGCAAATATTTCTTTAATGGAAGATTTAAAGCAGTTTCTTGATGATTCACCTACTGCCTGGCATGCGGTGAAAGAGATCATCCGTCGCTTGAAAGAAAATGGATTTGAAGAGTTAAAAGAAGAGGAATCTTGGGATGTCCAAAGCAATCAATCCTATTTTGTTCAACGCAATCACTCCTCTTTATGCGCTTTCATTACACCCCAATCTTTTCCGGAACGCATCAGGCTTTTAGCTTCACACACGGACAGTCCGGCTTTAAAGTTAAAACCCGAGCCGGAAATTCGCAAAAATCAAGCCGTTATATTTGCCGTCGAAGTCTATGGCGGGCCTGTTCTTAACTCGTGGCTAAACAGAGACTTAGGATTAGCAGGAAGGATTGTATATAAAAGCCACCAAGGAAACATTCAAGAGAGTCTTGTTAATCTGAACCGTCATCCACTAATCATTCCTCAACTTGCCATCCATTTAGATCGAGAAGTAAATGAAAAGGGACTGATACTCAATAAACAAGATCATTTAAATGCTTTAGCGGCTTTGGATCAGGATTTACCCCCAAATAGCTCATATCTTGAAACATTAATTCGTGAAGAAATTTCATTTGCACAACTTTTAGACTTTGACCTTTTTCTTGTTCCATTAGAAAAAGCACGCTTTATCGGATATAATCAACAACTTCTTGCCTCTTATCGTATCGATAATCTCTCTAGTGCTCACGCGATTTTATATGCTCTTTTAAAAGAATCTCATCCTCACAAACATGAGATTAAAATGGCTATGTTTTGGGATAATGAAGAGATCGGTTCGCAAACTGCTCAAGGTGCCGACTCCCCTTTCTTCAATCAAACTTTAGAACGCATTTTGTGGGCGTTGGAAGTCAAACGAGATGACCATTTTCGTATTATGAGCCGCTCAACATGCTTTTCAGTTGATTTAGCTCATTCATTACACCCGAATCATGTCGATAAACACGATCCGCAACATCAACCGATTCTAGGAAAAGGTGTCGTTTTAAAATATAATGCTCAGCAGAAATATGCTACAAGTGCGCGCTCTTCCGTGCCGATTCACGTCGTGGCTGAGATGCAGAAAATCCCTTTGCAAAAATTCGTGAGCAGAAATGAGATGCCTTGCGGAAGTACGATTGGCCCTATCCATGCAAGCCGAACCGGAATGTCTACTGTTGATATTGGCTGTGGACAATTGTCCATGCATTCTTGCCGTGAAATCCTCTCTTGTCAGGATCAAATCGGATTGAGTTCTTTACTTGAGTCTCTCATGAAAGTGGAAAAGTGGCCGGACATCAGCCACTGATAAATATTTTCGATATAATTGAATCCGGGAAAATTGCAACTGCGCCAAAGCCTCGGGATTCAGCTATATCGAGTCATTTTTTTGTTACTCTTCTTTCAAATCTGCTGCAGGACCCCGAGCAACCTCTCTATAAATACTTAACATGGTTCCTTCAAAATTACTTTGCTCAATTTTCTGGAATTTTTCTTCAACAGTCGTAAAGAAATCTTGTAAAAGGGAATAATCTCTTTTATTCTGCTCTAATCATTTTAAGATAGGCAGTTTAATTTTTTCCCCAAACTCCCTGTCTAATGTATTTTCCTCTTTTAATTTATAAAATAAAGAAATACATTTATTCAATGAAGATGCAATCACCGCTTTATGATCTTCCCATGCGCGAAAGCGATAATTCATTAAATTTAAAACTTCTTCTTTTTCTGTTCCTTTTAATCTTGCTGATTTACAAAGTTGAAGTAATGCGCCCAGAATAATTAATTCTTTTTCATCTTTATTAGAATCAGTTATAAGATTTAATTGTTCTTCCAAAAATTTATAAATGAATGGAGAAAAATTATTTTTTCTTTTTTAAAATTTTCTTTAAATTCTTCAATTTTTTCATTTTTTAAGCACGCTGTTAGCTCTGTTGCAATATTAGAATATTTTTTATATATCTTTCACTAATCTATTTTTTGCAACGAAAAAAGCAGTTCCTGCCAATATTTCTACTGCTGTCACAACTATAAATTCGAACTACTAACATACCTATCGGCATAAGCGAAATTCCTACGCTAAAAGCTGAAATTAATCCTAATCCTCGCAAAGTAACAATCAAGGGTTTGATATATTTTTTATTCTCTTGCCATAATATCGACTTTGCGAAATTTTGACATCCCCTTCGGAGAGAAGCTTCCTTCAGCTAAATGAATTTAGTAGGAAGGGGTAAAAACCCTCTTCTCACTAAATTCATTACGCTGAAGTTTACCTCTCTCACGAAGGGGATGTCAAAATTTCGCAAAGTCGAGTTAAGGAGAAGATTTGCTGATTTTCGTGTCATTTTGCCAGTGGATTATGATTCTATTGAAATAAGGAACTTGGGACCATTGAAAAAAACGTTTTTAGTGGGATTCCCTGATCTCCAACCAATAACATTCTGTCCTGCTTGAATTATTAAAAAAACATCTATCCCTGAATGATGGATAGATGAAGTTTTTAATCGGTGTTTTGAGTAATTTTACTCAACATATTGAGTAAAGCTAACACCTGTCTCGTGAAATCGGTTTTGTACAAGAATAATTTTCTAAAACATAATAGACGGAAGAGAGGAATTTAAAAGTTGTTTTTAACCTATTCCTAAACCGGGTATGGGTATTTGGACCAAAAAAAATAAAGTGAAATTTCCGAACCGTCTGAATCTCCAGCTTTGCTCGATCTTTTTTCATTGATATTCAAAGATATCAATGAAAAAAGATCGAGCAAATGAGGAGCACATTTGGCTCAATTATGTCACTTTATTTTTATTCGTTTGCTTTAACTCTGATGCGTAGCGGATCAGAAACGTACCCTGTATTTCAATTTTCGAATTACTTCACCCAGTGCTCAGTCCCATTTTCGTGGGTCACTTGCTTCCAATTAACTAATCTATCATGTTCGATTGTGGCGATAACCATCATGTAAATTTTATGTTTCTGACCTTTCTTGGTAGTTAAATCTGCTTGATAGTAGCAAGCAAGCGCATTATCCCCGCAAACAATCTCTTCTTTGCTAAGATGGATTTCACAATGTGAATACCTGTTTTGAAAATCTTTAATTTGTTCGAGATAACCCGCGAGATTATTTGATAAAACTTTACCATTCGAAGAAATTTTAAAATGACTATCTAGACATTTTTCAAATTGAGCAACCGTAGGTTCAACCGAACGATTCACACAATTCTGAAAATCCTCTAAAAACCCATTTAACAAGGTTGAAGTTTCATTTTTTTCAAGTAGTGCCTTAACCATATTTCCTCCTATTTACTTATCTTACGCAAGGTTAAACAGAAAGAAGAATATTTAATAGTCTTTTTTTTAAAAAGAAACTCGGATTGTTTTTTTAATCTGTTCGTTACACTGTAATAAAGTGACTTAAAGGGATTTTATAATCCATGGCTTCCAAAACCCCTGTCAAAACTTTAGAGGGCTCTAGTAATTTATCTACTCGACGATTTTGCTTTAAAAAATTTAAAATCGCTTGAATGGCTTCCGACCTTTCTTCAACAGGTATATCTGCCATCTGAAGTCTAATTTGATTAACCAAAGAATGGATTAACCTCTCATTGGAGCTCATTTCTTTCTCAGGTTTCTGTTTGATAAGGGGCTTTTCCGGATCTAAAAGAGCTTTAAATTCCAATTCTTCCATTCCCAAAAATTTATCTCCTTGGATTTTTCCTACTTCTAAAGAGTACATCAAGCTAAGTGCGACACTGAGCAAAATAAGCTTTAGAAGAGCAACAAATTCTTGCTTTTGTTTCGGATTCAAGTGATCCATCTGCTCGATATTATTCACGATATTCAATAGAGCAAATGTGGGGTCTGTCACCATTTTTATGACATCTTTTGCAAAATTAGGAATGAGTTGTGCATAGTTTGCCCGTTGGCCTCCTTTTTGATGCTGCATTGCCTCATCGAGAGGGCGAAAAATAATCGGAGCCATGACCATCAAGTTAATTATCGGTATGATCTCTTCTATCTTCACCTCAGGAACTAAAGGATGTAATTGCTGGATTAATTTAACCAAATCTCCTGCAGACTCATTTTCAGAACTCAATTTTCCCAAAGCAAGGGTTCCCGCTACGGTAAATAAAACCGTGAAAGGAATATCCAACTTTTCCATTCCTCTGAGCTCATGAGAAAGTTTGTCGATGCCTTGAATCGAACTTAAAGACTCATCATTCGAAGTTTTAATTTTGCTTTGCAACTCGACTTTTTCGGCTGTCGAAGCTAAGCCGCTTATTTCATCTTTTCCTTCATCCGGCAACCGACTTTGACGTCTAAACTCTTTCTCATCTCTATAAGAAGTTGAATTGAGAATGCGCCGGGTTTCTTCGATAATCTTATCTAAGCTGTCCATAAAAATTTGATTTAAATGAGTTGTGATTTCAGTCACTTGTGTAGAAAGGCTAAAGAGAAAATCCATTTTTTTTCTTTCGCTCATGGAATTTAAAATGGAACCCAAACCTTGAATCGTTTCCGCATTTTTTGTAGGAGGAATTAGCATCGGCACAGAGACTAGGGGAATGAGTAAAGCAGCCACGATTTGACTCGCCTCGATGGTAGATAAAGTGGGGTCCTCTTTGATTTTATTGGGAAGTGATACATCCTGAGAACTTGCAGGAATGACAGCACCCATCCCATCCACTTGATCACTTGAGTAAGGGAATTCTATTGACATATCGCCTCCTTAATAAACTCGTTTAATTTAATTATATTATTTAAAATAACAAAAACACAACTATATCTAGCTATTTAAACCAATCTTATCGAAAAATTAACTAAATAAAGGTAAAAAATTAATTTAATGAGTGAAAAAAAATTCTAATTCAGATATTTTGATTCTTATTCAACTGAACCAATTGATTCGAAACCTTTTAACAAGAAAATTTATGATTGACGATCATTTTAAAGGTAAGACTGCTGTTAAGCATGTAGTAGAGGCTCAAGCGAGAGGGATTATTGCTGCTGCCGAAATTCACGGAACCGAAATCCCGGGCTCTATTTCATCGGCAACCGATGCTGCTCGAAACACGACAATCCTTTTGTTATTGTGTTACTTTGTTCTTGCTTATCGGGATCTCTCGCATTCCCGGATTTTAGTTTCTCTGATGATTCTTGCGTTTGGCTGGTTGATTTGGATGGCCGGACGCAGTGCATGGTTGGGATGGTCTAGATTAGAAAGGCTGCATCGAATTTTGGAAGAAGAGCGCTGGGAGATTGAGCATAACCGTGAACAAGAGAGAGATGAGCTAAAAGCACTTTATCAAGCGAAAGGATTTGAGGGTAAGTTACTAGAAGATGTCATGGATGTATTAATGGCAGATGGAGACCGCTTACTTAAAGTGATGATCGAAGAGGAGTTAGGTTTGACCTTAGAAGTCGATGAACATCCTTTAAAACAAAGTGTCGGAGCACTAATTGGAACAACTTTAGCTGCATCGATCAGTCTATTTTGTTATTGGATTTGGCCATTAGGGGGGATTTATTTAGCAACTGGGATTGTTATTACTGTCAGCAGCTGGATTTCAGCTTACTATCAAGGAAACAGGCAAATTTCAACAGTTGTTTGGAACTCGGGCTTAACTTTTTTAGCTGCATCTTCCACTTATTTTTTACTTATTTTTTTTCATGATATGGGACTAATCAAATGATCGAATCGATAGCCTCTCCAAAACCACATAAGGTTAAACCAGTCATTTTTGAGGAATTTTTTGGACTCGGACAAGAAGAAACGGCCAGCCCTTTCTTGACGTCTAACTCCCGTAAATGGGCAGCTCATCTTACTTTAAAAGCTGCATGCCTTGCTGCCATTTTTTTAGTTTTAGCTTTTTTTCTTTCTTTTTTTCCAAACACTCAAGCTCTCTCTTCTTTACTGCTCGTTTTTGTTTATTTCCTCGCGGGAATCCCTGCTCTTATTGAATCTTTTGAGGATCTGATCGATTTTGATATTAATATCGATGTCTTAATGACTCTTGCGGCGTTTTCTTCTGTACTTATCGGAAGTAGCTTAGAAGGCGCATTATTATTAGTTCTATTTGCCATTTCAGGTTCTATCGAGGACCTGGTATCAACCCGGGCAAAAGGTTCGATTAATCAACTCCATAAACTCTCGCCTACCAAAGCGACCGTTATCAATGGCAACGGACATTTACTTGAGCGTTCTGTGAAAGACATTGAACCGGAAACGGTGATTTTAGTACGACCAGGTGAAATCGTCCCTTTGGATGGAAAAGTGATCGAGGGCATTTCTTCCGTTAATTTGGTTCACTTAACAGGCGAAAGTCTGCCTGTGATCAAAAAAATGAATGATCAAGTTCCGGCAGGGGCAAGAAATCTCGACGGAGCCATTACTCTATCTGTCACGCATACAGCAGCAGATTCTACACTGACTAAAATTATCCAGTTAGTCACCCAAGCTCAGGAAGCAAAACCCAAGTTACAGCGTTGGTTTGACCGCTTTAGTCGCACCTATGCTCTAACAATCATCTCTTTATCGACCTTTTTTGCCTTAACACTTCCTTTTGTACTCTCTATCCCCTTCCTTGGCCCCGAAGGATCTGTCTATCGCGCAGTGGCTTTTTTAATTGCCGCTTCTCCTTGCGCCTTGATACTTGCCTTACCGATCGCTTATTTAAGTGCCATCAGCGCTTGTGCAAGAAAAGGAATTTTATTGAAAGGAGGAGTGGTTTTAGATGCCTTATCTCAATGCACAACCATTGCTTTTGACAAAACCGGAACTTTAACAACGGGTGAATTGACTTGCACAGGGATTAAAGAGATTGCTCCAGAAGAACTTCCTTGGGAAGAAGAAGACATTCTTTCTATCGCCTATGCTCTTGAAAAAAATGCCGTTCACCCAATTGCAAAGGCCATCAACACCTATGCATCTAAAAGAAACAGTACTTCTGCAACATTAACCGACTTTAAATCGATTCCCGGCTATGGAATCCAAGCAAATACTCTGTTTAAAAACGAAGCATTTTCTGTCTTTATGGGTCACCCTGATTATATTTTACCTCATGCATCAGATGAACAAAAACGGCAATTAAATCAAGAATTAGATCTGTTGCGGCGTCAAGGTAAAATTCTAGCTGTTTTAATGATAGGCGCAAGACTGTTTATTTTCTCTTTTGAAGATACCTTAAGGCCTTTTTTAAAAGAAACTCTGCAAAGGATCAAACAAAAAGATCAATGGAAACTCCTCATGTTAACCGGTGATCATGAAGATAATGCGCGACGTGTTGCAAATGAAGTGGGTTTGGATGAATATTATGCAAACTTAAAACCCGAAGATAAATTAAATCACGTCACGAAGTTAGCACAATCGGGAGGGTTAGCCATGGTAGGTGATGGTATTAATGATGCCCCTGCTTTAGCGCGCGCAACGGTCGGTATATGTATGGGTAAGGTAGGCAGTGGTGCTGCGTTGGATGCCGCTGAGGTTATTTTACTCCATGACAATCTAGAATATTTAGACTGGTTGCTGGGCAAGGCAAATCAAACTCAAAGCATAGTCCGGCAAAATTTATTCATTGCGATCGGAGCTATCCTAATTGCCGCCTTACCCGCCTTAGCCGGACTCGTGCCACTCTGGCTTGCAGTCGTCATGCATGAAGGGGGAACCGTGCTTGTCGGATTCAATGCCTTAAGGTTATTAAGATAAATCGTAGCTGTTCAGATCTTTCCGTTATCCTTGAAGCCTAGTATTAAAATGGCTCCTAGTTTCGCTTGAACTTATTGAAAGTTTATTATACGTTTTGTCATGAACACGTTCATAAGTGCAGATGCTCTTCGATTATTCCTAACCTAATATTTTGAATACCCTCTGAAGAAGTTCATCAAAGGAATCGCAGTCAAGAGATACTGAAAATCATTAACGATTTTGCAAAGTTATAACGCAACTCGGAAATATTATAATCAAACATTTAACGAGCGATAGTTTATGGATCTTTATGCCTCAAAAAACGACATTTCAATTTCCGATGAACTAACAGAAGCAAGTAACAAAGAAGGAAAAAAATTTCTCGACTATTACCTTTGGCTTGAAAATGCTATGCCCAATTCCTTCTTTGAAGAGGTTAAGAAAGAGAATCAACTTCTGATCACCCACAGCTTAATGGGTTTTGATTTGCAAGACTATTTTTCTATGATTAATTTAAAAAGTGCAGCCATCGTGATGTGTTTAGATAGCCCGGATGCCGATTTACGCATCTTGCGCCACTTTGAATATTATGGAATCAAAAATTATCAAACATATATTTCAAGAAAACCGGTTCCTTTTACCGACGTTAATTCTAGTTTAAGAATTGCAACGCTAGATTTTATGGGACCGAATGAAAAACCGGACGGGATACTTTCAGGCAAAGACCAATCGCGGCTTTTCACTTTAGTATCTAAAGAGAATCCGGAAATCGATGCAGAAGAATTTGAAGAATTTATTCAAAAAATGGGCACACCCTTTTTACATTCTTTACCCATTGAGAGACAAGCCTCTGCTATGAATATGCTTGATCGAGCTAAAACACGTGATACTTGTCAATATGAAGTGAGTTACGAAAAAAATTGGAAAGAAAAGAAACCTGCTTCTCTTCACTCTATGCACATTGTTTTGGCTTGGAGAAACACTCCAAAACATAATTTTCTGTTTAGATTGGCGAACGTCATTCATAGGCATGGACTGAGTATGACGCGTTTAAATGCCACTTATACAGATGATAACAGTAATCAAAGCATTCTAATAATGGCTATCAGTCTCCATGGAAGCAATGGACAAGCAGTTTGGAACGTTGCCGATATCTCTGATTTTTTACGTGAAATTGTAACAATTAAATATTTTGATGCAGCGGATCTGATAGAAAAAAAATTAGTCACACCTAGACTTGTTTCGGGTAACATGGCTAATTTATTGCGCGCCATGGTGAATTTTATTCATCAAGCCTTAGTGAACATCGATAGCAATCTTTACACCATTGAAAATGTAGAAGCAGATCTCTGCCGACATCCTGAATTGACTCAGCAGATTTGTGAGGCTTTTAAGAAGAAATTTAATCCTAATCAAAATGATTTTGCTCATTACGAAGAGACGCGTCAAAAATTTTTAAGCGACCTGGCCCAACTTGATACCGGTCAAGAAAGCCACGACTCGAGAAGGAAAAATGTTCTTTTACAAGGCATGAATTTTATTCACCATACTTTAAAAACAAATTTTTATCGCATTAATTATACGGCTCTTAGTTTTCGTTTGGATCCGAAATACCTTAATGAAATCCCCTTCGATCGAAGTAAAAAATTTCCGGAATTGCCCTATGCAGTTTTCTATGTTCGAGGCATGCATTTTTTTGGATTTCATATTCGATTTAAAGACCTCTCCCGAGGGGGCTTAAGAACTATTTACCCTGAGCAAATCGAGCAAATGGTCGTTGAATCCAATCATGTGTTTACAGAATGCTACAATTTAGCCTGGACTCAGCAAAAGAAAAATAAAGATATTCCGGAAGGAGGAGCCAAAGGGGTAATTTTCCTAAAACCTTTTGCGTTGATTCATTCGGAATCCCAGATTCTAAAAAAAGAACTGGAATGGGCAAATATGGAGACTTTAGAGATTGAATCTAAAATTCAAGCTTTTATAAAAGAACAAAAATTAGAATTTCTTTACCAATCTCAAAGGGCTTTTATTGAAAGTCTCCTTATTATCGTCAATTGTGATGAGGATGGCCATATCCGAGCACGCTATATTTTAGATTATCTTAATAGACCGGAATACATTTACTTAGGTCCGGATGAGAACATGCATGATAGCATGATCGAGTGGATTGCAATGACCTCGAAAAAATACAATTATAAGCCCGGAGGGGCCTTTATCTCTAGTAAACCTTCAGCCGGAATCAATCATAAAGAATATGGTGTCACATCTTTAGGGGTGAATGTATGGATGCATAAACTCTTGGAATACTTAGGCATCAACCCCGATAAAGATGTTTTTACAGTGAAAATGTCGGGAGGACCGGATGGAGATGTTGCGGGAAATCAACTTTTAAACCTTTACAATCTTTATAATCAAACAGCCAAAGTCATTGCTTTAACAGACGGAACAGGAACGATTCATGATGCTCAAGGCTTAGATTTAGGAATCCTAAAAGAACTCTTTTATCAGGCGAAAGGAATCGCAGAGTATCCTCCCGAAAAACTTTCGGAAGGCGGTTTTTTATTGAATAAAAGAAAGAAAAGGTACCCTTCAGCCTATATTCAAGAAACCTTATGCTATCGTAAAATAGAGGGAAAAGTCATAGAAGATTGGTTAACGGGAAGCGATACGAATCACTTATTAAGATTTAACGTTCACCAAACAAAAGCAGATATTTTTATTCCCGCTGGTGGGCGTCCTAAGACTTTGAATCAATCGAATATTACCGAATATTTAGATGATCAAGACAATCCGACTTCAAAAGCGATCGTGGAAGGTGCGAATCTCTATTTAACTCCATTTGCGAGAAGTTATTTGGAAGAGAAAGGGGTTTTAATCATCAAAGATAGTTCTGCTAACAAAGGAGGGGTGATTTGCTCCTCGTTTGAAGTCCTTCTTGGCCTTGCGCTCAGTGAAACGGTATTTTTGCAAAACAAACCGGCGTTAGTGGCAGAAATCTTAGCTAGAGTTGAAAAATGTTCTGCTAACGAGGCTGATCTTCTTTTAGAGACTCATCGGAAAAAAGGCGAACATTTAACCGCTATTTCAGACCAAATTTCCAATCGCATCAATCAGTATACCTATGAACTGCTTGATTATTTAGATAAGATCCCCTTATCTCAAAACCCTCAAGACCCGATGTTAAAGTCTTTTTTAAATTACTGTTTGCCTACCCTGCAAGAACATTTTACAGAAGAATTGTTGAAGAACATTCCCGATCATCACAAAAAAGCCATTATCGCTTGTCATCTGAGCGCCTATATGGTTTATAAAAAAGGGCTAAGTTGGTCCCCCTCTATTGTCGATATTTTACCTTTAACGTTGACAGAGCTGGAGTCCGATTCTTAGAGCTCGGTTTCGGTCGGTTTTTTTTGAAGAATTAGCGGATTGCACTCCACAACTTTAGCGCGTAAATGACATTTTTCGATTAGCGCACTACCATTGTGACTGCTTTTAAGATTAATTCATCATTACCAAAAATCTTAATTCTTTTAAGAATACTCTCCACGATCCTGTTGGCTCGATATCGTCGAAGAATAATCGAGTTTTATTTCTTTTAGATTTTCTATTTTTTGTCCGGCTTCCAATAATTCTTTCTTTAATTGTTCATTTTTTATTTGTAAATCCTGAGAGATATTTTTATAAATGGATGCAATTTTTTCTGATTCCTGAATTATTTTGCTTGCCAGACTTAATTTTGAATATAACTGCCTGTTGGTGTTTACCAAATTAATTGCAGCTTGTTCAAGATAATCCCACATTCGCGCGATCGTTGATTAAAAATTGAACATTATTCCCTCAGAGATCAATATCATGGATTTCTAGGGGGTAAAATGGAAAGAGTACGTAGTTTTGTATTAGATCATCATGGGATTGTAGCAGGGATC
>Ga0105047_10016307_pt1 | contig 11648 bp, 7 predicted proteins | sample MAT04_FD_78384 | JGI IMG/M metagenome (GOLD analysis project Ga0105047, IMG submission 78384) | Freshwater microbial communities from Lake Fryxell liftoff mats and glacier meltwater in Antarctica - MAT-04 (megahit assembly) | ecosystem: Environmental > Aquatic > Freshwater > Ice > Liftoff... | reverse complement strand
TAAAATATAAACAGATGCCTTATCGCTATGCATATTGAGTTGGCATTGAACGCCTTTTCCAAAATTAATAGGAATGGCTTCAAGAAGCATAATAAATAAGGTTTTGAAGGCTTCCGGCTGTACGATGGTTCGCATGATTGTCGGGTATAGGGAATAGAAGAAATTCTCTAAGACAAGGTCATGGTATTTAAAATTGCCATGAAGAAGTGATTTGACCGTTGAGAGCAATTCCTTTTGCTTAGAAATAATGCCTCCGTTAAAATCACGAAAATCGCCTAAAACACGTAACAGTTCAAGTACAACAGCTTGTCTTGCCTCATATAAATTAATGGAATGATCGCGTCGTAAAAATTGCTCTTTTGCTATTTTAACACGAAACACATTAGCCTCTTTTGGATATTTATTGCGCAAATTTCCAACTTGCTTGGAGCGTTCGTGTATATAGGTAAAACCTTCTTTATCTTTAAAAAGTTCCTGAATGGTAAGCTCATTTGGTTTCAGAGTTAACACCCGTACCAAAATAATCGTGAAAAATAGATTGACATGCGTCTGTTCATCAAACGAAATATACACTTGGGCAATATCGCGAAGGTACTTAATTTGATTGCTCAAAGTTAGAATATTGCGCATAATCTCTTCTTCATTTCGTGGCATGAAAACCGGGTGCATTAAATATTCAATACTATCTTTAAGGTGTGAGGGCAGCTCTTGCTTCAAAAGATTAATTTCCTGGCAAGTAAACTCTTGTCCACTTTTTTTTTCAATTTCAAGATAAAGCGTACAAATATGTTCTGCTCCTCGCCTATTTGCAAAATAAGAATTCTCAACAGCAATAGCTTCAGGAATATAGGTTCTGATCGAATTGATCAAGTGCTTTTGCTCAAAAATTTCCTTATCTTTTAAAAAATTAATACCCACAATAATTCCAAGAACTTTTCTTGGATTGCTTAAAACCTGTATCACACTTTTAATCAGTTTTAAGCTTAAATGTCGATGTGTCGGAGCTTGTTTAACAGCTTCCCTTAGATTTTTTCTAAATAGATAATGAACACTGATAATTCTGCTTAAAAGACGACAATCCCTTGCTGCTTTAAAATCATCTCTGCAAATAACAAGAACGTGTTGCATTTCGGTTAAAAGATCTTGGTCAAAAAATTTAGGCAGTCTTTCTACAAGGTAGGTAATATGTTCTTGAATCAGCACTGTTTTTTCATCGGCAGAAAGACCTTTAATTTCAAGAATTCTTCTTGCGTAAAAACTCGATTGCATGCCAAGTCTTACTTCAGTTTCAATGATAGGCAAATTGCGTTGAATTTGTTCATATTCTTCATTGTTTTGAACTTTTACCATCACTTCACAAACAGTATAAACAGTACTCCCAAGTTCCGGAAAACTAAAATCTGCAGCATAAATGAGTAAAACGTTCAAACGTTTTCCCGGAATTAACCAGTGGCTGATCATTTCAAAAAAGAAGCGAAAAGAGTTTGATCGGTATTTTGAGAAAATAAAAAAAGACATTTTCATCGGTTTTTCAGACCAGACGCATGAGGTTAATAAAGGCAAAAGCTCATTCAAAGATTTTTTTGCTCTATTTAATGAGGGTTGATCAGATGTTGTATTTTCAAAAATATCTTTTGGTAAAATATTTTTTAAAATATTTGTCAATCCTGCCGTATAAAGCGTGTCGTTAGAGGCAAAAGTGCCTGTATTTAAATGATCGCTATTTCCCTTGCAGAATTCTGTTGAAATCTTGGGAAAAAAACTAGTGTTTTCAGTCATAATATTTCGTAAAGAGTCTCTATTTTAGGTAAAAGGGCCAATTCGTGAATAATAGTCCCAACTTTTTGCCCGCCATCAATAAATGAACAAACATGAAGAGGTAAATAATTTTTTCTTGCAAGTTCAACTGATCTTGGGTGCAAAATTTTAGCTCCATTCAAAACAATTTTTAAAGCTTCTTCATAAGATAATCGCTCATAAAGCTCTGCATCGGGATTTTTTTTTGGGTCTTCATTAAAAACACCTGGCACATCCTTAAAAAATTCTGCAAAACTTGCATCAAGAGCGCAAGCTAATGCCACAGCCGTGGTATCGGAACCCCCACGTCCAAGAGTTGTAATTTCACCGGTTTCACTTACACCCTGAAATCCTGCAACGATTGCAATTTTACCACTTTCTAGACAGCGATGGAGTCGATGCGGCCTGACATTAATAATTTTCGCCTCAGAATGATTATTACAAGTGATAATCCCCGACTGGCTCCCGGTAAAACTGACAGCCTCCCCTCCTTTTTTTGCAATTGCCATAGCAAGAAGAGCTATACTGATACGCTCGCCGACAGTAAGTAACATATCGTATTCTCGCCTTGGAGGATTCGGATTGACTTTACGACTAAGATCAATTAATTGATTAGTTGTCTCTCCCATAGCGCTAACAACGACAACAATTTTTTTGAATTGCTTAGCGCGTTCAACAATAATATCGGCAATTTTATCAAAATGTTCAGGTGTTGCCACGGAAGCTCCGCCAAACTTCATTACAATTGTTTCCATTTCATTTGCCTTAAGTGATCTAGACACTATAAAATTACAGCAATCGTTTCGTACAATCCTGCTCTAATAAGTCTATTGAAAAACCAGAATAATGTAATTTTTTCAACACGTCAACTAAATCTTATTGCAATTTTTCACACCCTTCTGATACTCTTCATCTTTATAGTCTAATTTCCTGACAAAATAACAGAACCGGTCTAGACAAAAACAGTTTATTGTAGAAAATGAGGAGTAACCTTTAAATGCCTAAAAACCCCCAATACGCCTGGAATGACAGCAAATATGTAGATGATGTCGAATTTCAGGAAAATGATGCCGAAGCTTTTAAAAGCTTGCTAGATAATAGCAGCGGCTCACAACCGAAAAAAGAAACGCTATACGTCCCCGGTACCATCTTAAAAGGTCGAATAGTAGAAATTACTAAAGACCACGTTGTTGTCGATGTAGGCCTAAAGTCAGAAGGCCTTGTGCCAATGGAAGAATTTTCAGACCCATCCTTGCTAGTCTTGGACGGAGAAGTTGAAGTTCTTTTAGACCAACCTGAAGATGACAATGGTCAGATCGTACTTTCACGCGAAAAAGCAGAACGCACTCGCCAATGGGAATACATCCTTGAGCATTGCGAAGAAGGATCTATTGTTAAAGGACGCGTTTTACGTAAAGTTAAAGGCGGGTTGATGGTTGATATCGGAATGGAAGCGTTCCTACCGGGATCTCAAATCGATAACAAACGTATTAAGAATCTCGATGAATACCTCGGGAAAACTTACGACTTTAAAATTCTTAAAATCAATATCGATCGCAAAAATGTTGTGGTCTCACGCCGCGAACTTCTAGAAGCTGAACGCATTTCCAAAAAAGCTGAACTCCTTGAAAATATCAACATCGGTGATATTCTAGAAGGCGTTGTCAAAAACATCACAGATTTTGGTGTGTTCCTTGATCTAGACGGAATTGACGGCTTGCTTCATATCACAGATATGACATGGAAGCGTATCAAGCACCCATCTGAAATGGTTCACCTTGGCGAAAAACTTGAAGTTAAAGTCTTAAGCGTTGATAAAGACAAAGGTCGCGTAGCTCTTGGTCTAAAACAAAAAGACAATAATCCTTGGGATCAAATCGAACAGAAATTCCCACCGGGAACAAGAGTTAAAGGGAAAATTGTTAACCTACTCCCTTATGGTGCATTTATCGAAATCGAACCCGGTATCGAAGGTTTAATCCACGTTTCAGAAATGTCATGGGTTAAAAACATTACAGATCCTAGCGAAGTCGTTAAAAAAGGCGATGAAGTTGAAGCAATTGTATTGTCGATCCAAAAAGAAGAAGGTAAAATTTCTCTTGGGATTAAACAAGCTGAACACAATCCTTGGGATGATGTCGAGAAAAAATACCCTGTTGGAACAAATGTTAAAGCAGAAATTCGCAGCTTAACTAACTACGGCGCATTCGTTGAGTTAGAGCCGGGTGTGGAAGGACTCATCCACATTTCAGATTTAAGCTGGATTAAGAAAGTTTCTCATCCATCTGAAATCCTAAGAAAAGGCGACGTTGTTGATGCAATCATTCTTTCAGTTGATCGCGACAGCAAGAAGATCACTCTTGGTGTAAAACAGCTTGGAAACAATCCTTGGGAATGCATCGAAAAAACAATTCCTGTTGGCTCACTTGTTAAGGGTAAAGTCAGCAAGATCACAGCATTTGGCGCATTCGTTGAGCTTGAAAACGGCTTAGAGGGCTTAATCCATGTGACTGAATTGTCTGATCAAGCATTTGGAAAAGTTGAAGATGTTGTTTCTAAAGGCGACGAAGTAACTGCAAAAGTTATCAAGTTAGATCCTGAACACAAGAAAATCGCTCTTTCAATTAAAGAATATTTGATCGACACAAACCAAGTTAACCGCGACGATATTGTTGTGACATCTTCTAAACGAGCTAAAAAAGAAGATCGCAAAGAATCTGATTCGGAATAACATTTGAGTCATTAAGACAACTTGAAACTTGGCTTTACACTTTGTTTAAGTGTAAGGCCAAGGTTTTAAAACAGCCCAAGTTGTTTTTCTCATTGAATTTTAAGAAGATAAATTAAAATTCAAATAATAAAAAGAAAGACATTTTCTTTATATAAATTTTTGGTTATAATAGGGTAGTGAATATCCAACAAGTATTAAATTTCTCGAAACATCTCCCATTAAGCTTAGAGGCAAAAGAATGAACAAAGATCTAATCGCAGTCTTTGAATATCTAGAACGCGAAAAAGGTATAAAACGCGAAATTGTCATTAGTGCAATTGAAGAATCCCTCCACGCCGCGGCTCAAAAAAGTATTAACGGGGCTGCAAATATCACAGTCACGATTAATTCCAAAACTGGCAATATAGATGTTTATTGCGAGAAAGAAATTGTGGATGAAGTTGAAGTGAGTGCTCAAGAAATTTCTCTTGAAGCGGCACGTGCCATCGACCCTGAATGCCAAATCGGTCAATTTCTTGATGTCATAGCCACTCCAAAAGATTTTGGACGTATTGCTGCACAAAAAGCCCGTCAAGTCATCACTCAGAAATTGCGTGGGGCTGAACGAGATGTAATTTATGAAGAATATCGTCATCGTGCAAATGAACTTATTTCTGGCACTGTAAAACGTTTTGTACGCGGGTCAAACATTATTATTGATCTTGGTAAAGTAGAAGCTATTATGCCGATGAAGCATTATCCAAAAACAGAAAAATACAATATTGGTGATCGAGTTTTAGCCCTTCTTCTTGAAGTAAGCGACACAGAAGGCGGAGGCGCAGAAGTTATTTTGACACGCAGCCACCCAAACTTTGTACGTCAACTTATGAGTCAGGAAGTTCCTGAAATTAACGACGGAACAGTTGTCATCGACAAAATTGTTCGCGAAGCCGGATATCGCACAAAATTAACAGTCCATACAACCGATTCAAAGGTCGATCCTGTTGGTGCATGTGTTGGAATGCGCGGTAGCCGTATTAAAAATGTGGTGCGCGAGCTACACAACGAAAAAATTGATATTATTCCTTCATCCCAAGACCCTGTTGAACTGTTGCAAAATGCTTTAAATCCAATTGAAATTCGCAAAATCAATGTGAGTGAAGAGGAAAAAACAATTGCAATCATTGTTGAAGATGAAGATTTTGCTGCAGTTATCGGTAAAAAAGGAATGAATGCAAGACTGAACAGTCAATTGATTGGTTACCATCTTGACGTTCAACGTATGGGTGATTACAATCGTGCCATGGCTTTACAAAGAACAGAACTTGCCTCATCTGAAGATACAACCTTAGATGAGCCGCTGACAGAAATTGAGGGTCTTAACAAATTAATATTTGAACATCTTGTCGCTGAAGGCTTTAACACGCCGCGAATGCTACTGACAGCATCTCCTGAAAAACTTGCTTCCATTCCGGGAATTAGCATTGAAACAGCAGACAAAATTTTAGAACAAATTAGAAAACAAAGGATGTAAGCATTGGCTAAAAATCTGAAACTTACCATTAAAAATACACAGATTGCTGAAGCCATCAACTTAGGTAGTTTAAAAAGCAAGCTTGCAAAGAAAAAAGAAGATGCTGAATTACCTATTGAAAAAGTAGATGACCCTGCAAAATTAGCGCCAAAAGATGAAGCTCCTCGTGCCAAAGCAAGATCCAGATCTGCTTTTTCAGAAGGTGCAACACACGAGAATAAGCTAAAATCGGATGCACAACAAACAACTGAAACTGCAACACCAATTGAAACTGAAGTGTCAGCGCCAGCTATTGCAGAGCCTGTTGAAACCTTGCCACCCATTGCTAATGAGCCGCAAGTAGAAATTGTCAAGGAAAAACCTGAAACGAAACCAAAACCTATGCCTGTAAAAAACTTGACAGCTGAAAAGCCAAGAGCCCCGTTTAAACAAAAACAATTAGAAAAACCGGTTGTTACTGAAAAGATCGAACCTGTGGCACCACCTGCCCAAAAAGCTCGACCAAGAGCTCTTATACCAATGAGAAACATCAGGGAAGAGCACGCCGCTAAACAAGCTGCAAATCTTAAACCCTTAATTTCACAAGAACCAAAAGAGCCCTTCATCAAACTTGGACCAACCGGTCGTCACATGCGCGATTTGGCACCTCCGCCAAAACCTGTGAAGCCGCCCGTTGTAATTGCTGATCGTCAAAGTTCAAATCAAGCTGCAAAAACCGCTGAAAAAACGACAACGACTGAGGCTGACAACAAGGCAAAACCAAAAAATCGTCCGGGCGAGCCAGTAGCTGATGATAAGAACTTTAAAACGGCAAAAGCAAAAGAATTTCGTGACATTAAACCGACTCGTCGTACCGACACAAATAAAGCATTTGATGTACGCGACAGGCAGGGCTTGAAAGGCGATGATGAATCTTCTCACTGGCGTAAAAAACGTCATAAGCATGCAAGAGTCCAAGAGGACACTACAATACGCCCGACGTCATTAAAAGTCAGAGTTCCAATTAGCATTAAAGACTTAGCTGTCGCAATGAAGCTAAAAGCTTCTCAGCTTGTTGCCAAGCTCTTTTTACAAGGCATGGTCATGACTTTAAATGACTACTTGGACGATGAAGTTGTTTTACATATGTTAGGTGAATCTTTTGGATGCGAGCTAACAATTGATTCCTCTGAAGAAGAGCGTATCCGAATCACAGATAAGACGGTTAAGGAAGAAATTGCATCATCAGACCCTGAAGATCAAATTATCAGGCCTCCTGTTGTTGCCTTTATGGGCCACGTCGATCACGGCAAAACAAGCTTAATTGACTTTATTCGTAAGAGTAATCGTGCTGCCGGAGAAGCCGGAGCAATCACCCAGCATATTGGTGCATTCCGTTGCAAAACTAAAGTTGGACCTCTTACTGTTTTAGATACACCCGGTCACGAAGCTTTTTCAGCGATGCGTGCACGTGGAGCCGATGTTACAGATATTGTCGTTTTAGTTGTTGCAGGTGATGAAGGAATTCGTCAACAAACAATTGAAGCTATTAATCATGCAAAAGCTGCTAAAGTAACTATCGTTGTTGCTATTAATAAGAGCGACAAACCAAACTTTAACGCTGAAACTGTATATCGCCAATTATCAGAACAGGATTTACTCCCTGAAGCCTGGGGTGGACAAACAATTACTGTAAACTGCTCTGCAGCTACAGGAGAAGGTGTTCCTGAACTTCTTGAAATGTTAGCCCTGCAATCTGAAATCTTGGAACTACGTGCAAACACAAAGGCAAGAGCAAGAGGTACTGTATTAGAATCTGAGATGCATAAAGGCATGGGTTCTGTTGCAACTGTACTTGTTCAAAACGGAACACTAAAAATTGGTGATTCCATTGTTTTTGGACAACTTTTTGGTCGAGTTAAAACAATCCAAGATGAGTTTGGCGCGCAACTCGAATTTGCACCACCTTCTGCACCTGTTGCTATTACGGGACTTTCAGGGCTGCCTGAAGCCGGACAAGAATTTATTGTTGTGAAAAACGAAAAAGAAGCAAAAGAAATTGCTGCTGTTCGCTCTCAGGACAAGAAAGAATCAAACTTTGCCATGAAGAAAAAAGTGACAATGGAAAACTTGCTACAGCAATCCACTGTTCCTCTTAAGAAAATGTTAAACATCATTCTTCGTGCTGACGTTCAAGGATCTTTGGAAGCTATTAAAGTTGGTTTGCAAAAAATTGAATCTGATAAAGCTGAACTTACAATTATTTTTGCAGGTGTCGGCGAGATTTCTGAATCTGACGTACAGTTAGCTTCTGTGTCAAAAGCTGTAATTATCGGCTTCCATACACACATTGAAAGTCATGCTGAACAACTTGTAAAAGAACATGGCGTTGCTGTAAAATTACATGATATTATTTATCATGCAATCGATGATGTGAAAGCTTTAATGACAGGACTTCTTGACAAAATTGCCATTGAAACCGAAAGGGGCAAGGCTGATGTCAGAGCAACATTTAAATCTTCTCATTATGGAATTATTGCGGGTTGCTATGTGACTGAAGGCTTGATCAATCGTAATTACACGATACGCGTCATACGCAATAAACAGACTGTGCATCAAGGATCTATTTCCTCGCTTAAACGCGTTAAGGAAGATGTTCGCGAAGTAGCTAAAGGATTTGAGTGTGGTATTATCTTAAACAACTTTGAGTTACAAGAAGGCGATAGTTTAGAAGCCTTTGAGTTGACTTACATCACTCAAACTTTATAAGGAGAAATTATGACAATCCAACGAACAGATCGCCTCAATTCATTGTTAAAAGAAGTGATTTCTGAGGTCATCAGAAAAGATGTAAGAAATCCTCGTGTAAATGAACTTGTCACGGTCACACGTGTCGACATTACAAAAGATTTGCATTATGCCAAAGTTTTTGTGAGCATCATTGGTGAACCTGCTGTTAAAGCAGAAACAATAACCGCTTTGCAATCTGCAGCAGGATTTATTGCTGTAACAGCATCACGTAAAGTTGTTTTACGCTATTTTCCTGAATTGACCTTTAAATTAGACGATAGCGTAGACAATCACATGAGAATTGCAACTCTTCTTAACGAGATCAGCGCTGAAAAAAAAGCGCGTGAAGAAAAATCTGAAGATGTCAATGATGATGTTGAAAATGATGCAAATGAAGATGCTGTAAATGATGCAAATGATGAGTGAAAATAAAGAACCTGCCGGAATTCTACTTGTTAACAAGCCGGCAGGAAAAACTTCCTTTCATTTAGTAGCTGTTTTAAGAAAGATCTTAGGTGTAAAAAAAATAGGCCATGCCGGCACCTTAGATCCTTTTGCAACAGGTGTAATGGTCATGCTGATTGGCCGTGAATACACGAAACTTTCGGACAAACTTCTAACGTCTGATAAAGAATATATAGCTGAAGTGCGTTTGGGCCAAGCAACCGATACTTACGATTGCGATGGCCAAATCCAAAAAGAATCTGACCTGATTCCAACCCTTGCCGATGTTGAAAAATCCATCGCCTATTTCCAGGGTGAAATTGAACAAATTCCGCCTATGTTTTCTGCCAAAAAAATCAATGGCCAAAAACTCTACGATCTTGCACGAAAGGGTGAAACCGTCGAAAGAAAACCTTGTAAGGTTACCCTTAAGACTGAAATCCTTGAATACAACTACCCTCACCTATCAATCCGCGTGAATTGCTCAAAAGGCACTTATATTCGCAGCATTGCGTACGATCTTGGCCAAATGTTAGGATGTTTTGGCCACTTATCGCAATTACAAAGATCCGCTAGCGGACCTTTCTTGCTTGAAAACTGCATGGACGGTCATTTATTAGTCCCCTCCACCCTAGACAAGGAGATTGTCAAATCCCGCCTCATCACAGTTGAATAACTAAAAAGTTTTTTTAAACATGAAGACCAAAGACAGAAGGCCGTTTGTAATTCATGGGGTTGTGATTTTTTAACGCAAAGGTTAAAAAGACGCAAAGAACAACATTTCCAATTTTAAGTCAGCGTCATTATTCATCTTTGGCGGAATATGTATTTTCAAAAACTGCATATACCTTTATTTGGGGACGGTTTTCTTATAAGTGCAATAACTTTTAATCGACGTCTACAACTATATAACTTTGAAGGTCGATTAAAAGTTAAGCACTTGTAAGAGAACTGTCCCCTATCCCTTTTTAAAGAATATTAATAAGTGATGATAGAATGTTTCTCTAAATTTTAAGTAAACTAAAATTTTTGTATCTCCAAATTACAAAGAACAAAATCCAAAGGCTCTATCCAATCGCTCAAAGGTTCAAGTGCCAATGGACTTGGCAGAGCAAGAAGCGCCCTTAGTTTGGTAGCCGCAGTCCGAGATGCGGCTGCCGACATAGAGACCGTCGGCAGAAAAGAGGCCAACTACTATCAGATCACCCCCATTATTTTTATCCTGAACAGACGTATACGCCGGCTCTTGATCGCTTGAGTAGTCAGGGTAGATAAAATCGCCTGTTTTCAAATTGTGCAGCAAAACGCTTACCACTACATCTATCAAGTTGGGGATTTCAAATCCTCTTTCTCTAACGAGTTTTTCTTGAGTCGCAAAATTCTGCTTTCTTGTTCCATCCAAAACATCTTTAGATAACATAACCCAATGGGCTTTAAACGGCTTTACCGTTTTATCATTGATAACATAATCACTTAGTGGATTTTTAAATATGCTTTTGAATTTATCCTTATCATTTTTAGAGTCACTGACAAATCGGTCAATACTGCTTAATGTAAGCTCTTGCCCATTGATTGTTTCCGGAATCCATGTGAGCATCCACTTAAGAGAATCAAAATCTTGGATCATTTTTAATGGAATAGGATGCGCAACCATCGGATCTGCACCAAAACTCTTCCACTCATTGACACCAAAACAGTCAGCCGGAAGGTAGTTTTTGGCGTAATCTTTAACTAACTTATTTAGTGATTGACTTGCACAAGCCAACGCCACTAAATCCGATTTGCTGTGCTGTAAAACTTCATTCCATATATCTTGAGGAAGGTAAGGTATCTCATGCATTGGTTTATTGTCTGTAATTTCAGTTTTTACCGGACTAACAGGATAAACCATCGATTGAAGGGCATTGTAGCCATTCGAAACAAAGCTAGGGATATAATTATTCATCAAAAAATCCTTTTTTTTTATTAAAATTTTAAATATTATTTAATCGCAACCATAAATTAAGTCAAAGTAAAATCAATGAATTTAGAACCAAAATAGAAATTTCCGCTTTTGAGTTAGGTTCATCACTTGTCTCTTAAGGTCCGGAGGACCGTAGGGAAAAACGGTAAGGAGCAAGGTGATTAAAACTTCCAGACGGGATTGACACCTATAGATCTGATAAATAAGGGGCAGCATTCAAAAGCGTCTCCCCACATACGAACACAAATTGGCTGGTCATCATTACTTTCAAGACATCGTGTCAAATTTTGAGAATGTAATGTTTTAATTTCAAACTTTAAAAAAATTGAAACGGCACAAATCATAGCTTCTATTACTTTAGGAATGTTGCAACTCTCAAAATTTTTTAATTTTTGCTTTTTAACTAGTTTTTTATGCTTTGAATAATCAAG
>Ga0105047_10016305_pt1 | contig 11649 bp, 7 predicted proteins | sample MAT04_FD_78384 | JGI IMG/M metagenome (GOLD analysis project Ga0105047, IMG submission 78384) | Freshwater microbial communities from Lake Fryxell liftoff mats and glacier meltwater in Antarctica - MAT-04 (megahit assembly) | ecosystem: Environmental > Aquatic > Freshwater > Ice > Liftoff... | reverse complement strand
TGATCGACGATGTGAGTGCTGCGACTGAGCCTGAAAGGCTCGCGCAGATCAGCCTGGGGCAAGAGAATCCGCGAATGCGGATGAACGCCGCCCCAGGTTGATATCCCTGAACACGAACCCTGAAAGGGTTCCACAATCCTGGTCTGTGTTTCCCTTTCCGAGCAAAACGTGTTGCTGCCGTGGAAACCCTGGGCGTTGCCCCAAGCTGACTCGGCGAGGCCCGTTGGGCCGAATCACAGTGGTTTAACGCCACAAACAGGCTCAACTCCCCCCAGAGTCCGCCATTTCTAAGTCGCGCACTCCATTTGTCGATGAACCAAAAAAGTTGGTACATTGATTCACTTCAAGCATCAGACCGGCAATCGCGAGTTTCGGAAAACCTACGACCTGTCGAAGGGTGGGAATCCCTTGTTCTATCGGTACGAATCAACCGAGCCTGGGGCAGTGCTCACGATCCAGATTACCACTTCCTTTCACGAAGTGGGCGGCGTATGGATTCCGGAGTCGGCCGATTATATGCGTCAGGATGTATCGGATCGATACGACAGCCACGTGACGATTTGGGATGATCGCGTGGTGAAAAATCAGACATCGAAAATCTTGCATGGGCCTGTCCAAAGTTCCGGACAGCAAACCTGTGGGCGATGAACTGGAAGTGGACTCAGGCACCTGATTCATCGGTGTGTGCAAAGTCACTGGCCGTGGCAGGTTGAGCACAGGGGATCAACGGTGTCGTTGGTGAACCAGAAGTTGAAAGATGTTCTCAGGCAGCGGCTGCAGGACATGGGTTCCATCTTTTTCAACATCGCATTCCAGTAGACTCGAAAGATTCGCTTCTCGGCTTTTCGCTGAATCTCAACGTCAATCGCGACTGCCGGAAGGCGGAATTCTGCCAGTACGATTGGACGCAGCACAGCACTGAACAGGTAGCGTTCATCCAGTTCGCTGAGCTTTCTCTGCAACTCCAGTTTCACCGCTTTCTGTCGAGATTCAATTTCTTCCGCTGTCGGAACGGTCTTTGTGCGTTTATTGGGTGTTGAACTTTCGCGCTGCAATGCGCGATAGTAATCCTGAAGGCGTTTGCGGTCTCGTTCCCGCCGAGCATCGATGCGCTGCAGAAATGGAGTTGCCTGACGCATTGTTTCGGCTTCCGCGACATGCAGCGCCAGATCCAGAGTGGTACTGGAATCTGATGGAGTATCTTTGGCCGGTCGGAGATCGCCGAGATTCAGCAGCTCACTCAACGGCACGACAACTCCGGAACGGGCATTCAGGGTCACCGACACCAGCGATTCCCATGTTTCTTCCGATTGCAGTGTGACGTGAAACCACCAGGCATGATACGGCACAGTCATGACGCTTCCATCCAGCACTTTGGCTCGAGCGTTTTGCCAGCCGAATGACGATTCCACGGCGGAAGCAAATTCCGTTTTGCGAACCGGCAAATCATCGACCGCAAATGCGCCAATCGCGGGCACGAAATGGCGCAGCGTCCGCCCCGCGAGATCGACGAATTCGCCTCCGAGTGAGAGGATCAGTCCCTCGTCACCTGGTTGCGTCTTCACGAGGAACGATTCGTTGTGCTGTCCTAGACTTTCCGCCAGATCTGGCGGGACAATGGCTGTTGCCTGCGATCCATCGGACTGCCAGTCGATGATACCGCCGGAATTTTCGACCAAAGCCGTGGCAAACTCCACAAGCTGTGATTCCGCGCTGCTGCGACTCATTCGTAGTCCTCACCAAACAAAGCGTCATCCAGATTTTTGGCGTCAAGATATTTTTCCTGAGCAGCCACCAGCGTGTCGCCGAGCGTTTCGAAGTCGGCATCCAGTTGCTTATCGTCAGGAGCTTTCTGCCAGAGCTGCAGCACCAGCGATTCAAATTCCTGGCCATCGTCAAGGTTGCCAAGGATCGAGCCGACTTCACCTACCACCAGTTCAAACATGCGGATCTTGTCGTTCAACAATTTCAGAATCCGGGACTCCAGCGTTCCTGCCGTACACAGATTGAAAATGAATACATCCTGAGTCTGTCCGAAGCGGTGAATACGTCCGATTCGCTGTTCAATTTTCATCGGATTCCACGGCAGGTCAAAATTGATCAGCGTGTCGGCGAACTGCAGGTTGCGTCCTTCCCCACCGGATTCCGTACACAGCATCACATTCACCGATGACTTCAACTGTTCGACGGCTGCATCTTTGTCAGCCGATGATTGCTCGCCTGAAAATGTTGAGAAAGAAATGGCCGCTTCCGTCAGCAGTGATTGCAGCCGGTGCAGGGTGCGGATCGATGCCACGAAAACCAGGACTTTGTGTTCATGACTCTCCTTTAAGAGATGCAGCAGTTTTTCGTCCTTGGCGGAATGCAGAATTCTTCCGGCGCGTTCGCACAATTGCCGAGCCCGGTCGTCTCGTTCTGCAAGTGGCTGAAGCGTTGCCGCAGCCGTTGCCGGATGACTGCCAATCGACGTCAAAATCGCATGCAGCCGCATGCGAGAGATGCATGCAGGAGCGTTCGCTGCGGCATCGGACGAGTCCGCTGATTCTGCCGATGACGCATCCAGCTCTTCGGGACTTTCCTGTTCAGCTTCATCTCCGTTCGTATTCGTACGCGCTGCCGTCGCCAACTGGTCACGCAGGTACTGCTGAATGTCGATGAGCAGTTGCGATTCTTCCTCACCTGGCGTTGCCATGATTGTCTGGGCATAACGTGGAGGCAGATTGATCTGCACCAGGCCACGCGTGTTTCGAATCATGACTTCGCCGAGGAGGTCGCGCAGTCGATGCCGATTCCGCGGGTCTCGGGGATTTCCACGCGTCACGAATTGCTTCTTAAAGTCGGCTTCTGTTTTCAGATGACCAGGTTCCAGCAGCGTCAGCAGGCTGTACAGTTCGACGAGATTATTCTGCACGGGCGTCGCGGTGAGCAGAAACATGTGGCGACGTTGCAGCGAGTTGACGAGCTTCCAGAGTTTTGTCGAACGGTTTCGACAGTGGTGGGCCTCATCCACGATGACCAGATCCCACTGAGCCGACGCAATCGCCTGAGGCCTGCGACCGGTTCGGGCAAACGATGTGGAAACCAGAACACGATCATGTGTCGCCCAGAATTCGTCACGGCTGCTGGTTGCTGTCCTTGGTGCGATTCTGAAGTCGAGGTGAAACTTGGAAGAAAGCTCTTCGTGCCACTGACTGACCAGAGGATTCGGGACCAGAATCAACACTCGTTTGATCAGTCGTCGCAGCAGGTATTCGCGAAGCAACAGGCAGGCCTCAATGGTTTTACCGAGACCGACCTCGTCTGCCAGCAATACGCGACCTCGAAACCGCCGCATCACTTTTCGGACGGTTTCAATTTGATGGGGCAGATGCTCAACTCCTGTGAGTCCTTCCAGGCACAGCAGTTCGTCAAAACCTCGCAATAACTGCAGTCGGGTGTGCGTGAGATGCAGCTGAAGCTGTTCGCGGGTCGCAAGGTTCTTCGTCGTCGAGAATTCGGAAAGGTCCGTCCGAAAGCGGATTGGAATCCCGCCGGGACTATACGACGTTCGCACGAGGGCAGAATCGTCTGCGATGATCTTTCCGAGGTTTGCGTCAAACAGCGAGCTCGTCGCGGCAGTTTTTGTCTTCATTGACAACGCTCCATGCATCCATTCAGGGCCGAGTTCCAGGACGAGCAATAGTCTACAGAGTGGATTTACAAACGGCAATTGTCTGAACGGCTGCCTGGTTTGTTGCCATAAACTCCGTCGCATTGCCGGACCGCTTTCAAGCCACAATAACGTTCGCTTCCACAGTGTTTCATGGCCATGCGACGGACATGAATGTCCATCCTACATACGATCGTAGCCATCCGAAAACCCTCAAAATCAGAAGATTTGATCCCGCTCTCTTCAATTCCAGGCTATCAAAGGGTGGCGAAATTGGGAGCGGCACTATAGTCTTAAAGGAGAGATTTCGGTGGCTGCAGTCCGAAGCTGAGCATTCGAAGCCTCACGACATCGCAAGAGACAGGGAGAATTCGGCATGAGCGCAGGCGAAGTGGATGACGCAATGCGTCGTCGTTGTCTGGTTCTGGATAAGCAACGCCTGGCGGACGTGGATGAAAAGCACGCGCGAGTGCGAACGTTGCTGACTGCTGTCGGAGCCGATGCACTGCTGCTGCAGGATCACGCGAACATCGCCTGGTTCACCGCCGGAGCTGATCCGGCACGGTGCATGGCCGAAGGATGTCAGACCAGTCTTTTTGTCACCGATGACGCGCGGTTGTTTGCCACGAACGCCGTCGATTCCGCACAGTTGTTTGAACGGGAAGCATTTGGCCTGGGATTTCAACTGAAGCAACGAGAATGGTTTCAACCTCACAGCGCACTGGTTGAAGATCTGTGCCGAGGCCGTAAAGTCGTCTGCGATTCAGGCGTTGACGGAATTCGCAGCCTGGCGAAAGACGTTGCCAGGTTGCGTCAACCGCTCACAGAGCTGGAAGTGGATCGTATTCGGCGACTGAGTAAGGTGCTGGTTCACGCGGTTGAAATCTCTGCCGGTCATATTCGACCGGGAGTCTCTGAAGCGTCCGTCGCCGGGGAACTGAGTCATCGATTGATTCGACGCACAGTGACGCCGGTCCGGATTCAGGTTTGTGCTGATGGCCGAAACGTTCGCTACCGGCACTGGTCATACAGTGAAGACCCGATTGAATCGTATGCCACGGTTTCGTGCGTGGCCAAACGCTGGGGACTGCATGTTGCCGTCAGTCGGACGGTGTGCCTCAATCAGGTTCCGGATGCGTTGTGGGCAGCGCATCAAAAGGCCGTGCTGATGCATGCGACAGGAATGTACTTCTCAAGAACTGGTCAGCGACTGAAAGATATCTGGCCCAAGGTTCGCCGCATCTATGACAAGTCCGGCATGCCGACAGAATGGCAATTGGCAGACCAGGCAGAAATCATCGGCTACCGTGCGATGGAACATCAGCTCACGCCGGATTCGGAGTACGAACTCGTGGCTCCGACCGCGATGCACTGGCATCCCGGTGTCAATGCCGCGCTCACAGGTGATACAATTCTTGTGATGCCCGGCGGCTGCGAAATCGTGACTCGTTCTGCCGTGTGGCCGCAACTTCGCGTGCAGGTGAAACACCATGATGTTTCCTGCTGCGGGCTGTTGTTGATTCAAAATGAAAAGACTCAGAAAAAAAACCGCGACGACGAAGCCGCGAAGACTCCGGAGCTCTTTGCCGGACTCAATCTCCCCGATGACGATTCCGATGGCTCGCGTATGGATTCGATCTGGGAACTGGATATGTCGGCACATCAGTCGGTGTATGGCAAAAGCGAGTCCGAGTATTCTGAACAATCCGTATTGGATTAAGAACCCCCTCAATCAAACAGCCCGTGCAGATACCATTTGCCGGATTGCAGTTCCCGGAAGATCCAGAGCTGGCCGCCGGTCTCCGTGACCGCCCGATAGTAATCGCGATGGCAAGGCTCATCGGTCCACCATGCGGTCTGAATACGTTCCGGACCGTACAGCTCGATGATTTGTTTATGCTGCCCCAGGACCGGAATTCGTGCCGGGGGGCGCTGGTCGTCGTCGCGACCGGAAATCTGCTGCGGAGACGCGAGCAGGCGCAGGGGTCGTGGCAGTGTGCGTTCGATGTTGAGTCGTGCGTCCGGATCAGGTTCCGTCAGCCGCTGCAGAATATCTTCCGCCTGCGGGGCGCGAACAGTGGAGTCGGCGATGGCAATGACGGTGTCCGACACAATGGCATATTCCGGTCGCGGGTCGGCCTGAATTCGAACGGTGCTGACCGACTGCGGTCCCATGCGATTACTCAGCCTTGCAATGAGGGTCGCCAGTTCTTCCTGTGGACGGATGTGTTCTGTCGGACTGAATAAGTCTCGTTGACGTGATACCGGAATCAGTACCGCCTGCACGGCCATCGATATTGCGGACACTGGTTCGGAAAGCGGCAGTGTTTCCAGACGCAGGCTGAGAACTTCGAACATCAATTCGGCTGACTGCGTCGGTTTGACCACGCCTGCCGACAGAAGCAGTTTCTTCCCGGACGCACAGGTCAGGTCACAGGTGAGGACACTGCAGGCGACATGGCGTCGTGCAATCTGTTCAGCGACGTTGCCCACCAAATGCTGCAGTACCTGACGAATGTCGTCAAAACTATTCGCCGGATGCTCGGAACTCCAGTTGGCAGCGACCGGACTGGATTCAGGCAGCGGATTGATGTATTCATCGGTCAGCGAAAGCAGTTGATGAAATCGCTCAACGGCCAGTGACGACAGCCTCGCAGGCAAATCTTCGCGAGGCAGCGAGAACAGTTGTCCGATCGACCGAATCCCCAGATGTGCCAGGATCTGCAGATCCTTGAGCGGCAAACGGGACGCGGCAATTGGCAGGCTCGATATTTCCTGGCGCTGCATGCCCGGTGGAATGATCTGAATCGGCAGGTCGTGGACCGGAAGAATGTCGGTCGGACCCGATGATGTACGACGTGAAGCACTGGAAGCAGGCGACCGCGAATTGCGCCGGACTTCCGGACGAGCGTGTTCCGCATGCGTCAGCGCCCAGACGGCAGCGATCGTATCCGCGACGGCAATCCGTCCGGTCCAGCCAGCCAGTTTCAGATCGCGGAGCAGCAACTCAGCCAATGCCGCTTCTCCGCCAAAGAGCGGTCCGCAACCAGTGATATCCAGCAACAGACTGTCAGGCAGCGGCATGGAATCCATGCCCACGACCGGTGCATACCGGCGTGTGATTTCAGCAACAGCGGCCAGTGTGTGACGATCGGATTCCGGCATCCATTCGTGAAACGATACGATGGGAGTCGTGGAGACGTTTGCGGCGCGGGGTGAATCGGATTCCTGAGCTGTGGGTCGCGTTCGGTTCTGTGTCGATTTGCGATGCACGGTCCGGGGATTGGCGGGCAGTGTTTGAGCCATGCTCCGTGCTTCGGCCAGCGGCATCCCGGGACGCACACCGGCGATCCATGCGTCACGCGAGACAGCGACGACAGCGGGGCCGGTACTGGCTGTTGGAAACACGGCACGCAGGTACTTGAGATCGACATCGACATCGGACGCTCTGCGCCGTGCGGTCTGATCGGTGCTGCCCGGCGCCGCCGTATGCAGTGCCAGCGACGGAGGACATCCGCCTTCAGAACGCAGGCGATGTTGCAGGTTTTGAATCGGCCAGTTCGGAAATCGAATGCACAGCACCCGTTTCATGATCGACTTCCAGTTGAGCGTGTCCCGTGTGTTGTAGTCCGTGACGCGACCGCAGCAGTTGAACTTTCAGGCGACGACGTCCCGTGAGACCTGCCATCGCAGGTTGAGCTCCGGTGACGTGCAGCCTCAGATCAGCAAACGACGGCTGATGCAGGATACTGGCTGGGCGAATGAGTACAATTGTGACGCCACTGCGTTCGACTGCAAGTTGCAGACGCCGCATGACGGCCGATGACGCCGGTTCCAGAAACGTCAGCACGACGCACACACCCGGACAGCGCGCCGTCTGCTCCAGAGCCCAGAGCGCATCGCTGTGCGTTGCTGAAGCTTGGCGCACGAAGCGGCTGTGGCTCGTCAGCACTGGTCCGGATACGGCACGATTCGGGCGAATCAGCAGCATCCGGGCTAATGGGATGCCATGACAGCGTGCGGCATCGGAGTGGAAATCATGACGTTCATCGACGATCGCCAGACAGCCCGGTCGTGTCAACATCGGCGCGATCGATTTCAATGCAATCGATGCGGCATGCAGACCGACATCGTCCGAGACCCATTCGATGATCGACGCCCTGGGGAGGCCACCCTGGGGAAGTATATTATCGACAGACCTCAGGCCGGTTGGAATAATCTGCCGAGAAGTCTGTGTCTGCCGGGTCGTCAGCAACTGCCGCTGCAGCGATTGAATCGCATTGATCCGGACCGCTGCCGCTGACATGGAAATTCGCCCGCTTTGATGTCAGCACGTGACGCAGGAACGCGCCGTGCGACGGTATTCAAATGACGGTTTCCCTACCCGGCGTCTTCGTAAGGCGAGCGACAGATTCGGAATTACCAGGCCGAACAACCGGACGCTAGCGCGTGGCGGCTGATTTTATTAGCCGCAGGGCGCTAGCCTCGGTTTTCGACGGTAACCAGAAATCTGCCGCTAGCCTAAACAATCGAAGACAGGAAATGCGTCTGTCATACCGTTCATCGGCGATCAGACGGTGCGAATTTTAAGAAAGTTGCCGTTAACTGTCAACCGCAAGTTGACGCATCGCGAAACAACGTGTTTTTTAAAGCGATTTGCGGAACATTGCTCAAGAATGTGTGTGGATCTAAGCATCGAGCGGAAAATAAGTGTCGCCTTTCGCTCCGCGAAAGTTGCAAACACGCTGCTTTCGCGGAGCGAAAGGCGACTCTAAAAAGCCGCACGATGCTAAACAACGCATAAATATCCTGAGGAAATGCTATTGAATGAACACAAGGGACCCGATCGTGCACGACTGAGCGCGCAACGAAAACGGCTGGTAGTCAGAGACCACCAGCCGCCGGAAGATTTTCCGATGTAGTCAAAAGACTACTTCTTCTTTGCAGCCTTCTTCGCAGCCTTTTTTACGGCTGGCTTAGCAGGTGCAGCAGTTGCTTTCTTCGCGGCCTTCTTTGCAGCTTTCTTTGCCACAGTACGTTCCTCCAAACAAAGTTGAACTTGAGTGGCCGCCCTGCCAAAGCTTTACCGGGCTTAAAAAACAAACAGGACCACCACAGACCAAAAACATCAGATCATCAAGGTCCCATTGACCAGGATGATGCAGATTCCATTCAACACTGAAGATCGTCTTGAAGTCGCTGTAAGGCAAGTCCTTCGCCACGTGCATCCAGTCCCTGGTGTCAGTGTTCTGAATCAGAACTATTTCGATCAGCATTCAGTACTTCGATTTTGAAATCGTTGTCGATGACAACACTGTCGTGTCAGTCATTCTGAATCACTGATGCTGAAACTTATTGAGCACCAAGTGATCGGAATCGTAGAAGATCAAAACGATAACGCAAGACTGTTCCGCATTTTTCGAGTGTTCTCAGAAACTTTTTTTCAGATTCAGTAGAGCCTCTGCGAGATCATCATGCGCGCATGAAACACGTTGAGCGACGATGTGATTGCCTGGTCAGAAGTTTGCACGGCGCGCATTGCGAATCATCATCACACCAGACTCGACATCGCGCAGGCGATCGATCCGATGACCGCGCGACATGCCCGCAACACAGTTAAAAAACTCCATGCATGCGATGCAGACTTCGCTGAGACAGTGCGTTCCTTTAATTCACTGCGTTTCAAAAACACAGTATTTTTCAAGGCGAAACACGATCGCGACGAATCGTCGCATGATGCTTCAGACTCTTTCTGTCACACCCGCGCGCTGCAGATCAGCGAGGACCGATCGCATGTAATTCAAACTCTGCACTGCGATGTTTTGTGCGCCAGGACTGTAATCAAAGACCTCCACTGAAACCCATCCGCTGTAGTTCGATTCAATCAACGCGCGAAGGATCGGATGGTAGTCGGTGGAACCCATTCCAGGGCCGAGGAGGTTCGAATCGTTGACGTGAAAATGTTTACAATTTTTTTTGTGACGATCAATTATTTTGGGAATTGGAGACGTTTCTGCGCCCAACATGGCCTTCACATCCTGGTGCAGAGCCATTGACGGATGATCCACCATGCGGATGATTTCGAGCGCTTCATCGCATGTGTTGATGAAGTCTGTCTCCTTCAGAGTCAGAGGTTCAAGACACAACAGAACTTGATTGTCAGCGAATGTCGGTGCCGCCTGGCGGAAAACATCAGCGGCGAATTCTGCCGCTTGTACCTTCGAGATTCCTGGTAGCAGGGTGCGTTGCTGTGGCGATCCGAAAACCAGGATGTGTCCACCGAGTTGACGACAGATACGGGCTAATAATGCCAGATATTCGGCTGTCGCCTTCCGAACTGCCGGTTCGGGGCTGGTCAAATACAGTCCGGTTGTCTTTGCCAGCAGCCAGTGCAGGCCGATAATTTCCAGTCCATGCCGCCCTGCTTCCTCCTTCATTTCGTGGAAGACTGAAACGGGCACGGATGCCAGATCGGTCGAAATCGTAAATGGAGCCACTTCGATCCCCGTGTATCCAGCTTCAGCAATCAGCCGACACTGCGTGGCCCAATCGGTGTTTTCGTACAATTCCTGGCAGATGGCGAACTTCATCGTAGTGACTTTCTGAATCAGTGAATGCGGCGGGGGGAATTCGCACAGGATTGCAGACCATTGCAGGATTGCAACTCAGCATGACACGCGTGACTGCGCATGCCACGTAATATTACAGTTCGGAATGCTGAACCTCCCTTGATCGACGATGGTATTTCGGATTTGATGCAGTCAACATAGAGGATTCGCATGCCGACCGCGTACGCCACGAGGAAGCACAGTTTGAGGGCAGGACAGACGAATGAGCGATTTACGAATCAGAATTTTGTTATTGGCTGCCACCATGTCTGTCGCAGGCGGGCATTGCTGCACGGCTGACGAAGTGCCCACAACTCAGACTGGCGAAACGATCAGTGCGCTGGATGGTGAACGACAACCGTTGCTGCACTGGGCTCCGGAAACAGCAGCCAGTGAACCCACTCCCATGCTTGTGTTTCTGCATTCATGGAGCAGTGACTATCAGCAGGACAATTCCAAATGGCTCACGGCCTGTGCGGATCGCAACTGGATCTGGATGCATCCGAATTTTCGCGGTGTCAATCAGTCACCGAAAGCGTGCGGGTCCCGATTCGCGCGTCAGGATGTTCTCGATTCGATCGCCTTCGCCCGCCAACGCTGGAATGTTGATCCGCAGCGAATTTACCTGGCAGGTGTTTCCGGTGGAGGCCACATGGCGCTGCTGATGGCCGGGCATCACCCGAAAGAATTCAGCGCTGTATCCGCCTGGGTCGGGCCCACCGATCTTGCCGAATGGCACCGATTCCACACCAGGCATGGCGAGCCGCAGAAATATGCCGTGATGATCGAGAGATCGCTCGGTGGTGCTCCGGGAACGTCTGTCGGCATTGATGCCGGCTACCGTGATCGGTCGTCAGTCTTCCATCTGCAGCGGGTTGCCGACCTGCCGGTGAGCATTTGGGCTGGAGTCGATGACGGTCACAGCGGCTCGGTTCCGATCAGGCACTCGCTGACCGCCTTCAATGCCATTGCAGCAGCCCATGGCAATCCGCTGATTTCCGAGGCTGAGATGAATGAACTCAGCACATTGAAGCGACTGACGTCCCCGCTGACATCAGACCAGGTACGCGATCAGACACTTCGGAAATCAATTCTGCTGGGCCGTCGCAGCGGCGAATCGATGATCACGATCTTCGATGGCGGGCACGAAAGCCATCCGGACGCCGCCCTGGAATGGCTGAGTTCAAAACGGCATGCCGTAACGAATATTCCGGGGACGTCGGATTAAGAATCTGGCACCCATCATCGAAGAACTCGATGACATCGTCGGTCTGGTGGAGTTCGCCGTCGTAGAGCCAACTGGAGAGCCAACTGGGGACACAGTGTGCCGGGATAAAACCGGTTTGGAATAGAGAATGAAAGTATCTTACGAAGAAAGTTTAGCCAATGACT
>Ga0105047_10016304_pt1 | contig 11649 bp, 12 predicted proteins | sample MAT04_FD_78384 | JGI IMG/M metagenome (GOLD analysis project Ga0105047, IMG submission 78384) | Freshwater microbial communities from Lake Fryxell liftoff mats and glacier meltwater in Antarctica - MAT-04 (megahit assembly) | ecosystem: Environmental > Aquatic > Freshwater > Ice > Liftoff... | reverse complement strand
GGGCGGCAAAGTCGGCGCTCTAATCGACCCAGACGGCACTCTCCTGCGCCTGATCCAGGAGCCAGATTGATTGCTTGGCTGCTTGACCTGCCTTTGAGAAACCAGACATTCGCCTAACCACCCCAAACAGCCCGTGAGCAGGTCCGCTTTCTCCTCAGACCGCCAATGTCCGCTTTCCGGCGCGCAGCGATAGACCGCTCTCCACCCGACACAGGCATACGGAACGTCCGCTTGTCGGTTGGGACCGATCCCGTTAAATTCGCGCCACCAGCGGGTCTGACGCCGCTGAGAAGCGGTGACGCTTAGGCAGGGCAACCACGGGCGAGACCGTCCCGCGTCTTTCGACACCGGCGGAAGTATGAGACACTGTTCCCATGTCCGCCGTGCGCAAGATCACCGTTGAGGTCTCCCAGGCGATGGCTGAGGAAATCGACGCCCGGGTCGCGTCAGGTGCTTACCTGGACGCGGCCGCATTCGTGCAGGAAAGCGTGGCGAACTACCTGGATCAGCGCGACCCGGAGGTCGAGCGCTGGCTGAAACAACAAGTCTCTCCAACGCTCGACCGCATCAGGCGTGAAGGAACCCGCGGCTTGACCTCGGAAGAGGTGTTTGGAGGGCTGAAGGACCGGTATCTCGCCCGGAAGCGGGGCGGTTGAAGCACTACAAGGTCGGCTATGAAGCCGAAGCCTCGCGCGACCTGGACGATATCTATTTCTGGATCGCGGAGAATGGCGGGGAAGGCATCGCCACGGCGTTCGAGCAACGGCTCCGGGCCTGGTGCGAGGGGCTCGATCTGTTCCCGAAGAGGGGTGAGGCGCGCGATGACCTCATGCCCGGCCTGAGGATCGTGACGTTCGAGAGGAGCGTATCCCTCGCCTATCTGATCGGCGACCAGACGGTCGATATTGTGCGTTTCCTCTACCGGGGCAGGTCTCTCGAAACCGCGTTCGATCCCTGATCAGCCCCCCAGATCCAGCGAATACCCCGCCGACCGCACCGTCCGGATCGGGTTGACCGTGCCGTCGACGTTCAACGCCTTGCGCAGGCGGCCGACGTGGACGTCGACGGTGCGGGCCTCGACGTAGACGTCGGAGCCCCAGACGGCGTCGAGCAGTTGTTCGCGGCTGAACACCCGACCGGGGTGCTGCATAAGATGGTCCAGCAGGCGGAATTCGGTGGGGCCGAGGTGGATTTCCTGGCCCGAACGGCGGACGCGGTGAGCGACGCGGTCGATGACGATGTCGCCGTGGTTGATGCGGTCGTCGGCCAGACCCGGGCGGATGCGGCGCAGCACGGCGCGGATGCGGGCGATCAACTCGCTCATCGAGAAGGGCTTGGTCAGATAGTCGTCGGCACCGGTGTCCAGGCCGCGGATGCGGTCGCTTTCCTCGCCGCGCGCGGTCAGCATGATGATCGGCAGGTTGCGGGTCTCGGCCCGGCCACGAATGCGGCGGCAGACCTCGATGCCCGACAGCTTGGGCAGCATCCAGTCCAGCAGAACCATGTCCGGCAGACGCTCGTCGATCTGGAGCATACCCTCCTCGCCGTCGGCGGCAACGACGACGCGATAGCCCTCCTTTTCGAGATTGTACGAGAGCAAGGTCGCCAGGGCGTCCTCGTCTTCCATCACCAGTATGTAAGGCTGCACGTCGAACTCTCCGGTCAGGCGGGCTTCGTCGGGTCGGGGGTCGGGTCGGTGTCGTCAGTGGGCTCGAGGGTCGGATCGGGATTCCAGCGGGGGCGTTCGCCCGTGAACTCCTGACCTGTGATCTCGTAGTAGATGGTTTCGGCGATATTGGTCGCGTGGTCGCCGATGCGTTCGAGGTTCTTGGCCATGAACAGCAAATGGGTCCCGGCCGTGATCGTGCGCGGGTCGCCCATCATGTAGGTCAGAAGTTCGCGGAACAGGGCGTTGTAGTGTTCATCGACCTCGTCGTCGGTGCTCCACACCGCGATGGCCCCGTCGATCTCGGCGGCGGCATAGGCGTCCAGCACGTCTCGTAAACGCATGGAGACAAGTTTGCCCATCCGTTCGATGGACCGGGTCAGGGGCGGCATCGGCTCGCCCTCGGCCAGGATCAGCCCACGTTTGGCGATGTTCTTGGCGAGGTCGCCGGTGCGCTCCAGATCGACTGCCAGCTTCATCGAGGCCAGGGCACGGCGCAGGTCGGAGGCGACCGGCTGGCGCAGGGCGATCAGGCGGATGGCCTTGCGCTCGATGTCGCGATGCATGGCGTCCAGCTTCGTGTCGCGGTCGACGACGGCACGGGCCAGAGCCACGTCGCGACGAGCGACGGAATCCACGGCGTCCGCGACCTGGGCCTCGGCAAGGCCGCCCATACGGGCGACTTCGGCGGTCAGCTGGTTCAGTTCGTCGCCGTAGGCCTTGACCGTATGCTGGTTCATCAGCCGAATCGTCCGGTGATATAGTCCAGCGTGCGCCGCTCGCGCGGGTTGGTGAAGATGTCCTCGGTGTCGCCTGTTTCGATCAGGCGTCCAAGGTGGAAGAAAGACGTGCGCTGGCTGACCCGCGCGGCCTGGGCCATCGAATGGGTGACGATGACGATGCAGTAGCGTTCGCGCAGCTCGTCGATCAGTTCCTCGATCTTGGCGGTGGCGATGGGGTCCAGGGCCGAGCAGGGCTCGTCCATCAGGATCACTTCGGGCTCGACCGCGATGGCGCGGGCGATGACCAGCCGCTGCTGCTGGCCGCCGGACAGGCCGGTGCCGGGGGAGTGCAGGCGGTCGGCGACCTCTTCCCAAAGGCCGGCACGCTTCAGCGAGGCCTCGACGACGCTCTCAAGCTCGGACTTGGAGGTGGCCAGGCCGTGAATGCGGGGGCCGTAGGCGACGTTCTCGAAGATGGTCTTGGGGAAGGGGTTGGGCTTCTGGAACACCATGCCGACGCGGGCGCGCAGCAGCACGGGGTCGACCGCCTTGGCATTGATGTCTTCGCCATCAATCTCGATCCGGCCGGTGACCTTGGCACCGGGAATGGTGTCGTTCATGCGGTTCATGGTCCGCAGGAAGGTCGACTTGCCACAGCCCGAAGGGCCGATCAGCGCGGTAACCGTCTTGTCCGGAATATCCAGCGAGACGTCATAGAGCGCCTGTTTGCCATTGTAGAAGACCGAGACGTCGCGCGCGGCGATCTTGGTCGGGCCCACGGGGCCGGAACTGTGCACGACCGGAGGAGCGGCGATAACCGGAGGCCCGGCGGGCGCTCCGCCCTCGACGCCATCGGGCGCACGGAAGATGTTGAATTTCATCGGGCTACCACCGGCGTTCGAAGCGCCGGCGCAGGAAGATGGCGGCGGCGTTCATGACGATCATGAAGGCGAGGAGGACAAGGATGGCGGCGGCCGTGCGCTCATGGAAGGCGCGCTCGGAAGCGTTTTCCCAGATGTAGATGAGGGAGGGCAGGGCACCGGTCGGTTCGCCGAAGCTGTGCGGAATGCCGGGGATGAAGCTGACCATACCGATCAGCAGCAGCGGTGCCGTCTCGCCCAGGGCATGGGCCATGGAGATGATGGCCCCGGTCATGACGCCCGGCATGGCCAGGGGCAGGGTGTGGTGAAACACCGTCTGGGTCTTGGAGGCACCCATGGCCAGGGCCGCCTCGCGGATGGAGGGCGGCACCGCCTTCAGGGACGAACGGGTGGCGATGATGATGGTCGGCAGGGCCATCAGGGCCAGCACCAGGCCCCCCACCAGCGGACTGGCACGCGGCAGGTGCATCCAGTTGATGAACAGGGCCAGGCCCAGCAGCCCGTAGATGATCGACGGCACGGCGGCCAGATTGTTGATGTTGACCTCGATCAGGTCGGTAATCCGGCCGCGTGGGGCGAACTCTTCCAGGTACAGGGCGGCACCGACGCCCAGCGGAATGGCGACAAAGGCCGTCACCAGCAGCATCAAGGCCGAACCCACCACGGCACCCAGCACCCCGGCCAGCTCCGGCTCGGTCGAGTCACCCCTGGTAAACAGGCCGCTGTTGAAATGGGCGGTGACCAGGCCTGAAGCCTTCATCCGGTCCAGCCATGCGATCTGTTCGTCGCTCAACCGGCGCTGGTCGGCGGGGGTGGCGCGCGAAACCTCGCCCTTGAAATACAGGTCGGCGTCGTCGGAAACCGGCGCGGCGATCGGTACCGTCTGGCCGATCAGGTTGGGGTTGTTCTGGATGCGCGCCGCCGAGGCGAACTTGAGCTCGGACGAGAACAGGCCACGCATCTCTGTGGCCTTCGAGCTCTGCGCGTCATCGACAACGCCCAGGCGCGCCAGCTGCTGTTCGGCGACCAGCAGCTCGAAATTCGTGCCCTGCGGATAGGCCCGGTCGACCCGGGCGGGGTCCATATAGACCGGCACGGTCACCGTGTGGGTGTAGAAGGCCGTGTGGCCCTGTTCGATGATCCGCCCCAGCAGCAGCAGCAGGAAGCCGACCGCTACGCCGATGGCCAGCAAGCCATACAGCCGGAACCGGCCCTCTCGCGCATAGCGGCGCTTGAGCCCGGCCCTGAGGCGTTCGGCGCGGATCGCGGGCGTGACGGTCGCGTCAGTCATACTGCTGCCGGTAGGTCTGGACGATGCGCTGGGCGATGATGTTCAACGCCAGGGTCACCAGGAACAGGGTCAGGCCCAGGCCGAAGGCCGACAGGGTCTTGGGGCTGTTGAACTCCTGGTCGCCGGTCAGCAGGGTGACGATCTGGACCGTCACGGTGGTGACGGTGTCGAGCGGGTTCAGGGTCAGGCGCGCGGCGAGGCCGGCCGCCATGGTCACGATCATGGTCTCTCCGATGGCCCGCGACATGGCCAGCAGCATGGCACCCGCAACGCCGGGCAGGGCGGCGGGCAGAAGCACGCGCTTGACTGTCTCTGACTTGGTCGCGCCCATGGCGTAGGACCCGTCGCGCAGCGACTGGGGCACGGCGTTGATGATGTCATCGGACAGGGAGCTGACGAAGGGGATCAGCATGATCCCCATCACCATGCCGGCCACCAGGGCCATCTGGTTCTGGACCAGCATCAGATATTGACCGAGCCCGTCCAGCGGACCACCGACCAGCAGGGCACCGATCTCGTTGAAGAAGACCCGGAAAGTCGGACCGACGGTCAGGGCGGCGAAGAAGCCGTAGACCACGGTCGGGACACCGGCCAGAATCTCCAGCACCGGCTTGACCGTCGCGCGGAATACCGGGCCAGCGTACTCCGACAGATAGATGGCCGCAAACAGCCCGACCGGCGCGGCCACGGTCATGGCGATCAGCATGATCAGGAAGGTGCCGGCGAACAGCGGCAGGGCCCCGAAGGCGCCGGTCGATCCGACCTGATCGGCCCGGATGGCGGTCTGGGGGCTCCACTGGGTGCCGAACAGGAACTCCGCGATCGGCACCGACGCAAAGAACCGCATCGAATCGTAGACCAGCGAGGCGATGATGCCGACGGTGGTCAGGATGGCCACCGCAGAGCAGACGAACAGCAGGCCGACGATCCAGCCCTCGACGCGGTTTCGGGCCCGCATGCCGGGACGGATCTGGTTGAACACGAACAGGGCACCGAGCAAACCGGCCAGGATGGCCGCGGTACCGGCCCCGATCTCGAGCATCAGGGCGATGTGTGCGGCGCGCTGGCCTTCGGCCGGCAGCAACTCGGCATAGGGCGCGGGCCAGATCTGCACCGCCGGCCGCCCCGCGCCGACGGCCCGCGCATCGGCGAAGAAGGCCGCGCGACGGAAGGGCTCCAGTTGCTGCACGGCCTCTGGCGCGCCGGACGAGGTCAGCTGTCGTTCTATCGGGGCGGAAAAAACGGAGGCGGCGAGCAGGATCAGCAGGGCGGGAAGCGCCGTCCAGATCAGGGCATAGGCTCCGTGCTGGCCGGGCCGCGAATGCGACCGTTGTCCGTCACCGCGACGACGCGCCACCCCCCGCCCGCCGACATAGGCGGCGAGGGCTGCTGCGATCAGGATCGGCAGGAAAAGCCAGGTCATGGACGTCCGGAACAGGGAATCAGAACGGCCCGGTTCCCCGGTTCGCCCCGCCGCGATAACTGCCCCGGAATGGTCAGCGGATTACGACGGGTGGGTGACAGTTCTGTTACGCTGCCCGGCCAGGGGCCGCAGTGCCGTCACATCACCGTCTTGACCACCCGCGGCGCAGCGACCGGAAAATAGGCTGTGAAGGTTGCGCCGTGCCCCGGCGCGCTTTCCACCGTCAGTCCGCCGCGATGGCGATTGACGATGTGTTTGACGATCGCAAGGCCGAGACCCGTGCCCTGGCGTTCGCCGCTCTTCTGGCCCTCGACGCGGTAGAACCGTTCGGTCAGGCGAGGCAGGTGCTCCCGCTCCAGACCCGGACCGTGGTCGCGCACGGTGACGGCGGCGTAGCGCTGGCCGGTTTCCCGGTCGGGCGTGACCAGCGGCAGTCGGGTCGCGCCGTCGCCGCGATTGCCGCCGGACCACGGGGCCGAGGCCTCGTGGAGGGCGATGTCGGGCTGGATGACGATCTCGACGGCACCGCCGGCCGACGAGTATTTGATCGCGTTGTCGACCAGATTCTGGACCACCTGCAGGATCTCGTCGCGGTCGCCATGCACCGGCGCGCTGGCGGCCCGGTCCTGCAGGGTGACGGAGACCTCGCGCTCAGCCGAGAGCACGCTGACGGCGTCGACCACGTCAGCGGCGGCGCGCGCCAGATCGACACGGCCTGCGGGCGGAATGTGCTCGTTCAGTTCGATGCGGCTGAGCGACAGCAGGTCGGAGACCAGCCGGCTCATGCGGTCGGCCTGGGTGGCCATGATGTCGAGGAACCGGTCGCGCGCCTTGGGGTCGTCCCTCGCGTGACCCTTCAGCGTCTCGATAAAGCCGGACAGCGAGGCCAGCGGGGTTTTCAGCTCGTGGCTGGCGTTGGCCAGGAAATCGACCCGCATCAGCTCCATGCGCCGCACATCGGTTTCGTCGCGCAGTACGATCAGCGCCAGACTGCGGCCGTCCGTCGATGGAAGCGGCCGCGTCAGGGCGCGCCAGTGCCGGGTCTGGGCTCCGACGCCGCCGTAGTCGGTGGTCCGGGTCAGGCCGCCGAACAGGGCTTCATCCACCGCCTCCAGCACCGCCGGATCGCGTAGCACGGGCACCAGAAGCGCGCCCTCGGTCTGAATCCGCAGCAGGTCACGCGCGGCGGTATTGGCCAGGACAATGCGGCGGCCGGCGATATCGTCGGGCTCGCCGCCGGACACCACCAGCACGGGGTCGGCCAGAGCCTCGAAGACACTGTCCAGCAGCACCCGGTCCAAGGGCGACTCCTGGGTCTGTGCGGCATCAGCAGGTTCCGCCCCGACGGGCTGGCGACGGTTGATCATCCATGTCGTCAGGCCGACCAGGATCGCGGCCCCGACCAGCCAGGCCGCTGCCGGCTGAAGGATGGCGGCCAACACCAGAGCGACGATCGCAATCCCGGCGCTGGCACCGACGGTCCACAGACGGGAACCCGCCTGGGGCGCGACCGGGGATACTGACACTTCGTAGGGCATTCACGCTTTCGCTGGACCAGGTGAATCGTGCTGCGCAAACATGACACGGAATTCATGACAAGGGGGCGCCGACGGCACTCGCCGCGGGTTGTCAAACATCCTTTACACTTCTATCCCTGATGGCAACGGATTGAGTTCAGTCGGAGGGAACTATGGCGGCGGCGTTGACGCTTGACGGGGTGAGCAAGCGGTACGGAGATTTCCAGGCCGTGAAAGACCTGAGCTTCCAGGTCGAGAAGGGTACGATCTGCGGTTTCCTCGGGCCGAACGGGGCCGGCAAGACTTCGACGATCCGCATGATTCTGGGGTTGCAGGCCGTGACCTCGGGCCAGATCGGCATCCTTGGAGCCGACGACGGGCGCAAGGTGCGCGACCGGATCGGCTTCTTGCCGGAGGAGCGGGGTCTCTACAAGAAGATGACGCCGGTCGATGCGATCGCCTTCTTTGGCTCGCTGAAGGGTCTGCCGATCGGCGAGGGTCGTCGGCGCGCGAAGGAGATGCTGGACGCCCAGGGCCTGGGCGCGTCAAAACGCAAGAAAATGAAGGAGCTGTCCAAGGGGATGGCCCAGAAGGTCCAGCTGATCGCGTCGGTGGTGCATCGGCCGGAATTCGTCATCCTCGACGAGCCGTTCTCCGGGCTGGACCCTGTTAACCAGCAAGGTCTGGAGGCGGTCATCCGCGGCCTGGCGGCCGACGGCGCGACGGTGCTGTTCTCCACCCATGTGATGCAACACGCAGAGCGTCTGTGCGACAAGGTCGTGCTGCTGGCGCGCGGCCAGAAGGCGTTCGAGGGCACGGTCACCGAGGCGCGGGCGACCTCGAAGCGGTTCCTCGAGCTGGAAGGTGCCATTGAGGCGGTCCAGGCGGCGGCCTTGCCGGGCGTCAGCGGTGTCGAGATCGTGTCCGAGATCGACGGTGTGCGGGTGCTGAAGGCGGCCTTGGGCCAGGGTGGCAAGGGACAGGAGGCGCTGAAGGCGGCCTTCCTGGGCGGGCTGGACGTACGGCGGTTCGAGCTGCGCGAACCCAGTCTGCATGACGCCTTTATCGGCCTGACCGGCGATAATCCCGATCAGGACCAGTCCGTCAAACCAGCCCGCGCGGAGTCCGCCCGATGAACCGCACCCTGCTGATCGCTCGGCGCGAATACGCCGCCTATGCCAAGACCGTCGGCTTCTGGCTGTCGCTGCTGGCCCTGCCTCTGTTTGCGGTTCTGGGCGGTGGCGTCGGCTTTCTGGCCGGCTCGTCCGAGACGACCCGTGTCATTGCAGTCGTCGAAGACGGTCCACAGGCCGTCGGGTTGGCGGCGGCGGTTCGGTCCGCGCTGGCCGAGGACGGTGCGCGCCGCGCGCGTAACGAACGAGAAGCCGTCGAAGCGGTCTCCAGAACCACGGGCGGCCTCGGTGGCCCGGCGGCCCAGGACGCCGCAAGCTCAGTGTCCCGTGAGCGGGTACGCATCGTCGAAACGCCCGCCGCCATAGGCACCGCGGCCCCGGGCACGGCTCAGGAAACGGCTGCGCGGGATTACCTTGCCGCAGATCGTCCCAAGGCTGACCAGATCGACGCCGTCGTGTTCCTGACCCGTGAAGGGGGCCGGCCTGGTGCCCGTATCTGGACCTCGCGCGCGACCGATGACCGGGTCGAGACCTTCGTCACGGCGGCGCTCAAGTCCGCCAACCGTAAATCGGTCCTGGAGGCCGCCGGCATTGACGCCGGGATCGTCGACCGGACCGAGGCCTTCGATCCGGACGTGACGGCGTTCTCGCCGAAATCGGTCACGGGCGGAGAGATATCGTTCCGTGACCGCGCGCCTGTCTTTATCGGCCTGGGGGCCGGGTTTCTGCTGTGGTCGCTGATCATCACCGGTGCCTCCATCCTGCTCAACAGCGTGATGGAAGAAAAATCCAACAAGATCCTCGAGGTGCTGTTGTCATCGGCCTCGGCGACCGAAATCCTGGCGGGCAAGGTGCTCGGCGTGGCGCTGCTGACCCTGACGGTGATGGCCGCATGGGGCGGGATGGGCGCGGCGGCGCTGATATCCTTTGCGCCAGAAAGAGCGGTCGATGTCGGCCAGATATTGCTGAGCGGCGGCATGCTGGCCTATTTCGCGCTGTTCATGGCGGGAGGCTATCTGATGTATGCGGTTCTCTTCGCCGCCATCGGTGCCTTCTGCGAGACGCCGAGGGACGCCCAGACCCTGATGGGACCGATCATGATGATCCTGGTTGTGCCGCTGCTGGTCATGCAGTTGGCCTTGCGGACGCCCGATGCGCCGGTGGTGCAGATCATGTCGTGGATTCCCTTGTTCACCCCGTTCCTGATGATCGCCCGCCTGCCGTCCGAGCCACCGCTGATCGAGGTCATTGGCTCCATGGCGGGCATGTTCGCCTTCGCCCTGCTGATGGTCTGGATCGCCGGCCGCGCCTTCCGGGCGGGTGCCCTGTCTGATGTGAAGCTCAGCTGGAAGAGCTTCGCTACGGCGATCAGGGGCGGCGGGAAGTAGGAACGGCGTCTCCTCCCCATTTCATGGGGAAATGGCTCGACGGCGACAGCCGGCGAGACGGGGGGGCAATCCGGTGACAGGGGATTGGCGATCCACGGGCCTCCGCCCGCGTCGCCCCCTCCGTCACGGCGCAAGCCGCGCCGCGCCACCTCCCCACAAGTGGGGAGGTGGCCGAAACAAAAGGGCCGCTCCGGTTTTCCGGAGCGGCCCTTGATCTGTCTGGTGTGACGTTCGCTTAGGAGCGGTTGCCGCCGCCCGGGCCACCCACGCCCGGCACGCGGGGCTTCGGAGGCGGCAGCAGGCCTTCGCGCTGCATGCGCTTGCGAGCCAGCTTGCGGGCGCGGCGCACGGCCTCGGCCTTCTGGCGGGCGCGCTTCTCCGAGGGCTTCTCGTAGTGCACGTGGCGCTTCATCTCGCGGAAGCTGCCTTCGCGCTGCATTTTCTTCTTGAGGGCCTTCAGCGCTTGATCGACGTTATTATCGCGAACGAAAATCTGTACCAGGTTGAACTCTCCTTTGGCCGCCCGCCGCGCCCCTCGAAAGGGAGACGGGCAGACAAATAAAATCTCTATCCGACAGACAGGGTCCGTGGACGAAGGCGGGCTGATACACGTTCGCCCCCCCCGTGTCCAGATCGTCGCGCCTCAATCTGAAGGCTCGAAACGCCCGTCTGACGGGGATATGCTGTCGCCATGACCGATGCGCCACACCTGTCGAACGAGACGCCCGAAGGGGAGGCTCTCAAAGCCGACTGGGGCGACCAGATGGAGCAGTCCGTGCTCGACGCGGCGATCCGCCTGTCGCCCGCGCTGGGCTGGAACAGCCGGATGGTGCGTCAGGCCTGCGCCGGCAACGGCCTGTCGCTGGGCGATGAGGAACTGCTGCTACCCAACGGCGCGCGGGATTTGGCGGCCCTGCTGTCGCGCCGCCACGACGACCGGGCGCTGACGGTTCTGGCCGAGGTCGACGCCAAATCCCTGAAGATGCGCGAGCGAATCGCCCGCGCCGTCTCGGCCCGGATGGAGGCGGGGGCCGCCGATCTGGAGCCCACGCGCCGCTGTGCCGCGTTTCTGGCCCTGCCGATGAACGCCGATCTGGGGCTCAAGCTGGCGTGGGAGAGCGCCGACCACCTGTGGCATTGGGCTGGGGACACGGCCACCGACTGGAACCACTACTCCAAGCGCGCCATCCTGTCGGGCATTCTCATTCCCGCCCTGACGATGCGCTGGTTCGACGGGCGCGAGGCCGCCGAGGCCTTCGTCGCCGCTCGCATTGAGAACGTCATGGCCTTCGAAAAATGGAAGGCCGGCAAGGATTTCGACGCGCCGCTGAAGCGGGTGACGGATCTGCTCAGCCGGATGCGCTACGGGGCGAAGAGCCAATAAACCCGCTCATCCCGGCGAAATCCGGGACCCAGTTCTGTTTGGCTTGGTGCCAGTGTTTCGGGACATGGACTGCGCAGCCAATCAGGAACCGATCACCCAAAGGATCGGGTCCCGGCTTTCGCCGGGATGAGCAGAATTATGGAGGCGGATCGGGAGCATTGTCGCCTTCGCGCAATGGAGACTCTCGCCCTCTCCCAGCCGCCCTTTCGGGGACAGGAATCCGCTACTTCCATCCCTGCAAACG
>Ga0105047_10016303_pt1 | contig 11650 bp, 8 predicted proteins | sample MAT04_FD_78384 | JGI IMG/M metagenome (GOLD analysis project Ga0105047, IMG submission 78384) | Freshwater microbial communities from Lake Fryxell liftoff mats and glacier meltwater in Antarctica - MAT-04 (megahit assembly) | ecosystem: Environmental > Aquatic > Freshwater > Ice > Liftoff... | reverse complement strand
TTGTCCCGCCAGCGTTGGATTGGGATAAAAATGTCTTTACAACGGGATACTGGTTTCTGAATGAAAAGGAGAACTGGCAGCCTTCGTCTGACCTAATAGGTTTTTTGCAGGCCGGAGAAGCCCCCATTTATATCGGTTTCGGCAGTATGTCCAGCAGTCGGCCAGAACAAACTGTCGAGATGATTGTCGCGGCCTTAGCCAAAACAGGTCAGCGCGGGATCATCAGCAGCGGTTGGAGCAAATCGCCCCCGATTAATTTGCCGGGGACAATTATGATGCTGGATAAAGCGCCGCATGATTGGCTTTTTCCGCGTATGGCAGGGGTCGTACATCATGGGGGCGCAGGTACGACAGCCGCTGGACTGTGGGCTGGTGTGCCGACGATGATTATACCCCACATGAGCGATCAACCCTATTGGGGACGGCGTGTATATGAATTAGGCGTTGGCACAAAACCAATACCGCGCCATAAGTTGACGGTTGATTCTCTGGCGCATGGAATAGGCACACTGGTCAGCGATCAGAAAATTAAGACAGAAGCCGCTGTGTTAGGGGAAAAAATCCGTGCGGAAAAAGGCGTTGAAAACGCAGTTGAGATTATTGAAAGTCTGATGCGGTGATAAAAATGGGGCGAAAGAAATTCTCCGCCCCGATTTTTATCCTGTAGAAAGGATGTTTAGAAGGGGATGTCATCTACATTAGAAGGCGGACGGAAATCCTCATAATCGCCTTGTTGCCCGTTCCCTTGCTGCCCGCCGCCGCCTTGCCCATCTGCTCGACTCAAAAATTGAATGTCGCGGGCTGTTAATTCCAGAGATGCAGCAGGCTGGCCTGAACTGTCTAAATAGCCTCGTGCTTCGACGCTGCCAACAACCATGATCTGCATACCCTTCTTAACATAGGTATTAACAGTTTCCGCCAAGCCACGCCAAGCCGAGACGCGGTACCAGGTCGTTTTCTCTTTGCGCTCGTTATTGTTACGGTCAGTCCACTTCTCAGTTACGGCAACCGAAAACGACACGACAGCAACGCCTGATTGCAAATAACGCATTTCGGGATCTCTACCCACATTCCCGATTATTAGGGTCTGTTGATAAGCAGCCATAATAATGTAACTCCTCTATTTTTAGGCTTGAACAATCGATAGGCTCAGTTTTCCGGGAGTTACCCTTGAAACTGTGTATACTATATTATATCACAAATTGCGAAAAAACAGAACACACTTTCCAGCATTCAAGTGGAAAAGTATAGAATTCATGCGCGACGGGTCATCCTAATATCGTTCAAAAAGTTGGTGCTGGTGTTGAACTGTTCCACTGCGCCGACGTGGGAAAAGCGGTTTTACGGCCTCATGAAAAAACAGCTCGCCTAACTTCAGGCCAGGGATAAAATCAGCCATACACGCCACCTCAACAAATTAGATTCCGTCATAACCCCGGCTGCGAAGTTCGTCGGTTAAAGCTGTACCAAGCACAGTCGGCTGACGCAGGGTCAGTTCGACAATCGTCAGATTTTCTGCATCGACACCGTAGGGGGCTTGCGCGGCGACAGTGGCATCGGCGTTCACCGCCAGCGAACAACCGATGACCTTCCAGCCTTTCCACGCACCCTCCTCCAACCAACCCACACCGCTCATGCCGACAACGGGCAGGTCATATAGGCGGCTTAACTGCTGATAAGACTCGCGCCACAACGCCCCATACGGGTCTTGCGTTTGATCGTGATCTGGCGGGACAGCCCATGCCGACGGCGCGACGATAATCTGCGCCCCCATCCGCGCCAAAACATGCCCAATCGCCAGCGAGTTAGGGACATTATCGGCGCAAATATCCAGCCCAATCGCGCCGAGTTTGGTATGGGCAACACCCAAACGATCTCCGATTGCATATAAATCCGCCGCAATATCGAGTTCGTTGATTTTGCGATGCAGTAAGCAAATCTGCCCTTCAGAATCGAGCAAGACCGCCGCGTTATAGAGTTTAGAGTCCGCCCGTTCCACCAAACCTGCCGCTACATGAATCTGATAGTCACGCGCCGCTTGAGCCAATATTTCGACATGTGGGCCGGGAATCGGCTGCGCCAGCGCTCGCGCACGGGTGTCCGTCCAGCCAATGTCCAAACATTCCGGCAAAACGATCAGATCACACCCGGCATCCGCCGCTTTTGCAATCATCTCAACTGCACGTTTTAAGTTGGCCTGTGGCTGCCCCGCTTCGATCAGAATTTGTCCCATTCCAACACGGATCGACTTCATCATGATTTAGGCTTCTCCGATATAGACTTGATCGTTTTTCCATTTTAGGTTATGGAAATCCCCCGCCGATGAACTTAAATAACCTCAGTTTTGGATAGCGCACTTTGATTAACTTTTATGATGTCCTCATCCCCCGACCCCTTCGACATGCAATGGAGAAGGGGAGAAAAACGGTTCACAATAGTTCTTTAAGTCCCCTCTCTACGAAGTGGGGAGGGGATTTAGGGGTGGGGATAGAATGAAAACACTATCCGAAACTCAGGTTAAATATGCCATTGTTAAAACCTCTGCACAATCGCCTTTTCCTTGTAACAACCCTTCCCCAAAAACGACTTTACCCATAGTGCGGTGGTTAGAGGTTGAGAGATCGTAACTGGACGAGAAGAAATGCGTATGTTTAAATCGCAGTGTCGCCGTTCTCTTCGCCGCCACTTATGCCAATGCGTGACTTCAATTCACGTTTTGGCGCATTTCCTAATCAGCAAAAAAAGGAAGGGAAAACAATGTCTTATTTCCGAAAACGCCTGCTCCCGATGATGATTGTGCTTCTGTTAGCACTCACAGCCGGGGTAATGTCACCACTGCTTGGGCAAGATGAAGTGATCCTCACGCTGGTCGTCCCGGAATGGATGAATGATGTTTTTGATGAAGAATTGTTCAATTCATTTACAATAGATCATCCCGGCGTGAAAGTCGTCATCGTGCCACAAGATCAGGAGAGTTTTTATTCGCCTGCCGCGTATGGCGTTGAAGAAAGTTTAGATGGCGCAGAGGCGTATGCGACCAGCGCCGATGTGCTGCTCGTCAGCAATTATAACCTGACGGCAGAAGCCGCCCGCGCCGGATATTTTCTTGATCTGCGCCCCCTCGTGGAGAGCGACCCGACAATTAACCTAGAAGATTTTATCCCGGCGGCCTTAAACAGCTACCGTTGGGACAATGGCATTTGGGCGCTGCCGATTTCGGCTTCGGTTAATTTAGTGACCTATAACGCAGTCGCTTTTGACAATGCCGGATTGAATTATCCCAATGAAGCCTGGACGCTGACAGATTTTGCGAATGCCGCCCGTCAACTAACGACGTATAACGCTGACGGGTCAGTTGCAGTTCCCGGCGCACAAATCTTTAATCGGACGCTGTTATTCCAAGCGCTGTTGGGAAAGCCATTGTATGACGACTCAACCATCCCCAATCTGCCGCGTTTTGCCACACCCGAACTAGAAGCAATCCTTACCGAATGGCTGGCACTGGAAGAAGAAGGCATTATTAACGGCGGTGGCTCTTCACAAGATGTCCCGCTAACGATTGATCGGACTTACCGTCTGACGAATCCTGAGCAGGAAGGTTTCCGCTGGCAAGCATCGCTGCTCCCCGGCGGAACGGCTGGCGTTGATGTAGATGCTTTCGCCATTAGCGGCGGGACACAGCAGCCCGAACTGGCTTACGAATTGGTGAAATTTCTGACCGCTAACCCAGAAGTCTCTGGACGCTTCTTTGGCGACAGCCCTGCGCGGCGCAGCTTGCTCGGGGTTGAGCTGGACGATCAGATTTTCTTCCAGCCAGACCTTACCCCCGAATTAGAAACCCTCATTGAGACTGCCTTAGAGTCGAGTATCCCCTACGCCGATCTACGTTTTGGCAGTTGGCTGGATGTTGCCATGAATGATTTGCAACAAAATGACGGCGATGTGATGGCGGCTCTGCAAAAGGCCGAAACAGATGCGATTGCCGCGCTGGAAACGGCTGCGAATCGCCGTGAGACCGAGGTGATTGCCGTCATCACACCCGTGCCAACCCCCGTCTTGCAAGCGAATGAGATCGGAATCCAGTTTGGGGTGAGCAGCTTTATTTCGCCGCTGCCGAATCGGGATGCGTGGGATGCGTTTATCGCAGATTACATTGCTAACGATCCCCAAGTGGGCAATATTGAATTTACGACGGGTTTCGGCGGCGGGGATTTTGATGATTTGGACTGCTATACCTTAACGAGCAATCAAGTGCCGACTGCCGATCTGAGCAAGCTGCTGAGTCTTGATCCCTTTATGGATGCCGACCCATCTTTCGATCCAAATGATGTGTTTGGCAACACCCTCAGCCAACTTCAACGCGACGGACGCACCTATGGCTTCCCGATTATGCTCCAACCGCAGGTGCTGTGGTATAACAAAACCGTTTTTGCAGAAAATGGCTTGCCCCTGCCGGAAGCGGGCTGGACGATTGACCAATTCATCGACGCGCTGCAAACACTCAAAGACGCGAACAGAGACAATGCCGATTATCGCCCCTTCAAAGCCGATGGCTTCGGTACAAGTTACCTGATGATGTTAGTAGCGGCCTTTGGCGGTCTGCCGATTGATAACAGCACAACCCCGCCTACCTATAATCTGACCGATCCCGCAACCATTGCAGCGCTGGAACAGGTACTTGATCTGGCGAAAAATGGGCTGATTACTTATCAAGAATTAGCAGGCTCCGGTAGCACTGTCTTTTTTGGTGGCGGCACTGGCGGCGGCCCAGAAGCAGACGCGATTGTGGCAGAAACCCTGGGCGCGTTGAGCTTCCGCGTTGAAGCACTGACAACTTCCGGCGATACCCCGTTTGATTATGCGCTGACGACTTATCCGCGCGGCAGCCAATATACACCTGCTTCCTACAGCATCGGCGCTGGTTACATTAATGCGTCGTCGCTCGTGGCGGATGCCTGCTATCGCTTTTTGAGCGCGGTCTCTCGGCGGGCTGATTTATTCAACGCTATGCCTGCCCGTCGTTCATTATTGAGCGATCCGGCAGTGACGGCGACCTTTGCCACACCGGATAACGTCCTGCTTGATTTCTACAGTGCGTTTGGTGAGTTAATCTCCGCGCCGGATGTCATCATCGTGCCGAGCCCGTTTGAATCATTAGGCGGCTCTGGGGATTTCATCGAGCAGATTTGGATCAACCGTGCCTATGATAATTATGTGCTGCGTGAGGGCGACCTCGCAGCGGATTTAGCCCTCGCTGAATCGAATATCGCGGCCTTCCGGGAATGCACCAGCAATATCACCCTGCCTCCGCCGCCTGCGAGTGCGCCAGCAGAAGAACAAGTTGCTTACTTTCAAGAGTTCGCCGATTGCGGGATTGCCGTCGATTCGAGTTTGGCAGAAATATTCTCGCCTGTGCAGTAAAGCCGCCGATTATATGGAGGGGGCATGGTGCGCCATGTCCCTACTGAGGCCATTTTAGTTTAGAGTTTGCCTATAGTTTTGGCATCTCAACAACTTGTTTATTGACAGGGTTAGGCGATAGCGCTAGTTTTGTGAATAACTTAACGAACAATCCAATCAATCACGGTGAGAACCTGATCCACACTGACCAATCAAGATCGTAAGATAAGCCCATGCTGCAAGCATTTGATGTTTTAAACTTTACGCTGGAACGGCTGTGGCGCAACCGTGTCATGGTATTTTGGGCGCTGGTGGGTTTATCTGCCGCGACCACCTTAGCGCTGAGTCTGGTGCTGTATGTGGACGCAGTAAATACCAATTTGCTCAGTTCCCGCCTGACCGCGCCGCCCTATGCCTTCCGCTTTCGCTATTTGGGCGCATGGGAAGGCAACATCGGGCAGGCTGAGGTTGACCGTACCACAGCCGCTATCGAAAGCGGCTTTAAAGGCGTTGTAGGTTTGCCGACGGCGCGGCAGGTGAATTTCGCTCGCAGCGCCCCCTGGACATTGCGCTTAACAGTAGAAGGCGGCACACCGCTGACACTCGGCGCGTTCAGCTTAGGGACGATGAGCGGCGCTTATGACCAAATGAACCTCGTCGCGGGCGAATGGCCTCCCGAAACATCTGCTTCTGCCAGCGCTTCAAAACTGCTATCTTCTCCCCCTCTCCAGCCTTTGGAGAGGGGGGCGGGGGGTGAGGTTTCCCAAGCCCAAACCCCTGCCGCCGACCCAATCCCCGTCCTCGTGGCGGAATCGCTGCTTTATACCAGCGGGGTTCAAGTGGGTGATGTGATCACGGCGTTGGCTTCCGGCACTGATCCGGTGACGCTGCAAGTCGTGGGCTTGTGGTCGCCATATAACGTCAATGATCCAGCGTGGATTTTTACGCCGCGTTTCTTCGATCAGGTTTTTCTGATGCAGCCCGATGATTTCTGGCGCGTCGTAGGCGGAATCGAAAATCCGATTGAGGAAAGCGCGTGGTTTACGATATTCGACGGCAGTGCGGTTCGCACATCGGATGCCGCGCCGATTTTGCGGAGCATCGACGATGGTGAACGGCAGATGGGCAACGCACTTCCCGGTATTCGGATGGATTTATCGCCGCGTGATGGGCTGCGCGTCTTTGTGGCGGATGTCAACCGCTTAACGCAGCAGCTTGTCTTGGTGATTTTGCCCGTTGCCGGATTGGTGCTGTATTTTGTGTCGTTGGTGGCGGGATTGCTCGTCAGCCGCCAGCAGGGGGAAGATGTCGTCCTCCGCAGCCGAGGGATGAGCCGCCAAATGCTGCTGACGATCCACTTTTTGATGTGGATTTTACTAGCGGGTGCGGCTTTTGCCATTGGGCTGCTGCTGTCGCCGTATGTCGTGCGCTTGGTCGGCAAAACGGCTTCATTTTTGCAATTTGACAATAACACGCCGCCGCTGGTCGTGACGATCACCCAGCAAGCGCTGATTTATGGCGCGATCACGGCTTTTCTCGCTGCCAGCAGCGGCTTATTTCTAGCGTGGCGCTCTACCGGGCAAAATGTCAACAGCTACCGCCGCAGTTCTGCCCGTGCATCCCAAGCCTGGTGGCAGCGTTCCTATCTTGACCTGATGGTGCTTGTCCCCGGCTTATACGTTTTTTACAATCTCTCACAGCAGGGCGGCCTGACGGCGGAAGACCCGTTTAGCGATCCTCTGACTTTTTTGGGGCCGACTTTGTTCGCGCTCGGCTTGACACTGTTATTTTTACGGATATGGCCTTTCGTGATTCGCATCGGCGCGGGAGCGATGGCCTATACGGGCAATATCGCGCTGTTGATGGCGCTGCGCGAACTCACGCGCTCCATCGGGCGTTATCGCGGGACGCTCCTGATGATGTGTTTTACCCTCAGTCTGACGGGTTATACCGCTTCGATGGCGAGTACGTTGGATCGTTCCCTGCGCGATTCGGTGGATTATCGCATTGGCGCGGACGCGGTGTTGGTGATGGCGGCGGACGCGCAAACCGAACAGGGCGAAGCAACTGATGCGGGGCAGGCGACGTATAACGTCACAGGCTTCAATACGCTTCCGGCGGAGGATTTGCTCTCGATTGACGGCGTGGTGCAGGTCAGCCGTGTGGGACGCTATCCCGCCCGAATCGCATTACGCTCGTCGCGGGTCGATGGAACGATCCTCGGCATTGACCGGGCGGCGATTGCGGCGGTGGCAAGATCGCGGGCGGATTATGCCGATCAAGACTACGCCGACCTGTTTAATCTTTTGGCAACCAGCCGTGACGGAGTGCTGATTAGTCGGGCTGCCGCTGTCGAATATGGCCTACTGATCGGGCAAGAGATTCAGCTTGAAATTCAAGTTTTGAATGAATGGTACAGCGAAACCGTGCCGATTTTGGGCGTGGTGGATTACTTCCCGACGCTAAATCCGACCAGTGGCTTTTTCGTGATGACGAACCTCGACCCGATCTTTGAATTGGTCGGCACGGAACTGCCGCATGATGTCTGGATGAGCCTAAAGCCGAATGCGGATTTAGCGCTCGTGCGGCAGGGTGTCGCGGATTTGCAATTTCCGGTGCTGGAATGGCGTGATCCGCAAAGTGAGTTGGCGGCGGAACAAGCCGAACCCGCTCGGCGTGGGGTGTTGGGCTTTCTCTCGGTGGGCTTCGTCGCCTCGATTGTGCTGACTTTGGTCGGGACGATTATCCAGAACACCGTCAGCTTCCGCGCTCAGTCGATTCAATTAGGGTCGCTGCGAGCGATGGGCTTAAAAGGCGTAGCAGTGGGCTTCTATTTGATCTTCGTGCAAGGTATCTCCGCCATCAGCGGGATCGCGGGTGGTACATCGATTGGCATCCTGACGACACTGCTCTTTTTGCCGCTGTTGGATTTCAGCGGTGGCTTGCCGCCTTATCTGGTGCGGGTGGCGTGGGGGCAGATCATCATCGTCTATGCCGTGTTCGCGGGGGTGCTTTTCAGCGTTACGCTGATTACGACCTTTGTCGTAAGCCGTGCGCGGTTAGCGACAGTGGTGAAATTGGGCGATGTTTGATTTTTTAGTGATGAGCAATGAGTGGAATGCAAGAAGATTTGACGCAAAGGCGCGAAGGCCGCAAAGTTACGCAAAGAAAAGTGGATAGAGTAGTAATGAGTGATGAGCAACGAGTGATGAGTAAAATGCCGAATGATTTAACACAAGGGCGTGAAAGTATGCAACGAAAAATGGATGAAACTACTTTGCGACCCTTTGCGTTCTCAGCGCCTTTGCGTTTAAGATTTATTTCTCGTTTGCCTTTGCGTCTAAGTCTTCTTTTTCTTACAGTGCTTTTTGTAACCGCTTGCGCTAATCAGGATTTGCCGAATGATCCCGGCGTGAATGCCGCACAGGGTGCCGCCACATCGACACCGATCCCAACCGCGCCCGCCGTCGCTCGTGAGACATTTACGGTTGAACGCGGCGACGTAACGCAAGTGCTGGAATTTACCGGACGTTGGTCGCCCCGCGATCAACTCACTTTATCATTCCCGATTAATGGCGCGGTGCGGCAGGTCAATATACGCCGTGATGATACCGTCACGGTGGGACAGCTTCTCGCCGATTTGCAAATTGATGAAGTAGAAAACTCGCTTGAATCCGCCCAAATTGACCTCGAAAGCGCGATTGCGAATGTCGAAACCGGGCAGGATACTGATGTGCAATCGTTGGAAAACGCACAGGTCGCCGTCATCAATGCCCAACTAAGTCTGGATCGGACGCTTGCGAATTCACCTTGGACGGGGGTGGCTTCCGCCCGCTTGTCTTTGACCGATGCCGAGCGCGATTTAGAAGATGCCCGTCGCAATTATAACGAAGCGCTCAGCCGCCCCGAATCCCCAGGCAGCGCCAGTCAAGTCGATAATGCCCGTTCTTCTTTGTTGGATGCCGAAGATCGCGTCAGGAACGCGCAAATCAGTTATTCGTCCGCCGCGCAGAGCTTCAACGATTATGATTACACCATCATCAGCGCGGAAAATACACTCGTGCTGGCGCAGCGTGATTTGCAGCAGTTAGTAGAAGGTGGCGCAGCACCGAGCGATGCCACCGTCCGCACCACGCAGCTACGAATCGACCAATTAAACGACCAGATTACCCAGTCGTCGCTTTATTCCCCGATTGATGGTGTGGTGCTGCAAGTCTCGATTCAACCCGGCGACACAGTTGAAGCGTTTAATGCTGTGATTACCGTCGGGCTGCCGACTCCGCTGGAAATTATCGCGGACGGCCTGCCGCTGGCGGATGCTCAGCGCTTGAGTATTGGCTTGCTCGGCGTGTGTTATGTGCTGAATCAGCCAGATACCGCCGTCGAATGTGCTGTGCGGCAGATTCCGCTGACCGCCCGTGATGTTGACCAGACGACGCGAGTCGCCGCCAGTTTTGATGAACTGCCTTCCGGGACGATCATTCAAGCCGAGATGCCGCTGCAAGTGGCGCGGGGCGTACTTTTTGCACCGCCGCGTTTTGTGCGCGAGTTCCAAGGTCAGCCTTATGTTTTGGTGCAGACGGAAGAGGGGCCGCGCCGTGTGAATGTCGAGGTCGGTCTGCGGACGGATGACCGCGTAGAACTCATCAATGGCGTGAACGAAGGCGATGTCGTGATTGGGCCGTAAGATAAGTGACACGTAGAATTCAGAAATATGTGACGCAAAGGCGCGAAGGGCGCAAAGTTACGCAAAGAAAAGTGATTGAATAAGGCATGAGTAAAGAAACTGCATTTGTCTCCTGCAAGCGAATCGTGAAAGCCTATAAAGTGGGCGGACATGAGATTGTGAGCATAAGAGGGGTGGATTTTGAGATGAAGCCGGGGGAATTTGTTGCGCTGGTGGGGCCGTCGGGTGCAGGCAAAAGTTCGCTGCTGAATCTGCTCGGCGGGTTAGATGTGCCGACGGCAGGTGAATTAATCGTCGGTGGACAAAATCTACTCGAACTCAAGCCGCGCCAGCAAGCCGCCTACCGCCTGACCAAAGTGGGCTTTCTCTGGCAGCAGGTCGAGCGCAATCTCCTGCCGAATCGCTCCGCACTCCGCAATGTGACGCTGCCGATGATGATGGCGGGTGTCCCGATCTGGCGGCGGGTGAAGCAGGCCAAAGAACTGCTCATCGCTGTCGGGCTGAAAGATCATCTCCATAAGCGCCCATCGCAGCTTTCCGGCGGGCAGCAGCAGCGGGTGGCGATTGCCGTCGCGCTGGCGAATCATCCGCCGCTTTTGCTGGCTGATGAACCCACCGGGGCGCTCGATCACACTAGTTCGGCGCAGGTGATGGCGCTGTTGGATGAACTACGAGAAAAACTCGGCCTGACGATTCTGATGACGACGCATGATCTGGAACTCGCCTCCCGTGCGGATCGCGTGCTGACTCTGCGTGATGGAGCGTTGGGGCAGGATATTTCCGGGCATGAGAGCGAAGGCAGCCCATCGTTGGACGACATTGGGCGCATCCAACTGCCGGAAGCGGTACGCGCTCAACTGAACGATGCGGCGCGGATTGCCGTCGAAATCCGACCCGAAGGAATCCTCTTGCGCCCGGAAGCGGCGGAAAGTGACGATGTGAGCGCGGCCTTGCAAGACATGCTGCCACAGGATGCTCCGCCGGAAAGACGGCGCTTATTTCGCCGGAAGAAAAAGCAATAATTGAACCACCAAGACACCAAGAGGGAGAGAAAAGAATGTATAGTGAACCTTCGGGCGAATTAGATCATTTAGCCCGTCGGGTGATTGGCGCGGCAATCAATGTTCATCGTGAGCTTGGACCAGGATTCTTGGAGACGGTATATGAGAAGGCGTTGGCTATCGAATTAGAAGTTCAGCATATTGCCCACATAAGGCAGTATCCCGTTAATGTGTTGTATCGGGATCAAAATGTAGGCGAGGGGCGATTAGACTTTTTGATAGAAAATTGCCTGATCGTCGAACTCAAAGCAGTGGATGAACTCCACGCGATCCATACCGCCCAAGTGATTTCTTATCTTAAAGCGACCCATCCAAAACTGGGCTTATTGATTAATTTCAACGAAACAGCTCTCAAAAATGGCATCAAAAGAGTTGTTTATAACTGATCTTACGCAGACACTCAAATCACTGGACACTGGCAGTTCAAAACTGCCAGCTAGAGGGTTTAAAAACCCCTGAAGGGGTTAAGTAAAAAGGTTCTTTAACCTCTTTAGAGGTTTCC